>JAAUXU010093604.1_pt1 | contig 15745 bp, 14 predicted proteins | sample 7278151 | NCBI WGS metagenome assembly JAAUXU01 (sample SAMN14350113, study PRJNA611818) | marine sediment metagenome | isolation source: surface marine sediment (1.8m) | place: French Polynesia: Moorea | collected 2018-08 | reverse complement strand
GGCAGTACTGTACTGTACACATGTGTAATCACCACCCACAAGGGCCAGTCTTACCTTCGAAGGAGGAGGAGTTTTCAACAGAGCCGCGAGGTTTCGTGCATCATTAACGCATTCCTGTCACCAACAGCCCAGAACACTCTCACTTCTGCCCTCAAGCCAACACTTGCTGCTGCTGCTGCTGTTGTTTTTGTTGTTGTCTCTACGCACAAATGACGCACGTTGAAATGAACTAAGAGAGGCCTTAACTCCGCCAGCTCTCGTCGACGACTGAACAGAGAGACGCCGCTTCGTCGAACAAGTAGTAGTGGGACTGCTACTCTACATAACACCTTACTACTGTACGCATGCGTGCGTGCAAGCCTGCGTGACAGAGAGAGAGAGAGAAAGAGCGCGTGAGCTTCAACCGAGTGTTGCGCTCCGAAAGACCGGTCGCTCGTTCGCCGCGACTACTAGGTACACGTACTGCAACGCGCAGTGACCCCACAAATAATCGTGCCCCCCCCCCCTCCTTCATAATAAGAGGTACGCCACGCTGGCTGGGAGCACCCTGTGGGGCAATTAGGACCTATTAGGCTCCGTCTATGGATAGGTGACCGCTGTTTTTTTGAGCACTTTGAGTGCGTCAAAGCTCCACATGAATGATCGCGCAGGTACGAGCACATTTCAGTGCAGTCACATGCACACACGAGACGCAATTAACCACGAAGAACACTCCAAAGTTTGGGTTGGCGTTCCTGTCGGAGGGGATAAGGCACAGTTGCCTTATCCACACCGACAGGAACGCTCCGAGGAATTCAGCGGCATCAAAGTGCCGCCACTGGAACGGTGAGGTTTTATTTCTTTCCATGGGCGGCGCTCACGTGTATACAAGCGGGGTACATACGTGTGCGTGCAGTAGTTATTCGATGTAGTCGTATTCAGTGTGGTCACAAATGCTCTCTTCAGTCATTGTCGCTCTGCTGGACGGAGAATTCAGCCTCGATGCGTCCACAAATGCCCTGCATCACAGGACATGTTGAGGTCACCGAGAGGACTTGGTCAATGCCAGCTTCAAACAGACCAACGTGACCCAATAGGGTGCGACTTCTTAGCCCCATTGTCGGCAACCTGAGGTTCCCTGGAATGCATATTCAATATAGTCACAGTGGGGCAGCTGGCGGACAATTGTGACTACATGCAACAACTGCTGTACGTACACGGGAGAGAGAAATTTGCTTCTGTTGTCGGCGACCGTGTGTGAGTTACTCAGAACCGAATCAGGTGTCTCTTGACCCGAAAAGGTCAGGCGCAAGAAGAATGGCTACGTTCTCTTGGCACGCTAATGAGAGCATCATGAACCTGTAATTCGTAGCTCCCGCACATGAATGTGAGCGTCGTGACTGGAGATTTGAACTAAGAAGTGACGCCAAGGGAGAGAAATCGTGGCAATATTGTAATTAGCCTCTTCTCCCTCAGCGTGTGCACGAGCGCGTGTTGGAGAAACCGTGAAGAGATGAGACTGTGTGACTCACGGGGAGGTGTGATTCATACGTGGAGGCCTTTTCGGCCAGGCGGTAACACACAGGCCCAGGCGCGAAAACAAGGGCCAAGGGGGAGGCCTTTCTCTACTTCGGGGGAAAACATTGCATTGAGTCATCTGGGCATCGTGCGCACACCGACGTAGTCCTACTTGTCTCGTGAGTCACTGGAAAAAGGCCTCTTTCCATTCAGTTGGCTGTGACACGTTTAATGTATACGAGTATCACGACCTCCTGAGAAGAAAAGACTGTACCTACCCACTTCTCACCTACTCAGTTAATCCGCAGAGAGTGAAATTCGGCACGTTGTAGGGGGAATTCTGGGAACAACGTTAGTCCAGACGCTCTCGTAAGAATGGGGGGAGAGAGAGAGAGAATCCGTGCCGCCGTGCTAAATCCTCCAACTGTTACACACATCAGCTGCTTTTCGTCAACTTCTGTCGGCGGAGACGCTCTGGTTGGCGATCTCCAAGCACACCGAGGAACCACAGCTGGGTCAGGCACATCACGGTTTCGCAAACTGGGTCTCATTAAGTGAAAGAAAAAAAGTACCTGACTGCTTCTTGGCGAGGTGCACTAAAAACAGTATATCATAAAGTACAGCTCGTGCGTTGCCGACTGATGGTAGATTGGGGTCTGAGGCAAAAGCTGTATCCATTTTGCTCCACAACCCGGTTGATGGCATCATGCCAGATCCGACCGAGCTGTTGCTGTTGGCCAGCTTTAATTAATCGACTCTAGTAAAACACAATAAGCATAAAAAAATAATGCTTTGAGCATCACATTTGCACGCCACAATACAGTGTTGGGCTCGCTGGGCTGGACCGATCATTCATTCTCAATGTATGGAGTGAGTGTGCCGACAAGCACAAAAGAGGGAACAATAAGCATCCCCTTCTCTCAGCACACGTCGAACAAATCGGTCTCTTCTCAATTGATTAAGCAGCTTGTAATGGCCGATTGTGAATGACCATTGAGTATTAACACAAACACGCACATGCGGGAAAAAATGACTCACAAATTACTGGGCACGACTGAATTATAGGGAGGGAGAGAGATGAGGCGGTCTGAAACGTCGCCGATCAATAGACCTTGGAATTTTTAGAGAAAAGCCTAAAACAATAGGTTAAAAGTCCCCTTTTGCCGACAAGAATGCAGGAAAAAGAAGAGAAGCCCTGGGATTCCAATTCGAATTTTGGACAATTCGAGCTTTTGGCAGCACGAGAAGTAGTAACAAAGGAAAAGAAAAGGCGGATTCATAGAAAGGATAGTAGATTGATCCTGAGGAGAAGCTGTTTAGCGCTTTCTGCTGGTCACGCCCTGGTTTTTATTCCTTCTTTTCAATACCTACGACCTCTGCCAAGGAATAAAGTGGCTACTGTGTACAGGCTGCGTATGTAAGTAACTTTTTACGGCGTTTTTATCATACCGTCTAATTAAGTCTGCAGGAGGCCGGCAAGACAGGTTTTCTTCGTGGCTGGAGGAGACATGCAAGAAGAAGTTTTGGCAATTCCCCCTGTCGATGCTTTGCACTTTTCACGTGAGCGAAATGGTCTCCATAGACAGTTCGGCACCGTCAGCCAGACACGCGCGGAGAAGAAGTAGGGGGGGGGATGCATACGGGGTCTTGCTGCGTCGTCGTGGGGGAAAAAAGGATATCTTTAGTGGGCAGAACTGGTTCTGTTCCAGTATTATCGTTCCCCTTCATCTGTCCGGGGGTGCGGAAAAAAAGAAAAGAATAGGAGAATTGTGTGACTGACAAAGTAGGCCGCTCGCACAGACATTCATTACGGCTTCTCTATATTTCTCTACCTCTTTCTTACACTCACATATGGAGTTGCACTCATAAGTTATGGCCAACATTTGGCTGTTGAAAATCTGTTGCAAGTCAAGTGGAGTAGTAAAAGTCGATGTTTCGTGCAGTTTAGAGACATCTTAAAAGACGGAGCTGATTGTTCCTGCAACGGACTACATACGGTGTCTCTGCTTGGCTGCTTGATCAGCTCTCAGCACTCAACTTGTCGTGGTAGAATAATTGTGCTCACACATCCAGATGTCGTCCAGTCCCTAAATTTTAATTGGGACTAGTACTACAGCCACAGTCCAAAGTTCCTTAAAGATCTGCCAAGCTCGCTCAATTAATTGAGGAGAATATAGCGAATTTCGGGCCTAGATTGCAATGACGAGAATTATTTTTATCCTGCGCCGCCGACGGCTCTCGTCATTAAGCGTGGAAATGAGCCTGCAAATGAGTGACCCAAGGAGTGTGAGAAGATGATTGCGCCCATTACGTAACCGTTCAACAGTTGTGCGTGCGCTCTCGGTGAAGTGGAAACACACAGTTTATAGCAGTGGTCAGCCCGATGCTATTTACGTTATTGCAATGCTCAGTGCTATAAATGGTGGCTGCGTTGGATCCCACCAACTACAAGGAACTCCACCCAGTATCACGAGATCAGATGATTCTTGCCTTCGGTAGTCAGAGGCGCCCCACTCAGTCCGACATCATACGTTCATCGCGTAGTAGTACAAATGATGCGACGACTATGGACGTGCTTACTGAACGTACGAGTGTCCAATGCCCAATGAGGATAGAGAATGAACGGAACAATTCGAGTTAACAGGACGGCTGCGGAAGGGGACGACAACAAAAATGACTTGGGGAGAGTCAATGAGATGTTAGAAGAAAACTAGACGGGACTCATAGTGTCCATCTAGGCCATATCTCGAGACATCATGCTTCACTTTGCATTCTCAATGCTGCTCCTGTATCCTGCGTGTTGGTGCTTTGTATTGTGATCTGAATACTGGAGCTGTAGTCTGAATACTGCCACTGCATCCTGCGTAGTGGTATAGTGTTACCTAGATACTGGTGTTACTGGTAATGCTGGTAGTGTTAACGGAGTGGTATAGTGTCCTAGATACTGGTGCTCACGGAATACTGGTACTGCATCCTGCTTCCTACTACTGGCTTCCGTATGCTGCGCCCGTATCCTGCGTACTGTTGCCGTATCCTGTATCGCTCTGCTGTATGCCACAACTGTATTCTGTTCTACTTGACTGCATACTGCTCATGCACGTCATATTTCAAGAAAAGAACTGCAAGTAATGGGACGTGTACTTATGACAACCAAGGAAGAAGTGCCGAACACCCTCCACGAAAATGCAGGTCACCCATGTGGTAGCAGATTGAAAACCCTTCGACCTGTTATGACCACATAAAGTGTGTACGGACTTTAAAAAACGTGCTCGATGCACAAGATCAGTGTCCAACACTCAAAACCTTTTATTGCGACACCTGCGCGCTGCTGCCCTGTGTGAGTCAGTGGAAGGAGCCAAGCAAACGGCTCGTGCTACAACATAATCTTGTGGTCTCAACTGCAAGAGGTTGAGACCTGAGGAAAAAAGAGTGGATTCTCTGTCCAATGCTATTCTAGCTGGAATTTCCACCCATGCATTGAACCAATGGTTATTCTCTCCTATGTTTGCCCTTCCATGGGCCATGCAGAACAAGTTTCACTTGATAAGTTTCATTCATAGAAATGCTTTTATCACGGGGAAGTCTGAATCCAGAGGAATGAACTTGGCCAAGACGACCTGTGTGTCAGGTGATGCTGTCCACCAGTCGGTCCAGCTGCTCCTGGCACGAGTTGTGCAAGTGCCATTGTGGGAGGCGGCTCATCCGACGTCACCGGCAACAGCGCCGTTTGCCTCGCCTTAATTAGGCAATCTTGTCCTCCCAGAGATAATGATAATATTGCCATTACGTGAATCATAGCATAGGAGCTGCTCTGGCCCCTCCCCGGTTCCTCTATGCAAAATGACTTATCATGCTCTTAATATTCAACTGACAGACCGACTTTTTTGCGTCCGCGAAAGACGAGAAGAACTGGCAGGAGAAGTGAGAGGATTTAAGCCTCCCCTTTCATTTTGGAGGCGTGAATAAGCAAACACTCAGTCTGAGATGACAAGTTGAAACATTTGTGCCCGCACTGCGTACGCAGGTAGGGTGGATGCTAACTGTGCCGAGGGTAAATAGTGGGTAAAAATTATTCCTGCCGTGCGGAATTTGATTTTTGCAGAGGCCATTAGCAGAGTCAGCAGCCCTAGGGATAAATGGATTGGCAATCGACAGAGGCAACTTTTTGCTTCCAATCTACGGGTACTGGTGGCTGTTGGCACATTTCACGAATCCCTCAAAGTCAGGGTCGATCTCTCTCTGCCGGTGTTGTTCACCAGAGTCCTCAGCCTAGATCGGCCTGTCGGTCGCAAAAAAATGAGCAAGAAACAATTACGATAACGGTGCACAAGCTGTGGGCGCTGTAGGCGTACGTGCGTGCGTGCGTGCGTGTCCGCACTTATGCATCATGATGATCCTACCCAGATTTTTCGCGCCGTTGACCGCCTGGCCCCCAACCTCCATGCAATGCTTCCCGCGGGCCAAACCAATTTGTCCTGAGAGAAGATGGAAGGAAAAAAAGGGGGTGCAGAGAACCTGTTGTTGCTGTTGGCATCACCAGTTCTTCTCTGATCTCGCATATTTCTTGACGTGTTAAAGTGCTGGGAGGGAGGTTGCGTATTAAGTGCGTACCTAGGCCTAGGCCTTCCACGACGTCGTCATTCCATTAGTCAGCAAGTTTTTTCCCGTCCTTCTGAAGGCATCAAGGCATCGGAGGCGTTTATTCGGAGTATGAGCGTGCTCTGTCGAAAATCAGGTCTCAGGCGACCGCCTTGATGCAAAAGAGATATCATCACGAAAAATGAGAGTGCAACGGATTCACGGATAATCAATGGCCCAAAGCGAAGTCCAACACATGAAGGCCTTTGTGGGGCCTCCTCTTCTTCTTCATGTTCGTCTCAAAGGTCCTCTTCTGTGTCCAGTGCAAAGGCACAGCCTAGTATTTTGGCCAAAATGCTTCAAGTGCATGAAAGGAAAGGAGGTGCATGAAAAGGCCTTTAGTATGTTTATTTACGTAATAGCACTCTATCAAAACCAGGCACCCTATCCTATCCACAGACTTTATTATACGTACATGCTTAAATGGGAACTAGTGATGAAAAACTTCGCTTTAATTGCTTAGCGTCACGTCAACCTTACGCATATGTATTATGTCGTAAGCTGTGCTGAATGGTTATACATGTATGTGCTTTACCATGCAATTTCGCAATTGTATTTGGATAACTTGCGGGTTTTTTAAATTCATGCCACTGAATACGAGAATTACAATAAACACACTATTTAGGGGGAAAAAAGTCAATGTGCGGCGTTAACACTACACCGGGACAGAGCAATATCGCAATAGTTGTCTGTTTCAGTACTGATGTTTTTTATTTGTCATGCCTTTTTCACTGCAAAATCTTAAAGAAATACTCCACTTCCAGAGGAGCATCTTCAGGCAAGTCTGTGCAGTGAATGGCGTTCTCCTCTGTGCTGGCCAGCCCAAACTTGGCCCTCAGGGACTTGGGTCTCACAGCCCGTGCCAACTCGGGGTCAGAAGGGCCCACCAGCTCTCGAAAAAGGGTGGCAGTAGACGATGAGCCACCCTGGTGGGACACTTCTAGAGCCAGACAGGGTCCTGAGGATAACTGCTTCACCATGCCCTGTAAGAAACGAACAAAGAACTTTTTGCAAAACAAATTGGCAAAGATAGAGGCGAGTCAATAGGGAAGGAAGAATTGGCAATCTGTACGTACTAACTGTACAATTGCTGCGAGCAATTTTTGCAAAATCAAAAAAAATACACGTCCAGACTCATATTAATAACACGCTTGAAGCAACGCCTGCCGAGACATCGGTGGTCGTTCTTAAACAAGAAGTTCTTCGTGGAGCAAAGGCACGGACAGGTAACACATGTGTCTAAGCACTCCTAGAACTTCAGCTTTCAGCAGTCGATGTCCTTACGAGAGTAGGTGGCAGCACCGAGAAGGTCCCAGGTGACAATCGGCAGACATGAAACTTTTGACATCGCATCACGCTTCATGTCATCTGACATCGGATAACGTAAAGAAGAGTGCAAGACACAAGTTCCATTACACAACCACTAGTTCGAGTCGTCTGCAGTCGCTGGGGCAGCTGTGCTTTGATCGTTCATCAAGACATTTAGCATGAGCGAGCTCCAAGGCCTCATTGTGTTCGCATATCAATCAGTCACGTGCAACCGAATGGGTTGGTGCGGAAGCCTTCAAAACTATTCAGTTGTTCCTATTCAAATTACTCTTTCTTTCGGGCGACAACGTGGCCATGTTTGGCCTGTTGGACGACGCTGATAACGCCAGTGCCTACAGAGAATGTCCTATGAGGCGAGTTTGCAATGTGGAGCATTTGCCGACTTTGTCCGACTGTCACACTCCAACTGCTTCCATCTTCGTCAACTCAAATGCCGGCGAGAACCAGATCATCGGTGGGCCAAGAGCCAGCGCCTGAATGACTATAGAACAGACGGTATTGCTCTACGAGGGAAATGGGCCACTGAGGAGAAATGCTTGATTTCAGATGCAAAGACATGATGCACAAGACTCTTTATAGCATCTCTTTCTCTGCAACAGTCAAAAAAGGGAAAGTCAGTGGTCCCTTCCTTGACAAAAGCACGCCAGAGTGATGGCGTACGCACTAGAAATAGACGACGAGATACTCGAAAAGTGCCTTAGCCAACGACGTCGTCCGGTGCCAAGACGACCATCCTGAATGCAGCATCTACCAAGAAGGACATCAGGACGTCCTGAAGGCAAAGTAACAGTTCTTGCAAGATAAAGCTTAACTTTGACCGTGTTATCAGCTCACATATATCCCTTGCGTGAACAAGTCCGAGGCTTCTTTCCTCACTGATCTGTCAGTCAAAAACTGTCAAGGAAACTAAAACAACTTGCAGATAACTGCTCAAGCACGGCTCATCGGTCGTCGTCACCCCGGGGAATAAGAGGGCTGTGCTCGCCTCACCTATTCAATACCCAAGCGTCGATCTTTGACCTGACTGGAGAGAAGACATTGAATACGACCGATGCAGGGGACACCTTTGCCTTGTCATTGGTCTCCTGCTACTTTCGGTACTATCACGGCTTGTTAATGGTGGAGACGGTCACACTCTCGTGTCACGTGCTCTCGCTCAGCTTCTTGAAGTACGGCACGCAGCCTAGGTGTTCCACTTGAGAAGACATGGCCAAGGAGTTAATCTAGTAGAAAACAAACAAGTATAGTTTTTTCATACACAATCCATTAATTGCGCGTATTTAGCACGACATGGCAGAATTTGTGCCTATGCAAGTTATACTGAATCTGTGAATAAGTTACTGAATGAGGCTTGCTCATCTCGCTAGTACCGTACACACACCGGTAAAATGAATTTCTTGAATTCATCAACAAACAGCTAACTTAGAGGATACAGTCCAAGGTTGGATCCAAACCTCGGATACAGTCAACCTTCTCCGTAGCAAAGCTTTTCCAAATAGTGAAAAACACTCAGTACGTATAACCCGTCAGAATCGAATCTTCACCGTATCGCAGGCTGACTGACTGAGGAGAGGAGTCCGTGGGGAGTCTCAACTGCAGGTGGAACAAAAACAGTAACAAGGTACGAGGCCAGATTGAGTACTGGACTAAGGACTGGGCTCAGTACTGTAATGGACAGAGCTACCCGTCTGAAGGGCGTCCTCATGGTATTCACCAGCTATATTCGAAGTCAAAAATTGAGTTAAATTGGGCCAAACAAACATAAGTCCGGAACATTCCCTGCCTTGTTACCATTACCTTGTTACCAAATGCTGCGAACCTTTAGAATTGTCCTTCATGGATTAGAAAATCCTTACATGTGCACTTACAGGCCAATCACGCTCCATTGACCATTTTATGCATGGATTTGTTATCATGTACTCATGACTTGTGTACGCACAAACTTTGTCGCACTAAATATGGATCGTACGGTATGTGTACATATTATTGTTCACCTATATAGTTGCAATGCTTGTTCAGCGTCCCACACAAGCTGTGGGTCTGCTGGAATTAGAGATAACTTTTCTGCCCCGCAGCGTTGAGAACAGCCGAGTTCTGTAGACCCCATATAGCACGTGTATCTTATTCATACTTCACACAATCGGTCCGGGTGCAGCTGCAATCCGACTACCAAGGGAGTCGCAGTAGCTCGTGTGATCGCTACTACATACGAAACAGGTTTCGAATTTGGGTGCAACGGAGTGTACATAGGAAACAAGGGAGGTGTACGTATATAAATACCCATATAAGTGTGCGAAGTGTACAGTATAGAGTGGACTCAAGTAACAAGCACGAGGACGCTCCGTACAGGTTGCCTCACCATGGAGAAACAGCTAATCTTATTCTGCGGAGGCCTCTTTCGGGATTTCTCCACGCTTGTACCTCGGTTCCCTGAACCTGGAGAGACAATCACTGCCTCTGACTTCTTGCTGGGCTTCGGCGGCAAGTCAGCAAATCAAGCCGTCATGTGCAAACTGCTAGGTAAGGTCATGCTCCCTCCATGCACATACTTCTGTACAACACACGATATCAATATGATATGATGATAACAAATGAAGGTGCCGAAGTCGCGATGGTGGGGTGTGTTGGCGACGATGATCACGGTCGTGCTTACCAAGCCAACTTTGAGAGACGAGGAATCGATACGAGTGGACTTCGAATTGCCCCGGGAGAATCAACTGGAGTGGCGTCAATCTTTGTGGACACAACGACTGGAGAAAACAAGATCGCGGTGTTTTTTGGGGCCAACGAGTTCATGACTAAGGAGAGAGTGGAGCAGCAGAGGAGCTTATTTCGGGCAAGCATTAGCGTACTTCATTCAGATCTCAAGGAAAAACCTGATCATTTATCTTTTAGCAAGCTAAAATAGTTTCCTGCAGTCTAGAGATGAACCGGGAAGGTATTGCGGCGTCTCTGAGGATAGCGAAAGAATGCGGGGCTACAACCATTCTCAATGCTGCTCCGCCTAAAAAAGATATATCTGACTTGTTAGAGGTGATTACCAACAATTCAAATTAAGCTCTCTGTAATGGTCCCTGCGATACTTATTTCCTGTACTCTTCCTCAATAGCACACAGACATCCTCGTCGTGAATGAGACAGAGGCGGCCGCCATGACCGGACTGCCCACCAGCACCATAAACGAGGCCATGGAAGCTTGCAAGGCGCTTCAGTCATCTTGCCCAACAGTCATTGTAACACTTGGGGCAGCGGGGGCTGTCTCAGTTGACAACTCCCAGGGGGAGCCGAAGCTCGTGCAGACGGACAAAATTGACAGCATCGTGGACACAACGGGGGCTGGGGATGCCTTTGTCGGCGCGTTGGCCTTCTTCCTGCATTACAAGGACAGCAGCCTCTCAACCACTACGGTCGTCTCGAGAGCTTGCAGGGTCGCTTCTCAGACCGTAAAAAAACAGGGCACACAGTCAAGCTACCCCAGCAGAGATGAACTGCCGGAAGAACTGCTCACCTAGAAACACCTAGATTGTTCTTACCGTATAGTCTTGAACCACGCCTTTGTAGATTTCATAGAACTCCTCCGCGTGCTCGTACTTTAAATGCATGGACACGAGTCCAGAGATGTTGAATCCGTTACTGAAACATCAGAACAGCCCTTATGAATGAACGCGACGCTTTATGCGACTCTTAAGGGGTGCACACCTCTGAATCTCTTCGATGATTTCTCCCGCTTTGCCAGCCCTCACGATGTGTGGCTTGATGACGCAACAGGTGGAGTCCTTGAAATGCGCCGCAGCCACTGGAGAGCTAAGCTTGCTCTTAGCGTCGTTAGGGAAGAAGAAGGACAGTTCCTTAAAGGGAATGAAGCTTACTTAAATCTAAGTTTCCATAGACCAAAATAGCATGTCCATTCATTCATTCGTTAGCTCGTGCTTTCCGGATAGGCTGCCATACCGTTGGACCCAGAGGGTCCAAACTTGGTGAGTAGGCGGCCCCAAGGGAACCGTGTATTTATGGCCTATTTAGGACCTGAGGAGTCTTTTTGGGGTGAAAGGAGTCCCCCCAAAAGAAAGTTACTTAAGTGCCCCCCTACCCACCCCCTTAAAAAAGTCATCCTCACCCCCTAAAAAACCTCAGGAGACTGTCCTAGACGCGACGTGGAAAGCTACTGGTACCCGAAATCAAGGTCGTGATCGGCCAATGGCACTACAGCTCGTGGAAGCTGCACCGTTGGACCCAGGGGATTTTGGCATGGGGCCGTCCTTTGGCATGGGGTCAGGTCTTGGTGGGGTGGTCAGTCCCAAATACTCTTCTAAGTCCCTTTTGGCCTGAAGAGTCATACTGTTGAACCCAAACTTGGCATGCAGCCATCCTTCGGCTCAGGTCAGGTCCCAAGGTGTTCCACTCTTCAGGTGGGGGCCCACTTATGGGCTAAAAAGTCATTTGTACTGCAATGTCATGCTGTTCGATACAGCGGACGCAAACTTGGCATGATTTTGGCCCCAAATTGAAAAAAGTTAGTAAAGTGATCCACCGCTAAAAGCACCCAATACCCTAAAAGGCTGTCTTAGAATTAACCTCAGAGGCAACTGGAGAGTGGAATCAGCCAGAGGCGCAAGGTCAAACATTTGCTTTGACTTTTTCTCCGGGACGCGTGATGATCGCTGTTAGTTGTACATAAAAGAGAGACTGAACGGACCCTTTTTGCGGCCTCCGACGAATCTGATCCGTGAGCTGCGTTCTGAGTCTTGTCCTCGCCATATAGGGCTCTGATGGAGACAGGATCAGACTGCCTCGCTGTCGAACTGTCGGTGGGTCCAAGAAGTCTTCTCCAGGAAGACACTGCATCCTCGCCCACCAACTCCATTGCCAAGACGGGACCAGAGGTGACGTACGAGATCAAGTCACTACAAGTGGAAGATTGGTATGGCACGAAGAGGGAGCAATAAAACGGCTAAGTACTGACAGGAAGAAGCTCCTCTCGCTGTGTTCAGCGTAGAAGAACTCAGCATGGCTCTTTTCCAGTTTAGTGAGCTTTGCCTTCGCTACCGTAAGGCCCTCGCGCTCGATCCGTGAGTAGATGGAGCCCAGATGCTTCATCCCGTCGGGCTTGAGCATGGCGAAAGTGGATTCTCGACGTGACTCCAGTCGTTTCTTTGTCGATTCGCTGGCATAGTCTGTAAGAAAGGGAAGCAAATCAAGACTATTGCATTGTGGTTGGAAATAGAGAAACGACCTTTTATTAGCAGTCTCCTGGAGAAGACCACGACGGTGTTTCCCAGGTAGAAATCCTTTTGGGTGACAGTCTCGCAGTGGATGCGGCTCAAGAAGAGCCGACGTAACTTGAGGTCGTACTATAAAAAAATCGATGTAGCCGGGTGCAACTCCCGAGTCGCAGGACTTTAGCCTCACCATCTCGACCGAGTTGTCCGTGGGAAAGAAAGACAAGGAGAATTTCCTGGTGACTTGGGCGGCGGGATCCGACCACTCCACCAGAAAGGCCAACGCGCCCTCGCGCGAGTCCCCCATCGTTGTCTCGTCTGGGTCCTGGATGTCAAACAATCTTTAAAGTGGAATGCGTCGTGTTTTTTAATGTACTTGAATACCAAAAGTGGTAGGGCCACGAAGACGACGACCAAGACGGCCAGCAGATCCAAGAAAGGGTAGTCCAGGAACATCAAGTCCAGAAAAATTCCATTAAAATGCGAGGGAAAACCTCAAAGTGATCGTTTGTTTTTATTTTGCCCTCGTCATTTCATCTGTGTCCCCGTTGATTCTGCAAGCATTTGATCAGTTGGTGAAACTTTAGAGCCATGGCAAATACATGGCACGCAAACAGAAGCCTAAAAGGACCGCAACTCACTTTGATGACAAAATCGCTAAAAATTTGTAACTTTTCATACAATATCTATAGTATTTGTTGTGACATGCTGAAACTTATGGAAAATAATTGACATGGCCCCCGCTCCTTGACTAAAAAAGTGCTGCCATCTTCGACTCCTCGAATCATTGAGGCCGGAGTCTCTGTCAGACTCAAAGTAGAAGTTTGCGACAAGCGCGTACAAGCTTTCCATCAGTTTGATTGGCTCGAATCATGGCTTCAACTTCGCCAAATAGGCTGAATGGGCTGCCCCGGCCAGCCTAAATTTTTTTTGACTTTCAGAGGGAAATTTGTTTGATAGAATGAATATTTTGTGCTAGAACCTAGGCAATCGTTGCAGAATTCGTTGTCTCGCTCACTCCTTCCAAAAGTTCTTCATCCTGGAGACGTCATTCCGCCTGGTTAGTTCATGAAGAGTTTTGCTGTCGGCGTTAGGGGTGACAGACGGAGAAAAGACGAGAGCGAGAGCACTCGTCTTCACCTCCCCCAGCTGTTGCTTCCTCCCTTCTCCTGACAGGACAGAAAAATGCAGAAAAAAGCACCAAAAGGGTTGTCAATGGAATGATTTTGGGGTGTGACCAGATTAAAGAAACTGTAGAAAAGGCCTCAAGGAGCTTTTGGGGCCAAGAGTCCTTCCATCATTGCAAGCTAAGTTGACTTTGGTTTGGCTAGATGGGCATTGGCTGTGACAAGCTGAATATGGAAAAATTGGGCCCTCAACTTCTTCAGTGTCTGACTTGAATGGTTGACCTGATTATCTTGTCGTCTCTCTTTCTAGTACAAACTGTAATTGATGCTTCTATCAAACATCTTCCGTATCCTTGGACTATGCACAGTCGGGGCAATTAATTGCGATAATATAAGCATAAGAAAGAGATCTTCCTTTTGTTTAAGATGCTGTTTCTTTGAGTCGAAAAATATGGACAAGAGAGACTTTTTTCATTTTTCTGATAAAAATGTACAAGCATAAAGAAATAGATTGTGTTTGAATGTGTCCTTGTTCAGTTCTGAGTCAGTGTGTGTGTGTGTGATTGTGCACGACACGCTTGGACAACGTGTGGAGCGCATGGACTAAACGTTACTATTGCGTGACCAGCTGAACAACGTCAGGCACCTCCGCTGGTGGTATATAAAATATATGTATATATATATTTACTGTCCATGAAAGTGACAGTCCTTGTCCAGTTCTGAATTCCAATCCAGGAGCTCGTGCCCTGCGACGTTTTAAGAGTCAGTCAGGGTTACTCTGGTGCCAACTCTGCCTACCCTCCAAAAGTCAGCTGCTCGTTCTGCGTTTGGACTCTGCTTTGCGAGTGCTTTGGCGTTCTGATCGAAGTAGTTCGAGTCTTCCTCCTTCTTGGCAGACCCATCTGCTGCTACTCTTGGGGAACTTGTTCGATCGGACAATCGGTCGCTCCAGCGACTTTTTTAACACCCAGGAAGGACGACTGCGACGGAGCGAAGATCGCGGAGAGGACGTACGGCATGGTAAGAATGCTCTCAGTTGTTCGCGGCTCTGCAGTAGACTGATTTCAACTTTTTTTCGTCAGCATCGCCTGAAGGCCTCTCAGCGTGGTTTGGTCCGCGAGTTTGTGACCCTGACGCAGACGGGAGAGAAGACCGCCATCTTTTGTCTAGCGCACCACGACTGGAAGTTGGATGCGGCCTTAGACAACTTCTTCTCGAACCCTGACGTCTTCTACAGGGAGCAGAAGGCGCTACCAGACAGGAGGAAGATCGATCAAGTCTACAGCAGATACAGAGGTAAGGTCATTGGGACCCGAAAAGCCTCCCCTCGGTCAGCTGTATGAAACTTGTCGCTTTGTCAGATCCTAATGATCCTGGCCGCATAACTCCGAACGGCACCATCCACTTATTGGAGGATCTCAACCTGGACCCCACCGGCATAACGACGTTGTTACTCGCATGGAAGTTTCAGTGTAAGACGCAGTGCGAATTCACGGAGAGGGAGTTTATCGATGGGATGATCAACATGGGGTAAGAACTACAGCGATCGAATATCAGGACTCTCTTTCAGCCGTGATTCTTCTTTCAGCTGTGACTCCATAGAGAAACTGAAGACGAAGCTACCGAGCCTTCACAAGGAGTTGGACGACCCCGTCCGTTTCAAGGATTTCTATCAATTCACGTTCGTATACGCCAAGAGTTCCGGACAGAAGAGTCTGGATCTAGACCTGGCCATTGCCTACTGGAACATCGTCCTCACAGGAAGGTTCGGTCATCTCGACATATGGGTCAAGTTCCTCAGGGTAAGATTTACAACCCACGCCAAAGTCTTTTATCATATGAATCACGTATTTACTTCAGAATCAAGTATTTACTTCAGAATCACGTATTTACTTCAGAATCACGTATTTACTTCAGAATCACGTATTTACTTCAG
>JAAUXU010164125.1_pt1 | contig 15749 bp, 21 predicted proteins | sample 7278151 | NCBI WGS metagenome assembly JAAUXU01 (sample SAMN14350113, study PRJNA611818) | marine sediment metagenome | isolation source: surface marine sediment (1.8m) | place: French Polynesia: Moorea | collected 2018-08 | reverse complement strand
CTCCGGCAGGATGTAAACAGGGCTTCTCAAAGTCGTCCAGATCTTGGTACAACAGACAGTCCATACTTAGGATGTAAACAGGGCTTCTCAAAGTCGTCCAGAGCTTGGTACAACAGACACTCCATACCTAGGACGGAAACAGGGCTTCGCAAAGTACAACAGACACTAGAAAAGCCGAGCAACGCACGTTCCAGGAGGTATTGTGTGAGAGAGTGAAGAAAGAAACCGTCCCGGTCCAGCTTCCTTCCTTCCTCGACCCCTTTCTTCTTGTGACACCTCATTCACCTTGTCAATGTCTTTGACCATCTCCGCGTCGTCGACTTCCTTCTCACCTCCTTTTACACTCCCGTCGTCGTCGTCGTCGTCGGACACTTTTATGACTCACATTGTATAGTCCGCACGTCCAGCACGGACAGGCCAATGTGCTCTATCTCCCACATCTCCGAGTGCGGACTCGTATGCGTGCGAAAAATTAATCTCGTCCGACTTTGGTGATGGGATTTGGAACAATTTTCATTAGCGGCGCAGATGGCGTTTCCTGTTGGCTAAAGAGGTTATTATGAAAAGACTTGGACTCTGGTGCTTGTGTACATACGTGGATACTGTAAATGTGTCGGTCCTTATATGCGTGTCTTCATTTGTAAATGCATCTTTCACGTGAGTCTTTATACGTGTGTCTTCATATGTGTGTCTCCACGCATGTTCATGTGAACGTTCGTAGGTGTGTGTCTTTACTTGTCAATGCATCTTTTTTATGTGTGTCATTACGGGTGAGTGTCTCCAGCCATGTGTGTCTTTATTTGTATGAGTGTCTTTATTTGCATCTGTATGCATGTGAGACTTTATGAGTGTGTCTTTATGAGTGTGCCTTTATGAATATGTATTTATGAGTGTGCCGCCATGCATCTGTTCTTTATGCATGTGTTTTCACGCGTGTGTCTTTACGTTCAACATTGTGAAGAAGGGATGATGTGAGAGTTATGAAATCCTCCTCCCCAGCACTTGCCAGTAATGATATGTTACAAGCTAATCCAGGTGTGACATATGTACAATTAATGTCAGCACCTGTGAAGTGTTATTATTAGCAGAGAGCTCTTCCATGTATAGAACGATGCATGGAACGACAGGAAATGCCTCGAATTCGTTGCCAACTCTTTAACTGGGTGTTCCCCCCCCCCCTCCTCCGTCACACACACACACGTGCACGAAAACCGCTGAGTCGCGGTGTTTATGAATGACCCGATGAAATCAACTTCCACGACAAATTCCGCTCCGGCTGACGTCCGTCGGAAAGGGTTAACGACGTCATCGCCGCCGCCGGAATGGACTTGGCCGTGGCGCGCGTGCTGCACTGCAGCGTTCAGCGCCGTCCGCTTCTTATGCATCAACGTTTTTCTCGTCTCGTCTCCTTTGTCACGCTGCCCTCGCTAAAACGAATCTGGCAGTTCATGTCCGAAAACAGATTGCCTTTTTTCCCCCTTGCAACAGCCGTCAAAGACCCAATAGGTCGTTAGATTGTCTTCGCTTCTTTGTCCACTCAAAGACATGAGCACAATGCGGCAGAAGCTGTAAAAAAAGCTCCTTTTTTTTGCTTCCTCGCCATGCAAAAGACTTCTCTTGAGCAGAGAGAAAGAAGAGTCTTTAGGCATTGTTGTACGCCTCACACGATATCCGCGGCTGTTTTGCCCGGCGCAAGTTGTAGTAGTAGCAGCTCTCTGGGTGCAGGGAGAAGATTTCCAATCACCATCAGTCGTGTGTCTTGTGACAGGTGGGTGTCAGGAACCAGTGGGGAGGAGGACAAGAGAGTTCCAATCGGTCTTGCAGACAAACGACAAGACAGACACTTGACAGCAAAAATGCGCGCATGGGTGGGACAAAATGGACTGTGAAAGGGGGGGTCAACTCGTTGAGGGCTGACCCCGACTCACCCCCGTCCCGGCCGGGGACGTCCTCGGCCTCCCCCTGCTGACTGGGCCCAAAATATCTAGTGGAGGGAGGTCTCACACGTCTTTTTTACCCTCTGACACGGGAAGAAGGAAGGTCGACGGCCCAAAAGCTCAGTTAAGCGGTTGGGAAGGAGTTTATCCCACATGGGGGTTTCCCCCTTCCACCTCCACGCGAAAATATTCGCATGCCAAACGAATCAGTCGATCAAGATCCTTCGAACGACCTTGCCGTGGTCGTCGTCGTCGTCGGTGGCGGCGGCGGCGGCGGCGGCGGCGGCGGCGGCCTCGATGCTGCAAGAGAGGTCGAACGTCGCAAAGAGTCACTGAAGCCAGCTCATTTTTCAACGAGTCTTTTCTTTCTTTTCATTTCGGGGCCGGTACAGTAAAAGGACCGACTTTTCTCAATGACACGAGGACAGCAGTTAGGATAAATCACTGGGGAGGCAACGGCGAGGACTGAGTGACAGCGCACATGAATTTCTTGGCCATTGACAGGTCACAACGGAGTCACACAAATTTCCCCCTCCCCTGCTTCTACGCGGTGAACGCCGCCGGCCCCTACACGCATGACTTGCCCAAGGTGTGGACGTTTGCAGACGCTGGATGCAGGGCCAGATCCCACACGTGTAAAACAGCTTTCCAAGTACTGTGACATATCTGTGTGAGCAGCACCAAGGTGAGAAAATCCGTTTTACAGCGTTGCAGCCATTCAATTTACACTGTTTTGTGAAACTTTTCTTCTCTCTTCAGTCTTTCTTACAACAACACAGCATCCATCGTGCTGCTGCTGTGTCAACTTCGTTATCCGAGTGACACGACACAATTTACTCCGACGACGACGACGGCGACGACGGCGACGACGACGACAAGGAGTCCCCTGACAGGCCGTGCCTAATTTCCCTGACGGTGAAAAAACGTCCGTCGTCCGGAGAGCATTTTTCTGCCAAACCATAGCAGGAGCAACATGAGAAATGGGATCAGAACAAGTTCCAGTTCCTCACGTCGCTACCGACATTTCTCTCCTCGTTGTTCTTGAAGGTCTTTGTGAGGGGTGGTTTTCTTTTATTTCACCAATGAACACGCTGACTGGAGTTTTGTCTGATCTCGAGCGTCATACGTGGTCCGCCAACAAAGACACCCCCTCTTTTTGCGGCTACAAGGACACTCCAGAGACACTGAAGTCATGAGGAGCTGCGGCTCCTCCTCCGACGTCGTCGTCCTCCTCGTGGCGCCTGCCCCAGACGAAGCAGAGGGCGAAAAAAAAAATAATAGCAGGAGTAATCGATGGCAATGGCCTCCTCCACTCTGCTCTCCTCCAGCTGGTACTTGAGGGCCATCACAATAAATTTCGCCGGCGACTCTTTGCATATTTTGGGCAGGGGCTCACGCTGTTCAATGTGGATGGATGGGGCAGGGGCCGTTGGACGGGCCACTTGATGGAGTGGTTCCGACCAAGCGACAGTGATCGAAAGCAGGGGAGAAGAAGGATCGATTAGCACATTGGAGAGTAGAAGCAGTAGATAAATGAGCGGAAAAGACTCCGAAGAGCCAAATTGGCGAAGCGATGGGGGCACTCGCGAAAATGAGCACTGCTCAGAGGACGACACAGGTGCTGATTTCTCAGTTTGGGGCCTATGGATTGGCAAATTGATCCTTGCCCAAAAGGTGGAGTTCGCGACAGACCCATCTCATTATCGCGGCACATCAGAGCAGCCGCACGAACGCCCATATTTTGGGCAGTGTCACACCAGAGAGAGAGAGAGAGAGAGAAAAGGATGCATCCTCTCCTCCTACGCCCCGGTCGGCGGACGCGCGCACGTCGTTGCCGCCGTCGCTGCTGCAATAATGGGGCACGCCGGCGGCGGCGGTGGTGGTGGTGGTGGGGACTCCTACGGGCCAATGGGCGGCCGGTGGAAGACACCCCAGCAGTGGCAGCGGCGGCGGCGCCGGCAGCAGCACCATCTTAGTCAGTTAGCAGCTAGTGCTCAAGTTGAGAGGACGTCGAATCCTCTGCGCTGCCCATTCACTCTGAGTCTTGAGTGGACTTTTCCGGACTTGGAACACCAAGAGCAATGGTTGTGCTCGATCAACACAAGGCTGTGGCCAGCCACGCGGCCTATTTGAGGCCTGGGGCCTCGCCCTATGTGCAGCCTCTACCTCAGGAGGTAAAGAGAAAAAAGTCAACCACCTCTGGTTTGTGTCCAAAGTATTAATCTTGACCTTGTTTTGTCTTCTTCCAGTTTTCTGCCAAGAACGACCCACTCAGTCTGTTGGCCAAGACCTGCGAGAGGATTGGCGGCTCCAGCCTGGAAGGGCCTGCCAACAGATCCACCTCCGGCGTCAACAACAGTAGCAAAGTGCCTGCAACCTCGTCCAGTCTGTTCTCTCCTCCGGTCAGACACGTTGCTTCCTCGTCGGCATCTGCCAGCAGTCCGAGGTGTTCTTCATCAGCGTCCGAGACTTCAGCTTGCTCGCCAAAGAGTTCATCCTCCGAAAAGAGGAAGCTTGAAGAGGAAGAAACACCCACCAAAGATGAATCTGCAGAAGATCTCAGGCGTGCCAAGAAGTCGCCAAGAATTGAAACTACTGCAGCAGTTCCCTCAGTATCGCCGCAAAGACCGACACCCACACTTCCAGCGGTGTCTTCGTCATCGTTGATGCTGCCAGGGGCTTTGGCTGGTGGGAGTCACCATCAGGTTCCCTGCGCCAATCTCTACTGCCGAGATCCCGGCTGCGCCGCGTTCAAGCAGCTGCAGCACCAGCAATACGCCGCCGCCGCCGCCGCCGCAGCCAACGCCGCGGCGGCCGCCGCCAGGGCCTACTCCTTACCGGCGCACTACCTCATGGGCGGCACTCCCCCGGGTTTGCCGGCCGGGCCGTTCGGCGCCCCGGGCTTCCCGTACTCTCTGCCCCATCCAATGTTGATGGCGCCTCCACCCTTCATGCTGCCAGCAGCGGCCACTCCTCCAAGTCCCCTGGAGGCCAAGACTTTCGTGTGCCACTGGGTGACGAACGGCGCCACCTGTGCCAAGACCTTCTCCAGCGCCGCAGACTTGGACAAGCACCTGCAGACCCACGACTTCAGCGGCGCCAATTCTGCCAAGTCGACCCCAACGTCCACTGCAGCAGCGGCTGTGGCCGCGGCCGCGGCCGCAGCAGTGGCGGCAGCATCGCCATCTTCATCATCAGCCCCGACCTCGGCACTAGCAGCGCTCCAGGCGCAAGCAGCCATCAGTCTGGCAGCGACGTCCAGCGCTCCAGACGCTTCCCTTCAGCAACCGTCAGTCTCTTCCCCTTCTTCGCTGAGGTTCTCGCCGTACACCGTGCCCTCGTCCCTGTCGCCGTCCTTGCTGCCGGGGCTGCCCCCTCACCTCAGCGCGCCCTTCCCACCCCCTCCTCCTCCCGCACTGTGAATTTTTACTTGCAAAAACATATAATTATTGACATTTGGCGGCTCTTTGTGCCAGAGACTTACGGGTAAACATATGTGTTTGCATCCCTCACGTTCGTCATTAGGGCGTGTGTGCATGATGCCATACAAGAGTCGTCGTCTACGTGGCTGCCGCCGCTGTCGCTGCACGCGTACGCGCGCTTGCCTCACTTGGCGGGGGCGCACACGCACACGCACGCGCACGTCACGACGCACAAGAAGAAACTAATGATGTCCGACGGATCATCCATCACACGCGGAGAGAGAGAGAGAGCGAATGCTGCTGGCAGAACCTTTGAGCTGCGTTGAAGAATGAGCGCTCTCGCTCTCGCTCTCTCCGCGACGGGAGAGAGAGAGACAATCCATTTGTCAATCTGTCATAAGGACTTTGGTCTCTCTCTTTCTCTGCGTGCGTGCGTGCGTGTTTATTGCTGGCTCTCCCATTATTGACTTTTTGAGCCAGCCGCCGCCGCCGCAGCCGCCGCAGCAGCAGCAGCAGCCGCCGCAGCAGCCGCAGCAGCAGCCGCCAGCAGCAGCAGCCGCCGCCGCCGGCGCCCCTCAAGACTCCAGACCACATGTTTCGCTGATGAAAAGCTGTGATATGTGTCAATGAATGCGTTTTCAATACATTTCCCAGATAATAAATGATCGTCAAACACACACATTGCTACGGAGCTTTGTTTTGTGGGCATGCGAGATTTCCAAAGGGGATTTTCATTCCGCGGCTTCTTTTCCTGCACTCTGACTCATTCATCTCCATTTCAGTCGTCCGAAAAATCAACTTTTGCACCTGCTCAAGGCTGAAAAGTGGCGAAAATTCTCCAAAGCTCAGAGGTGGGGGGTGAAATCCCCCAATAACAATGGGAAAACAGATCTACATTTATGGTGCTTGATGTCTGAGGGGACCCACAGAAGTAAAGGTTCCCCATAAAGAAATTTGCAGCAAAGATTTTTGCTCCTTTCCTCCCTCCCCAGTGGGTTTACAACAATAAGTAATTTTATCCCTGCCATCATTTGGCCCCATCATTTGTTGAGCGCCGCTGAATGATGAATCGACAGTCGGCGTCGCCGTCATTTATTTATGCTCGCTGTCTATCTACCATCATCGGTAGAGGTCGGATTTTGAGGAGAAAAAGAAATGTTTCACTGTTTGTTTGCAAGAGATAAAGAGGCGAATTCTTCGGTCAAGAAGTCAAGTCGACGACTAAATGCAGGCTCGGCAAATCTGTCTTCTCGGTATCGAGATGTTTCCCGATATCGCGATATCACACAGAAGCCGCCGACTGTCCATGAAATTGGTGTTGCACCTTGGTCGGGTCCAGTAAGTGGTGGACGTCGTCGTCCCAGAGTTGACGAAGCAGTCAAATGTGCGTACAACAAATGGCAACGCAACGGTATCGAGTATCGGTGCATTCGGTCCCTGATTAATATTCGGACAGTTTCGAACAGAGGACTTTGGGCCAAGCACAGATAGCTATCGCTAGATGCAGTCAGTCAAGTCGGCATAATATGTCACCTTTGGGGGGGGAATCGAAAAAGTGACAGAGTATCAGAAGTGATTTATTGTCCAAAGTCACTTCACAACACCAGCAGCGCTTGAATATGAAAAGGGAGCGGTGCAACAACGCTCTTACCTTGATGACATTTCAAAGCCACTCGCCGAGATCATGTTGTGGTTGGTGCACACGACCAACCGATGTCTGTGCCCGCGGGCGACGTCGTCGAGAACAATGAGGGGAGCGCAGTGGCAGACCTTCACTGACTGTTATTCAAAGTGGGGCCCAACTTGGGCGGCCGCACGCTCAACGTCAGCGGCCTGGGAGATCTGGGCGACGACGACGAATCACGCAAAACATTGGCCGTGAGCGCAGACTTGCTCCTTTTTTGCCTTTAGATCATACGAGTGTCAGATCTCGATGGGACCAAGAAGGTTCCACTGTACACACCCAAGCTGGACATGTTTGACGGCGCACTCAGTGACGTGTGTCAGGCCTCTGGGCCCTGAGTTGTGCTGGTGTGACTGCGCCCTCACAAGCGTGACAGCTCCAACGGCGAGTGTGTACAGAATGTGGTGCTGCCTGCGAAGTCTGCGAAGTCTGCTAAGTCACTTCACGCACACACGACAGCGAGGGGATTATCATTATTGCCCCACTGTCCATGATGATGAATGAATATGAAAAGGATTGTGTCCGGGAAGCTGCGCGCGCTACAATGACCGTTGTTCAGCTCCGTGCAATGGTGGAAATGATGCATGCACCAATCTCCCTCTCTCTCTGTCTCCCCGCAAAAGTCCATTTCGCACAGTAATGGCCCAATCATCAATCACCCAGTGCAAACAAGACGTACAACACGGTCTAAGGGCGCGTCTACACTGGCCTCAATCGCCGGGTCACCCTCACCACTGTGTACGGGGTGTCGGGGAAGTCGTTGCCCACCTCGGAAGCCTTGTCCTCGACGAATTTCCAGTCGTTCTTTGGCCACGCTGCTCTGGCCAGAAAGGTTGGAGTGTACGTACAGTCGAACTTCGACATTGCAAACTCAGTGGACAACCTCGACCAAGTAGAGATTGCAGATTGCAGAATTCATGAAGTCGACCGTTACAGTGGAGATCTCGTTTAAGTAAACAACAGAGGGGAGGGAAGCTTCACTACATCACAGTTCGACTGTTGGCTGAAACTCGCATTAACTGTGGTCGACACCATCGAGGGGCAAAACATAATGACCCATTTTCACTTTGTGTCTCGACCTAAACCTCCGCGACACCTCCAAAACTGCCGGTTCCGCTAAACACACAATCTTTATTGAACAATGGAAACCTGTCATTATATAGAATGAAAGCACATACTTTTCATCAACATTAAAGGATCACTTTACGAGTCACTGTCAATGCCTTCATATTTTCTGGAAGACTGGCTCTTGCGGAGTTCCTAGCACAGTAGCTCCAGGCCTCACATAGCTTGACGTGCTGCAGCTTTAAGTACAGCAGCTTTAAGTGCAGCAGCTTTAAGTACAGCAGCCTTAAGTACAGCAGCTTTAAGTACAGCAGCTTCAAGAACAGCACCAAGTAGAGGAGCTTTAAGTACAGCTCCAAAAACAACGAATATTTTCAGCCATATCAAGATGCTATGTTAATCATGTTGGGTACTTTTACCGGTCAATTACGAACGACCTGCAGAATAGCTTCCAGCACCAAAGTTGCGTGCGTCAACTTTCATCCCTGTGTAAGTGAATTAATCGAGCTGAGAGTGCCGAGATTGGTCTTGCCAAAGTTCGGTGGAACGAACGGTAAGCGCGTCCTCGACTGGTGTGTGCGACCAAACGTGCGTGTGCGCGATTTTGACGTGGATTCGAGGAGGTTTTTTCTGCCTCTCTCTGTGAGGTGGAGTGCAGGAGGTTGCCGGAACTGTGATGGACGGACAGATTGGCACGAATAAATTCAAACAATAAAAAAGGAGGCAGCTTCACAGTGTGAGGAGGAAAAAAAAGACACAAATCGGATGCTGCAAAAAAAAGTGCGTGTGCGACAAAGCACAGGAAGCTCGTCAAATTGCACGCACGCTTTTATGCGAGCTCCAGCTATTTTTACAAATTGATCCGCTTTTTTTGCCACGAGTAGTCAGAATTTCCTTCCATCTAGTTAATTTCACACGTGATCTTGCCACACACATGCAAGAGCCGAAAATCGGGGAAAGAGAAGACAATGATTTTGATCGAAGACAAAAAAAAGACACACACGGATTTGTCGACCAAGTAGTGCGTGGAGGAAGACACGAAACGATCGACCGCAAATTGGAGCTTCTTTTTTAGCCTCCTTCTTGGAATCTGTGCAAACAAAACCTTTCCTTTTTTTGTTCTTCTTAAGCAGATTCCTCGCTCCAAAATGTCGGATTTTTCTTCCACTGGGATCTTTTCTCTCCAACTTCTGGGAAGCCTCATGTGTGTAACCTAATTGACAGGTGAGTAATGTCCCGAGCATGATTTCCCCAACAAATCTCTTGGCCTTTGGAGGCTCAGTCATGCATGAGGTGCACGCGAGGCGCACAATGGAAGCCTCGCTCAGGCAATAATCGATTTCCAGTCAGCCTCAGTCCAATTAACCGATGGGCACGAATTTGTCTCCGTCAAGAGGACTCGACCAGACACCAGAGTCACTCTGAGTCCGGTCTGGACGAGCTGGCCGGGGACGGACAAGAGGCCGGCCTCGTCCGGCGGGACGTGGGCGGCCTCTCGGGTGCCGGAAGTCTGACGAGTTGCCAGAAACACCGATGTTCGACCCACTCTTCTCATAGTTTGGGCTCTACTTTGTCCATTTTGGTCACCGGCCGTCTGGCAACACTGTCTTTCCTATCCTGTACTTGTGGTAGGAATCCCTGTCCAGAAAGCCAATAACGGGCAAGGAAACATCAACTTTGGGCAGGGGGAAAGAGGTCAATTTTGGCCTCGGTGAGACCTCAAGCGTGGCCTCAAAGCAGCCTGCGTAAGCACAGCTATGATTTTATTTAGTGAGACAATGAATGAGACACTTAGTGAGACATGCTTCGGCCAGGACGAGGACTCCCTCATCCTCCAAGACGGCCTCGACACATGTGGACGTCATCAAGTCTGCATTCTCTGACGTGTCCAAGCCTGAGGACGTCAACGCAGACATCCATACGATGTTCCCGGCCGGATTGCCTCAGTGTCTGCCATGTGCGCAGCCCATAATCCATCCTTAATCTGTATGTGCACAACTGTGCGTGTCATCTCGGACCACAAACGCATGAAAAACTGCTCGCAATAACGTTGCACGAATACACCCACGAATGCCTGACCGAGCAAGTGGCTTGGGGACAAAGTCTCATCTGCTGAAGGGTATGACAAATTGTCCCATTGGTCGCATCCCTCTTTATGCAAAGCAGGAGACATTGGCAACGCTGACGCTACACATTTTTGCGACACATGATACACACACACTGATAAGAGCAACCCCCGGGCTGCTCTAATGAGCAAAACTGACACACTCAGCAGATGTCACAAATTAAAGCCTGACCTAACTGAAGCTTAGTTGAGACAAAATCTGCTTGCCGCATGCTTCAGGAGCAGTGTTTAGGTTTCACTCTTGAGTTAGGTGAGTTACATTTAGGTTCAGCTACACATAGATTTAGGTTAGTGTGGATAAGTCACATAGTTGGAGTTATATTAGCTAAAGTTGCTCGGAGTTTTGGTCAGCCAGACTGGGGTTAGTTCTTGAGTTAGGTCAGCTAGAGTTAGTTTAGCTGTAGGGAGGTTAGGTTCTCTTGCTTTACTTCTTCCCTCCCCACCTCAAGCAGGCATTAGAGCGAAAATCTGTGCAACTGCTGCAGGAGGCATGGATTTTGCTTCTTCCAGCCAGCTGCTGTGGGGAGAGAAATATACATGCAAGAACAAAAAGTGCCCAGAAATGTTACACTCTTCGAGGAGAGAAAAAAACCCTGTACTAATAAACAATGCTCCAGTACGTACGAGGAGTTCTTGGCACTTTCACTCTAACAGAGTTGCTCTTATGAGCCGGGGTTCGACTGCATTCCGACTGCTTCCACCTGCAGGGAAGAAAAAAAAAGTTTATCTCCATGTAAAAGGCTCCGCTGTCCTCTGCCAAAGCATTGTTAGACAGTCCCAGAAAAGCTATAACTGGGTGTGTGTGTGTGTTCCCATGCATCTGCAGACATTTGCCCCCTTGGCTCTGTGTTCCAGCACCCCTCCCCAGTTGCGTACCCTCGTTTTCTTCCCTGCCATTCATTAGAGCCTCGTCGGCAGTTAAGCTCCGGCCATTCAGCCCCCGTGTAAAGGGCTTGAAATGGCACCCATAGATCTCTTCTCCTCCCCCCCCCCCTTCGAAGAACCACAAGCACAAGCACTGGACTAAATGGCACGCAGAACGCAGTTTGCTGTAAGGAATGAGCACTTCAGAGGCCAGAGTTATGCTTCTTTCCCTCTTCGCTGTCTGTGAAAACTTCACCTTCGGGAATATCAGTGACTAAATATTGAAAATATTTGGCACTGTCACTGGTTCTCGGTACCGGGGTATCAGTGGCTGGATATGACCGGTATTTGGCACTTCCATTGCTTCTCTTTTCCTTGAGTATCAGTGACTGAATTTAGCACTTTCATTGCTCTTCTTTAACTTAAGTATCAGTGACTGAATATAGACAATATTTAGCACTTTCATTGCTTCTCTTTACCGTGCTGAGTATCAGCGACTGAGTATTGACGATCTTTGCCACTGTCATTGGTCCTCTTTGCCGTGAGTATCAGTGATTGGATATTGGCGATTTTTGGCACTTTCATCGCTTGGCTTTACCTTGTTGAATATCAGTGACTGAATATTGACGATACTTGGCACTTTTCGGCCCTGCTTCTTTCTCTCTCTGACACACACAAAAACGTGGACTGTCAATTATCTGAGAATTAATTGAACTTTGTCGACTGGAGATTTGTGGGCTCATTTTTCTCTCTTTTCCTCCCCACTTTTCTCCCCATTTTTTGGGCAGAGACACCGACTTTCAGGGCTTCCTCAGATGGAGATGTCGGGGCAAGAATAAGCGGGAAAAACTCAGAGTGTCAACTCTTTTTCTTTCCCCAAGTTTTCTGCCTAAAATTCATAGGTTATGACTGATTTATGACTAGCTGCAGAAGCCATTTATCCCTTTGTTCTGCGGCGGAGAAGCCGCCGACCGCCCTGAGGTGCCTTCAAGGCTCCAGCTCAGCCTTGTCGGCTTCTCCCGCTGATAATACCAAAGCGAATGTTCAACAATATTTCCCATATATTCTTCTTCGTTAGAGGCAGACAGAAGGGGGTTGGCAGCAATCAGCGAGCGGTAATGATTTTGTTAATCCTCGGGGCCGGCGGACATTTATTTATGACCCCCCTGCGAGCAGACAGCGGAAAAGTCATTTACAACTTTCGACAGCTTTCGCATGATCGTATTTTTCCATTAGGGTCGATGAAGAAAGAAAATCGCACGGATTTTTGACGATTTTTTTTTCTTTTTTTTGGCCTAGGAAACCAGAGATGTCATTTTTGGGGGGCTTCATTTTTTCCAGCCTGATCAAAGTCACGATCTTCTGCGAAATCTCCTGGCTCCGCTGGCAATTAGAGTGGTCCGGGATGCATTCAAAAGCGCCGGAATTTCCCATAATCCTCCTCTGAAAATCTGTCAGGACAATGAGTCCTGGCGTTGATAAATGAACTTTTATGACTCGGCCAGACCAGATGTTTCCCGAAAGAAGGAAAAAAACTTCAGTTGAAGAGATAAACAAAATTCTGAGTGAGTTATAGAGCGCAGTCGTTTGTTTAATGTCTCTCAAAGCTCACGACACCAGTAATTTATAGGGTGAGCTCGCACAAAATGACTTTTGTGACGTCAAAAAATCTTGGGCTGTGACTGATAAATTTTTGGGCAGCCCCATCATCACCAAAATGGAGTGGCTGCGTCACTCACGCTGCCACTGAGGCTGCCCATTTTCATACGATCCGGAGAGCTGAAGGAGCCTCTCCTTTGTCAGCTTGATCGAGTGGAGAGGGAGGCTCTTGTTTCACTTCATGGAGAAGTCGTGCTCGCTGCTGTTGCTGTTGTACGGCCAGAAGGAGGGGAGCAGCAACGATCTTTGTTCCGAGAGTTGTCACTTGCCAAACATTCTTCCTCGCACAATAAAGTCTGTCTTCTTGCTTTTCCTCCCTGGCCTCCTCAATCATCACCAATCATTCGTGTCTCGCTTCTCGCCCATCAAAAGGAGATTTCTGCTCGCAGACTTCTCGTGGTTGCTCTCGCCACCGTGGCGGACGTGGCGTCCAGGGTCAGGCTGCCGTCGCACCCGGGGAGGGAGGGGGAGCAGGGGAGACCGAAGGAGACGACGCACACAGAGATGAATATCGCCTGAGCCACAGCTCCACTTCTTCAGGGTGTCGCTCCCCCCCCCCCCTCCTCTGTACGTAAGGGTTGTTTTCAGTAGTCTACGGGAGTCTTCGAACGTGTGGAGACGTTCAATCATTCCGCCCCCGCCTCCCGCGGACTCCCGAGGGGTGATTAAGAATGAGCGATCGGCCGGTGCCGCCCGGGGGCCGGCCGAGCATCGTCCGGGCCGGAGTAGAACGGGACCGTCGGTTCGTCTTCTCCTTTTTCCTCCCACCGTATATAGAAGTTGGTATTTATCGAGCGGGTGCAATCGATCAATCGTCGGCGCCTCTGAGAGGCCGGATGTCCCCGATTGGTGCTAATGAACACAGGTTGCGCTGCCCTCGAGGACGAACAAAGGGCGCGGCTACACTGGGGAAATTGTGTCGAGTGCAGACGCGTCCTGGCCTTGTCCTGGCCGCGGTCCCCGCCAGAGGACCTCAGCCCTTCAGCACTTCTCCTTGGCACAGTCGGTCTTGGACGTGCAGCCAAATTATTCCTCGTCCATTTGATAAAGAGCCGTTGAGGAATATTTATTCCACCGCTGCCAGCAGCAGAGACATTCCCACTTGCCAGCCCAGGAGCGATTCCGGAGAGAATAATCAGTGATTTCGGTCCAACTATCGAGTAATCACTGCTGAAGATTGATGGCCTCTTTGGCTGATCCGTGGTTTCCTCCACCAAACCCAAACAACCTCTGACGTCGGGCGGAATTAGATATTATACCTGTGACGTGCTGCGTTTTGACAGCCAGAGCGATTGATGTATTTTTTTCCGACCTCTCTCTTGGCAAGCAGGAGAGTGACAAGGAGGAGGAGGACGACGACGACGACGACGGAAGCGCCAGGTTGGAGTGGAAGCCTTGATTTAAATCACCCTGGCTTGAAAACGAGGCAAAGTCCAGCTTTCAAAGTGCAGGAGATTGTTGATCTGGGAGAGAAATGCAAAGATTCACAGAGAAACCGATTTCCTCCAAATCACTCGATTTGGAAGAGGGGAAAATTCTGGCCTCTTGCACTTTGATGCGAATTTCCCCAATGTTCCAAATTACACCTTGTCCAGATCCCCAATCAAGAGTGGTCGTCCAAGTTAGCCTGACCTGCAACTTCAGCCTGACATTTGCTCTAGTTCATACTTGGGCGCCAGAGGGGCCTTTATGTGGCCTTCATCTGCCACTTCAGACCTTGACTCTGCGCTGGGAAGAATACAATTCTGTCCAGGACCAACGACTTAGCCAAATGGAGATTCGGCTGTGCAGTGGAACGTCTGGAGAAGCACGAAATTGCCCATTCTTTTACAATGTAAAGTAGGCCTGCTCCTATTCACAGCATTTCGACCCAGACCGAACGGGGTTAGAATTGCGCATGCATCATTTGTTGGCTCACACTGTATACAGAGGGGCAAAAGTATCCCTATGAGCATGAAATAGCCCATCTTTTGACTATCTAAAAGAGGCCTGCAGTAAAAAGTGCCTACATGCGTAATAATGACCTCCCCATAGGCATGAAATTGCTCGTGTTTTGTTTTTCATTCCTCCCTGGCCAAAGAGGTGTATAAAAGTAAGAACCTCTCTGTAGGAATGAAGTTGGACGATCTGGTGCTTATGGGGAGGTTCCACTGCCCTTGGATGGTCTTGGCACATTGAAGTCCTGGAGTTGACTGAGTGACATCAAGGTCCACCCACGAAGCTTGAGTCGAACAGAGCTTGGTTCAATTGCACTTAAGTGATACTGTTGAAAGAAAGGGTTGTGACCCCAAGGATAGGGGCTGTGGGGACCACCAGGGCTTCATCCATGTGTCTGTTTGATCTAGGAGTTGTTTTCTCAGATGCACGCACACCGAGATGGATGGATTTCTTGTCAATATTTGTTCTGTGTGTCACCTGACTGTTGTTGTTTGTCAATCTCTCAATGCTCAGCTAATATCGCCCTGCCTGGTTGCCCTGCCAAGTGTCAACGGTTGCAAAGCGCTGCGAAATTGCGTTGTGTCCGCCGTTACAGGGTTGCCACAAGCCAACGGCTCCTCTTTGTGCTCGGTCGTTGGACAAATTCTTCGTCGTGCAAACAAGAGATGGATGGAGAGGAAACAATGGAAGAGTTGCAAAAACAAATTCCTCCTGTCCACAATGATGTTGGCGTTGCCAGGTGAACACACACGCGCAGAAGAGGGCAAAGTTGTTGCCACCCACCAAGGAGGCGTCAGCAGTGAAGAAGAAAAAGAGCAATCATAAGTTCGTCAGCGATAAATTGGGCGAACAATGTAATTCACCAAAAAATCTGGCCTCGTATCAAGAGACGCAGACGTTTAGGGATGATCGATGTAGGCACTGCTGGAGTTGAACTCCCGGGTACTCGACTCTGGTTTCGCCCCCTCGATACTCGGGTACTTCCTCTAAGTACTCGAGTGGAGCAAGTTGCAGGCGCACCATGATGGGGTCGTCGGTCTGGCCACGGACAACTG
>JAAUXU010157584.1_pt1 | contig 15749 bp, 20 predicted proteins | sample 7278151 | NCBI WGS metagenome assembly JAAUXU01 (sample SAMN14350113, study PRJNA611818) | marine sediment metagenome | isolation source: surface marine sediment (1.8m) | place: French Polynesia: Moorea | collected 2018-08 | reverse complement strand
GCAGAATAGCCAATTAGAATTGAGAATTAATTTCATAAGCAAAGCGCGCTAAATTCAAAAGTGTTGCATTTTACATGCGGTGGCCTGTAAGAGGTGACTACTGTACTACCTTTTGCCCCCTTTTCACCGCGCACACTTACACGCCCTCATGCTCTATACAGCTTCAGCAAATTTGCTGAGCAGCCTATCTAGGGAAGTAAAGGAACAGATCACTGGCAGGTATCTATGGCAAGAGGAGGGGAGGGAAGAACGTCGGTAGGGGTGGACATTGAGCCAGGCAAGCCAAAATGAGGCTCGACCCATAGACTGATGGCCCGCTGCCATCACTAAGAGTGTCCAGATCAGCCAGTTTCAAAAGAAGTGAATGGATCTGATCCGGGTGCGAGATCAGCTTCGAGTCGAGGGCGAGATCAGCTTCAAGGATGAGATCAGCTTTGTGTCTTGAGTCTGAGTTGTGGCGAGTCTTATAAGAACCAAAGCAATGCCGGGCACCTCTGCTAGTCATATATAACTATGTTAGCTTTCAATTGTGTCACACTCATTTATGATAATTTTTGGTAGACGAGATGTCATAATTTCAGGGCTGTGATGTCTTGTGGCAGTCACAACCAACCAAGTTACTATTAGCAAGTGTGAGTAATTGACCATTTCGTTTGACACATCCAGCAATACGAATACCTTTGCCCACGACTGCATACAGAGATCAGAATGCAAAGGATAGCATAGCAGAATGATGAAAAAGAAGAATAAAAATTCCCATAAATGTAATCAAGGTGCTCTTGATGGCATCAAACTTCCTGCTACTTTCTGTAGCCTTGGGGTATGTCTTGTCCTGGTGGAGGTAGAGTTCCTAGCAGCTGGAGTTGGTGTCATTGTATGTCAGTGGAATTGTGGGGCATGAACTTCCCTTACACAATGCTCTGCTGGCCCTGATAAGAGCTGCAGAGTGATTGGCAAAGCAGTTGGTAGCAGCCTTGGCATAGCAGAGTCTTCATTACAGTTGTTTTGCTCTTAGAAGTACTTTTTGCCAGATCTTTTCTATGGCAACTTGAAGCAGAGGAAAAGAGTGAATAGAGCCAAGCAGGAGAGGAAGATGAGGGTGACTGTTGGGGAGTGGAACTCAATGATGTGTGGACTGTTGGAGTTGTTGACAGTTTTGGCCTTAGTTGTTTTGATGGTGTTACCCACCAGTCCCATTGGTGTAGCCAGAGCAAGGTGCCCATGAAGACTGACTTGGATACATTTTTGGATAGCCAGGGACTGTAGTGCAGATTTGACTTCGCTGGAGTATTCAAAAGCTGAGGAGAAGAATGTGACTTTAATATTGAACTGTCTTTAGCCCCGTTTCTCCTGTCCATTTAGGAGTAGCACTTTGTAAGATTTCCCATGATCTCATTAATCTGAAATTGTGTCAATGGTGTCCCATTTCTTGGACATGGGATCTTGCATGAGCACTTTTTGTCCATTTGCCAAAGGTGGCAAATCTTTGGCTTGCTTGTCGAATAGTTCCTAAATTTTTGTCTCTTTGCCTTCATTTCTCACTTATACAATAACGTTCTTTGTGGGATTGTTCAATACAGGTAAGATGATGCATAATTTTCTGCTGAAAAAGTAGTTGCTCAGTGAAGAAGATGATTTGGGGGGAGCTTTGCAATTTCCAATGATGTGCTGCACTTGGTAATGACATATTTCATGTGTTTACCAGGAGCTTCCGTATGGGTCATTGCATGTTGTGAGGTGGGTTCTTGGTTGATGTAATAGGTCTTACCTAATGTTTGGAGTTCCTGACAGAATTGAAGTCCTCTGTCAGTTCTGATACAGAGAAGACGTTCATTTTCTCTGAACCACTTTAGCAAACTGTTATCATTGCATTTAATTGCATTGCATTCTGTTCCTCACTGAGACTCTTATTTGAGGGTGGCTTTCATTCAAAGGGGGCTCGCATTTCTTTGTTGAATGCCCCTCAGTGTTTCAGTGATTTCAATTCTGTGAAATCTTCAACATATTTCATTCCTTTGGTTGTTATTGCGCTCATCCATCATCATGACATCAAGGGCTAGGATCTCACTGCAAATGCTATCAGTATTGTTTGTCACAAGCATGGCAACCTCATCAGCATCCTGTGCTTGTGGGAGCTCAACAGCAAGACCCTCAGACTGCTCATTGCAAAAGTTTCTTGACCTGGCAAGAGATTCCGTCAAATTCTTATCGAAAAGTATCAGTCACCTAGATCCCTTAGCAAAGGCCTGTGCAACAGGTGTGCCAAGCTTGAGGCATGTAATGTTCTCTGGACCCCAAGCTAATGTCTGGACACAAACCTCAAAGGACCTCTTGATGCCATCCTCAGGGTGGCCCATGCAGCAACAACCACATTGCACAGGTTGGTCTTTTATGATGCTCTAGTGGAAGTCTTTTTGCCATGTTCTAGCCAGGTGTTGTATCGTTCCCTCAACTGGTCTTTCACTGGTTTGTTCCAGGATACATCTGCGGCTTGAAGCTAACAGTGCAGCCACTGAGGATAAGGGCAATGTCAACTCTTCTGGCCTTGAGGATTGTCGTGTCGTATGCTGCACTTGTGTCGGGGAAGAGGAGCAGTTGGGTAGGGGCAGAGGCTGAACTCATCTTGGTCTTCTTTTTATTGGTTTTTTATGCTACTTGTTCTGGTCCTGGCTAATGCACACTGGGGCTATGTGGCCTGACTTGCCAGAGGCATGACAAGTGAGGTTTTCACAAAGGCAGTCCTTGGTTGTCTGATTTGCACTTCCACAATGGAAACATCCTCGGAGGCCTTTATGAGACATTGTATGCTTATGTGTTGGTGCTCCCTTTCTTTTCTTTATGGAAGAAACAGGTGCTATTGCAGGTGAGGAACACATGTCCTTTGCCTGCTGACTGGTGGATTCGTGAGCACAAATAATTGCACCTAACTCCGTTGCCCGGGGTACTTTCATTTCAAGGAATTTGCAATGGAGATCTTGGTCCTTAATCCCCATAAGGTAGAGGAAGATATACAGCTGGTCAACCGTGAGTGTGTCTAAATCAGTCTCATTTTCAATTCTGGGCAACTTATCCATTCATTCTGAAGCTGGCTTCCCGTTGGATTGTTGACAGAGCATTCAAAAGCGATCAAATGGTCAGCAATTTCACCTTTGATTGCCCAATCTCACCACTGCATTACGATTGGCAATCATGAGTGATTGTCCCAAAAAATTCATCGCTGCACTGATCACTTATGTGCATGTTGTGGTCAAGCAGGATACAAAATAATTGGTAATCAAGTTCTCACCAGGGCTCCCAACTCACAGATTTTCTTTACCTAGCCTGATTCTTTTCTTTGAAATAATATCAGATGCTCATGAAAGAACCCACCCAAGGTATGGAGCTTGCTGGAATAGACAGGCTCAACTTGACTCGACTTAATTATTTGGCCTTGAAAATCTCTCAAGTCTTCTCAAATTGGTGTCGAGCCCATGAGTCTCCTTAATTTGGTGTCGAGTCCTTGAGTTTCCTCAAGTTGGTGTCAAGTCCTTGATTTCCTCAAGTTGGTGTCAAGTCCATGAGTCTCCTCAAATTGGTGTCGAGCCCATGAGTCTCCTTAATTTGGTGTTGAGTCCTTGAGTTTCCTCAAGTTGGTGTCAAGTCCTTGATTTCCTCAAGTTGATGTCGAGTCCATGAGTCTCCTCAAATTGGTGTCGAGCCCATGAGTCTCCTTAATTTGGTGTTGAGTCCTTGATTTCCTCAAGTTGATGTCGAGTCCATGAGTCTCCTCAAATTGGTGTCGAGTCCATGAGTCTCGTCAAATTTGTGTCAAGTCCTTGAGTCTCCTCAAACTGGTGTCAAGTCCTTGAGTCTCCTCAAATTTGTGTCAAGTCCTTGAGTCTCCTCAAATTGGTGTTGAGTCTTCAAGTCTCCTCATTGGTGTCAAGTCCTCGAGTCTTCGAATCCGCTTCAGGCTCGAGCACATCCCTAGTTGTCATTTTAAGGCGACTGCGTAGGTTGTAGACGAGAAGTGGTGAAGATGCTTTTCTATGGATAGCTGATGTAATGGACTGAAATTTTCACCTAGACTCGGCCGAGAATTTGACCACTCGGGCGTACTGCTGCGCAAAGTACACCCGAGTTGAACAAGCAGTGCCACAAAAAAGTTGCACAACTACTTGAGCAGTTTTATTCCATGAGTAATATTTGACCCACATTAAATTTTTCTTATTATGGTATGACATGCATCAGTCAGCTTCATAATGTTCTTTACCTGGCAGAGAAGATCACGAGTTGGTGCTCGATGGGTTCTCCTATCCATGGTGTCTGGTGTAGCTTATTGACTTTTGCTGGGATGTTCAAAAGTTGGAACATGCATCGTCAGATGCATCGTTGACCCCCACCTTTTCTTTAGCACCAACGGTCGACAGGAGGGCACGGAGGACGAGGGCCTCCTGGGCTTCTACTTGGCCGAGATCGACGCCGAGCTGCGCCGCGCCAGCGCGTGCAAGTGTGCCTTCTGCGGCGATGCCTACGCCAACTGCACGTGCGAATCCTGCGGCCTCACCTATCACTTCTCCTGTGGCCACCGAGAGCGCAAGTGCGCCTTCGTCTTCGACGGCCGCATGGTCAGTTTCTGCACCAAACACCGTCCGAGGCAGAGGCTCACGAAGCGTGCTGGTCAAGTCGAGGACGTCTGCCTCGCTGGCTGCCTTGAGCAGGTCTCATCCGAGCAGAGGTAACTGCACTCTTTTTCCCGTCTGTGCAAGCCTTTGAATGCGGCCTTTGTTAACCTTCTTTGATGGAGATATGATGAATCAGGCAATCACTGTGAAAACCTGCCATTTGTAGGTCGGGACAGGCCGCAGCCTGGGTGGGTGCACGCGTGATAGCTTCAAATGACGTCAATCTTGTGCTTTCCAGATCGCTGGTCACTCCTTGCTGCCACCACCGCTACCACATGGAGTGTGTGCAGCAGATGGCCTTGAACAGTGGCCTCTTCCACGTCAAATGCCCCGTGTGCTCAGACAGAAAGCAGTTCTTGAGTGTCTGCGTGAGGCTGGGGATCTACGTGCCGGAGCAGGATGCAGCATGGGAGGATCCCGGACTGGACAACTTCTACAACTTCTCAACAATGGGTAACGAGAGGAATTGTTGGGCAGCAGCTGCCAATTGATCCCAGTAGGATTCGCTCAAGCAGCAGAGCTTCCACACCGAAGAGTTTTTGGCCTCATTTTGAAATGATTCGTGGATTCTCTGCTCAATTCAGGCACCTCTTGTGCCTGGAGCTCTTGTATCCCAGCTGACGATCAAAACGGCCTTATTCAGTTTAAAAAAGTGGCCATTTTTTTTAATACCAATGTTCAAAAGTATCAGTTAAACAAAGACGAGAGAAATTGATCCTTTGTTCTTCATGTTATTGCTCTTTTCATTTAGAGGGTGTCCATCAGAAATGTGACTTCGATCCCTGCGTGTGCCCAAAGGGTCGGCACTTTCACGTGGTGGGAACTAAGTTTGAGATCGTCCGGTGCAGGTACTGCGGCTGCAAGGGCACGCACATCAAGTGTGGGAAGGTCAACAAGGCCGTGCCAGGTAATACACAAACCTTTGCAAAGGATTTTTACGTACCTGAAATACATGTGTGTGCCCCTACTGTCGACCTCCATGGACTTGACGAAGCTGAGCATGTTTTTGTTGCTTTGAGATTGCGTCTTGCTCATTGTACGCTGCTACAGTGAGTCACGCTAATATACTCATACTGCTAAATCTAAGCTGCGATACTCTTACAACCCTGTAAACAGGTGCAGAAAAGAACGAGCCACAAGTTTCTACACACCCGCTAGCTTTACTTACTTGTACTATGTTCTCAATAGATTATGTCTGCCCTGATCACGACGGTCATGGACAAGGTAGACGTCGAGGGTACAAAAGGCGTTCCCGACCGGACACCCACAAAAACCACAAAAAACCCTGCCACCAGTCCAGTTCCAGCCAGCGCGGCAGAAGGAGGGAGATTCGCTCTAAAGACTACAAAGCGATCCTGCTGGATATCATGTCCTCAACCTCGGAGGAGAGCTCGGAGACCGAAGAAAGTTGGACGATACCCGTGACCAGAAAGTCTATCAGCGGCCTCGTCTCTTCGCTCTCTGCGGTGGCCAGGGGTACAGCTGGCACCAGCGAGCCAGAGGTGTCCCGGATTGCCAGGAAATCCACTGGCGGAGTTGCCAAGAAATCCACTGGTGGGATTCTTGGAGTGAGTCTTTACAGAAGCAGGATGAAGAGCAGGTCCCCAATTCGTGACGCCCAAGAGGACAGTGATGATGAGAAAGACAGGAATGAGAAACCATTTGTCAAAGCCCCTGAGGACGAAACACGTCAGGTACAGCTTTCCTTGGTCAAATGCGAAGATCCTTGTGGAACCTCCAAGATAATCCAGCAGCCTTCAAAGGCCCCTGAGGAGTCTCGGACAGATGAAGACAGCGACATTGAACTCATAGAGGAAATAGTGCAGGAAGATTTCGAGGAAGCATCAGCAAAAGTTCCTTCACCTCAAGTTGACACTCCAATTGTCACTGCTTCTGAGCAGATCCTGACCCAGACTGACTGTCCCAAGGCCGTAACAGCGCCCAGCTCAAGCTCGACCGCTTGGCTTTGTGCACCACCAACAACTGGTTCTACATCGGTCCAAGATCGTGTTCAGCTTCCTGAGGCTCCATCAACTGCTGAACGGAGCAACCATCACCCATCTCATCCTAATACAGCTCTTCTCAACAATGTTGAAAACTGGTCACCTCCGCCAGTCACCCCTGCCGACATCGTTGACCCGATCGGGTTCATCCATTCTGTGGATGAAGAGAACGTCACCAAGTATCCCCAAACAACTTCCTCTACCTCAGCAAGCTCGAGTTTACCAATCATCACATCATCTCAGTCACTGGCCGAAGATTCATTGAACAACAGTACTCTGGATCTCGACTCTGTACGCGCACTTGGGGTTCCCAAGTCTGAACCCCAGGAGATCTGTCTTCCGGAGTCTCAAGTACTCACCTCCACACACCAAGAGTTTCAGGAACCCGAGGTCGTTGATCTGCTATCAAGTGACAGTGATCAGTAGAGGCGCCTTACGTATTCAAAGTCAGAGCCATAAATCGACTGTTACAAGTCGCATAGCTCCTCAAACTCTACACATTTACAGCGTGTTTGCTTATTTTTGGTCTAACCTCCCCAAAGAACTTGCATTTCTAGTGGCTTCATTTACGGTAGCTCCTAATACACATTCACCGCCAACTACGCTTTTGACTAGACAGATGTCCTTGAGTGTAAGTTAACCGATTTTTACATTTTTTAACATATTCTAGATTATCAGAACAGATCTCGAATGATCCTCACCACGTTGACTCTAGCCGAGGTCTGTTACAGACCTTGATTCTTATTTATTAAAGATACTTAAGCCAAGATGGATTCAAACAAGACCTACTAGTTTGTTAAAGATCGAACAAGGCTCTTCCAACTGTCCATTCGTCCAATTTCAAGGACTCTGAGTGGGCTTCATCAGTAGTAGAAGTGTACACAACAAATCTAAGAACCTATCTTCATAATGTTTCCATCAGTATGTTATGCTTACTGCTGTCAGCTTCAAATGGGCAAATAAAAGGTAGAACTATCAACTTTAGTTTCACTAACGTCATGTCAAAAATAATGCTTGCAAGTCATTGTTAGGATGAGTTGAATCTTTTTTCCGTTGTTCAGTGTACTCGATCTCCAGTGGAATACATTTAAGGGCACCATTTTAGAGATCACCAAGGCAGATACTTCCATCACCAGGGTAAATATGTCAGTCAGAAAAAAAACTTCATTCAGTCACCTAACTATTGCTTCCATCACCAAGAAAGTATTTCAGGCTAAAAAAATCCATCAGTCACCAAGGAAATATTTCTGTCACCAGAGAAATATTTTGGTCACCGCAAAATTTTTTTCATCACCTGAACATATGACTGATTCCTGGCATCGCTCAGCTTGAGCTCAACTCGAGAAGACCGGCATTAAGTTTTTTGAAATAAAACAAAATGACAGCGGTATTAGCAGAGAGCTGGACACGTGAACAGACCCAACTTAACATTGACATGACCTTATCACGTCCAATCCTTAGCTGCATTTTAAGCCACTGCTGCTCCTGATTCTTGGCCACCGCTGATGGTTCTCAACCACCACCGCTGGTTCTCTTTTTCTATTTATGATTTTTTTGGACTTGAAAGATGGTGAAATACAAGGTTTACTTAAATTAATGTGACTCACATGAATTATTTGGGGCCATGGAATTAGGTGACTCACAAATTATTTGGTGATTTGTTTGATGATCCATTTTTGGGAGGAAAATATTTCCTTCTGTGATGAAAGTGTTAACTTTGGTGAGTGAAGGTTGGTGACTGAAGTATTGAACTTGGTGACTCAAAAATAATATCTCTACATTTAATACGGAATATTACAGGTTGTTCGAAGATCCCAAAACTTTATTAGTGGAAGCCAACCTAGTATACTACAGATACGTGATAAGTTTGACGAAAATGAAATTTTGAGTCAAGCATCAAGTTGACCAAGTTCATAAGATGTCTTGAGACTGCATGAACCTGAGTCACGGAGTGAGATCGCATACCGACCTCTTCTCTGGACCCGGTGTGTGCAGAGTACAAATCAGGTTTTCAAGTCTACAGAGACTGCGAACTCTTTTGACTCTTGCTGTCACTCGACATGACTGCACTCGGTACATGGTCACAATCTACAGGGTGGGCGAGATGAATTGCAGAGCTATATTACTTTGCTGGAACCTCAATAACGTGGTCCCGAAGGAGAGCGGGTTAGAGCGACCTATGAGGATTGCAACCATGTACAAAGTAAATAATTTCCGCCCTCCCCTCGTACGTGTCGTGTATCACAAGCTGCTCATCACGAGGAACGAGGACTGCAACGACGTCATGTGTGCGGACAGTACATATATTGCGTGCTACAGTGACTTGTGTATGCTCTCTAATCTTGAGTCCACACAAATGAAGAGACCGCGCTCAGATCTTGGCTAAAGGGGTCGTCTTCTCAGATCTCTTTTACTTTGTTGTCTCATCGCCACTCTTTGTCCTTGTCTCAACAATGTTCTTTAGAAAGAATTCGCCCGCCTTGTAGGAGCTGCGCACGAGCGGGCCGGATGCCGTGTACAGGAAACCCATCTCTCTCCCCCTGCGCTCCCAGTGGGCGAACTTGTCGGGGTGCACGTATTCGCGAACTTTAAGATGGCGCTTGGTGGGCTGCATGTACTGGCCCAGGGTCAGGCAATCCACTCCTGCATCTCTCAAGTCGCGCATTGTTTGCTCGATTTCTTCGTCACTCTCACCTAAAAGAAAGTAAAAGTACCTTAGACGTGAACACCTCGCTCATCTCAGGACCATTCAGATTACCTAACCCCAGCATGATGCTAGTCTTGGTCACCATCTTTCCTCTTCTGGCCATTTTGGCTCTCCTCAGCACCTTCAAGGACTGTCTGTACTTTGCCCGTGTGTCCCTGACGAACGGGGTGAGTCTTTCCACGGTCTCCATATTGTGGGCAAACACGTCAAGCCTGAAAACACCGGCAAACAATCCATCCACCCCACACCCTCATGGCTCGGTCAAACATTATAGTCTTACCCGGACTCTGCAACTTCGTCGACGCACTCTTCATTGCCAGCAAAGTCAGGACAAAGAACTTCTACGAGCATTTCGGGCTTGGCTTTCTTGACCTCCCGAACGCACTGAGCGATGTGCGCGGCGCCAGCGTCGGGCAGGTCATCCCGATCGACTGACGTCAGCACTACATAGTCCAATCCCCACCAGGCGGCGACTGCTCGGGCGGTCTTGACCGGTTCTTCCGGGTCCAGCGGCGGAGGTCTCCTGGACGTCTTCACCGAGCAGAAGCGACAACCCCGAGTGCACGTGTCGCCCATCAACATGATGGTCGCGGTAGCAGTGCCGGACTCTCCCCCGCCCCTGCAGAGGTAAAAAAGACTTGTTCAAGATTCTCAACATGAAAGGCTGATGCCAAGGTTGTACTAAGCATCAGAATGTTTAGGATCTCACCAACATTCCCCGATGTTTGGACACCTCGCCTCTTCACACACCGTGGCCAGCCCTAGTCCTCGGAGGTCTTCCTTCATCCTGTAGACGCTCTCGCCAACAGGGATCTTCGTCTTGAGCCACGGTGGAAGCCTCAACCTCTTCAGCTTCTTGTTGGTTTTTTCATCGACGACGTCATCGTCCAGCCTCAGTTGCCCGGCGTAGTCCTGCCACCGGGCTTCTCTAGGAACGACGCCTGCGATAAAGTCACCCAGGTCCGGCCCGGACATCGAACTTTCGGGGAGTCTGCGGGAATTTGTCTTCGTCTCTGCTGCATCTTCGGAGGAGTCGATGGCGGACGTCGACAGGAGTTGAAGTCTTGACCGTCCCGCCGCCGCCGACACCCCCCGACAGGGACCCCGCAACGACCACATTGCTGAAGTAGGACTTTCTCGCTGGGTGGTTCCGTTGTACCACCTTAATGAAGGTTGATGGTAATGTTAGGTAACACGAAAGTGTACGTTCAGTAAGTTTTACGCACTTTCCAAGGTTTTGTGACAGCTGCTGAAAACTGGCGTCAGCTGACTTCAGCTGATGAAGTAAACAAAACAAGGTAGAAGGAGAAGCGAGGAAACAGAGGACGTGCACTCCGCGTCCAAGGACTCAAAGGATTCCGATGTCGACGTCGGCTGCGCTGTCCAGGGCCGTTGGGATCCTTCGGACCACTTTCCCTTCGGCGGGAAGTCTTTGGAGGCAACCGGCGGATTATGTGATCACTCCAAGGCTTCGTTGCTGGCGAAATCTTGGCGTCTGTGGACCTGTCCATAGCAGCGGCGATTCGCAGCCTCCAAAGTCACCGTCTTCATCCCCGTCTTCATCTTCGTCTTCATCCTCGTCATCTAGTACATCGTCCTCCTCTGACGAAGAAGATGGTGTCGCAGAGAAAAAGGTTCTGAATTTGCTTTTGTGTCGATAAGGAAACCTGATGAAACCTTTGACGTCTTTGCAGCCTTCTCCTCCACCATCGCGCAAGGAAGCGGTGTCCAAGTTGCACGATCTCCTTCAAAGGGTCAAGAATGATGACACAAAGCAAATGTCGAGTGCTTCCGAGGAAAAGGACACAGGTATCGAGTTGCCCAAACCCAAGGTGAAGACAAGGCAGGACCTCAAGACTATTAGCATAAAAGGTACGTTTAAAATGCCGGCTTGGCCGGGTCGGATAGGACAAGCTTCCAAGCTTCAATCTCTTGTAGGCGTAGAACCCGAGCTGGTGGCGGCGACGCACAATGTGGCCCGACTTGTCCGTAATGGCGATCCGGACATTTCAAGGTAAGACGTTTGAGCTGTAAGGTATCCAAAGACGTGGAAATGGACTTTGCCTTCGACTTTCAGAAAGGTTGAGTCTGACCTGCTGCGACAGCTGCGATTAGCGTCCAAAGACTCCGCCGCTGTGAAGAAAGAGGGAGAAACGGCCGGCATGGCGGACATGAAGTCACTCTTGGGGGACATGAAGGTAAAATCTCGCGAAATGGGTGGTACGTACGCGATGCCGGGCGTACATTATGCTGTCGTAGACAGCGACCATTGATCCTCTCTCCACCACGTGTCTAGGTGGAATCAACTCCCGCAAAGAAGCCACTAAAGTCACTCACTGAGGAACAGCGCCAATTCCTCGAGCTAAGAAAAAGCCGCCGACGCGAGGCCCGCGGCTTAGGAGGCCAAAGCCGACAAAGAGATGCCCAGCTGCCCTTAGACATATTTGGAGCAAAACCTCTGGGCATCTTTACACCCGACGACATTGCTACCAAAAGCGACTCCTCCAAGGCCGTCAAGCTGGAAACGTGGGACAAGTGCCAGGTTAGTTCGGCCAGATGCTATCGCGTTGCTTTCGTTGATTTTACATGTCGTGCACTCGCAGGCGAGGCATCTCCGAATCCTAGGCATGATACCTCCGAGGAACTTCTTGGAGGATATGATCCATATGACCGAGAAGGGTATCCTCTGGCACTTTCCTATCAACAACGAGCAGGGCATGGATGAAGAGAAGGTAACAATCACTCACCTCTGTTGAATTCGTATCAAGACTTAAACACTACAGATGGAACCGTTCCATCACCACGTCTTCCTGGAGCGTCATCTGGAACCGTGGTGTCCCCCTCGCGGCCCAATCCGTCACTTTATGGAACTCGTGTGTGTGGGACTGCAGAAAAACCCTTACATGACGGTCGAGAAAAAGCTGGGACACATCAACTGGTTCAAGGACTACTTCTCGCAGCAGGAGAAGCAGGAGATTCTCAAGTTAGGAGGAGCCCTTGAGATGGACGAAGAAGAAAGGGTGAACTGAACAAATGCTTTTGTCTGCAGAAATGCAGTACTGAATGAAAATCTCTAGGTGTTAAATTATTGCCATTGTATGAAAAAGCACCCACTCATAAGTCACGTAGCGATAACGTTATTGACGACACAGGTCCATTTTATGCGGTACTTGATCAGTGTAGCATAGTACCTTCCTTTATGTACAATGTTCAAGTGGTAAACACGTTAGTACTATGTTTAGAAAAGTTCATAGCTGGAAACAATTTCATAATTCTTGAATAATCATTTCTTGGACCATCCTCCGAGCCATCCGCCCAACCACCCACCGCCGCTGGCTTGTCCGCCTCCATCTTTTCCACCCGCTGGTCCTCCCAGCTTGTGTTCCAAGTTGGGGAACGCCACCTGCTCTCTGGCCAGATCAAAGAAAAGCGGCTTGCACGGCAGCGGCACGAACGCCGGAGGGAAGGCTGCCAAAGGTGTAGTGACCTTGCCGGCAGCCAAATCAGGATCTTCGTAATACTCATCGAGTCTCTCCATCAACGGCAGCATCTTCTTTGCATCCTTGACCTGTTTCTCCTTTTCTTCAGGGGTGCTGTTCTTGCTCTTCTCGGCCTCCAGGATCGAGTTGGCATGTGCCATGAATTGCTTGCTCTCCACTGAAGCCACCTTAAAATAAACGAAGGCATTTTTGCTATGGCGATAATTTCAACCTTGGATTAAGTAAGATTACCAGTCCATCTATTTGGACTCGGAGGTCTTCGGGAAGCAGAGGGTCTTGCTGAGCTTTCCGGGCGTGCGTCAGTGCACGGTGGAACAACGCCATGGCTTCTGGCCACTTCTGCACCGCGAGGAACGCTTGTGCGATGTAAAGACAGCGCCATGCGCGGAAGAAGACGACCTTGGCCTGTACTTCCTGAGCGAACTTGAGGTCCTCCTCCAGGCCAGCGAGTGTCGGCATCTCGCCTAAGTTGGCTATCACCGCTTCGTATAGTCTCACCTGTAACACGTAACATGCGTTAAGGTCTCCAGTCCAGCACTTTGCACACTTGTAACGTACCAGGTCCTGAGGCCTGGTCGGTCTCTGTTGCTGCTTCTTGGCAGATGCACCTCGAGGGTTATCGTTCTCTTCATTCTCGCCGAGCCTCTCCAAATTTTCCTTCATCTTGGTCGCCATCTCCAAGTTCCTATCGACGGTCCGCGTGCATTTCAAGAAGGACAGATAGGTGTAGAGGAAGTGCGCCGTTGTCACAGGTCCCTCTCGCGCCTGCTGCCTGAGGAAGAGTAAAGTTATACATAACTGACGTTTGCAACACATGCTCCTGGCAACCGAAACTGTATGCACAAGGCAGACTTGGGCACCAAGTCGATGTTTTCTCACCTATTCCTGAATGTGGGATCCTCGAAGAGCTCGTCTCTTAACGCCTGTAGTGCGTCTTTGCAGTCCATGAGGAGGGACTCGAACGCCTCCAAGCGAGCTTCGTGTCCCTCTGCGTTGTCCAGCTCCTCTCTGAACTCCTGCTGCCTGAGCAGAAACACTCGTACCTTCTCCTGGCGCACGGCCATCTTGCGCCCGCGCCACTCCACTTCCTGAAGCGTAGCCGCCTGCTCTTCGCGAGCCTGGAGATGAAATACGTGTGTATGTGCGTGCATTGCTTCAGCGCAGTTAAGCAGGATGGAATATGCCTACCTGGCTCAGCAGCTCATCTACGACGTCTTCGCCACCGCCTCTCATGTGCATGAGATCCTGCCTGGCAGCCTCGTCGCCACTGATGTTGTAGGCACAGAAGCGAAGACTCGGGACGATCTCCTTCAAGGAATAGAACGATGAAAAAGAGCTAAAGGACACTTCAAGTGCAGTGGCCTTTATCCGTTTACCTGCATTCGTTGACGATACACTGCAGCCTCGTCCTCATTGAGGGTTCCGGCGAGACGCTCGTAGATGGTCTTTGCAGCTGTGAGGGCTTTGGCAGCCGTCGCCCACTCTTGCAGCTCGAAGAAAAGAGTGCCAGACAACCACAAATGATACGCCTGCACTTCCAACTTGGTCCTGGCGTCGCACTGGTGGACAAAATGATCACGGAATGAACTTGGTCGACAAGGACATGTACAATGCAGGATACGTTGGAATCAATGGCACGACATTGTCGAGGTCTTAAACAGGCGTTGCAACAGGGGCTTCCGTTACCTGGTTGTTTTCCATGACGAGCCGCTCTAGCTTTTCGGCCTCTTTGACTGCTTTTCTCATCCGATTGATCATGTGGAATCGTTTCCTCGGCTCGGTATTCATCTCGAATTTGAGCTGCATAGCGTAGGCCCACGCGCGCTCGGTCGTCATAAGGGGGATCTCGAGCAGCTTTTCCTCGCGCAGCGACTCGCCGGTCACCTCCTTCTTGTGGAAGCGCTTCTTCTCGCCCTGTACCATCTTGGTAGCTTTGCGCACACGGGCAAGTCGCCTCGAGCAGTAGCCTCGGTACCGCTGGTAGTCGTTGTGTCGTAGTCCGTGCTTCTGGTGCAGCGAGAAGGTAAGCGGCAGCACCTTCAGGCTGAAGGCGGTAGCGTCCGTGGCTTCGGACTCTAAGTTCGACGCCTCTAGCTGATCATCCTGAGGAGGTCGCTCAGCGGCATCTTGGCCGCCCGCGGCGCTAGTCTTAGCCTCCACCATGACGGCAGCGACTGGGAGATCGTACTCGGAGGAGTCTTCGCCCTTGAAGGTGGCAGCCACTACACGGAATGTGAAAAGAACAAGATCTCACCACGGATGCCACATTCCAGCCGAACCAGTCGCTGAACTCGCTCGACTCTTTACTACGGGTCTCAGCTGTTTGAGCGCTGTTGTTGCCGCTCAGTCTGGCAACCTTGCTCTAGTCGTCCCAGCATCCGGGGGAAACACGGTGGCATTCGCGGTTGCCACAGACTGTTGCACAGACGTCGCCTCCTCCGAGGCTGTCTCAGTGGCCGCCGTCGGACTTCAAGCGGGCAAGATTGTGACACGTGCTCTTATGTACCCGCCTCTGGTTCAGTCCGGTACTTCGGCCAATCCTGGTTCTGTCCCTTGCTCGTCTCCAACGCATTTCTAACTCTCAGAAAGGTCGATTCGTGGCAACTCTTGGTGCAGCTGTCACCGACCTGCACGGCCCAACAGAACCGGGCCTTTGACCTAGTGGGACACATCTTATGCACCACCTACAATGAGAGAGACAGACAGACCCGTGACCTGTATACGGTCTTGGCCGTGAGTAATTGCGTCGAGCATGACAGCACCTCCTACGCTGTACTGAAACGTGTAGAGGTGGAATCTTGATGTGGAACGTGTAGATGTGCTACTGGGACACAATGTTGAGTACACAGGGTCAATGTCAAGGCTTCACATAGAG
>JAAUXU010035122.1_pt1 | contig 15749 bp, 10 predicted proteins | sample 7278151 | NCBI WGS metagenome assembly JAAUXU01 (sample SAMN14350113, study PRJNA611818) | marine sediment metagenome | isolation source: surface marine sediment (1.8m) | place: French Polynesia: Moorea | collected 2018-08 | reverse complement strand
TTTCCCCAGGGACAAAAACTTAAAAAGTTTCAGCCCCCCTCCCCAGATTGGTTCAAATGAGATTAACCTCCCCACAATTTCTTCCTGAAAATAAGGCCCTTAAGCCTTCTCCGAGGAAAATTGAAATGCTGAGGTGCGGCGCTAATAAAGGGTGAAGCTAACATCTCTTCTGCCCTACGTAGCAGACAGTAGTGCTGTTCGAATATGCCTGATTCGAACCTTTACTGCACAAGTGCAATGTGTGTGAAAAGTTGCAAGACATGACCTTTTGGTCGGAGGGCATCGTGCTCATGACGTTGCACATGTTCAAAAGGCAAGGATTGAAAAATATGTACACACTTTAAGGTTGGCAGTCATGTATAGAGTATTGAGCATCTGTATCCAGATGGATTACAAATCCATCTTTTTTCTCAGCGGCAGCACAGATTTGACTCCAGGCACGGCAACATAAAATGCATAGGGACAGTGGAATGAGGATCCACTGCAACCTGTGGTCAACCCTCAAGGCTGTCTTCAGAAGGCCAGATTTGGGCGGTTTGGCAGGCTTGTTACATGTCTGGGTCGCCCAAGGTCAGTCAAAATCCAGCCACTCTTCTGGGACAAGTTGGCGTTCAGTCTCAGTTGCGTGCCTTCTTGGTCTTCTTGAACCTTGAGCTCACCGTGCCGAAGCAGCTACACATGCACAATTAGGCCGGCGTCGCCGAATTCATCCAAAGAGGGCCAATGATAGAACTGTTCGAAAGTTCTCGCTACTTTTCGGACACAATTTACTAGATTTAGGATGGCAGTTTTATGGGATTCACCAAAAATCTCAAGTCACAAATTCGAATACTATGATGATCATGTCCGAAGAAACTGGCTTTGCCGACTTTTTCTTCCTATTTCTTGTCCCTGTTCAAAGATTCGATTCGGTCTGGAGTCAGATTTATACTCAAAAACCAGATGCTGAAGCTTCCCTTGGGATTCGGATTTCGGACACTCACTGTTCGATTCAGATCGAGGATTTTGCCTTTGAGTGATTCGATCCAGCACTAGTAAACATCACACGCAGTGCCGTAGTAGTACACGGGGTGTTAGTGATGGAAAGACCGAATCCGATTCGAATCCGAGTCAGGCAGACTTTCAAATTCGGGTCCGTCAAGGGATGAGCAAATCTAGACAGGGCCGAGAATCCGCCCCGAGTCGGGTCATAAATGCGACCAGCCTTCAGTTAAAGTTACTGGCACTTCTATTAACATAATTATGCGATGGGACTGTTCAACAATGTCAACTGTACATTTTGGGGAGAGGGAGAGAATCGAAAGTTTGCTCTCACAGCCGAGATCTCTTCGTGGTGGCCACATTTGTTTTCAGTCATTGAATATGTGGCAAATCTTAACCTTCTTGAGTCAGTTGGAAGGTGTCGATTCCACACGCCAAGTCATGTGTTCAATCAAAATCCAGCCTAAGCTCCTGATTCAAGTCTGCTTAAAAAACCTACTTGAGCCTGATTGAAAACTGACTTGAGCCTGATTGAAAACCGACTTGAGCCTGATTGAAAGTTGGCTAGAGTCTGATTTAAATCAACTCAAGTTTGATAAAGTATGACTCGAGCCTGATTTAAGACTGGTTCAAGTCGGATTTAAGCCACCTCGAGTTTGATCAAAAATGACTCAAGCCATGACCCCATTCAATACTACTCTACAGGAGAAGTCTCATATTAACATAGTTTTTTATCATGGGTCCTCACATTTACACTTCTGACACAATCTTTTACTTTCACGCTGATTCTCGCATATTTAATTTCAGTTTTTACATTTTTATGATAATTTGTTACATTTCAATTTTCGTTTCACATACATTAAAACCACTCGATCTGATCAAACGGTTCAACATTTTTTCCACAAGTTTCACTTAACTCTGGCTGATTTCCCTGCTCGGATTACCGCGATTCGAGTGCTGACCCAAGCCACCACTAGTAAATGCAGGTAGCTGGAGGAGTAGAAGAGGCCCTGTGATCCTTGCCCAGAAAAAAGAAGCAATGATCTTTGTTCCGCATCACTACAGTGGAGCACGCGCATGGATTGGCAAAAAGCGTAACGTAGCAGCAATGTTTAGGCTGCTGTCACGCAAGAAGAAAAGAAAAGCTTCATAAGCTTCAAAGGAACATCACGCAGCAAAGTTGGGCGGGAATTCCGGAGGGAAACATTGCACTGCCCCTGGTCACTCGTGAGGGGGAATTCCCGAGGGAAGTGTCAGCTGACTGCTTTATGGGAGCGCAGCAGAATCTCCTGGCTGAAATTGTTCTGTTGTTCTCTTGCCTGAGGAGGTCGCAGCTTCGGACCTGCTGGCACCGTCATTCTGGCCTCCAACTGCAAAACACACAAAGTCAGTACTTGTTCAAATGTCAAGTATTTCGAGGACAGAGGAAATCCAATAGGATATTGCTCAAGTACGTACGTACAGGGTCCGGCCGGCCGAGACATCGCCAGACTTGGCACGTCTATGGATTCAGGCCCAAGTTAGACGAGTGAGACCGAAATACGTTGTGCATGGGAGGCTTCTCCATCAATTTATTGAGTGTGACCTCCATAAGCTGTGAGCACCTCCTTAAGATGCCCTGGCAAGCTACGACAGATCATCTCGGTGTAGGCCTCACCCATCGGAGTCTAATGCTGGGATGATGGAGGCTTTCAGCGCGTTCTTGCTGATGTGGCGCGGGCATTGGCCTCCGACATATCCCAGATGGAGCGCCGCAGCTCGTCTGCAGGGGCATCGGGCTTGATGCCTGCACTGTTGAGAACAAAGAGGCTCTTCCTTCGATTCTCCATGCTCGTGGTTTGTTCATTTGGTGAATTTAATAACAAATGTTCAACTTTGCTCTCACCAAGATTTCATCAACATCTGCTCAGGCTGGCGTGAGATGCACAGCATTTGGCATCATGTGCATACACGAGTACATCAGATATCCACACGAAGGTTTGGATACGGTAGGGAGAGGAATCATCCTTGTTCGATCTTACTTAATCCCTATGGACAGCACGTTGCAGAAGAAAAATGTGATATACTAACGGTGTCTGAGAAAAGTAACAAATAGAAAATATATGTTTTGGGAAGAAGCTGCCCTGAATTGCGTCTCTCCGAAGCACTTATTTGTTGCATCCAAATTGTCTGCATTAGTAAAAGGAAATGGATGCATAGAGGTAACTTTACTTTCTCTGGATTCCGCTGTCTCTGATAGTTTGTTTCTTTGTAGTCACCTCCTCAACCTGCAGCAACATCATCTCGACATCTTGGTGGCAACGATGAAGGCAACGAAGGCCATCACCACGGGCAAAACGTTGGTGAGTAACCTGCGGCAACGAGCGAAAGTTTTTGTGTGTTTTCTCAAAAAGTATCACATAGTCTTGGGCAAATTGGAAGGAAAAAACCCCGCGTTGTCCCATGAAATATGTTACACTGCTTCTTAGCCCGAATGACACATTCCTGGCAGAATTGGCTTGACCTCGACGCATCTTTCCTGGCGTAAAAGAATCACACTTCTTGGCAGAAAATGTGTAAAAGGAAGTAGCGTAACTTCGAAGCATTTGGCCACGAAATTTAGTGGGAAGCAAGAATAAGTTTGTTCAAAAGTGACGCTTGGACAGAAGTAGGATATAATGAAGTTCTTTTCTGATTGCACAGCCTCGTCCAGCTTCCCCAATGCTTCTCGTGGTGAAGACGATGAATCTTGGCCGTCATATCTGGGAAATCCAGTCCAGGACATTTCCGAGGACGTGTGGAACAGCGAGGTACTCCATTTATGCACCCTAGGAAGCTACAATAGATGTCTTTCCTTCGTTTTTTTGCTTTTCTTTCTATTCAACTGCAGAGCAAAACCTAGCACAATTTCTCTATCTTGTCTTTCCGACAAATACGCATTGTGACGAGGCTGTGGCCACCAGCCAAATCATCAGAGTAAATGGGAAACCACGTCTGAAGCGAAAATGGCCGAATTTGATAAGAAAATCGCCCAAATTGATGAGAAAACCACCAAATGTGACTGGAGAATTACTGCTGTTTTGTTTGGGGGCTGTCCTGATGATTTGTCTCAAAGGCAAGATAATCCATAACTCCCTCCCCACTTGGACCCCACTTTTTTTCTCCTCCTTTCAATGCTCTTAAGTTTTCCCCCTCCCCCTCCCCCTCCCCCACCCGCGCTGTCCTCACTTCTGCTCGCAAATTCCCCATCAAGCAGGGGAATTCCTCCTCCGAGGTCTGGTGGCTGAATCGCCCGGGGGCAAGAGGAGCCCTCAAAGGAAAACGGATTCGGAAAAGCAACGATGATATCGCATTCTCCGATACCGGAGGCCGCGCCAACAGTTGGTGGTTTTATCCCTCCCCGGTCCGTCACGATGAGGAATTGTTGGCCGGGAGGCTGATGGCGGCTCAAGAGGAGTCGTCTTCACAGAGAAAAAGGCATGTGACAACACAGCCTCTTCCCCATCCAGACCCCTGATACCCCAGGGCGGGGAGAGGCCGGGGTTCATATATGAAGCAGCAACCATGTCACGAATCTCGGTTATGACTTTTTACTTATGGGAACACGCCATAACTTGTCAATGCGGCTCGGTCTGCACGAATTCGTCTGTTCGAGACGCTGAGATGAAACTAGTGGCAAGTGGAGACAGACCAAAGGAACTTTTGCCCTCGGCAACGTGTGATTCGTGTCACTGGACTCCATAAAATCCGTCACACACTGGACAAACTCCTTGCCGGTCCTTTATTAAGCTGTAGTATTCTACTTTTCTCTTTAGCAGTGGCACAAAGGTCTCAGAGCACAATGCAGTACGTAGGTGTTAATAACAGTATACAGTAAACAGCCCTCTCCTACTCCAGTGCTGAACGAAGGCTTTCGCATCATATTACCAGCAGATGGTGTTTTTTATTTCGAGGATGATCGCATTGGCTTTCGATCAAGTCCGCGAACTTGGAGAAGTCCTACTACTCTTCATAGCAAAAGCGCCTTGCACTGGCAAAGGTGCCTTGACCCAATATTAAACATGAATCAACACAATTTTCACACATTTGGAATGAAACATTGGTAGCACGCATTTACCAAAATGACTTGAAATGACCTATTTCTTGGCAGAATTAAAATAACTTTAGCACATTTTTGCAAAAAAAAAGTGCTATGCGTGATTTGACAGTCACTTCAGAATGACTTAACTTTGGCCCCCAAAGGCACCTTTTCCGCACTCTCCCCACAAGGATCAAGTACACTTGTCCTGGATCGTGATCCTTACGTGCCTAATACAATACAAGAAGTGCAGCTGTGCTTTTGCAGAAGTCTGCAAGAAATCTATAGCTTCTGCTCGTAACTACTGAAGAGTAAGCGTGTCTGAGCATAATGGGGGTTCCTTTTTTTACGAAGAAAGCCCCGCGTGACTATATCGGATATGAATGCACTTACACACAAAGAACTAGACGCACCCACAAGAACTGCACACGTATATGTACAAGGGCTGAACACACAAGCTGCGTTGACGCTCTCCTACCCACACAAGTACTAACCACACGTGATATGTAGACCAGTACTACACTCACAGTAAACTGAGAACTGCACAATCACGGGATCCACATAATCATCAGAAGAATCACAGGAACTGCACACAGTGAATTGTGAACTGCACACAGTGAATTGTGAACTGCACACAGTGAATTGTGAACTGCACACAAGGAGCTAAGAACTCAGTGAACTGTAAACTGCACACAGGGAGCTAAGAACTGCACACACACACATTGAACTGTAAACTGCACACACACATTGAACTGTAAACTGCACACAGTGAGCTAAGAACTGCACACACACACACACAGTGAACTGTAAACTGCACAATCACAGCAGCTTACACAAGAGCTGCACAATCACGAGAACTAGACAATGACGAGGGCTACACCCACAAGCCCTGCACAATCACAAGAGCTGCACAATCACAAGAGCTGCACAACAAAGGGCTACAGAGACACAAGAACTCAGCCACCCACCCCTCACACCCAAAAAAGAACTGCACACACTCCACTCAGCTGTGCACGTCCCTTTTTTTGGTGCACGAGGCCAAGATCGAGTAAGCATTTAAGGCTCTCTCTTTTTTTGCCCTCTTCAATCTTTCCCCGCTTCTCTGCACTTACTAGTTGTCGGTCTGATCCCGCCAGAAGATGAATCACTTTCCCCGGCTGATATGAGAGCATACATTTTTTTAAAACTCACATGTCAGGAAATGGTAACAGCAACAGCGTGGGCTGCCGTGCTTGACTTTTAAACCCTTTGACATTCAATTTTGTGCCCTTCAACCCTGTCTCCTCCTCCTTTCTCTTCTTCTTCGTCTGTCTGGTCTACGAGAGCTGCCTCAGCTACGCCCATTGCTTACAGATGAGCCATCATCCCCATGTGGAAAGCTGCAATGCGCGATGTTTTTTCACTCAGGCGATGCTGACGCCAGTAGTCATTTTTCTCCCCTCGCTGCTCTTGTCGATGACCGTGGCCGAAGAATACCCAAGGAGAAGAAAGATGGGGAATATGCAAATGTGACTGATTTCGTGGTTCGTTCGTCGTAGGCAATTAGCAAAAAAGGCCCTGTTTGCATTCAATTTGCTCTTCCCATCTTTTTTTGCTGTCTCTTTCTTGTGCTGCTTCATATATGAACTTCTCTCCCTTTTTCTGCCTTCCCCAAGACAATCTTCCCACTTACTCGAGTCGCTGTCGCTCTACGTCAAGTCCCGAGTGAGGCAAAGCAGAGGAAAGCAGGGAGAAGAAGAAGGAGGAGAAGGTGGAGAAAAACGAGGACACTTCGTTCTAAGAGATTCTTCTGTTCAACAGCTTGGTGAAACAGATGTCACGTACCTACCACCGGCTTTATTGGATGGGACATTGCTAAATAGCAGGGCCAACCTCGCGCCTGTGAGTGCCAGGGGCAGCGGCAGGGAGAGGAGACAGGCGGACAACAAGGCCCCGCCGACGAAATATGTGGCTCCTGAGGATGGGGTTGTGCGAGTAGGCAGACAAGAGGAGTCTCTTGACGGAGCCTCAGACGCCATCGTCAAAGATTACCTGCCTCCTGCAGGCGAGGGAGCTGTGGCTCCCCCTGTGGGATACGCCGTGGGGAATGCTGCGGCTCCTCCAATCTCATCGGGAGGCCTGATCGTCGTCAAAGACGTGTTGGCCTTCAAGAAAGCTGCTCAGTTGAGTGTCTGTCTCAACAATGATGATGATGATGATAGTGATGCTGCCTCTGCTGCCGCCGATAATGAGAAAGATGGTGAAAGTGACGTCGAGGAGGCTGCAAAGTACGACGTCAGATTCTGTCTACTCGAGTCTGTAGACGCGGTAATTGAGGAGAACCTATATGAAATGCTCGAGGCCAAAGATTGTCTCTCTCAGGAGGTAAAGAATCCGGTAGATGTGGACGGCGCAAAGACAGAAACAATGCAGCTCATGTGTCTAAGCCAAGGGCTCCAGGATCAAGTAGCTGACGTTGATGCCAGTGCAGAGGCGAGGTCGTGCCTCCCTGACCTCGTCAGTGGCATCGACGTCGACAGACTGGTAGACCTGTTTTGCTTTCCAAAGTCTTTCAAAAACATCCCCACAGAAGGTGGAAGAGTCACCAGTTACTCCTGTCTCTCGGACAATGTCCTCCCCGAAAATGTGCTGGCCCCTAGAAATCTCCTCAAGAATCTGGACGACTTCTTTTGCTATCTTCCACCGGAGGACCATACTGAATCGGACTCCGATGAATCAGGCATGCGCGAAAAACTTCTGCTTCTCCAGATGACCTTTCCAAGCGCGCATGTGCGCCGATGCGTGCAGCAAGTGACAGGCGAGGGAGTCTCTTTTGCAGATCTCAACTGCATTGGAGACATAACTGAGCAGGACATAGAAAATGGTTTACTCACCATAGTTGAGACCAGGGCATGTCTACCGCCAACTGCCGATGATGCCAATACTGGATTGGACATAGACAGCTTGGCTGCTATTGGAGAGGCTATTTGTTTCAAAGACGGAGTCAATGAGACTGATATAGACTTGGTAGAAGAAGAGGAGGAGGAAGAGGAGGATTCAAACCCCAATAATACTGAAAAAGAGCAAGAAGAAGAAGCCAGCAACACCACAGATCCACCTTACAGCGACGAAAACAGAAAAGATCCTCTTGATAGCACCGAAGAAGAAAAAGATGGTAATGATGATGACAACGTTAACACCAATGACCCAAACGACGAAGACGAAGATGGAGCTGCAACTTTTCAACTCAAAAGTAGAGTTTGCCTTGCTGGCAATGACCTCTTTGATCTGGAGAGCATTGACATTACTAAGCTCGATTGCTTTCCCAAACCAAACGTTAGCTTTGCAATCGTGAATCTGTCACCCTTCAAAGTGATCGAAGCTTATTGCCTTCCACCCGATGAAGGTGCTGATGACGAGATCAGCTTGGAGAAACTCGCCACTTCCCTACCCTTCGCAGAGAGCCTCAGCTGTCTCACAGGAGGTGACAGAGATGCCAATGGCGGACCACTAATTCCAGTGGTGAAGAAATGCTTGGCTGGGACGGCAGATGACGAGATAGAGTTAAAATATAGGGCTTGCTTGGAGTCTAAAACATCAGGGAGAGATCTTGTGACGGCGAAACTTTCTTGTCTCACTGGTCAGTCTGACGCCAAAGATCTCCTAGGACAATCTCTGACTAAGATCATTCCGAAAACTGAGGAATTCGAGTGTCTCCCCAGGTTCAGTCAAGTGTCAATCGATATCGAGAACTTGGACCAAAGAAGAGTCTTGCTCCTCGACAAAGACATCGTTGTGGAAGGAGTCAATTTTGAGATTAGCCCGAGAAAATGCTTAGACCTTGCAGGTGGCTTCAATCCTGACAAACTCAACTTTCAGGATAAAGTCTGCGTGGATGGACTGACGATTGACGACAACGACGAAAAGTTACAAGCTGTATTCAGCAAGAAGTTTTGTCTCTCAAATTCAGACATTGACGCGGAGAATCAGACCTTGAGCGATCTCCTCGGGTACTTTGGAAGAAGCTCCTGCTTTGTCGGACGAGAAACGAGCAGGGGCATCAGCACTGACGAGGAAGAGGCGAAGTTGCCTCCAAATTTAGAAGTAAGACAATGTTTCGCCAATGACGAGACCCTTCTGGAAGAGAGACTTTGCTCTGCAGCATCAAAATACGACACAACTCTCGCTCTGACAGGAGATTTCGAAGCAGTCAAATGCATGGTGGAAATGGAGAAGAAGAACTCTGACACCTCTGACGACGCTGTTGTATTTGTGGAGGAATCCTTGTGCTACAAGAAACAGATATCGGACGAGGACGAGGAACAGATGGTGCCCAAGAGTCAACCACGCCTGTGCATGCCTCGCACAAATCGGCCGGGATTCGACCTGAGGATCGCGATCTGTTTACTCGAGTCCGTGAGGAAGGTGGACATCGGGCGAGGCGTCAGACGGAACATTGAGGAGCTGAAATGTGTCAGTCCGGATCTGATCCAGGCCGAAACTGTCGGAGAGACGCTCGTAGATACACTTTGCTACACTGAAGAATTCGCGCGAGGAAGGCTCGATGGAGACACCACGGATAAAGGAGCGATGATGACAAGCCAGTTTATGTGCGTGGTGCAGCAGCGCAGCTTCTTGCTCGAGAGGAGAAACTGTTTCCAAGACGACGCCACAGATGCGTCAATGGTGCCGACAAAGACTTTTCCGTGCCTGCCAAGGAATGTGGAAACGTTGGAGGATAGACTGCAACTTTCCTTGAAGAAGTGCATTCATGTGGAAAACTTTCCCAGAAAGGCGTCTGTCAGCCCCAACCAGAACTCGCAGACATCAATCAGTGAAGAGGTTCGGTGCTACTCCAACGTACGCATGGACGGCTTCACCATGAGAGCGCTCAAGACCAGGCAGTGTCTTCCCACTGACTCATCGACTCTTCCGAACTCCATTCTGGACACAGACGAGCTGCTGTGCGAGACGACGACGACGACCGGACAGTCGAAGATTGAACCTAGACGTTGCATTCCGGAACTCCTCGTTGAAAACACCGGCGGAATGATCAGTGTAGATGCTATGGGCAAAGAGCTTATAACGCCTCATCTCTGTCTGGTTGCACTTGATGAGGGTGTCGGGATTAAATTAAGAGATTGTTTAACCAATAACAACTTGAGAGTTGACAGCAATGACGTAGAGTTTCTCCCCTGCATTAATTTGACGGGCGGAGAGGAAAGGACACTCAACATTGGCTTCACCATGGCCAGCACTTTGGACGTCAAGCAGTGTGTCTTGGAGGAGGAGGACGAGCACGAGAAAGGGGGTCGCAGTCGAGCAAAGATTGACTTCGCGGACGGCGATCAAGCCGAAGGAGGCAACTACCTTTGCTTAGGCAGCCTCGGCAAGGACCTCGCTCTTCAGAGAAGAGAATGCAACACCCTGACGGAGGAGAGCGGCAGCAGTAGTGAATTTCTGCCCTGCAAAAGGCTTCGCAACGGCCAAAAGATTCCCGAGGACGGCCTCTCTCTTGACCTCACTTCTTGCCTGCCTTTTGGCGGTGAGACAACCAGCGTGGAATCTGCCACAAATGCTATTGTTCTCGATGCTCTCTGTCTCGACTCATCTGGCCGAGATTCTCCAATGCTTGCTCTTCGCCAGAGAAAGTGTCTGCGGTCAAGAAACCTTCGCTTGGGCAGTGCTGAAGTGGAGTTCTTGCCTTGTTTCACGAAGCCCGGTGGACAGTTCCAGCTGCCTGATCAGGGACAGGCCTTGGAGCTGTCTCAGTGTCTGGCCGAGTCCACTGATCTGGCGGAGGAGGCCAAAATTGAACTTGAAAAGAAGTCCACAAGCGAAGGGGAAAACAAGCACTTGTGTCTGGTGCCTCTGAACAACATCAGCTTCGCCATGAAGCTGCGGTCGTGCGTGAGAGGTAACGGAGGAGGCGAAATTTTGCTCTGCTCCAGACTGGATGAAGATGAAAGTGACGAGATCTCAGTGCTTCCGACGGGAAGGCAACTTGAACTGACCATGTGCAGGCAGGACGAGATTGCTGATCAGGATGAAGTCTTCAGAGTGGGCTTGAACGAAATTCCCTTGGACGAGAAGGTCTGTTTGATCCCATCTGAGCAAGAAGACGCTCAATTCGCACTGTCCGTAAAGAAATGCCTGAGGAGGACCGATTCTCGCGTAGGAGACTCCGCAACCGACTTCTTTCCATGTCTCGGCAAGGATGAGGAAAGTTCGTTCAAGATCGACCAAGGCGGAAGCGAATTGACACTTTCGCAGTGTCTAGTTGACAGTGAGGCGTCCGACCTGCCGTTCATAGCCTTCGAGGACAGTGCAAAGGAAGATGACAGCAACTTTCTCTGCGTCACCAGCCTGGACAATGAGGCTTCGACCTTGGGACTGAAAAAGAAGGCTTGCGGAGAGGGGAATGGAGAGTTTTTGCTATGTACGCCAATAAGGCGCGGGGCGGCAGGATTGACTCTGACGGGACCAGGCAGACCATTGAGTTTGAGGCAATGTGAGGTCGAACCCGAAAGGTTAGTTCCAAAAGTCTGTTTAAGCGCAGAGAGCTCTGAACTTTCCTTGGAATTGAAAGCCTGTGAGACGAATGGCAGCACAGAAATGCTCGACGCCACATCAGAGGAGACAGACTTCTTCTTGTGCTTGAACGCCGCTGCTACTGATGATGGTGAAGAAGGAGGAGAAGGATTCTCCATTGACAGCCAAGGAAGCGAGCTCAGCCTGACCCAGTGCCTGGTCAGCGAGAGTGACGACGACACCAAGCTGGACGCCCTGTTGAAAGTCAGTGATGAGACCTCAGTTCCTCTCCTGGACGATTCTTTGACCGGGCGCTTCTTATGCATGGCGTCCTCTGTCGATGGGATGCTGACCCTGGAGGAGCGAAGATGTCTCGACGATTCGTCCACTGGGTCGTCGCCAATGGATACGTACACGTTTCTTCCTTGCACACCACTCAAGTTTGAAGGCTCACTCATGATCCCAGGTGACGGAGGAGGAGTTGCCCTGTCTCTGAGACAATGCATCGTCCAAGAGAGGGGGTCCGAAGAGGAGTTGATCTGTCTGGACAGCTCACCAGACGGACTCCGAGCGCTGAGGAGACGTTGTCTCTCGCCGGGATCAAGCTCACAGCGTCAAATCGAGATCGTCCCATGTCTCACGAAGGAAGTAGGGAGAAGTCAAGTACGCGAAGGAGAGATCGAGGCAAGAACTCTTCTGACGAGTCCTCTCGAACTGAAATACTGCCTTGTCGAAGGAGAAGACGACAGCGACGGCGACGGTATAAAGATTCGGGGCTTGCAGCAGGAGGAGGCAGGCGCCGTGGTCAACATGAGCGCTGGCGGTGAAGCCGGCCAAGGTATTAGAAATGGAGTCTCAATGCCAGAATTGGCTTCATATTTTCCGGCGAGAAGTGGCCTTAAGAAGGATGCGTCAGTACTAGAGACCCATCTGTGCTTCTTAGAGGGTGGCGGCTTCGAGAGCAGGCAGTGCTTTGCCGCAGACGGTCAAGTCTCGGGAGACCAGCAGGCGGCAGCCTTGGAAGAGCTGTTCTGTGTGAAGACTGACGTAAGAGACCCCGCGGACTTGGACTACTCTGGCAGCGCAGCCTCAACCGTGCTCTGCCACACGTTGGCGGACGACTCGGGGACGGGGCTGCTGCTCCTGCAGGAGATCTCTCAAGTAGTGGACGAAGAGGGCGCGCAGGCAACGAGTGATTGCAGACTGGCTACAGTCGTCCTGAGGCGCTTCAGTGGCGCACTCGCCAGACAAGGCGTGGACCTTGATGAAGGCATCAGACAAGTGGGGTCACTAACTAGAACAGAGGTGGAAAGATTGTTCAGAGACGAGGAAAAGCGGTCACGAGTCCAGCTACTCCTGGAATGTGCTATTCAGTTGCTGGGAGTCACCTTTGGTTGACTTGCTTTTCTTTATTTAGTATATTTTTTTCCAATTACCGACTTTGATAAACTAATGTGATAGAGCACACACGTTTCTATTGTCTCCCTTACTAATACTGCTACTAATTCACAGGCACCAAATGAGCAAACCTGAGTGAAGGCAAACCTATGTAAGAGGCTCAGAGACAAAGGACATATTTTTCCATAGTTACGCAGTCCTCGCACTGTGCCATGATTGCAACTTAGATGTCACGCTATTTATATGATAATACACTGATCGCTAATTTACCTGAGAGACTTGCTCATTTCCGAGGAAACGCCTGCTCGTGCTGTCTAACGTTTAAGGCTACACATGACGAAAGTCAAGAGATGTTCAGGCCTGTCAGATTCTCCTCATCTTTATTATTAGACCAACATAACTTAGCCAGCTTAATTCAACTTATCCAGACCCGACCTAGCCCGGGTTGGCCTGACCTGACCGTTATACAGGAACTTTTGGGACGAGGACTTTAGCAATCTTGCACTTAAAAGCAGGTTGTTCGTGTTTCATTGTATGTGCACTATAGTTATGCATACGTATGAACATGATATGCGAGTATGACGTAAATATGAGTATGATACCACCGGTGAGTGTCCAAAGCTCGTTTCAGAAGTCGATGTCGTCAGGGTCACTCAGGTCATCACTGAAAGAGCAAGAATGCACACAAGCAATGTGCTTGATCAATCATTGAAGTGAACATACGTGCAAAATCCCATTGTATCGTTAGGTCCAAACCAAAGCATCAAGCTTTATGCACTAACTGAGCCCAAATTTCATCCTTTGCTGAGGAGTCACTATCGGCGTACTTGACTGAATACTCCTTGCCGTGAGGTCCTTTGGAAGAATAGCTCTCCAGGAGCTCTTGTTCAAGCATCTGGGGCTTGTGCTTGATGAGAAAGTAGACAATGGCCTCCAGGTTGGTTGGGATTCCCTAGAAAGTATCCAATGTCACGTCATCGTCAATGTCAATGTCTTGATGGAATTTGCAAATGCAAACCTCTGCAGGATCCATGATTATTTCTTCTCTCCTCCTCGTATACAGCCTAGGGTAGTCTTCAAGAATGTCCAGCTGTTTAAGCCTCTCGTCGTCGACCCTGTACACTTCGCCTGTGCAGATTGTTCTTTCTATTATTTCCTTCCAACTCGCACAGCTTCATTGAGTCGAACCTTTGATCTGATGTCCCAACCCTTTGACGTCCATGAGGAAGGGAATGTTGAATCTGGACGCGATCGTCAGAGGGTACCTGAGAAAGACAGATCCTGACTGTGCACGACCTTGATCGACAACAGGTAGTACTTGGCCTTCGTCTTGCCAGTGCCCACGAAGTCGGCCTTGCCCTCGCCCTCGAACATGACGTGGTGGTTGGGCTCTCCTCTCTTCAGGGTGCCGTAGACAAACACTAGGTACGGCGCTGCCATGAAGGAATGACGATGTACTTGCTTCACTTTCAAAAATGCGCAGCTGTTGTAGTAAACAGACCGTGCAACCTTATCAGCAGTTGAGTGCACAAATTCGGGCAGTTCTGTCGAACTAAGGATGGACACGAGTCAGCTCGAGCTCGAAATGAGCTCGGCTTTAGCTCGAGCTTGATTTGGCCATTCTCAACAAAAATATATAAGTCTTAGAGAACAATCTTTTCACCGGATTTTTCTGTGGCTTTATGCAAACTCTTAGTGAAAACGTGGGGTGAAATATATGACCCTTTATGCAAAATATGTGACTTCTTAGTACTTTTAAATGGATTTTATTTGTTCTCTGTACAACAAAGATGAAAACTTTTTAATTAGATGCATAGAAACAGTGGCACGCAAGGACTTTCAAAAGGTTTTCCTCGGTAAATGTTAGTCGGCAATCTGACAGGACATTTTTTGGACTCGACTGAAAAACTTCCTTCCACACCAATGGAAGCAGCGGGGCAACATTTAGCATCAGTGTAAAATATATAAAGACGCCTCGATCAAGCCGCTAAATGAGATCTCTTCTTTTGAGCGTCCACTTTTTAATCCCCTAAAGTGCAGGAAAAAAGAAATGTGTAAAAGAAAAAAGATGCTTTGTTAAGCAATTTCCTTTTTTTCGCACAATTTCGAGGGCTTTTTTTCTTCGAAGGCTTAAATAACAGAAAAAGCGTTCTGGGACTGATTTTTTGGCAAATTACTGGACTGTGTAAAGAGAAAAGAAAAAAAAACCAATGACATAAGAATGTCATTGGTTTATTTTTACTTTTTTTAGCTGCTTCTCTACAGCAAGGCCGTGGTTTCTTCAGTCATTTCTGTGCCAGTCACTTTGTGAAATGCATTAGATGATAGACAAATATGATTAGTTGCTGTCACTTGCAAGTGTAGCTCCAATCTTCTCGTGATCCCTGACACTTTTTCCTCTCATTGCTCACGAAAAAGGGTTTCAAGTCTGACTTGAAAATGAGTCAGATTTTACTCATGAGTATAACTTTCTTTATTTCTGGTCATTCGAGCAATCTTTCAAAATGGCCCAAACACTAAAAAAGTCACGTAGCCAAAAACCTCAGTCAAAAAAAGCCTGACACTACATAAATCCAGAAGATTCCCCCTGCTACACCACATCCGAGACGTCAAGTTTAGCAGGTAAATTGACCAAATGGCAACCCTGCTGCCTGCTAAGCCCAGATTCGCTCATCCTCGTCTTCATTCATGATATGGCTTCTCGGCTTTTCCATGACGTTGAGCAAAAAATGACCAAATGGGCTATTTTCGCCCGGCGCCGGGGGGGGGGGGTGGGCGCGGGGGGGGGGGGGGGGGGGGGGGG
>JAAUXU010089390.1_pt1 | contig 15752 bp, 16 predicted proteins | sample 7278151 | NCBI WGS metagenome assembly JAAUXU01 (sample SAMN14350113, study PRJNA611818) | marine sediment metagenome | isolation source: surface marine sediment (1.8m) | place: French Polynesia: Moorea | collected 2018-08 | reverse complement strand
GACTATACGCAGATTGTTGCAAAATCACTATCTACATTGAGGCTTAAACTATGCGCACTTACCACGTTAAATTCTACTCCCTGGAAGATCCCAAGCTGGCTGTAATCTCGCAGCCATGCACATACGACGAAGCCGGCACGTTGCGCGATAGCCTCGAGCCATGGCAGCAACCGCAAATTTTGTACCCTGGCCACTTTCTGCGATGCGATGATAAAACCTATCTAATCGCTGAGGACGGGCGCGCCATCGATCTATTTACCGGCGAGTATGCACCCGTCGAAACTCTCGCCGATATGACCGGCCATCAATTAACCCGCGTTTTCGCTTCTGAAATCGTCTGGTAACCGAGGAAACCACACCATGACATCACTACTCAACATTACCCCGACATCAAACGAAATTGTTTTCTTTAAAGCCTATCTCGAGGCGCTACAGTTCACAGAAGACTCACCAGGTGATTTAACGCCGACTTTCTACCGTGATTGCCTTATCGATTGCCTGGCCTTTTATCGCCGCGTAGAGTGCTATTTAAAGCCCAATGACATAGCCTGCGCAGGCCATGATTTCTGGCTAACCCGTAACCGCCATGGTGCTGGTTTTTGGGACGGCGATTGGCCGACATACGGCGAGCTATTCACGACCATTGCCGAATCATTCGGCGAGGTTGACCCCGAATTTATGGATTGAGGTACACACCATGCAATTTATCAAAACCACCCTTTACCGCATTTACCTATTGGCCCTTATTGCCGTGATGATTGCCTATTGTCACGATAATGCGAACCTGGCTCGAGGATTATTCGGGTAACAGGTAACACCGGCCACATAGAGTATATAGATAGTACCTATATACATATGATATACACCTATATTACATATAATTACAATACAACTATCTAGTTATGTATACTGTTACCTGTTACCTAATCCGCTGAGAGCGCGACGTGATGCGCTTTCAGCGGGTAACACCAGGTAACACTATACACCGCGTAAATCGATCACTTTACCGCCGACGTCGCCATTTTTGCAGACTTCCGCGCGTATAACTTCGCGGTTTTTGCAGTTTTCCCACTTTTCCACGTCTCGAATTATCCACAATCGCACCACTTGCCCGTCGATTTTCATCTGTTTATCACCCAAACTAGCTAACCTGTTACCTTTTTGAGCCAGCACAGCGGTAAGTGCCGCGTCCAGTTTTTGCGAATCGTGCGGCAGGTCCAGGTCGGCAGATAAGCGCTTCTCATAGGCGTATTTTCGCCACTGCGCATAGGTACAAATCGCGCCTTTCGCTTCGTCCGAAAACCGCGTGAATAGAATGTCTGTGTCACTGCGTGACAGGTCGACCATTCGCTTTTTAGCCGGTGTCATGGGTGGTTTTGCGTGCGGGTTATAGTTCGATTGTGCGGCCCTATTGAGAAGATACCGCTCGAGTGCGCCAATATTGGCCGGTCGCAGTTTCCAGTCCTGGATCCTATTGTGCAAGTCGGCGGTGGCGTCCACCAGGGGCAACCGGTTGTTATCCAGGATAATCATGCGGCGGTCGTTGGGTTCCATCGCAAGGGCGTCGGTGTGATTGGATGAAATCAGAATCGAGGCATAGCACCATTCGACCGTATTGCGGCCATACTTCCGCCGAATCTGTACCCGTTGGCTGATTGGGTCGACAATCAATTTTAATTGTTCATAGGCCATATGGCGCGCTTGCCACTTGGTTTCCTCGGGCTTTTCTTCCAGGGCTTCCGGCACCGATACGATTAGCGAATTGGCCAGGTATTCGTTGAACTCGGATTGCCCGCCACGGCCGACCAATTGCCCTAATGGGATTTCGTTAACGTAATACATACCAAATAGCCGCTGTAATATTTGCACCCAAGTCCCGCGTCCGACGCCGTAGCTAGGCGTCACCATTGCGAGACCGTGCATCCGGTCACCTGGATTGGCCATTTTGTGCGCGTGCCAGTCCAAAAATATGTCCCTATCGGCGGGTGCCGGTATCAGGTGGTCGACAAATTCAAGTAACGTGTCGACCTCGCCGCCGTTGTCAGGGTGGATTGGTGGATTGTAGGTGTTGAATATCTTAATACGCCCTTCGTTTACAATGACGCTATTGGGGTGATCCGGTCGCAGGCCAGCCTTGCTTGCGCGCAGGCATTGCGGATCCTTCGCCCAGGCTTCCACCGCGTTGATGGTGCGAGCGGGATTTGTCTTGATGGGTGCGGGGATTTGCCAGTGCGAGTGATTGAGGCGGAAACCTTCAAACGTGTAGATTTCCTCGGGGTGGTCTATTGGGCGAACCGTTTTGTCATTGACCAAAACATAATTGTCGATTAGCTCGCCAAGCGGATTCCCTTCTATTGCAAACATATCCGATTGGTCGGTACTTTCCGGCACCGCCTCGGCATAATCCGACGGCATGATTGATTCCCAGTGCGTGACGTCGCGCGGGAAGTCATGCGCGCATGGCTGGCCGGTTCCCTGGGCGATGTAAAAATGCACGGCGTTGCTATCGCCGAACTCGCCATTTTCGCGCAAGAAATTACCCCATATGCCTTTTTCATCGAGCGTGTTGCGAATGTCCTGCCAGGTGGTGACCAGGCCATCTATCTCTATTGGTGTGAGCGGTTGCAAGTCATGTTCCTGCGCGCTCATTGAATCGAGCATACTGCCAGACGATGACAATTCGTAACCGGTGTCCTCGAGGCGGATTTGACACTTTTCCAGGCAGCGCTGCGCTACCTCGGCGGTGACCGCCGGTAAATCATCGAAGTGGGTATTAACTGGCGAAGTATCGTCGCACCATTCGTAATTCTGTGCAGTATCAGGGTGTTTCCCGTAAGCAGCAAATTGACGCCCGCTTGTTGCCAGTAATTCAACTTGGTGTTGGCCATATTTCCCAGTACGGGCAGACCGTATGCTTTCACCAGTGAGTTTATATAACAGTAACCTTTTGGGCCATTTCCCGATTCGGCACAATTCGGTAGGCCCGCATACGTCCTCAACAATTCTTTCGATTTCATCGGCTAGGTTTTCCTCGGTAATATCAATATCGAATGCAACCAGGTCATCGCAACGGATACCGGTGTTTGCAAATCGTGCAGATCGATTGTATCGATCCAGCCATTCTTCTGTGATGTCGGCTCGAGACCAGCCTTTGATTCGAATGCCCTTGTCGACCAGGGGCAAAGGGCGATAGCCGTTGTGTAGCAAAGTGTTGCGCAGTTGTTGACGTTCTGTGCTAGAATTTTTCTTGTGACGCATAGCATGGTGTCCGTTAGGTTAATCGTTTGAGTGGTTTCATCGTTAACTACAAAAGCCCGCCGAAAGGCGGGCTTTTTATTTTAGCGCATTCTCCCAGGCGTCTAAATCTTCTGAGTAGTATGCTTCGAGTTCCGCCAGTCGGTGTTGGATAACTGGCTTTTCAATGCGGCCTTTGTTGTGGTGCTGAAGGCGGTCATTCCATTGCCAGGTCTCGTTTATGTTCTCGAACCGGTAAATTTCGTCAATTGGGATAGTATGCTGAGCCAGTTGCGGTTCCCAGTGTTCGTTTGGCATTCCTTCCAGAACGGCGTCCGTGAACGCTTCAATTGACGGGTATCTGGCAAGGCGGTAGGCGGCACGACTCGGTTGGATTGGGTAATTATCATTCGGCGCGAAATACGCATAGGCACTGGCGAACCGGACAATCGGATGGCGAAGGTATAGGCATACGCGCAGGCCACGTTGCTGCACCATATCGGCCGAGAGGCGTGGATAGCGCGAACAGGCGGCTTGTATCGACGTGAAGCCGGCCTTTTCCGTCGCGGTAAGCGCAAGTTCTGGCTCAACTTTCCAATAAATTTTAGCTGCGGTCATGGCTGCGATTGTTAAACATGCGCACCGTATCGTCCAGTAATTCGTTACCCTGAAACGATACGACTGCGCCGCATGGCTCGCAGATAATGAAGGTGATGCCGTCTAGCTGGAAGTTGCGCTTGATGGTGTAATCATTGCCACCGCAAAACGGACAATCTTTTAGCTCTATTGAACGTTCCATATCATCGAGGCCGGTAAACTTTGCCGCAGCGCTTGCAGTACATTTGCGCGTAGTGCCAGAAGCCGTAAATGCCAGCCTCTTTTTCTTCCTCGGTCGGATCGATGCCTTGTTCCGCTTTACACGTCCAGTCGTGATCGTGCAGGACATAGCAAAGAAACCAGTGCCATACCCTACACATAGATGATGGTTGACAGGTAGAGCGCGCCGGCCAGGACGATGGTCGCAACCACCAGGCCAGTTAACAGGCCGTTGCGGAATTGGCGGCGGGCTTCGAGAGTTGATTGTTTAATCGCTTGTTGCATGGTTAATTCCTATTGTTGAGTGGTTTAATTATGATATACGATTGATATACATATGTCTACTACAATTCGATAAATTTACCCTTCCTGACCTCGCCGTAATTGGATAACCGTTCTGCACATTCATCGCCATACGCCACCAGGACAGACGGCGCGCCGGCATTGTGCCGCGCTATCGAGCCGTCGACGTGATGAAAATACAGTCTGCCGTGAAAGAAAAACAGCGCCTTCGCGCAGTTCCAAACGTATTGATGGAACGTCCTGGTTTCGGTGCGTGCAAATATCAGGGCAATGCCGTTATTGTGTTCCGCCATGCGTGCCATCCATTTGTCTATCTCGCTGCCGTAGGGTGGATTGAGCCAAACCGTGCCGTGCCAGGGTTGCGTCAAGCCGCTCAACTCAACGGTGTAATGCTGCCGCGCGTCCGTCCACGGCTGTTCAATGGCCGCGCAGGGATCGAGGTCAAACGGCCCTAATGCCAGGGTGATATCTGGCGGCGTGATCCATTCGTCTTTACCCATGCGTTTGCTTTGATGTCCGCCCATGCCTTTTTTCAATTTCAAATACTCCATGCGCCAGAATTCTCTTAGCGCAGCTTTCGGGTTCATTTGGTGTAGAACGGCCCGCTTTCGACCGACGCTGATAAAGGTAGCCCGTCGGCCCACTCGGGTAGGTCTTCCATGATTTCTTCAAGCAAGTCTTCGTAATCGTCGACGTGTTTCTCGGGTAGCTCGCAAACGATTTCATCGTGCGTATGCAGGACAACGTTCATGGCCTCAAACTCGCATTCCGTCAGCGCGCGGCGCAGGAACGATGCGGCAGTTGCCTGGGTGATGTTCTCGGCGAGCGTGCCATACCATATTTCCACGCGCCCGAAACCGCCGCCAAAGCCTTTGACGCAGGACGTGCGCCATTTGATTTGCGGATCGCCGTTTTCGTCGTCGACTACAACACGTTCATGCCTGAACTGCGGATACACCAGCCAGCGGGTATCAGGCAATTGGCAGATCATGGTGCCGTGCATTAGGCCAGGGTGAAACAGGTATTTGACGCGGCCGGCGTGATACCAGGTGCCTGGATCGCCGAAGGCGCGCATGACGGCATCCCATAGTTCATGCCAAAACGACACACACCAGGCATTCTGTATGCGCCACTGATCGACGATGTGCCGTACCTGACTCTCGGGCAGGGTGATACCGTATCCTCGGCCCATCGCTGCATACGCGCCGACTGCGCCGCCAAAACCGAGTGCCAGTTCCGAAACCTTACCGACCTGGCGTTGATCTTTATCGATTTCGGCGGCTGGCGTGTTAAATATGCCTGACGCCGCGTATTTGTACACGTCCTGGCCGGATCGAAATAACTCTAGCTTGTTATTGCCGCCGACGGATTGCGCCAACCAGGGCAATACACGCGCCTCAATTTGATCCCAGTCACCCCATACAAGTATCTTGCCCTCGGGTGCGATGAATGTCGGGCGAATCAGGCGCGCCAGCAGTCGACTTATCGAAAATCCAAATTCTGATACTAAACTATCAGCGTTGATACCTGACATAATCATTTCGATGGCATCGATGGCGCGATCCGAATTGTCTTCGTCTATTGGCATTCGGATAATGTTGTGTACCTGAATGCCGCGCGACGAGAATCGACCAGTCTGGCCGGCACCGTTAAATGAATAGCCACCATGGACGCGGCCGTTGATTTCCTGATTGACGATTGCCGTAAACTTTTTGATTGCCGCGCTATTGCCGGCCTCGATCAACTCGAGGAATTCGACAACCTTATCCCCGTCGACGCCGGCACGTTCCGCCACTTCTGGCGTCTTCAGCAGATCGAGCAGCGTTTCGCGTGTAGAACGGTCGCAGGAAAAGCGCGGCTTGTCGGGTGACGATTTATTGGGTGGACGCTCGACAATGTGTTGCAGGTCTTCGTCGAAGTACAGCATATCGTGCAGGAATTTGGCTTTACGGACGTGATTGGTGACGGTCAGCTTCGGATCCTGCGTCAATTCAAGTAGCTGGTCGTTGATGTCGTCAGCCTCGGCACGGGCATACTCTTTAGCGGCCGCAGCAAACGCTGCATCAACCGCCACGCCACGGTCATTGATTCGCTCGCTGGCGTGGTATTCATCCCACTCCCAGGTCGTTAGCGGCCGGCAGGCTTGCCATACGTCGCGCATCGATAGCACGTCCTTGACGCAGTAGGCGCGGAAGTGACCCATTTTATCGGGTGTCTCGAATAGTTCTTTATCCCAGTTGTCGCGGGTGCCGTTGGCCAGTTGCGCAATCAGTGACTTGCCCTTGGGGTCTTTCTGGTAATGCGTGCCGAGTGCTTCAGCGGCTTTCTCAAGTCGACCTGGCAGGTTGTTGGCCTCGGCCTGCGCCTGGGCGCATAGCACTTGCTCGAGTTCGAGGTACGGCCACTGGTATTTTTTGACCATCACTTCATTCCAAATATGCCGGTCAAAAAAGGCGTTCCACGCGACCAGGTAGCCGCCGTCCGCAACGTGATCGAGTAAGTCTTCGGGTTCGTAACGCCGTTCCTGCGTCCACGCCCAGGCCGGTGACCACACTTGTCCTGGGTCATCATCGAGTGCGTAACCCCAAACAGTTGCTTCAGTGGATGGGTGGCGCGCGTATTTGTATGCGCCGGTAACGGTGACGTCGAGCAGCGAGCGAGTCTCGCTATCGACAAATGCGATATCTGCCATTCCGGTTTCCTGTTTCCTGTATTGTTAGTTGCCGGCTTCGCACCGGACTCGGGTCTATAGGATTTGGGTGCCAGACCTCAAGCACCGGCTGCACACTTCGAGTTACGACGCTCGACGGCGGCGACGGCGTGACGGTTGCTTGTCTGCTTCGTCTTTCGCAGCTTTAGCCCGTCCACGTCGAGCGGCGGCAGGTGCCGGTTCTTCCGGCTCAGACGGCGGTTCTTCTTCGTCAACCGCTTCCGCTTCGTCGCCATCCATCGATACCCAGTTTTCTATATCGAGGACTGGAAAAAACGTTTCGCCGTATTTCTTGTGAACATACGAATCAACGTTAAGGGTAACCACTGGCACGATATGGTCAGGGTCGGCTTGCGCCTGCGAGACAATCGCTTCCAGCACGCCCTTGATTGCGTTGTGCAGACCCATCGATGTGCCTTTGTACATCACCGATTGGCCTTTATCCTCGCCAGATACGCACTGCAAGATGACGCTGTATTGCTGCGCCCAGGCGACACCGTAATCCCGCAACTCGCTTTTCGGCGGCAGCGGTTGATTGAACGGCATCATTACTTCATCCATCAATTCACCGTCACCCCAGGCGGCCCACCCGTGGTGTACGCTGCGCGGATTGATCGCCCACAACGAACCTTCTTCTGGCTCGATGTTTTCAGGGCCGTAGGCGAAGACGCCAGTGCGCAACAACCGTAGGAACGGCGTGCCACCAGTCGAATTGATGTTTTGGGTAACGTTGGCGAGACCTGCAATCAGGTCGTCAGTGTTGGCGGGCAATGCGCCGCCCTGGAATTTAACTACATCATTCATTTTGCTTTTTCCTGTTTATCTATCCTGTTTATGGCATTGGCAAGCAACTCGACGCTGCCTGACACTGCCGGCCTTTTATCTGAGTCAGGTACAACCGTAACGCCAGACGATACCGAGTGTACCATACTATGTAGAGCAGAAGTAAACACCTTTTTCGCAGACTTTTCCATCTGCGCCGGTGACTTCAGCGTTTTGTTGTACATTTCGTCGACCTTGACGCGCTTCTTTTTGCACGTCGCTTCAACTTCGTCAGGGTCGATCCACTTGCGCGTCGCGCGTTTCTGCACCAGCTTAAAACCTGGTATGGCAACGCCTTGCTCTAATTGATGCTGCGCCAGTTCAAACGCTTCGGCTTTCAGCCGGTCGATGGTCATCAACTTTTGCAGCAAGTCACCAAACTGCACCGAGTCAAGGCCGTGCAGCGTCGGTTCTTTCGATATAACCTCGCCGACTATCTGCTGCTGCGCAGGACAAATCACTTTAGCGTCGCACCAGCGGCACCACTTGCCAGCCTTCACCGGCGCATCCGGCTGCATGGCTTTCTCGATGGCCTGTATCGCCTGGTCGACTAATTGCTCTACCCATTCCTCGGTAGTTTCCCAGGTATCGAGCGGATCGTCACTGCTGCCGCTGCGCGGTTGCACGATATGCAACACGACGCCGCTGATTTCCTCGGTGACTTCCTGCAATTCTTCGTCGGTGTCGTACATGGCACCGGCTGCGTAGAATCCGAGGCCGAGGTTCGATTCCGCCGGCACCGGTACGCCATCGCCAAATTTCCAGTCAATGATATGCAGCCGGTCGTCGCTATCTTTGGCAATCACGTCGGCCGTGCCGAAAGCGCCCTCGATGACCTCGCCGAGTGATACACGCTGCTCGATGAACCAGTCGGTTAAATCGTATTCTTTGACGATGCGCATCCAGCATTGAAAGGCCGGCACAATCTTGTCCGATATCAATTCCTCGGTGATTTCGTGACCCGCGTAACCCATATCCTGACCTTCGAGTTCGCCAATCAGCTTGACCGCTTCATCCGAGGTTTGTGGATCCGCAGTCAATAGCAATTCCATAGCGGCGTGTAGCATCGAGCCACGCTGCGCGAATTCGCTTTCCGGCGGTTCGGGCATATTCATTTCAAGCTGATAACTGCCAGGGCAGTGGATGCGTTGTGCGGCGGTCGAGCCGCCCATTACGTTACTGTGTTCACTCATTGCAGTTTCCTGTTTTCCTCGATGATTCGTTGGGTTGAATATTGGACGTATGCCGTCGCCAACTGTTTAGCGGCCCAGGCCGGTGACTGACCATCCACAACCGCCCAGGCAAACGGCCTCGGAACGCCGTCAACAGTCGGCAGTTGCATGTAGAAAAGGTTGTAGGTGTCAGACTCTAAACCCATCTGCACGTCCTGTTGCTGCGGCGACTCGAGCGGTTTGGCGTGGGTCGGCCGGCTCAACTCGATGCGTTCTGCACCTAAGATGACCTGCATCAACACCCCGTCGGCAACGCCGCCAATCACAATGCAGTCGACCTGCGGCATGGTGGCGGTGTTATTCATAACGGCGTGATCCTGGCAGAATTGTCGTGCTGATATTCCTGGTAGGCTTCGTCTATTAAGATTTCTACCAGTTCGCGACGTGACCGGTCATTGACCACGCACAATTCATCAAGCGCGGCAACGTAGTCCTTACCCATGCGCATCATCACGCTTTGCACGTCTTTCGAGTCTCTAAAAAAGTTTTTACGGTTTGCCATATTCGTGTCTCTTGCGTTGTTCGTAGGTGTATATTAGTATTATATCAATTGTATTGCAAGTAGGTGCCGCGTGAAATATATAAACGACCTCACACCCGAACAAAACAGCGCCATTGATTTCATCCTCGCAGGCGAAGACTCGCTTATCGCGGCGGACGTCGGCACCGGCAAGACGGCTATTGCCCTGACCGCCGCCCTTCAGGAACATGACGTAAAGCGCTGGCTAGTGCTGGCTCCCCTATTGGTGGCTACCGATACCTGGGCGAAAGAACCGTCCGAGTGGGCGCACATTCCCGACGAAGCGGTAGCTATCGCCTGCGGCACCGAACCGGAACGCCTTTCAGCTATCAATTCTGGCGCGAAAATAGTCGTACTCAATTACGAAAATTTAGACTGGTTGATGAAACAGTTTCCCCGCAAGGGCCGCAAGGATCCGCTGCCCTTTGACGGATTGATCTGCGATGAAATCGACAAACTGAAATCGGTCTCGAGCAACCGGTTCAAAGCCTTTCGGAATCGGGTCGGAAAGTTTAGTAAACGAATCGGACTAACCGGCACGCTGATACCGAATGATCTGCTTGAACTTTGGGGCCAGGTGTACATGGTGGACGGCGGCGAATCGTTTGGCCGGTCGTATTACAAGTGGCGTGAAAAGTATTTTTACCCGACCGACTACAACCAATATAACTGGCGACCTTTCGAGCGCAGTCGTGATGAATTGATCCGGTCGGTTGCTGACCTGACCTTCCGTATCAGGGCAAAAGGGTTGCCTGAATTGCACATCGAGGAGCCGACGTTATTAACGATGCCAGAAACCTCTCGCACCATGTATTACGAACTCGAGAAAGAATATTTCCTCGAGATTGAAGAAGCGGACGCGGCGGTTGACGCGGCGAATGCAGGCATCCTGGCCGGCAAACTTAATCAATTGTGTTCAGGCTTTTTGTACACCGAAAACAAAGGCAAGCGCGAAACCATCTGGCTCGACGAAGTGAAGTTTTTATGGCTCTCGGATCTTTACAATAAAATCTGCAACGAACAGGGCGAGCAATTACTTATTTTCTATCATTACGCGGCTGAATTAGAAATGATGAACAGATCGATCGCACACTTTGAAGCAATAAAAACAGGCCAATCGATCAAGAAAAAACGCGCACTAATCGATCAATGGAACAACGGCGATTTGCCGGCCCTGGCGTTGCATCCGCAAGCCGCCGGTCACGGTCTCAACTTGCAGCATTCCGGCGCGCATAACATCGCCTTTACCACGTTGCCCTGGTCGGGTGGCTTGTTCCGGCAGTCGGTTGGCCGGCTGGCGCGACGTGGTAACGAAGCGCGCGAAGTGTTTGTCCACAGCGCGATTTATGACAACACTATCGATCAACAAATTTACCAGGTACTATCGGGTCGACTGTCAGCAATGGATTCATTTCTGAATGACCTCGAAAGCCAAATTGGAAGCGCATCTTGAACAATCCTGTTGCGATTACGCGGTGGCGGAAGGTTACGAACACATCAAACTGGATAAGGCCAAACGGAAATGGCCAGACCGGTTATTTGTCGGCCCGCAAGGTCAGAAATTACTGGTAGAGTTTAAACGCCCTGGCGAAGAACCGCGCAAACAGCAGGCGGCGTTTCACTTGAAACTGCGCAACATGGCGCATGAAATACACGTTATCGATAACTACGCAGATTTTAAATCGCTGATTACGTTGGCCAGTTTGGATCAGTAGGCGGATCAAACGAGTCTAGCTGCGTATCCGTTGCAGTTTTTGCGAAGTTGACCAGGTTTCTCGCGTACACATAAATATCGCGCGCTCGCGCAAAGTCAGAATTAGCGCCTGGATTGTCGAGTACCGGCCACAAGGCTGCGACCACGCTGATCTTGTTCAACGAATCCAGTTCCGGTATCACGGCCGAAATACGCCTGACGCCTTCGGAAACGATTTGATCGATCTTGTTCCGCCGTTTGTTTTCCAGCATTTCGGCCGCCGTGAATTCTGGCTCGGCCACATTACCCGCCGCGATCCACGCCATGACTTCCTCGTAATGCTTGTTTCCTGGCGCTTTGGTGACGTAGGTGAAGACGCCGCCGCTTGGCGTGTTGTCGACCGAGTAGCTATCGCCCGCAAACCAGTGGCGGACAATTGATGTTGGCAGTATGAGCGACATGGTGACCCCCTAAAAACAATCTGATTGATAGTAGACGACGGCGGTATCCTGCCCAGCGGCGTTCTTTACAGTGACCTCGATGCGCCACCAGTCAGCGCCGCCACCGCCATCAAGCACCGAGAAGTTTTTGCCGTCATTCCACGGATCGGCACCGATGTATGGATTCGCGCCGGTCGGTTGCTGTAGCGGTCCGTTTTCTGAGCCGAACTGATCCCACTCAAGCGAGTTATCACTCGGGTTTTGCGTGTACGCGACCCAACTCGGGCCAGGGAACGCTGGCGGGTCCGGATCGAACTGTCCGGCTGTCGAGTAATGCGTGTAAGCGTATTCGGTCAACGCCTCGTCGATAGGACCGCCGCCGAGTGTGATGCAGTCTTTAAAGCCGACGTTGGAAAAGCCAGGCGGCTCGTCGTTACAAACGCTTAAATCCGAATCGACCGACAAAACAACCGGAGCCGCGAGGCCGCCGCTTTCGTTACGCTCTTTCGAGCCTGCTGATACCCTAAGCGCCGCGCCAAACATTATTGAAAATCCAATCCGCCAAGTAAGCCGTAATAGGTCGTGCCGCCATCATCGGTGAAGAATGACACGATATCAACGCCAGCCGCCGACCAGCTTGGTTCGGTGCCACCAGGCCAGACAACCGAGGCCGGCCATGTAATCGTAAACGCACCGCCGTTAGTGAGTTTAAGCGTGAACTGACCGAGCAAACCGGCCGCTGGCGGGTTTGAGAATGTAAAGGTCGTATTGGCCGTGATCGTCTTCGTGTGAAACGTCGCATTGTCGAGGTTAATATCGGACGCGGGTACGGGGTCAACGTCCTCGTAAATCGCGCCGCTAAACTGGAAGTTTTCAAACGCCCTTATCAGCGAATCGTCGACGCTGAAAATGACCGAGCTGTCGATAATGAAATTGTGTACACCAGTTGCCGCTCGGACGTCGTAATCAATGCTGCCAACAAAGTTGATAATGTCAGCACCAGCCGACGAGCCGCTATGACGTATCTCAAGCCCGCGAGTCGTGCTGGTAGGCCGACCGATGTAAATCTCGCCGCTCTGATTTTCCAACGCGGTGCCGACCGCAAGTCGCCGCAGCGAATCGGTATAAGTGAGATCGTCAGTGCCTTCGATTTCGTCAGCCGTCGCCGCACCGACTGCGACGCGATTGTCGCTGATCGATCCGCCGATGGTGCCGCCACCGCCACCGCCGTTTAACACAAAGTCAGTGCCGGCGTCGTCAGTGAATACCAGCACATTCGGCGTGTCGTTACGCACCCATAGCTGACCGAGGCCGGCAACATCGGGAAGCGCGGACGCCTGCTCTTGAAAGAACAGCGGCACTTCCGCCTGCAAACGCGAGCCGGTGCCAGCAATACTAAACTTGGTGACACCGCCATCGCGCAGCGATACGGCCGTCGAGCCGTCGCCGTCGATGATGATTTGGCCGTTACTGGTCAGCGTCGCGGTGTTACCGCCGAAATCTATCGTGCCAGTACCAACGCCATCGGTGTATGTGAAATCAGGAACGCCTTGAATAGTGTCAGGGCCGGAACCGAATGCGATTTCGTTGGCCGCAATCGATCCGCTGATATCGCCGCCACCGCCGCCGCCACTCATAGAAAGCGCAGTGTCAGTGCGGAAACCTTTGTATTTCATATCAACGCCAGGCGTCGGGCCGCCTGACTGATTCCAGCGGAATTGGAATACGCGATTGGCGTTTATCGGTATCCAAACGTTTCGAACAAAGTTGAATGACCGGTTAGCGCCGTCAGCTTCGAACTGATCGAAAATGACGTTGTTATCTTCGTTGGCTGCCGTTTCAGTGCTGTCACCATCCAGCGCCCACGCTGAAAACGACACCGCGACGTTGTTGGTGTCTTGCAGCATGTTGACTTCGAGTTGCACGCAAACCGCTCGCGCGCTGTCCGGCAATTGATCGAGGTCAGTCCAGATATTTTGCGCGCCTGATCCGGTTGGGCCGAAAGTCTCAAACGTGTCTTCGGTGACGTTGGCCTGCACATCGTAAGGCGTCAAAATACCTGCAATGCCTTCCCATAACTGCTCGTTACCCGCACGGCGATGATTGGCAACTTCGTCCGGCAGCGTGGGCTGATCCTCGGCATTAATGATAAACATCATGTACACGTTGCGCGGACGAGTTTCGCTGCCGCCTTCAGACGTGGTGAATTCCGTGTTGCCGGTGCCTTGAATGTTGGAAACCGGATTGTTTGTGCCGGTCTCGTCTAACTGCTGGTACTCAAAGCTGTGATTGTGCGATCCGAATTCGTCAGCCTGCTTCGTGCCAACGTTGTCGCCGGTGGTGCCGTCGCCTCGGTCGGTACGCGATCCGGCGTCTGGATCGTTGCCCGCGCCGTTATCAAAACCACGCAGGAATTCACCGCGCAGGTCAGGCAGGTTAAACGTGTTTACACCGTCGCCGTCGCCGTAGGTAGTGCCGATGACCGCGAACAGATCGGCGTACACAACGCGATCCAGTTCCTGACCATCACATTCAAACCAGCCAGCCGGCGGCGTGTCACTCGGCCATGGCACAATCGAGCCGATAACAGCGGCACTGCCACCGCCACCGCCACCAGCGCCAAGTACCGTGTCGTTGCCCTCGTCATCGGTGAATACCAGCACGTTGGGCGTATCGTCGCGCACCCACAAATAGCCGCGCGCCGCTTGCACCGTGCTGCTGTGATCGTTCTTTTCTTCGAATACCAGCTCGCCCGCGTCATTCGCCAAAACGACCGGCCCGAAGAAATTGACGGTCGTATCCTCTAACCCGAGCGCGCCCGACGTGTCGACGTCGAAAATCGTCTCGTTGTTATTGTTAACATCGAGGTTTAGCTGGAAGGCGTTTGCGTTGAACGTGATGCCGAATTCCGTGTCGCCGAGGTTGTTGGTAGCCAGCAGCGTGATATCGGCATCGACCGCAAAGTTATAAATTTCAAGTGCGTCGCCGCCATCGAAACGGACCGCGCCGAAGTCGTTGCCGTCGTTGGACTGGAATCGCAAATAACTGCTGATATTGTCGCTACCACTGGTCGGGTCGCCGTTTTCAGGCGCGCGAATCACAAGATTGTTTTCGAGCGTCAGCGTGTCGACGGCGTTCCAGGTGAGCAGGTTGTCACCGGCGAAGTCGTTGCCCTGGTTGTACTGCACCGAACCGTTCAGGCCGGCCGCGTTGCCGGCAGTGCCGGTTGACGCGAAGCGAATGCAGTAGTTGACGTAAACGTTGCGCGGGCGTGCTTCGCTACCACCGCTGAATTCGACAGTCAGGCCGGTAGTCGAAAAGCCAGTGAAGTGCGAGCTATCCCATGTAGTACTGGATGGCGTATCGTTGCCGTCCGAGTCGCCTCGTCTGCGGCCGATATCGGTATGGCGGTGACCGCTGCCCTCGTCAGTCAGGTGGTCGTGAATAAGGTTCTGGCTGCCCTGTTTCGTACCAACGTTGTCGCCAGTCGTGCCGTCGCCTCGGTTGGTGCGACTGTTGCGATCCGGATCGTTGAGCGAGCCGTCGGCCCAACCACGCAGGAATTCACCACGATAGTCAGGCAGATCGAAGGCTGCGCCGCTGCCGCCGTAGGTGTAGCCGATGACGGCAAACAGATCGGGATAGTCGTCAACCAGTACCGTCGAGCCGTCGCACACTAAAAAGCCCGCTGGTGGCGTTTCGGCAGGCCACGCAATAATTGTGCCAGTCGGCTGGTTACCGCCGTTAAGCGACGTTAAATCGAAGTCGTTGCCCTCGTCGTCAGTGTAAAACAGCTTGTTGCCGTTGGGTCCGGAATCGTCGCGCACCCATAGTTCGCCAAATCCCGCGCCTGGAATATTGGCGTGGTCGGCGCGTTCCTGAAACAAAATGCCGCCGTCCATGCGTATGCCGTAACCGGCAGCACCATCTAACTCAAGGTGCCACTGCGGTTGATCCTGCACGATTTCGAGACCGACGCCAT
>JAAUXU010107871.1_pt1 | contig 15758 bp, 13 predicted proteins | sample 7278151 | NCBI WGS metagenome assembly JAAUXU01 (sample SAMN14350113, study PRJNA611818) | marine sediment metagenome | isolation source: surface marine sediment (1.8m) | place: French Polynesia: Moorea | collected 2018-08 | reverse complement strand
GTGGCACCAGCACCAGAAACTCACACACAGCCTTCTGGTGTTGCTGCTGCTGCTGCTGCTGCTGCTGCTGCTGTTGTTGTTGCTGCTGCTGCTTCCAGCAGTCACCTAGCGGTGTCCGAACAAGTGAGAGAGGCATAGAGAAGGCCGCTTTTTTTTCTTCTTTCCTGCCTTTTGTAATAGTTGAACAAAGACCAAAAAATATGTCAAAACACTTGCTTTCCAAGGGTTTTTTTCTCATGTCTCCGAAGAACCAACCCATTGTGCTCGAGTGAACAGTAAAGAGATGGGAGTGCGTGAAAATAAACCCAACGTTGTTGTTTTCTTTGTGCGCTGAGAGCAACTTGCGGAAAGACATCATGTAGAACGACGTCTGTAGGTAAGCAGAGTCCGAATGAGTTAAGCATACGTTGAATCAGCCTCTCGATAACGTCATTCCTGCCACTTCACCCCGAAATCTCTGTTCTCATCTCCTGAGAGAGCAGAAAAGAGACTTTTTCTTAACTTGTGAGTACTTGAAAAACATATGGCGTAAGCTGAATCCCTTGAGGCAGACACAAATTATGTTTGTCAGACGAGGCAGAAGCATATTCAAGGGTTTTCTTATTGAAGCAGAAAAAGAAACGTCCCATTTTGCACACACATGTTGTGCATCTAAGCAGAGATGAGCTCATGACTTAAAATATCATAGCTTTGCTGTGAGCCACGAATGTGTTAAGCTGAACGATCTTGACAAGGAGCAACGAACTTGTTTTTCGTTCATTTAAAATTCGCTTCACCCTCCCCGATTTCCCACAAAAGAATGGACCGGAAGGAAATCCTCTCATCACAAAACCAAAACGAGGTTCCGGTCTAGGCCAAAAAAAAGATGCATGTGTGAGAGACGCTTCAATTGCCCTCATGACTGTAAATGTGCTCTAAATATTGGTCTTCATCTATTGTGCTGCTCCTCAATGTATAGCAATGCTGCAGTCTTCATATTACCCGACACTCTAAGTATGCTCTAATGCTCCAGTTATAATTCGCAGCGTGTTTCAATGCTCTAAATATGGGACTCCATGTGTTTGGAAGCGCTTTGAATGTGGATCTCAAAAATCTGAGCACCGTTTTATGCACTCATTCCCTGACTATAAGAATGGGCCAACATATTCTGACGCCCTGAAAATCCTGCACTACTCTACAAGTGTACATTCGTTGACTTAAGATGAAGTCCTATATGCTTGGTAATAACACCTCAAGTGCTCTACAATATGGCCTAACATCCTCCGCATGTTCGCATACGTCCTAAACAAGGCTTCACTTTGCTGCAAGTCCTGGATATGCTGAGATTGTGCTCAAAACATGTGTCCTCCAAATACGCTTAAAACGTTTCCCCAAATACACTCATAGATCTGGTCCAGTTTCAATATATGCCTGTGCATCCCACAAATACTGCATCAATAACTAAATGTACGTGGCGAAGTCGTCATCGGCGGAATTCGGTCGTAGCAAAGAGGTCGAATATCTTCACGTTCTAACGAGAGCCTTGAAAAAGAAAAATGTATCGACTTCGTCACATGCCCTAAAATTTTGCTGCACCGCAGCAGTTCAGAGTTTCCAGCAATGCTGTCAATGTTCTGCTTTCAATTTCTTTGCAGGAGAAAATTTCTGGCGGTTTTTCTCTCTTTTTGGTGGATGAAGACAGGTGGAAGAAGAAAAGCAGCAGCACGAGGCCTGGCTAGGCCCTCTAGGCCTAACTACACATCGGGGGAAAAAAGGAAGAGAGAAGATTGGGCCTCCTGCCCCCTCCTCCTCCTCCCCCCTTTAGGGTGGATCCATCTTCTCAATCATCACAGCTGAGAGGAGAAGCGAAGAAGAAAATGGTTATCGTAACTAGGGTAAGTTGGACCAGAGGAATCTGCCGAGTTTGCTACTTGCGAATGCAAATTTGCACTAGTCTTTTCTTGCATCACCCTCGTCGTTCTTCGTCGTCACCCTCGCCAATTTTCCACCCACATCCCCTTAATGGGGAGAGTTTCTTCCTCCTTTTCCACGTCGATCCCCAACACATTCACGCTCACTCTGGATGTGAATAATTGCGCACTCACGTCAGACCCTTCTTGTGCCCACCTCGTGAGCAGAATTCACGTTCCAACATTGCAAAACTGATGCTTTTTTGCCCGAAAAAAAGGAGAAGGATCATCCATTATACATTCATACGACGAGGAAATAGTTTTACGCAGCTTTTCTGCCAAACGCGAGTGTTGAGAATGAGGACTCGTTGTTTCTCTGTCTGGTTGGACGAGAAAGGGGGTCACGGGTGCGGAGTGATGACTGATGAGTCGGGACGGGTCGGCCACCTACAGGGTGCCCCTGGCGGCTGAGGCAACATGCAGCAACTGACAGGGTGTCTCCGCACACTTACGGGATGCCTCTGTCCAACTTTAACAGCTAAAATTTTTAATCACTCAATGCAGGTAATGTTGGCAGGGTGCCCCTGCAAGCACTCACTGAGAGCTGCCAATTTTTGGACAGTGTGACCCATGTCTTGCGTCGTCAGTCTTCATCAGGTGGCAACTCTGGTCACCTGAACGTGTCAAAGCATCAGATAATCATGACTCAAGTTTTAGCTGCTTAGAAGTAAAAGTCTCGGACTTCAACAAGAACAACAAGGACGACATGTTTGCCATCTGCAGTTGATGGCATCCACCTTATTATTGTTGTTGTTATCAGAAGCTGGCGTAAACACTTGCTCAGTACGGATGACAATGCTCATAGTGCTTTAATTCGAAAGGCTTCACTTACGCGTGGGTATAAACTGTCAAACATTCTTTAATGCACAATCTTGCAACTGGACTGTTGGACTCATGGACTGTAGAACAACTGATACTGAATGAGTGTGGAATGAACAGACCCTCGTCCAGATCCTTCAGGCTTTCATAGTGCAGAGAAAGTTATTTCTCCTGACAGCGGTCCATGCTTGTCACGTCTTCTCTCGTCGGCCTCCTGAGGATCTGGACCAAGTTCCGCGCACACAGGATTTACCTCGACCACCCTGTACGCATCCCACAGAGTAAAGCTTCGTTAGGTGTACAACATATGTACGAAATTGTTAAATTCCTGCCGAAATTCTTATCTCCCATTGCATCTTCTGTGAACACACCCTCCTCTTTACCTTGCCAAATAAAGTCTGGCAGTTAGTCAATATCTGTGCAAAAATGCATGCAAAAATGCATGCAAAAATGCATGCAGAAATGCATGCAAAAGTGGACAGGACAAGCAGTTTGTGTCACATATCTCTGCTCTGCTGATCATCCTTGGCACATGGCTTTTTTTACTAGAACTTACGTACATGCATACTAGATATACGTTATCTACCTGCATTCCAGACCAGCTGCCATTACAATGGACTTTTTTTGCGTTTTCACCTACAATTGCGTATATAAAATGCACAGGGTGCGATTTTTGTTTTTTGGCGTCAGTCAGTTTTGAGTGGGGTGTCTAAGTAGGTCAATCAGACGCGTTTGAGGGCTGCATCAGCTAAATGAGATCTTCACGAAGAGCATCGAGAGTCGCCTTTTCTTCTTTGCTGCCACGCCCGCGTCTATCATCGTCAAGACTTCAGAGGTCAACCTCGTGCATTCCGGCCGGTCAGCCTGTTTTTGGCCACATTTCAACTGAACTGGACTGAAAAGTCAGCATGAACAGCATCAAGAGTGAACTTGTCAGCCACGGAGTCCATGTTTGTCAGCATCAAGACTTGCAATGTCAACCCGGAGTATGCCAGTCAGCCTACAATTGGCCCAGGCCACATTTAAAGGTTGCACCAGCTGCACATTACCTTCTGAACAGTATCAAATGTCAACTTTTCCGCCGTCAAGTCCACGTTTGTCATCATCAAGACTTCCGACGTCAACGCAGTGCCCGTCACTGACCCAGCCAGCTTCAAAAAGTCGTCTTTAACGCGTCCAACAGCAGCAGATCCACTTTCCATAGCTCTTGCCAACAGTCTTTTTCAACGCTTCTTCAGGGGTTCAGAACATTGCTCATAGTACTTTAATCAGTTCCGTGCACATAACACATCAATTGTGGGTTAAGTAAAGCTGAATCAAAGTGCACCAAGACAAGGAATGCACTGACATTCTTGGAATCCTCTTGCCGCATCTAAAGTTCATACTTTGCCACATGTAGATGGAAGAACAAAAAGCCCTGCATTTACCTGGTGTAATATGGACACGCATAAGCACACATACCTGGGTGCACGACAGTGATAAGAGCAATGAGAGCAAAAGCCTTTATTTTGCTGACCTTTTTCGTAGAAGCCTTTTTTTGCTCCTCCTCCCCTTTTCCTACGACCGCCTTTTTTCGCACCTGGTTTTGCCATCTTCAGCTGCCACGGTCTTTTTTCCACTTTCAGTTTTTTGTCGAGTCACCCTGTAGTAAATGAAATTACTACTGTAATATTTTTGCCAGCGCGCTCGTGCGCGCCTCAGCTTATCTGTTTGCATTTTCCCTCACATTACTGCAATAGGTAATGCGTCAGTACAGGGAGAGGATAGATAAAGGCCTACACAAGTCCTACGTTGATCCTGCAACAAAGATCCTGAAATCGTAGTGCAGAAAAAAAGTTGCTCCTTTTTTTCTTTTCGGGAAATGTCACCTCTACACTAGCGTGAGAGAAAGAGAAATGTGAACCATCAGCTGCACGTATGCAAATAGCGTGAAGAACAAACTTCGTCTGGGAAAAAATGGCTGGGGCCAAGGACAGTAGGCAGGTCCTGATTGCGGTAAGAACAATAAATCTAGCATTAAAAACATTCGTGAGTTTGTACAGAAATTGCTTGATTATTGCCAAGTGATCGTGATTTGATGATTGGGAGAGGAAAAATATGCTTGGTGTCAGACATGCTGACAATGAGCATATTGCATAACACACATGTTTCATTGTGTGTTTCACATAGTGATTTTAAATGATAAAACGTGTAAATGCATTGTTCGTTCAACCTCAGAATGCTGACAGTATCCTGTCACACTTCCCAATGCTGTCAGTGTGTGGACAGTTTGTGTCGCTATATCTAAAAAGTTGTGCGTTAGTACTCCAGCCTCAGATTAGTGACGCTGTGTGTCAGTCACTATGCCTAAAAAGTTTATAATAACAGACAATATGTTCACACTTGATCTCTCAGACATCCTGGCAGGATATTTCACCATGCCTAAGAAGTATGTAAGTTCGTAAAACGACGTCTTCTTTGTCTGTTGGCAGGGTGACTACATCTGGATCGAGCCCGTGTCCAGGCGGGAGTTCGACGTGGCCATCGGCGCCAGGGTCGTCCAGGCGGAGGGCAGGAAAATCCAGGTAGACAGGGAGATGATTATGCGTGCACGGCGACCCCGAAGGAATTTACAGGCTGTATCATCAGCATTCGAGCAAACTGATAAAGCCTGAGGGGATGAACTGCTGTCGATCGTACGAAACCTTTCCTCTTATGCTATTGCATTCATCTGTACATGTTCGTGGTTACAAAGTGAGTGAGTAGAGTAAGAGGAGTCAGCTGCTTCAGACATGTAAAGGGGCCCAGGTGTGCTAATCAGTGGTGTTGGGTACAATTCAAATTAGGGCAGGCCGGACCAAGTACCAAGAGCAATGATTACTGCTTGATACCCAGGTAATTTTTGATCACGTACCCGGGTAATGACTACTGAGACCAATGATTTAGCCAACTGCTTCCATGCGTGCTGAAGCAAGAAAAGAGTACAGCAATGTGTAATGCAGAAGGTTCAAAAGTGTGTCAATGTGGTTGTTAAGAGGTATCATCACAAAATATACAGCACCCGGGTACCTGATTTGAGAAAATACCCGGATTCATTCCATGACACCAGGGTGCCAGACAAGAACATTACCGGCACCTACCGCAATTCAAATCATGATTCGCGTCTTATTTTGATCTTGGGGACTCATTCGCAGTCATAGTTTGAAGAATTTACCAAAGATTGATATCTGGATGCATGACTTGCATCTTACGATCATTACGTGAATACTTGGCAATTTTGGCTGAGGTCAGCGAGGAGGAGGCAGCCAGGCAGGAGTGACTTTGGGCAGACTTGGCATTTACCTCAACGAGAAGATTAAATTTTGGCTTGTTTTCCTCATTCCATGAACGCCCATGTACAAATGTTTGATTAAGATTCGACTTGAATAAGTTTTTTATTCAGAGAGTTAAAGAGTTTCATGTGATTCGGATTCGCAACATTAATTATTCGATTCAGATTCAGAATTTGCTTTTTAGTGATTCGACCAAGGCCTACTATAATATCAAGAACAATCGCACTTTCACTAACGGTCGTTAGAGACACGATTACCACTTATTATGACGTCCACGGGATAAGACGCTATCTGAGAGATAAGAGTCTAAGAAAGTCCATTATTTTCGTCTTCACTGCTGAAGATATGTTTTGCAGTTCACACTCTATAACTTCATTGATAACAAAATCAGGTATTTGAGCCTTTTCAAACAGGGGGCGGGGTCTGGTCTAGTGAACTTTAATGTCTCTAGCACTGAGGCTGAAGGAGGCCACGTCGAGCTCGTAACTGTTCAGGTTTCGTAGGTCAAATACGTATACATGATAATGTTTCTCGGCAAAGTTCGGAAAAAAATTCAAACGTTTCACTGGCTAAGATCACCCCACACTGAGGCCTCATTTAGGCTTGAAAAATTGTCAATTTTGCCTATTTGGCAAACTTTGGACAAACTAGAACTGATTCGCTAGGTAAGATCTCCCGCATTGATGTCATCATTCAGGCCACATCCAAGTCAAATTTGTCATGGCTTTTAAAAACCCAAATCCAACTGTGATTTCCTTTGAAGAGTTTGGACTAAAATAGAACTGCTTCACTGGGTCAAATCACCCCTGGACCCTGGTTATTGTACCTGCCCACGATGCTATTTCCTGCACCCCTAAATCTTGCAACTGAGAGAGTAACAAAGGAGGCTGCAGTAAATCCGTATGAGATATGATTTTGCAAAAGCAGAGTGGGAGTAATTTCACGTCTGATGGTTCTGCTACCCACTCAATCACCACCTACTAACGTACGCACACTCTCTTTTTAGCTGGCAAACTATTGGAGGAACGATTTGTTATCGAATTATTTTGCTGTGCTTCACGCATACAGATACACACACTGTACGAACAGGGGTGATCTGAGCGAGTGAAACACTAGAATTTTAGTTCAAACTTTGGCGAGGAAACAAGTTTGTATTTTTTAAGCCTCCTTCAGTCTCCACGTGGTCCCTAAAGGCTCTGTAATGCGTTCACTGCAGGTGTGATCTGACATTAGTGACACACATCCAAAGGACGTAGAGCCTTTAGAGACCGTACTGAGGCCTTCGTTGAGGCCCTCGTTGAGGCCCTCGTTGAGGCTGAAGGTGGCCTCTCTGAGGCTCAACTTAGTTACAAAAAACAACCGCTTGGCATGCAAAAGTTGCTAAAAAAAATGATAGTTTCTTCGGTGGCCTCTGTAGGCTGTAGATGTGTTCCACCAGATGTAATCACCTGTGATCTGCAAACACTGTCTCATGTACCAGGTGGTGGACGACGACGGTAACGAGATATGGCTGACCCCGGAGAGGCGCATCAAGGCCATGCACCCGACCTCGGTGCAAGGCGTCGAGGACATGATCAGTCTGGGAGACCTCCACGAGGCCGGAATCCTCAGGAACCTGCTCATTCGATACAACGAGAACCTCATCTACGTGAGTCGCGCAGTGTACATCATGGCGGAAATCAGATCCAATCAATTCTTTAGTGAAATATTTAGTGAACAGTGAAAATCCGAGGAGTTTAGACAAATCTCCAGGGTAGTGGTAAAAGTCCAGGAATTTAGTCAAGTTCTTAGGGAAGCGGCAAAATCTTTAGTTCTCTCTAAATTCCTGACAAGGTGGTAAGAAGAGCTAATGGATCTTGACGACGTCGCACGTGTATTTAGAGGGTTTCCCGCGAAACGCCCGTGGAAATGCTGCACTGCAGAGTGCGCTGACCGCATAGTTCAGTCTTTGATACTGACTTGTCTTCTAGACATACACGGGCTCAATTCTGGTCGCGGTGAACCCATATCAGATCTTGCCCATCTACACGGCCGAGCAGATCAAGCTCTACAAGGAGAAGAAGATCGGCGAGCTGCCTCCACACATCTTCGCCATCGGCGACAACTGCTACACTCTCATGAAGAGGACGCAGCTGAATCAGGTAGGTAGAAAAACACTCCACGCCAATAACAACAATAATAAGACCGTCTTCTCCTTTTGAACTAGTGCATTGTGATCAGTGGAGAGTCTGGAGCAGGCAAGACTGAGAGTACCAAGCTGATCCTTCAGTACCTTGCGGCCATCAGCGGGAAGCACTCGTGGATTGAGCAGCAGATCTTGGAGGCGAATCCAATTCTGGAAGGTGAGCAAGCAAGCAAGAAGATGTGTTGAGATATGCTCTTCTTGCTCTCACTGACAATGTCTGTGTCGTAGCCTTTGGCAATGCCAAGACGATCCGCAACGACAACTCCTCCCGCTTTGGCAAGTACATCGACATCTACTTCAACGCTCAAGGAGTCATCGAGGGAGCGCAGATCGAGCAGTACCTGCTGGAGAAGTCCAGGATCGTCCACCAGGTAAGAACACAAGTAGTATTTTCAAATCTGGTTGAGTTGGCCAGGACAGTGTTCAAAGGTAGTAGTGACTGTTCCCTCCTGTTATTAGGTAATGCGTTAATGAGGAGAGAGATTAGCAGTTCCATTGACGATTTACCATAGCTACTGTATGATGAGTACATCATTCATTGATCATTTCCCCGACACACATGAAATGAATATTTTTGTGTGTAGTTACGTCCACTTGTACACATGTTTTTAATGCACTTTCTCAGATGCCTGAGGAACGGAACTACCACATATTCTACTGCATGCTGGCGGGGCTGTCCAAGGACCACAAAGCCAAGCTGGAGCTGAAGGATGCCACGCATTACAGATATCTGTCAGGGGTAAAAATAAAACTGTTGAGAGTAGAGACTTTCGGTCTTAGTCATTGTCTAATGCTCTCTATGCCTCCACAGGGTGGCAGCGTGATATGCGACGGCCGCGACGACGCTGCAGAGTTTGCCGACATCCGGTCCGCCATGAAAGTCCTTATGATGACGGACCAAGAGATCTGGGACATCCTGAAGATCTTGGCCGCCTTACTGCATATGGGCAACATCAAATATAAGGGCAAAGTGGTGGACAACCTCGACGCCACTGACATCCCCGATCAGAGCAGCGTTGAAAGAGTCGCGGCAATCCTCGGGGTCAATAGGCAGGCATTAGTGGACGCGCTCACGTCCAGGACGATCTTTGCTCAGGGCGAGACAGTGGTAAGAATACCTACATACCTTTCCCTGACCTTGTTCTAATCGACGGGACGTAGTACGTACATGGTGACCCATGTTAAGTGTCCTTAGTTCCTCAGTCGTGAATCCATCAAAGCGTGGCAACTCGGGCCATGTGACTGTAATAAGATATTAGAAAAATTCTTATGACCAAGTGTTTATTTGCCATGAGGTGCGTCTGAAGCTGACCTTGATCACTCCAGCAAGCCCGATTCACGGGCCCGAGTACAGCAGGTTGGACAACCTGTGTTGCCATCAGGAGTTGGCAGCCTTCTATGGTTCATAATCCAATACTGGCATAGATAGAACCCGCGTTGGACGCTATTTTTGGTTCGCACTGTAACCAGTACTATGCAGTTAACTTTTGCTCCCTAGGTGTCGACACTAAACACCGGTCAGTCCAAAGATGTGCGTGATGCCTTCTCCAAGGGCATCTACGGCCGTCTCTTTATCCACATTGTGCGTAAGGTAAGTGACGCTAACGGCTTTTTGGGGGGGTGCAGACTGTAGAGTAAACAAAAGTCTTTCTAGGTAAATGCTGCAATCTTCAGACAGGATCTTAGAACTGGTCGACCTGGAGCCGGGGGCAGACATTCCATAGGAGTCCTCGACATCTTTGGCTTCGAGAACTTTGGATCCAACTCTTTTGAACAGGTCAGTAAGCAAGTCTGTTTCATGCTGTTGCACATGTACATATGATATCTTCTCTGTAGTTCTGTATCAACTTCGCTAACGAGAACCTGCAGCAGTTCTTCGTACAGCACATTTTCAAGCTCGAGCAAGAGGAGTACAACTTGGAGGCCATCAACTGGAGGCACATCGAGTTCGTTGACAACCAGGAGGCCTTGGACCTCATCGCTCTTAGGCCAATGAACCTCATGGCACTCATCGACGAGGAGAGCAAGTTTCCAAAGGTTGGTCAAAGCATAACTAAAAATCTCCACTAAGGAGAAGGATTGGTGATTGCACCGTAGATTAGGGCATTAGGGACTCCTCTCATTGCACAGACCCATTAAAGCATCATTGACCTCAGCATAGCCACTGTCCACCTCAACATTGGCCTCAAAGCAGATCCAGAAGCAAAAAGGCAGGTCTTCTTCATGAAGTCTGCGGACCCGTGGACATCAACAGAGGCTGTGAGTGAGTCATCACGTTGTGGTGAAGCGCATGAAACCGCTCTTGAGTACACACAAGAGTCAAGGGTCTATGGTTTAAATTGACGGTGGCCAGAATTCTAGTGACCAGAGTGCAGGATTGAGTTGCGTTCATTGGCAATGATGACCCTTGCACCAATGTTTGACCGTTTGGATTTTAGCAGCGTTGCTTTAGGCTTGATGCGCCAACAACAGAGCTGGGTTTAAATGGGTTTCAAATGAGATGTTGACACTTTAAGCTAGACTTTAACCGATCTGACCTGATTTTCAGGGAAGTGACCAGACCCTACTGAACAAACTGCATCAAAAGCACGGCTCCAACAGGAACTACCTGAAGCCGAAGTCGGATATCAATACTTCGTTTGGCCTCAATCACTTCGCCGGAGTTGTCTTCTACGACACCAGGTATGTATCGTACCAAGGTGTCAGTGTCCTTATGGAATTGACCGAGTCCTTGACTTTTCCTACAGGGGATTCCTCGACAAGAACCGTGACACCTTCAGCGCCGACCTCCTCCAGCTGGTCCACGTCTCCAAGAACAGGTTCTTGCAGACCTTGTTCGTGGGCGATCTGAACATGGGGTCGGAAACGAGGTGAGAAAGATCTCAGCGTTAGTTGAATCATCCAGGCTGCTTTCGACGAGGACGACTCTTACAGGAAGAGGATCACCACTTTGGCAAATCAATTCAAGAAGAGCCTGGAGGCCTTGATGGCCACCTTGGGCAGCTGCAACCCCTTTTTCGTACGATGCATCAAGCCGAACGAGTACAAAAGACCCATGGTAAAAGCGATCCTTGTTTTTCTCCCTCGGTCTGGAGTGCAATGGCATAATTTCCCGTAGATGTTTGACCGAGAGCTCTGCTGCCGTCAGTTGCGATACTCCGGGATGATGGAGACGATCCGGATCCGTCGTGCGGGATATCCAATCAGACACACGTTTTCGGAGTTTGTGGACAGATACAGATTTCTCATATCAGGGTGTTTGCCAGCAAACAAAATGAAGGAAGTGAGTAAATCGACTATGTACAAAACTGTTTCTAGCAGAATATTTGCATGTACTGGCTTTGCAGCCACGTGACACAAAGTGCTGGATTTTTTAATAGAAGTTCTATTTTGGGCTGGTTTAGCATCAGTCAAACAACAACTGAAGTGAATTCATGTGAGGGACATTTCAATGGATCGTTTTTTGTCACTTTCAATGTCGTCATGTCACTTGTTTTGGCAGGCACAAACAAGTAAGTTTTGGTTGTTGTATTTGGAGGCTCAGGGTCAACTGTCGGGGTCAACCCTATAGAGAGAGCCGCACATTAAGTAACATTCTTTGTTGATTGAAATGGAGACACATGTCTGGCTCTTTCCGTTGTTTCTAGAGTTGCTAAAACATTAATCGTTTTTAACAAATAGCATCAATGACACTGAAAACATGCAAGCAAGGAGATTCTAATCAAGGATGTCCACGCAAGTAATGCCTCACGATCTGTCCTTTTGGATTGTCCGCATAAAAAACCAAAGTTTTCTTGTTTAAGTTTCTATTAGCGCACATCTTTCAACGCCTTTTGGATAAAAATATTTGCCTTGATGTTGGAGAAATCTGCGAGACAGATTTAAAATGAAAAAAAATTTAAAAATAGATTTAGTGGCACTAAAAATACTCATCCAGATGGCTCTTCCTCAGGAACAATGCCGCAACGCAGCCACCCAGATCTGCCAATCCGCCCTGGGGAGGGCCGACTACCAGTTGGGCAGGACCAAGGTGTTTCTGAAGGACGCGCAGGACCTCTTCCTCGAGCAGGAGAGGGACCGAGTGCTGACTAAAAAGATCCAGGTCCTGCAACGATGCATTAGGGGCTGGTATCACCGCCGACGTTTTCTAAAGATGCGAGCGGCGGCCATCGTCATCCAGAAGAACTTCAGGTACGTCTTCAGCCCGTGCCTCTACGCACGCACATAAACTGACTGTTCCATTCTAATCTTGCCCAGGGCCTACAACGGACGCAAGAAGTATGTGCAGATGCGTACCGGCTACATGAGGCTGCAGGCGCTCATCAGGTCCAGAGTGCTGTCGCACAAGTTCAAGCACCTACGCGGGCATGTCGTCAGGTTGCAGGCCAGGTATTGCTTGTCTTTTGATCAGGAACGACATTGCCTTTGTCCTTACTATCTGGTCCTCGCGGGCACCCTGCGCTTATTGGGTTCCACGAGGTTTTCGGCCTTTACAAGTAGTTCATCATGGGTAACTTGTTCAGGTGCCGCGGCTTCATCGTGCGGCGCAACTTCCACCGACGCATGTGGGCCATCGTGACCATCCAGTCTCACGTGAGGAAGATGATTGCCATGAGGCAATACCGAAAAATTAGGGTATGTCATACTTATTAATATCTATCACAAAGGGTCGACTTGCTTAGCTTCGGTCAACCTGCCAATGTTAAAGCACATTAACATGTGCTTTGTGCAAATGAGAAGTACGAGCTTACGAGCTCAGGAAAGTCCCCTTGGAGGACCTGCCAAAGCTGGAGACTAAACGGACTTTTACATGTCTTTTGCACATTGGCTGGGTACGCCAAGGTTTGACCTTGAATGATGATAAACACGGGCTTGACGGCTGAAAGTTGACTCTTGATGCTTCTGCGTATCGACTGTTATTCTTTCGTATTTAATTCTAACCTTTTAATGTAGACTTCTGGTCTGATCGACCAACTTAGATCCAAAAAGTGTCTGAAGCTAAATAAATCGCACCCCCAAATTATAGTTAAGTCTTAGAGTAATCATGACTGGACAATGACTGGACAATCTTTGCTAAATTGAGATTTGTCATCATTCTGAGCTCAAGAAAAAACTGTAGGTAACACCGCAATGACCTGAAAAATCAGGGAGAAGGCCTGGAATGCTCAATGCTGACACAAATTGAACTGCGTATTTGTGAACAGCTGAAAAAGCCTGCGGTGGCAAGACTTTCATTAAATTGTCGTCGCTTACGCTATTATTAAACTATAAGGATTGACTATTACTTTTAGGTCGAGCATAGAGCGCTGGCGGCCAAGGACAAGGAGGCTAAGGAGCTGGCGAAGAAGTATGGAAGAGAAAAGGCTCAAGAGATAGCTGAAAACAACTTTCAGGTATTTATAACCTTTTTTCAACCCTGTTTAGACATATTTTCTTACCTTTTGCCCTCTTAGGTCACACTGGCAGCTCTACAGAGACAGGAACATGAGGAGGATCAGAAGAGAGCAGAGATGCTTAGGAGAAACAGGGAAAGGTACAGACAAATGAGTAATGGAAGTTAATTTTTAATGAATAAAAAGTAAGAGATAGGCTGAATGGGTAAGGCAACCATTAGCACTACTTGAACGTAAACATGCATGACGTGTCCAGGCTCCGAAACGCCGAGATGCGCGCCGACCAGCCCATAGACCACTCGAAGGTGTTGGACGACGTGTTCGGCTTCCTCGACCCCAAGGACGACGTCAGCGAGGCGCCCGCACCAAACGTCTTCGGGGACTTCCCCCCTCCCAAAGTACATGATGCACTTTTTCACTTATAATATTGTTTACAGTTTCTTATTCATTGCTCCTTCTATCCTCTCTCAGAACGTCGAGAATGGTGATGTCATCATGGGCTTTCCAGAGATGCCCGAGGACTACGAGGACTTGTCCGAGTACAAGTTTCAGAAGTTCGCCGCCACCTACTTCCAGGTGTGTGTACACCGTCAGCGAAACCACTTACGGAACATCAACGTTAACTAACTTTGTTTTAGGGAGCATTTTCACATCAATACTCTAGAAAACCCCTGAAGAATTCTCTTCTTCCCCTGCAAACGCAAGGAGACCAACTGGTGAGAATACAGAGTAACAGGGTGGCCACAAAGCACTCAAAGAGTCTGGGCTTGTGTCAACAATTCTACCCAAAACTGTTCAGTACGGGAATAAGTGCTCAATATCATAGATACCCACAATAACGTATTAAATGGTAGACTTGTGGTCAATAATCCAAAAATCATTCTGGCTACCTGACCAGGACTCCTGATTAAGGACGGCTGTTGAAAAGGTTTTACAAAGTGTTTGTGGTCATCCTGTGCGTAGTAATTCCGTTATGCCTACACTGATGCTGACTACTCCAAAGGCTGCCCTCGCCCTCTGGATCACCATCCTTCGCTTTATGGGTGACCTACCTGAGCCAAGGTAAAGTAATCGTACTTTTGGGACAAACTTCCTTTTTTAAACGACGAATTGTTTGTTTATGTACATCAAAAACACACGTGCCGTTGTAGGTATCACACCATGGACAAGGATACCACGTCGGTGATGACCAAGGTCACAGCCACGTTAGGCAGGAACTTCATCAGGAGCAAAGAGTTCCAGGAGGCGCAGCTGATGGGCATGGACCCTCAGAACGGCGACGCAGCTGCTTCGATCAAGGAGAAGCAGAGGTCGATCAGGTGAGTGAGGAACAAAGGTGAGACGAGGTGACCACCATGAAATAACGCAATCGCGCTTTTCAGACATAAGCTGGTGTCCCTGACCCTCAAGCGCAAGAACAAGATGGGCGACGAGATCAAAAGGAAGCTGCAGGCACGTAGTCACTTGCTACAGGGGTGTCCAAAAGTACTTTGTATATCACTATTTACATTATTTCATGACTTTTCACATGAAAGTTGTGTCTACTCCTTTCATTGAGTCATAACGTTATGAGTAAGCTGGAGATGTGTTGAGCAAGCAATGTCAGCAATGACAATGTCAGTAATATGCTTTAGTCGCTATGATAATTTCATAACAATTCATTGTAAATTTGTAAATGCTCATCTCCCTCCTCATGGGCACATTATCACTCTTGCCCATTTACTTTTTTTGAGTACTGGAGTGAGTAGCCAGGACCTCTTTTGGACATCACCATTGAAATGACCTGAATGCAATTTATCTAACTTTTGCTCTTCCTCTTAGGAAGAGGAGTACACTGCGGACTCCTACAACTCCTGGCTGGAGTCAAGGCCCACGTCCAACTTGGAGAAGCTCCACTTTATCATTGGCCATGGCATTCTGAGGGCGGAGCTCAGGTAAGTTCAGGGCAGTAGTTCATAGTGGCATGTACAGAATTTTTTCAGTTATGGAGTATTTGCTGCGTAGAGCCTGGGGGGGGGGGGGCCGCCCGCCCGCGGGGGCGGGACGGGGGTGGGGGGGTTGGGGTTGTTTTGGTTGTGGTTGAGTTTGTTGTATTTTATTT
>JAAUXU010051481.1_pt1 | contig 15760 bp, 13 predicted proteins | sample 7278151 | NCBI WGS metagenome assembly JAAUXU01 (sample SAMN14350113, study PRJNA611818) | marine sediment metagenome | isolation source: surface marine sediment (1.8m) | place: French Polynesia: Moorea | collected 2018-08 | reverse complement strand
GTAGTGACTTCTCGAAATCCGGTTTCGAAAACAGCGCAAAAAAATCGAGTTTCGCATTCGGGTGCAAAAGCTGAATATCATCGGTGGCTCCCGAACGTTGGCTCAGATCACTCCGAGATTTTAGGCGATCACTCGAAAAGTTGGTGGGTTTTTTTTGTCATCGTCATGACCAAGGATTCATGTGAGTTGACCTTCACATGTGATGTCATTGGTACTAGCCACATTTTCGTATGTGGCTTCCTGACAGCACTTTCCAATATGGATGCACTGGGCTGATGTGAAAGTTTCACAATTGCTGCTTCATGTGGGGAAATGGGCCTTTGGCCAAAACATTAAGGCTTTTCTAAATAGATTTTTTTTTCTAAAGAGCCATTTACTATGGGCGCGATTAACTCAAAGATGCAAAATTGACTGCTGTGGCAGACCTTCCTCCCTAGGACTTGACTGTGTTGTGAACAAATAAGAGGTTCTAGAGCAAAAGTGCAGATTAGTTTAGTTCTAGAGGAGCTTCATAACTTTCCACAAAGGGGTAAATCATTTTTGTAGCTCAATCCAGTCAAAAGTTATGGCTGAAAAAAAGAATTGTCCGCTACACTTTGTACAGAGAGTATGTTATGAAACTTTGGGTTAAAAGTGCCTGTAAAACACATTGTTTCTCGGAAGAACTGCATGTTTTGGCCAAAGGCCAAAAAAAGTACATTTTTCGACCTAGACTAATATGCATATAGGAGAAATCTAATATGTACCTGCATTCATACCCGTGGACTACGCAATAGATTTCATGTTCAGGGTGTGCCAGAACAATGCTTCTTTAAAGAAGACATCCGGAATCCTTAGAATCAATATATAGAAGAAGAACTGAATGTCCATAGTTTTAAACATCACTTAATTAAGGTGCAGCAGCTTCAACAATCAGCAAGCTCACCTGGTGCAGAAGACCCATTTTTCTTATCCTAGAAAATTGTACAATGTGAATGACGCGTCGTCCCTGCTCAGGCTGTCCAAGTCCACGGTGACGTCGCACTTGAGACCATCCAGCACTGGAGTCTCGTGCCGAGATTAGCAAGAATACAGGGTCATTTGCAACACTTATTGCAAATTTATAAAATGAGCAACTTCCTGCCCTAAATACACGTCAGACACACCTCTGACACCATTTTCTAAGGGTGCAGCAGCAGGGTTTTTCTTTTGGAGCACCCTGTATGCTATTTAGGATGTAAGAATGCAGCTTCACTGCGAGCACTGCCTTTTTTATCCCCAGTGAAATGTGCATCTTGAACAGAGCGTCGGAGTTGCCACTCTGAGCACATCAGGGTTGCTTTACAACGTGAAAAAGAAACCTCCAGACGTCCTCGTTTATTGCATCAAAAAAGCCTGCCTTATTTCATTCTGACAGAGCTCTTAAAGTCCAAGTGAGGATAGAAGCAAAGAGCTTCCATCTTGGGGGGGAAGAAGTGTAAACACAGCCTTTTTACGCTCACCCACTTAAATGAAGTTAAGGATGTTTGACTTTGCTTCTGCCTCGTCCTGTTTGTGGCTCCCCTGGATGGCGCCAATGATCAAGATCAGTACGAACTCGCGTCCAGCAGACAGAAAAATCCATTCATTGCTGTGGACGGACGAGGAAAAAGGGCCGAGGAGACTTCAGTTCCAAGAAATTCATCAGCAACAACGCGGCTTCAACAGGCTTCATCGGGATCTGGTGCTAGGAATGTGCGATCATGTCGAATATCGACACAGATGACGATGTCTAGAAAAGAAAAATCACACCATGCATGCAGACGCAGAAGATGATGCTGGGACGGCCACAGCACGGTCCACGGGCCGGATGGGCCAGCGTGCACAAGACTCATACGGTTGGGCGTTCAGCATGCATCATATCGAATGCCACGGTACCGATCAGTTAGGGATATCGAACAGTCTTGTCAGGTACAGGGTGACTCAGTTGACCGTTCTCGTCTGGCCCTTGAAGCCCTGGGACCCGTTGGAGCTGGGGACAAGAACTGAGAGGCCGAGATCAAGGAGGTTGGGCCAAACTCGGACTTGGAACACCCTGGACGTCAGTGCTTGACAGCGTCACGCGTTGGCTGAGAAAAAAAGTAGCAATGAATGAGCAAAATGCCTGAAAAATGTGACTTTTAAGGGGCTTCGTTGGGTTTTGAGGCAGAAATGTCAACTTTTAAGCATCTGGGGGCTGATTTTTTTAGTGAATGACTGATTGTGCACTCTGTATGAGGAGACAACTTAAAAACAGGCATTTTAGGCCTGTTTTTTCATTTCTGCTTCACTCGATCAGCTTTGGTGTCGTTTACTGCAAATAACACATACAACCCCTGTGCTGCCCGAGGGAAAGTGTCAGTGCGCACAAAAGCCTTTACCTTAATAAAGTTCAGATTGGTACAGAGAAAAAAGACACTTTCCAGGTTATTAGTATTAACACAAATTTTCAAGGTTCTACATCACCTTAATCAAGCTTGGCATAGAACAACTCTTACTCCACACCAAAGTAATATGAAACAAATAAAACACTTTCCAGGTGTCTAATCTAAGGCTCTGTAACAGCCTAATGAAGGAAAGCACTGCTCACAAAATAATACGGTAAACGATGCATTTTCCAGATGTTTTAACACAAATTTCCAGGTTGGAGATCATTTACTGCTTTATATGGACATTTATCATAGACTTGCCAGGCATTGACGCATAATAAATAGGACACGACAAGAGATGTTTTCACACGTTTTCTCTTCTCAAGTTTCTGCATCATGAACCTGAGTCAACCTGTAGCTACCTAAATTAGCACTCAGCCTTTTAAAGGCAGTCTCAAAAAAAGAATGTTGTAGAAAAGTTTTTGAGGGAAACAACTTTTTTGTGAGGTTTTTAACCGGCAGAATGAAAGGAGGAAACTTTTCTCTGAGCATTGCTTTTCTCTGTCCACGACAGCCAAGCAAGCCCAGGACACACACAAAAAAACAACCTTTATTTACGACGCTTTAAAAGTTTTCTAGCGAGAAAACCTGAGTAAGAGTTGTTTTTTCTATTTTTAAGTCCCGTCTCCTCCCTTCGACACAACTGATGGATCTGGCCTTTTATGGGACAGCAGCCAATTTAGATCAAGCCTTGGCGGTCACAACAGCAAAAAAGCCCCTCAATTCCAGTAGCTCCGACCAAGATGTCGTCCTCGTCTTAAGCCGAATAACAACATCTGTCATAATTCGGCTCAGACAGACAGCGAAATCCTCACTGTTTATTCAGCTTTATTTCCACAGATAAGCATATGGGTGTGGTCCAAATGGGCTTGTAATAAAGGGAGCTGGATATAAAAAAAGGGTTAATAGAGACTTTTTTTCCCTCTGTCAGCCGTCTTGGGCACGTGAACGATGATGAATCGAAACTCGACTCTCCATTAGATACTGTACAGGGTGTAGCAACATTGATTCCGACCCCATCTGACAAAAAAAAACCCCGAAATGATTTAAGTTCGTCTCCTATGACCTCGAGAGACGCCTAAAGAGGCTACCCGGACTGCGAGGAACGTCCTCGGAACGCGTATATACGAGGAACGCGTATCTCGCCTGCTTTGGCAACCCTGACTCTCACAGAGATTCGAGCGCGCGTGACTTGGGTCGACATGCACTGGCAACCCCGGAGGAATCAGAAGCCCCCCGACGTTTGAACACTGCTTCTCGAATGCTCCGCCCGAGTCTCTGGCAACCCTGACCCAAGAAGGCAGGTGGGACTAGATTCTCGGGAGGGGGGAATCAATTCTGTTACACCCTGTACAGATGCGTGTCAGTACACAGATCGTGCACACTTGAGGAGCTTGATGGAAGCTTCTTTATTGCAACAGCCCAGTAGTAAACTACAGACTCAAAAGGCCAGAACGCCATAAAGAGCGTGCAAATATGGCTTTCCCCCCCTTCCCGTCCTCCTCCTCCTTCCCGCCATCCTAATGGATTTCTCTGTCTACGCATAAAGTTACAAACACACATGTTAAAAAAAATTATGCTTTATGCTCGTCTCGTCGTGAGTGAGCGGGAGTCGTCCCGACCAGTGCAATTTGTCACTGCGCACGACGTCCCTGCCCTCATCGTCGTCGTCGTCGTCGTCGTCCTCCCTGGTCTGTGACGCGATGACCTTTGCGTCAGGTGACTGCGCAGTCAGACTAATGAAGTCACAATCCCGGACGGACGGGGGCTTCCCCTTTCCGCCCATTGTTTGTGCACAAAAGCGTTACCCATCTTGGGGGTTGTAATTTGCAGTCCTCCTCCTCCTACTCCCTCGCACAGTTTTCGCACTTCCTGGTGTCGCCTGGGCGGGCGAAGGAGCTCGGGGCGGCCCGGGGTCGCGTCGGACGGCCCAGCAGCCGGGCAGGCGGGCGCGGCTGTGATAAGAACAGTCAGAGTTCGAGGTGACGTGAAACACAACTGCCGGATGGAAAAAGTGACCTTTTGACAGCGTGGGGCAAGTTTGCAACTGTCTTGAAGCCACTGACCTCGACGGGGAGAGCAGGACTGGCACCTTGGGCAACCCTGGTTTCCCACCTCGAACTGAGGTGATCCATTTCAATGATGTCTAGTCTGCAGAGCCACAGTTTGCCACTGCGAAAAAGCGTCCAAACCAGGCTTGCCATGCGAGATCACCTATTTCATGGTGCATTCTTTTGCAGATCACCATTGCAATTGGAGAAATCATCCATTTGGAGATATTTCTATCTGACCCGACTTCACGCATGAGGTTTTCCTTAAGAAAACTAATCCATTCCCAGATGCCTGCTGCGTGGCCCAGGTTTGCCATAAGAAGACCAAGCTGTCCATGTTTGGCACTAGCGCCGGTTGGGAACCGTCACAAGATGTCTTATTATCAAATGCTGGCATCAACCCTTACCAATGATGGATCGCACAATGCTTGACGAGAGAGAGTTGGAGGTGTTATCGGCACTGTGTAACGCTCGTGTCGTGCCCCATTCTTCCCTCCCGACCAAGGTGTTGGGCCAATAGAGGCCTTACCCCTGCTGGCAATTAGTCACAACAGCCTCGGAGATGTTCAGGCCTTATGTGCGTGTTTAATGACGGTCATTAGGGCGGCAGCTCTCTTGATTGAGGCCCATAATGACGCGTGCCCACACCACACAAACTCTCTCTTCTTCACTGCGTTATTAGTCCATTGGCCTCGCGTCATGAGGAGAAGAAGTCAGTTGGGGTGAGAAAGAAAATAAACTTCCTTTTCTACTAACGCGTCCTACGCAACCTACAGGGTGTAACAGCAGGGTTGGCCCACCCACCCCAAAATGCGCAATTTTACGCGTTATTAGGTAATTGTCATGTAAGAGTTGGGGCATGCACAACGCACATTTTCAGCACAATTTGCACGTCTCCTCACCATCCTGGTCACGTGAGCCAATTTCTCCACACTTCTCGTGATGGGCTTTTAACTTCTGACGAGATTTGCCACAGCTGCAGGAACATGTGCAATTCTTCCTCTGCCCGTGGCTGTTCTGCGCCACCCAGTAGTCCGGAGGCCATGATGCAATCGACGCACTATTGTGGGCCGTTGCCCAAGGAGCACCAGTCTTATCTCTGCCAACCCCCTGCACAACAGTGCGTGAGTGCACTCGTGTGTGCTTCATCATGACTTTTTTTCACGGTCCATTACCGATTTTCTCCACGCCTCCGCGGGGGTCTCGCAGATTTGACAGGAAATACAGCAGGAAAAAAGTCGACAACAACATTTCAATGGCCTCGAATCGTTATACAACTCTTCTTTGGCTCGCAGAGTGAGCACAAGATTTAATGGCAACCCCAGTCCAGGCTTCTTCTGCCAACGAACGGAGCAGCTTTGACACGGATGGGGAGTGTGCTGAAGCAGGAGGAGGGAACGAGAATTTATTGCCAGCCACACCTGACCAAATATAGCAAACACTCTTAAGCTACTACGTGTATACACACACACACACACGAGGACTACACTGGACCAACACAAGAACTGTATGAGAACCGCACCAGACCAACTGAAAATGGTTGCAAGAAATAAACATGCAAGAATTGCACAAGACCAACTCCAGCACCTCACATGGAGTCTCCAGACAAGAACTGCGCCCACCAGAGCCACGCGCAGCAGAAGCACGTGAAAAGGTCGTGGCGGTGCCATACATCAGCTTTTCTGGGCCGCTCTCAACTTTAGAGAAATAGTCAGCAGGGAAGCTTTCTGATTTAATGCACCGATGAAATATAATCCGCCGTAAATAGTCAGTTGATGGAGTGGCAGAGTAACTCCTTATTGGGGTTGGGGCTGGGCGAGCGCTCCATTTTCAGCGGGTTAACGAATTGTGCAGGAATTAACGCCGTAACCTTAACTGTCTTGGAGGGAGTGAACTTCCCCCCTTGCCTCCCCCCCCCCTGCGTGTCCGTTTCATTTCTCAGAAGCGCAGTGCGCAAAAAGTGGCGCCAAATGAGTGACACGAAACGTCCTCATCAGGCAAAAGGCCTTGGCGGCTCCAAGAGAGGCAGTTGCTGCCTATTTGGCCAGAAGGACCTCGCGTGCACGCGTCTTTTGCCAACTCACTGCATCGTCATTTAGCAGAAACCACTTTTCCAGCAATGACAAAACGATCTTCTTCAGGGGTTCCCAGCAGTTTCACTCGTATTGGCCGGCGAAAAAGGCGGTTGCTTAACGGTCGAGCCTACGGCGCCTTCAGTCTCAGACCCATCGCCAGGTTGGATCAAGCAGTCATCACAGTTCATGAAGAAGCCTTAAGTTTGATAAATATAATGGATTTAAGTAAAAAAAAGGCCTTGAACTTGATGAAAAAATCATCAGACTAAATGGACAAATCATCAGATTGGATGAAAAAATCATCAGATCGGATGAAAAATCATCAGATTGGATGAAAAATTATCCGATTGGGTGAAAAAGTCATCAGATCGGATGAAAAAATAATCCGATTGGGTGGTAAAATCATCATATTGGAAGAAAAACCCTTGAGGTTGATAACACGCCATCAGATTCAATAAAAGATCATTGGACTGGATGATAAAATCATTGGATTGGATGGTAAAATCATTGGATTGGATGGTAATATCATCACGTCATGGTTGAAAAATCCTTAATTTTGATAAAACACCACGAGACTCGATGCAAAATCATCAGATTGGATGAAAAGTCATCAAATTGTGCTGCAGCCCTGCCGACATTGCCAACGCACTTGCTGCTGGTCCCCCATCCTTGTCGTTGTTTCACTTGTTGCTGCTGCTGCATATTAAGCCCAACCGCAAGATAAACGATAATTGCTATGTCAGCTGAATACGGACAGACGGACAGACGGACAGACGGACAGACGGACAGACGGACAGACGGACAGACGGACAGACGGAAGAGGCGCCAGTCAACGTCTGCATCAACGACCAGACTTACTTAGACGGGTTAAAAAAAAACAGTCGTGGCGTTCAAGAAGACCCATAAATAATTAACACATGAAAAGATGTTTTCAGATTGATGCGACAGATAAGGAGGTTCCCGCCCGTCGGCCTCGGGAGCCCTTGAAAGAAAACCCGTCTGATTATTAATGGCAGTTCCAAACTAAGAGGCTGGCAGTCGTTTGTGGCGCCAGAGTGACCGGTGCGAGTGACCCGGGGATTTATATAAGGATATCTGTGCTTCTGCATCTCTGGTACTCCACAAAACCGAGGCAGCGCACGCTGTGCTGCAGGTTCTCGGACCCGTAGAGCGTCAGTGCGGAGCGCCAGACAGACTTGACACCGCAGTCAAGACTGAAAACATCCTTTGACGCGTAAAGGCTTTGACGCACTCTTTACATGTCAGGTGTATTCGCGGGCCCAAGCAGACTTTACACCGTGTTAGTCGTAGAGAGACTTGGTGCGTTTGACAAAGTAGCCTTTTACGAAACACGAGGTTCCCGCGGCCTCGACGCGTTGCTGCCGGAGCCATCACGACTGCAGTGACCTGCGAGTGCGCGTAAAAGGCTTCTTTGTCAAGTTCGACGTCAGCTTGTCCACTGCCATCACTTGACATTGGCAAGTACAAGTCTCATGCATTTTACCTACATGTATTAAGTCTCAGGAGTTCTGACCTCGACAGCTCTTACCTGGGTCCTCCTTGGAACGAAATGAATGCAATCTAACGTATAGTTGGGTCTCAACGCTACAGGGTGATCAAAAGCGACTGTACAAAGTTTCCTTTGTACAGTGTCATGCTTTTTGGGGGGAAAATGCATTTCTGCTCCAATTTTTGTTGTCAGATTGGGACAGTTTGGTTGCCGCCCAACAATAGCTCTTCATGCGTAGACTGAAATGTATGCACGTCAGGCTGTGCAACCCAATGCAATTTTCCTTTTACCCAAAGTGGGGAGAAATGGATTCTCAAACAATTTGCTCCATTCTTTGATGCTGGCTTTTTGGGCCGCTGCACAAGCAAAGCTTTTCAAGATCACTGAAGCAGTTGCTGAAGGTCCGGTCGAGGATTATAGAGCCTCTGCAAAAAGAGATGGGAATTTGTGTGCGCATGCAAGTGTCTCGGACAAAGTTCTTCTCACCTGTCAGTGGCAGTTATGTCAATTCAGGCACTGGAGACGTTAACAGATATCGAGACCGAAAAAAAGGGCATATGTTAATGTACCCGGATCAACTGAGATCTGCACGAGCCCGAAAATGCATCATTGGCAACTGAGTCACTGGCAGCAGGGTTGCTTTTTTTCAGGGGTATTTGTTACTCCCAAACAAAATTTACACAAGATGTTTTGACCCATCCACCCTGTATGTTTGTACGAACGTGTCAGCCATAGGTGTACGACAAGGGGCTCAGCTACTTGAGCCTGTCAAAAGCGAAGCCTAACAAGATCCTTCCCGCATGGAACGGAACAATATGGAATTTTCCTCCCCTTTTAATCTGGACTGCAGTGCTCAAGTTGTCAGCTGACAAAACTGTGCTATGGCAGGGTGTGCGAGAAAGAAAACAAAGTCTTCTCGCTGCATTCAATTTCTCCAGACCCTCCTCTCTTTCCCCCTTCACGTTGTCCTGCCAATACTCGACTGTTCAGAGAGTCCAAATAGCAGTTTTCTAACTGAGGGCCCAGTGTTAAGGCCTTAACAGGGGCCTTCAAGGTATAAAGGAGCCCCGCTGTAGCTCTTATCTTCGCCGTCGTCCCATTCAAAGTGCCATTTTCGAAATCTCTGGGTCCCCATTTAGCCACGAAAAGGCAATTATTAGCGAGTCTCTTGCTCTGTTGCATGTTCAGCTTGGCCCAGGTCGGTGTCGTCATCGCCCTGAATGCCATTTCACCAACAAAAGAAGGCTGGCAAGAAAGAAAAAAAAGGATTCAAAGAAAGAGGCTGCGTCCTCTTACATCCCAATTTCGCCAATGAACCCTCAGGACTATTGCTAATGAGACCAATTCAGCTTACAAAGCCTCCTACGATTGTTGGCTGTGTATGTACGGGTCCTCAGTGCGGAGATATGCAAGATTAGTGATGAGGCGAGCCCAAAGTAATTTGGACGGGCCCCTCTTAAAAACAGGGGCTTTCGGGGGGTCTTAGAAAAACACTTCTTTATTGTAGAGGCCTGGTGGAAAAAGACTTACGATTGCAGACTCTGGCTGCAAACTATTCTGGACAAGTCCCAAGATCAAGTGTTGAATTCGAGTCTCGCCGGGCCCAAAGTGCTGAATGTATGCACAGACTAAAGCAGTGCAAATTAGTGATGATGTGAGCCTGGAACATTTCAGAAGAGCACCAAGATCACAGTTGAATTTGAATGTTGCCAGCCTTTAGAGAAAGTCGCACTCGCAAGCTCACTGTATCTCCAGCAAAGACTCATCTTGAGTCGAGACACTTGAAGCTTGCATCATCAATGATTAACTTACCCTCTCACCTCTCCATGATAGTATTTACTTGGGATCTGGGAGAAATACTTCTTTTCCAGCTTGCTCTTCTTATCTCCAGCCAAGGAACGCAGCTCATATCATCATTAATCTTGCATCTGTGCGATATATAATTCGCATCTCTCTCATGATCAGAGGTCGGCGTCAATAACAAAGCAATGAATATCACTCAAATATGAAGACTGAAGAAGTCCAGGGAAAGGTTCTGTGTAGAAGTATAAAACTTTCTGTTGTCGAAAAGTTAGACACAATAACTCATCCATAAGTCCGTAGCAAAAAACATTGCTGAAGAAAAGGCAAAACTCGGTAGGCTCGTGCAGTGTGTGTAGCAAAAAAGTGGGCAAAAAAAGGTGTACATGAGTATGAGCTCAACAATTTCTTTGTGACAAGAAAATTTTCTGTCCTCCGCTATTAGATTGCGCCACTGTGACCACAGCAAAAGTTTCCTCTTGCTCCTTCAGGTCCAACCTTGGTGGTCACACCTCGGTGTCGTCGAACCCTGACGATGAAATCGGAAGAAGATCATAAAACCCTTTGTTACCACGTTCTTCTCTTCCCATTCATTGCCAGTTGGCAGCGCACAGAAAGACGGCAACTTCGGAAACCGAGTCCGTCTTAGCCTCCGCCCCCAAATGGCAAATGGGAGAAACCATTGACATATGGGGGGAGCTACAGGGTGGCCAACAACAGGCACACACGTACTGCCAAATTTGTCAACAGGGTGGCTAATAAACGTGCCAATCAGCTTTTTTGCACTATGTGTGTGTCAAAAGTCAGAGCAATTGAAAGTCAACAGTTTTTTGTGATCCCTACACAGTGCTGTATTGCATACAATTCGTTAGCAGTACCCTACAGGGTGGGTACTACACTCTTACAACTTCACCAAATGCCATTTGAAGGCACCCTTTCACTGATGATTTCTCATGTACACGTGACACAAGAGCCTTGCCAATCAGTACAAAGAGGCCTGCGATGACGTGCTCGGCTTGCCTGTGGAAGTGGTTGGAGGAATCGTGCACAACTTCCTCCTCCAACACCCTGGAGGACTTCAGGACCTCCGAGCTGGTGAGCGCGAGATGTGCGTCTGGGATGGGTGACGTCGACATTGCACATTTTGCTCAAATAAGGCCAATCGAAGAGAACTTCTTGGCCACCCTGTCAGTGCATGAAAAATTGACGTCTGTTCCTTGCTGCACCTTTGTTTTCACGTCCAAGACTTTCCATTCATGACAACGGCAACGGAGGTGAAACTGTAGCAAAGAGGAGCCTTCGTCAACTCCAAGATCCAGCAGATTCATCCATTTTTCGTTCCCTCATGCAAATTTGGACATTTCCCCCACAATTCTTTTCCCCAAGTCCAACGACATCGACGTCATCTTTCCCTCTCGTCATCCCCCTGGCCTCAGTCAGCCTCCTCCGCCCAAAGCAACGTTGTCATGGTGGAAAATTGAGCTTCGAGGAAATTGAAAAAATTCCTCCTGGCTGAGGTGAAAAGCGTCTTTGTCACTCCTCCCTCATTCTTCGGTCGAGCAAACATTTCTCGGACAAATGCTCGAAAGATAAATGAAGTGGGCTTCAAGATCTGGGGCCAGCCAGAGGCTGCAACTCCCTATCTATCTCTCTACACGTCAATTATTCAACCGTGAGCGTCGGCATTTGTTTTCTGCATTGGGAGAGATCGTTCAATCATAACCGCAGTCCGGAATTTTAGGGGAAAACTCAGGAAAGAGGACCTTTTCCAGGGCTGGAAAGGCCAGAAAAACATGGGCAACGCACCAATGATCGTGGTCAGAGAGGTGCTTCAGTCACAACTATCTGGAATTGGGGACCACATTTCGGTTTCGGTGTGGCCAAGGGGATGCGGAAAGACCGTTTTCATGTGCAAACGCTGGTGATGGCAACTCTGTGACACAGCTGCTCTGGCAGCACTGCCGTAAATCCCCTTTTTCCATGTCCAGACCGACTGTCAGTGGCAGAAGACGAAGCATTTCAAGAAGGCACACACATATGTATATATATGTAAAGTGAACAGTTCTGACCCATCCGTGCCATTCACACATTTTTTCAGTTGGAAAAGGTCACCTTGAAATCCAGGCTCAAGTCATAATAAGACACTAGAATTTTAGTCTCAAACCTCTGGAAAAAGTCTGAACTGTGATCCATTGTTTAAGGAAGACAAAATTGTGGCATTGTCCAATCGACTGTTTTCGAGCGACGAGCGCCAAAGTTAAAACCGCCAAAATAAATGTTCTGCGGACGTGGTCAAATCCCTCTCCGCCAAATTGCAAACGCGCGAAATTTTCCATACTCGGCTGAGCGCGAAAATTTAATCGCGCTAAAAAATAACCACTTTTACGGTTATAAAAAATGACAGCTCAGAGTGCAACGGACTGTAAAAGTTGGAGTAATTTGGAAAAAAGTGGTGAGAAAAGTGCAACAAAGCACCTTAAAAACGCAGTTTTTGGCGCCTGCGCAGGCGAAAATATTCACCCAAAAATTCCGAGGGTACCGTCCTTTCCCGAGTTCCAGGGTTGCCATCAGGAAGCGAACGGCACAAATGAGGCCCTTCTGAGAATCTGCAATTAAAGTTCAAGGACGAGCCGAGTAATTGCCTCTTCTGCACTACTTATCGTGATTAATTACCTCACCTAATTACTCTAGGGTGCGACGACAAACAGGAGGAGCACTCTAGACCGAAGTCATGCTTGATTGGTTCTTCATCGCTCATACGATGGAAGTGACTCCTCATTTGAAGGAAAAATGGGTACCCTTAAAATGAACTTTATCCCTTTAAGTTTCTAAAATCCTTCACCTAAAATTGAGAGTTGTACTGACGGTGCAATTTACTTGGTTTTTTTTCTGGCTTTTTTTTGCTGTTGCTGTTGTTCTGACTACTGATCCAGCCTGGAGAGTGATTGAATGCCTGTGCTTGTCCATAGGCAGGTATCAGACTGTGCGGTCATTAATGAATATGATCAAAGATTGGCGCATCTTCTGCTCTGCGGTCTGAATGCTAAACAGCACCTGCGGAGGAGCCACCCGTGGATGGATTAAATATATATGTATATGAAAAATCAAGATTCATCGTACGTGCAACACAGGGGACTAAATTGATATCTTCACTATTCTATCTATTATTAGGACAAGGGGAACACAAATGTCGTGCTTGTGAACCATGAGATGGACGCCGTGGACAAGGACAAGTGAATCAGACTGTGCAGATCGGGCCAGCAAAATGTAGGTTGCGTCGGACAGTAGGACGACGGGATCTTAGCTTTATGAATGTTAAGTTACTCTTTCAAGTAGATATAACTTTATAAGTGGATCTCGGCCGCCAGTTTTAGCGACTTCACACAAAATAATGCTTCAGAATGTCACAATTACGTTGATCTATGGATACAAAGATAGGATGTCCAGTGCAAAACTAGGGTCAAGGCCATGCTGACCGCCAAATTGAAAAGGACTTTTTGCACAATATTATACTTAAGAGTGTGCCTTTACTCTCTGAAAGTGTACGCATGACATTTTCATGGTGATCTATGGAGGAGAGGTCAGGTGCAACCGCAGTGTCAAGGCTATGTTGACGGCCGACAGTGATCACTTTGAGGACTTAAACCTCACAGTATAAAAATCTTATTATATTCACGAAGTCCTGCTGGTTGTTCCGGACGCACACGGAGGAGTGACTGACCATTTTAGGGCCTGAGTGGCACTGCCTAAAATTGTTGCAGCACAATTTTCAAAGGCATAAACGAAGTTCTACAGGTTGTTCTGGTCGCCCATGGAGGAGGCAGAGTGGTGCAGTGCAACGGCGATACCTGCAGTAACCGTTTTAAGGCCTCAACTCCACAATAGCAGTGGTTAAGAACGTCACTTCACTTTCTGCTGTGAATTACATCCTGTCTGATGTCGGTCCTCATGTTGATGCACAGCACGAGGTCCACATCCCAGCTGTCGTACTTGAGCTGTTGTCTCCTGCTGTTGAACCACTTAATCACTTCATTTGTCGGAGTCGCAATAAACTAGATTGCCTTGGCTGTTGCGAATTTCTGCCATTTTATTGGCCCTGCAATTTGGACAAGGAGTGATCTTAACCAAGTTTTTCCTCGCCCCTAATTCTTCTTCTCCAAGCGAGAGGAGTCAGAGTCTTAGATGGGTCTTCCGATAAGGAAGGGTTGAAGTGGTCGCAACCCTTTCTTCCACCTTGTGCGGAGTGGCAGCTTTGAAGTCTCGGTGCGATTGACTTTTCTTGTCGGTTGGGCTGGGAAATCTAGAGTGACAGCAGAAGACCCAGAGAGTCTGGGCAGTTATCTGGACGCAATTGTGGCCAAGTCCGGAGCTCCAAAGGCTCTTAAAAGCGTTCTCAAGACCCGCATTCCTCTCCAAGGTGTCCTGCTGATATAACTTCCACCCCTTGTGTTGTTGTTGCTGCTCTAAAGAGGGGGAAGGAAACAGGGGTTCCCAAACGCTCACAGTGTGAATTATTGACCGAGGTTCCTGCGTCTGGCTCAGTTAACTTGGGCCTCAGATTTTTAGGACAATTCCAATAGGAGCATGAGTGAGTCATTCACAATTCATAGGGAGGGGAGTGATTTTTTTTGTTACACACTGCTGATCAGGGTCTTAGACAATACATTTTTTTGGTATTGTAATACAATACTCAATACTTCACCAAAAAAGTATTTAATGCAATTTCAATACTTTCTGCCAAAAGTATTGCAGAATGTGTATAATACACAGCCAGAAAACCTAACTTGACCTAACTTCAGCGGAAAACTTAGAAGCCATTGAAAAGTGGCAGCTCACTTTCGTGACGTGCTACAACTGAAAGTTGTGCTGAATGTTGCTTTTTGGTGGGAAATTCAAAAAATTATTGAAAATGTATTGAATTTTTTTTCAATGCAGTACAATATTTTGAGCCCTTTTCCAATACAATATCAATACTTTAGCCAACAATACAGTATTGCAATACTTGTATTACAATACTCTAAGACCCTGCTGCTGATACCAAGATCATGAATAAAATCCCTGGAATCCTGTGACAAAATCACTTAAGAACCCTCTCCATGGAGGACCCATTCAACATTTTCATCCAGAAAATCGGTCAATTTTTAGTCTGGGAGGTAAGCAACTGCACAATTTGTCACTGGCATGGCCTGACTTGTAGGATCAGGGCTACGTCAGTAGCCCTGATCCTACATCTTGCTGGGCTCATACTACATTCGGTTGCCAGAGACCTCCTCGTCTCCAGGTGAATAACCTCTAGATCGCAGGTCATGAGTTATCTGAATTTGACGAGGAGGTCCAAGTTGCTCCACTCGTCCTCTCTTCTGACGTCGAGGACGTTGTCGACTTTGTGAAACCGCGTCAAAAGCTTCCTCAGGATGCCAACGAAACGTCGCTGTTGACACAAAGCGGGACACCCTGTAGGTCGTGCATTGTTATGGAGCGCGTTATGGATTCAGCTGCCAGTCGTGTCAATAAAGAAGTCGAATGGTACGGAGAATTAGCTGCTCTTCCTATTGAACGACCTCGAACGATTCGTCTAATAATAATGAGTTGCATTACTGAGGAACCACCCGGTGGCTTTTATGGTGTGCAAACGTTTCACGTCTCATCACGTACATATTGGAACGAACCAACACAAAGTCGCAGTGCCGAAGCTGCTTGGCCAACTTGTGAACGAGTTGCAAATCCACCTGATCCACCCTGTGCCTTGTAGGAACAACCAAAGTTCATCCAAAAAGCTTGGGCAGGTCTCTCCTCAGTCTCTCTCCTCTCTCCTCAGTCTCTCTCCTCTCTCCTCAGTCTCTCTCCTCTCTCCTCAGTCTCTCTCCTCTCTCCTCAGTCTCTCTCCTCTCTCCTCAG
>JAAUXU010035490.1_pt1 | contig 15762 bp, 12 predicted proteins | sample 7278151 | NCBI WGS metagenome assembly JAAUXU01 (sample SAMN14350113, study PRJNA611818) | marine sediment metagenome | isolation source: surface marine sediment (1.8m) | place: French Polynesia: Moorea | collected 2018-08 | reverse complement strand
GCATAAAAAAGAAGCCAAAGGAGGGAATTGAGGCTTCATGCATATGAGACGAAAGCTCGGTGCCTGGAACGGCGTCCTCCACAAACACTGCCCAGTCACCCGTAAGTTGATGAAATGCCCGAGACAAGATTGATTTTTTCATATTGATATGACCTCCTTATAGCATTGAGGATACCGCGTAATTCGTTGTAAAATCTTGGCCAAACAAAAACAGCATAAGTGTCGAACTGGCCAAATCTCTCAGAGTGTGCAGAGATGAAAATAGAGGTTCTTAATGTGTGGTATAACGGGATTCTTCCAACTTGTTTAACAACCTGTGCTAACTCTAACATAACCGAAGTTTTGAATCCCATAAGAACGTTGCGATATCATATTTTTTGCGGCAAGATATCGGAAGGCAGGCCAAGCCCTTCGACCAAGATAGACCGATAGATTTCAAACACTTTTTCTTTGATCTCCTCTTTTGTGTCAGGAGGGGTTTGGGCAATCATAATGCCGCTTGTAAGCATACAGGCCTGAATGTCTCTGGAAGGATTGAAAGCGGTGCCAAGCTGTCCGGTTGATTGAATCACAAATTTGTTCTTCTTTAGCGCCTTTTTGAGCTTAGCCAGATCAATGCTGATTCTGCGGTTGGGAGACAGGACAAAGTTACGGCGCCCATCCCGCGCACAGGTTTCCTCAAACAAACGGTCGACTATTTCTTGCGGCGGGCCTGCTGGATTTTTCCCGCAAACCCTGCAGCCTTCCACCGATTGCATATCCACAATGTTAAACTCAAATTCTCTGAGATTGATGTACAGTAATTTGTTATATAGCTTGGGTTCCTGTCCGGTTAAGAGCCTGACCGCTTCTGAAACCTGTACTGAAGAAACAATGCCGAGGACCGACGGATGCACTCCCACCACCCCGCACACCGGGAGGTCTTCATCCTTGAGCCCGGGCATAAAACATTCCAGGCAAAACGTTTGGTTGGGCAGCAGGGTTGATGTATTTCCAAAGGCCTCGATGGCAGCACCAAAAACATAGGGGACCTCAAGCTGGTTGCAAATGCGATTGACCAGATACCGGGGCTCGGGCCGATCCAGCCCATCAATAACCACATCCATTCCGCTGATGATTTCCACTGCATTGATTGAATTCAGTGACTCGGGAATGGGCTCAATCTGCACATCGGGATTGAGCCGATTTAATTTCTGCTGTGCCATCTCGACCTTCGGCATGCCGACGCATTCGGCATCGTAAAGATGCTGGCGGTGAAGATCGGAGCGGGAAACAATATCCCTGTCAACGATGCGCAGATATCCGATACCCATACCGACCAGCTGGGTGGCAATCGGTGATCCCAGACCGCCGACACCAACAAGGCACACCTTGGCATTGCGCAATTTAAGCTGTCCATCATAACCGATGTCAGCTAGCACAATCTGGCGTGAATAAGTTTCCAACTCTTTCTCGGTAAGATCCGGCAACATTCTTTGATGTCCTGTATGTCTCACTCGCACGGCAAATGGTAATTCTTAACCCATATAATTATTTATCTAATACTAATGCCTTGTATTTTCAAGACAATTTAGAGTGCTTTTGAATTACAAGTTGACATGCATTGGTGTTTCTGTCATTTTCTGAGAGCTTGAAAGTATGGTTATTTATCCTCCAATATAGATGATGCGCTTTGCCATATGGGACCTTCACCGCCTTCCATAGCCGTGCTCGCATTTGAAGACCTGAGTCCCGAAAGGGATCAGGAATATTTCTGTGATGGGATTGCCGAGGAGATTATCAGCAATCTGGCTCGCATGGAAGGTATTCGTGTCGCCTCCCGAACCTCCTCTTTCGCTTACAAGGGTAAACCTGAAGATATCCGCAATATCGGCAAACAGTTAGATGTTAAAACCGTTTTAGAGGGCAGTGTCCGAAAAGCAGATGATCGACTGCGTATTGCCGCCCAGCTGATCGATGTTGCCGATGGCTGCCACCTTTGGTCCGAACAATTCGACCGCGAGATGGCAGACATATTTGACATTCAGGTGGAAATTGCCCGCAATATCTCACAAACCTTGAAAATCAAGCTAAGTGAAAAAGAAAAGCATGCCATTAAACGGCTGCCAACCGAAAATATCGATGCCTATGATTTTTACCTGCGCGGCCGACAGTTTTTTTACCGGCATAAGCGCCAATATATGCAGCACGCCATTGAAATGTTTTCGCGAGCGATCGCCCAAGATCCCTCTTATGCGCATGCGTACGCTGGCAAAGCAGACTGTCACTCGTATTCCTATTATTTTTTTGGCGGCTCGCATGCGGATTTAGAGCAGGCCGCGAAAGACAGTCAAAAAGCGCTTGAGCTCAATCCTGAGCTGGCGGAGGCGCACGCTGCCCGCGGCCTGGCGGTATCGCTTATCAGAGAGTACGAGGAAGCCGAGCAGGCCTTTGAAAATGCGATCAGGCTGAATCCCAGCTTGTTTGAGGCCTACTATTTTTATGCCAGCACCTGTTTTTTGCAGGGTAAGTTTGATAAAGCCATCGAACTCTTCAAAGAGGCTGGGCGGGTGAATCCGGACGACTACCAGGCGCCGGCTTATCTGGCGTTTCTCTACCAGATGACCGGGCAACTCGAGCATATGGCGCCGGTGCTGCAGGAGGCGTTGCAAAAAATTGAGAAACGACTGGCTTTGAATCCGGACGACTCGCGAGCCCTCTATTTAGGCGCTGGTGCATGGGTTCGTTTAGGTGATCAACCCCGGGCGATGGAATGGATCAAACGGCTGGCCGCCACCGAGCGGCATGAGCCCCACCTGCTGTATGGGATCGCCTGCTTGTATTCAATGACCGGCAAGATTGAAGAGTCGATCTTTTATCTGAACAAAGCAGTGGAAGCAGGTTTTGCATACCGGTTGTATTTGGAAAGAGACGGTGACTTTGATCCGATCCGATCTCATCCTGGATACAAAACGCTTATTGAAACGCTTAAGATGCGTGAAAAAGGTGCATCAGCTTAGGACAATAGGTTGTCTAAAGTCAGTGTAAGTGGACCGTTGATTTATTAAAGTATCAATTTATAAATTTTCTATATATTAAAAATATTATTACATATTAATTATTTACTTTCTATCTGAATTTCCACATCCGTGCCCTTGGACGTCACATCAAAAACCGGCGAAAGCTTGCTTAACGCTTTCAGCCTGTTCAAATTTTCAGCATCGGTCTTGACCTTAAATTTCACGCGGATGTTTTGATATCCTTTGCGAACATCATTTGAAAGTCCTAAAAACCCACGCAAATCAAGATCGCCTTCCAGTTCTGATTCCAGCTCATCAATCTGTATACCCCGTATGGCAGCATGATACACAAGCGTAGACGTTAAACAACCTGCCAGCGCATTGAGCAGGTGCTCGACTGGATTGGCACCGATGTCTTTGCCGGCTAGAACGGGGGGCTCGTCACAGTCGAGTTCAAAGGTTTTGAGATGCGAAATTTCTTGTTTGGTACCGTAAAAATTGCTGACTGTTGAATGGTTGTGGCCACCGCTGATCCAGTTATTGTGAAGGCGAAACTTGAATTTAGCAAGGTCAGGTTGTTCCTCGATGGCTTTAACCGCATTCTCCACCGTCGTGACATTGACACCATTTACGATTTTATCTTCAGACATATTAATGCCTCCTTTTCATTGAATTTCCATGTACGGAACTTAATGCGGGTTTTAAACAAAGGTCCTACTGATGATCATAGACGGGAAAGGTCAGGAGTAGGTAAGATTCCATATCCTATCAGAAGATGAAATGCAGAACCTCTTGCTATGAGGCTATGTATAAAATAAGCAAAGTCAAGTCAGACAGCTCGTAAAGAGTTTTAAACGCCAAGAAGTTCATAAACATGCTTCCCTTGCTATGAGCCAACCGCTATTTTCTTTGCGCGTTTCTATTCTGAAAATGTGAGATTCGTTTCCTAAAACGCTTTGAGAAATGATACGGCAAATGGCGATCTAAGCACATCACCGCTGCCGAGGTGAAAATCAGCACTGGCCCCTTCGCTGTTGGCAAAAAGAATAAAGGTAACGTTTTTCTCAGGAACTTTTAGGATTAATGATGAATACGCTTTGGGTGCCCAGCCGTAATGCCAGACGAGTTTGACAGCGTTATGCTCCTGCACAAACCAGCCCAATCCGTAAGGAAGGGATTTTCCACTGCTTGAGATGGTATTGGTGAACATGGCCCCTTTGGCGTCTGCTGAAACAATCAAGTTGCGGTCCATGGCGATATCAAATTTGGCCATATCCAACACGGTTGTCACAATCCCGGCTGATGATGACAGGGTAATTGGATAACTCGAAGGCGTGAATCCTCCGCCGAATCCTGTTCGATAGTATTTTGCGCGCTTCGCCAGGATCTGTTCGCGGCGTTTTTCGGTGGTGCTGGGAATGGTGTCTGTCATTTCAAGGGGCGCAATAATATGATCAACAACGAGTTCGGAATAGGGCTTGTCGGATACTTGTTCGGCAATTAGTGAAAGAAATCCGAATAAAAAGCCATTGTAGCGGTAAGTTTCGCCGGGCTTTCCCTGGGCCGTGTGCGTGAGGTGGTGCCGGACGGTGATATTCTCTTTATCGCAGCGATAGTCTTTTAATAAAAATGCATATTCGAATTGAGGATCTCGGCTATATTGCCTTATCTTCCTGCATACTGTGGCATAACCCTCGAAGGTACCGACGTCATAAGTAAAGCGTGAATTTTTCAGGGAATCTGCGATAGATGTATCCAGGTCCAGTCGTTTTTCTTCAACCAGTTTCATCAAAATTGCAGCTGCAAAGGTCTTTGAAAGAGAAGCAATGTTATAAGGTGTATCAGGAGTGGCAGGTATCCTATTTTCAAGGTCGGCGTAGCCAAACCCTTCAGCAAATACAACCTGTTGATTTTGAAGGACGGCTACGGACAGGCCGGGGATGCGGTTGTCTATACGCAGGCGCTCCATTTCCTCATAAAAGAATTGAACTGGATTTTGATCGGGCGCGAGGCTGGGGGTGTTTGCCGATGTCTGGGCGCAGGCTGACAGCAGGGGTAGAAGCATTGATAAAATAACACTGACGATAAAATAGCCCAAACAATTGGTCAATTTATAATTCATGTCGAAATCTCTAACCCTGATTTTTTGATTTCGCATCGACACGCCCAATCAATTCAGGGGTCGGAAATGGTAAATTTGCCATATAAGGTGCCTGTTGGATCATATAATGCCAGCGTATCTCCTCTTTGAAAAATGGTAAAATACGCCTTTATGCCCAGAATATCGAAGTAAAACCTGTTTCTGGAAATCCAGCATCTTCCTCGAAATTCCAGTTTTTTGGATACTGAAAGTGTTAGTTGTCCTTCTTTCGAGCAGGAAATGACCAGCAAATCTCCCCCGGGGAATAACCCATTATTAGACCCAATCCATTTGTTACCATTTGTTAATAGTTTGTTTAGATCGCCTGTGGCGAGCCTGACGCCCTTGGCCGCTTGGGCAGATGGGTCATCGCCGATTTGCGATTCCCCTGCTGCTGAAAGTATAAGCCATAACAGTCGACCGATTTGGTGATCCATCGGTTTTGGCCCCTGTTCATCCGTATTAACCCGGTGAACCACAACCAATTTTCGATACGGCAGTACGAAAACTCTGTGACCACCCCAACCGGCAGCATAGTAGCTCTGTGCTTTAACGTTTACATTAGCCAGCAGACCACGTTTAACACCGGTCCACCACATATAACCGTAGCCACCGTCTTTCCCTCTTTTGGAATGGCTGGCCGTGCTCTCTTTAACCCAGCTGGTTGGGACAATCTGCTGATCCTGCCATTTGCCGTCACGCAATAACAGAACCCCCAAACGAGCCAGGTCACGGGCGCTTACCCGAAAGAGATAGTAGCGGTGCGGCGAATAAGGCCCATTTTTATAATCCGCACTGCTCAAATAGCGACAATAGCTGACATCAAAATCCTCCATTTGAAGAGGCCTGGCAAAACGCCTTTCAAACTCCTTAAATATTTTGGCTCCGGTTTCCTGCTCAAAAATTGTTCCCAGCGCATTAAAATCCCAGTTGTTGTAATACCAGAAACTGCCGGGTGGGTGGCTATGACGCTTGGGACGCATCTTGCGCATCACCGGGCTTTCCCCTAATGCCGGGATATAAATACCTGATCGCGCTTTAATCAGATCACCGACCGTGGCTTGCTCTTCTTCGGCGCTCAGTTAAGGTTCCAAGCGCTTGATATTCAAATCCGCTATTGTTTTTGATAGATCCATATGACCTTCTTCAACGTGGACACCGATGAGCGCGCTGAGTAGGCTCTTGCGCATGGAGTGGCACTGAAATCTCCGAGTGATGTCACCCCAGGCGTCAACAACGACGCCGTCATCCACAATCATTACAGCGGAAGAGCCGATCTGTTTTGAAAAGGCGCGGGCCTCAGCTATTTTTTTGGATGACCACCCCAATACTTCAGGTGCTTCAACCTTGTGCCAGCGCTCAGCTGGAAATACGCCAGTGGTTTTACCGTCACAGGGCGACCATTGCGGCGACGCGGTGCACGCCGTCAGCAAACTGAATATCAGGCAGGCTAATAAAAATTGCTTAAATTTTGGATTGTTCATTGGTATCTTCCGTATGCTGCCGTTAGACAAATTTCTGATGTTGGTATTTCTCAATTCCGGCTTTCCAATTTGCCCGAGCCGCTGATCTTGCTAGTGATGCGCGGATGGCCGCTATAGACGACATCGCCGGCGCCCGATATTCTGGCGTCCAAGGTGTCGGTGGCGTTTATTCTGCAATCACCCGATCCGCTGACTTTCAACGATACATTCCGGGTATGCATATCAAAGGCATTGATCTTACCGGATCCGCTGATAGATGCATGATGGCGATTGGTTTGACCGCTAAGATTCATTGAACCGGATCCAGAAATAGTCGTTTCTAAATCTATCACGTCCAATTCCAGAGCCATATCACCGGAACCGCTGATTTTTGCGTAAAAATCATCAGAGACAAACCGGCTTTTTCCAATAACATCACCGGAACCCGAAACAGCAATGCCTTTGAGGTGTGAAACCGAAATATCGAATTCCAGTGTGGTGGGCTTGAGGTTGTAATTCCCCTGGGAGATGACCAATTGGTCGGCGTGCACTTCTGTTTCAATCAGGGGCATGATATTGTCATCGGTTTTAATGGCGACTGAATGACTCTGGCTCTGAGTCAATACAACCCGACCGATGCCTTTGAGCTTAATGGTTTCAAAATCAGGGAGCTGCCGCTCCTCTGTGACGACATCGCCCGAACCTCTTACAGCTTTTTTGCCGCATCCGTTTAAATCAACAACAATGCAGCCGGATGCGATAACTGCAACTAAAAGTGAAATGATTAAAATTGGTATCCATCTGATTTTCATTATGTCCCTCCATGAATCCCTCCGCCCTGCAGGCCGCCAGGGGAGGGAAGATAAAGTTTCACTTATGCAAAAGAGATCTACAGTATACTTAGCAAGGGATGTGCCAGGTGTTTGGGAAAGAAGATGTGTTTTTGAATTGATTCAAAGCGGATTTAAAAATTATGATATCCCTGTAAGATCGCGTGGTTTAAAGAACGGGAAGGGTAGGATGGTGGTTCGCTTGCAACGCTTTATAAAAGTGATTGTTTCTATCTGATGCCGGGGGATTTGATGTTTTTGGCAAGCCACAAATACTGTACGCTGGTGATACAACGGCTGTACGCCAGCGGACAATGATCCATCTTAAAATGATGCATCATAAGCTCGTTATCAGCGGTTTAGAAAATCTTCAATGATGGGAACCAGATCCATATAGTCTACTTGCATTTCCTTTTGTAGATCTTTGGTTTGACCATCTGTATAAGAAAGTCCAAATTGGGTATGAATCAATATCTTTTTTTGGTTACAGTATTGTTTGAGGGAAGGTTTTGCCATATTGGCGATTAAATATGCATTGTTTTCGATACCCCATTTAAAATGCGGTCCGTCGCCGCCACTATCACCCATCAGAATGATGTTGTTTACAGGTATATTAAATAGTCGCATGGCTGCTTCGGTATGTTTGCCTTTATCCGTTGTTTCAAAAAGATCGTAGACATGGTGTGGATCAGTATTACTTTTCGGGTAACGAACCATTGGATGCGCCGATAACAGAGGTACCTCAGGCATCAGGTTTTTTACGAAAATCCTTTGGAAATAACCAATCATTCCCGTGGTGTTAATCATAAACAGGATGTGTTGACTCTTGCACCACTTGATGAGCTCCGGAACCCCTTTATACAAAGCAAACGCCTCTTCCAGATACCGATCCATCTGGTTTTCAGCAATGGGCGCGGGCAGTAATTGCTGTATTCGTCGGGCTGCCTGATCCAAGGACATGAAATTGCCCGTATACTGCTTAAAGATCGCTTCTAATTCTGTCGCCAGTTGCGGATAGCTAAAGGAAATAAAGTCAAATGGGCCACAGGGTGCAAGGCACTCATTCCAATCTGCTGAGATAAGGGCTTTATAATTTTTATGTTGATGGTGCATTTTAGATAGAAGCTGTTTTAATTGTAAATTGATTTACAAAGGGGTTACCGTGTGAATATGTGACTATAGTATTCTGATTCTGTCAAGTGGTCCTATTTCAACTGCGTACAAAACTAAAAACAACCGCTTCCCGTTCATTGTCAAATGAGGTAGGCCTTAAATGTGTGCCTGGAACACCAGTCATCAATGTTAACGAGTTGCCGTCAATTTCATAAATGCCCAGCAGTGTTGCTCCATTGTGGATATGAATGTGGCTATCACTAAATTTCAAATCAATTTTTTTTAACAAACAGTTATTGTTCAGTTTAAATTTGCCAACATACCACATGGATAGATCTTCCCGAATCAGGTAAAACTGATTTTTAGTAACGGTTAACGTCCAATCGACCAGAGGTTTCCGAATATCGCACCCCTCCCAAGTGCCCTCCAGAAGGGTGTGCTGATTACATGCAGTCAGTAAAATTCCACCCAAGCATAGAATCACCATTAAGTTAATCGTGTTGGATTTCATCAATAATTTTTCCATAACGCAATTTTTTTCATTCTAATCGAGGCATCATACCGGTTGAATTTGATCAACTACGAATAACCAATAACAAATAACCAACAGTTCTATGACCTGTTTTATTAGGCTGCTTTTGCATAATAAGAGCTTTTTTCTATCGAAGAGTTTACGGGAATTCTTGTTCTGAGTTTCTGATTTAACTTTTTTAAATATTCTGATTTTTTACCACCAAAATTTTCTGCCAGATCTTTGGCTATCCAGACATTAAGCCGTGCTCTTTCTTTTAAAGACATTTTATTTATCCATAGATTAGTTTGTGGGTGTGGAAATTTTCAGCTTAAGTAGGATTCATTTTTATATGATTTCCAAAAAGTAGAGCAAAGTGCATGCCAATGAAAAATGTCTAAACTTCAGAATGTCTAAAATGTCTAAAAATAAATAAAAAAATGATCTGAAAGTGAGTTTGAATTGTAATTTTGTTTTTAAAAAAATAAATTTATACGAATTAAGTGCACGCTATTGGGACAAATTGTGTTCATAAACGGACATAAGTTTGAGCAAACGAATTGGCAAAAAGCAGGCAAAAATGAATTGGCACTTTTGTGTTTTAGGTTTTTAAATAAGTCAATTGACAAGAAATTTTAAACGTCATGAATATTTTGACATTGTTGATGGGATGTATGATGTTAATTTTAAATGCAAAATTTAGAAGGAGTTTAATTTTGGGAAGAAGTAATGATTACAAAAAATTGGCCGGCAGTTATTTTAATTTTCTGGCCGAGCGCTTTCCAGTGATGTGCGCCAGTGATGAATTTGATTTTTTGCCTAGAGCTGAAAATGCCGCACGACATTACGACAGACTCGATCATATTGAAGCAGACGCGATTGAAGAATCCATCGCGACGTTAGAAGGTTATCAGCAGCAATTTAAAGAGATGAAAGACGAGAGGGGAGATCTCGAGCGTTTCATCGATCTTAAAATGCTGCAGGCCAATGCAGCCGGTATTCTAATCGAACTGGCTACCAAACGTTCTTGGCGGTATAATCCATTGCTGTATTTAAAGATATGCTTTATCGGCTTGGACCATGCGTTGAATAAGCCAGCTGAAACCTCACAAGAAGTCGCCGATAGATCCTTATCGAGACTCTCATCTATACCGCATATTCTCAAACAGGGTGCCGAAAATATTCGATCAGTGCCGGAAACATACTATCAAGCGTCTTTGCGGATGACGCAAGATTGTAAGCAATACCTGGTCGAAGTTGCAAAGACACTGTCAAGGCGATTTGCCGCTCATCAAAATCGGATATCCAGGTTTATCGATTGTGTCGAAGAAAGCCTAAAAAAATTTCACCAGTTTTTATCTTCCCATTCTCCCGAGCCCGATCGCCAATTTGCCGTTTCGACTTTAGAGACGACTCTAAGAAAACACTTTTTATCAGCCCATTCGCCTATGGACATCTATGCTATTGCCATTGAAGAATGGCATCAGATTTTAGATCAACTGCAACATCTGCAATCCCAAATAGATGAGACCAAAACCTGGGATCAGCTTTATCATGAATTCGAACCGTATCAAGTCGCTGAATCAGAAATTGTGGCCCTGTATGAAGATGAGATTCAGCGGTTGCGGGATTTTTTCAGTCAAAACGGTTTCAGTGCTGAATTGTTAAATGCCCCCGTCAAGATTAGATACACCCCCACGTATCTAAAGTCCGTTCGGAGCTCGGCTTCTTTTGCAGCTGCATTTAGTCAAGATCCACTGGAAGAGAGCTATTTTTATATTTCGACGAATTTTCCACAACATAACAGTCAAGAAACCGACCAGCATCTGCAAAGGCGTTTGAACCGTGAGTACAAAATGTTGACGGCGCATGAGACCATTCCCGGGCATCATTTTCTGGATTCATTTCGCCGCAAGCTCAGCAATCCCATTCGCCGGCAGATCGAGTCACCTCTGTTTTATGAAGGCTGGGCCTCTTATGCAGAATCAATGCTAGTTGAGTACGATTACTTAAATGATCCTACAGAAAGGCTCGTCAGTTTGAAGCGAGAATTATGGCGGGCGGCACGTTGTCAAATCGATGTGGGATTTACCGTCGGAAAACTTTCCGAACAAGCGGCTATAGATCTGCTGACTACCTGTGGATTTGATCCAGCAGAAGCAGCAAGACAACTGGACCGCTTTCGCTTAAATCCAGGGTATCAATTATGTTATGGCTATGGCAGTCATCAATTCAAACAGTTGAAACAACAATACGGGCATCTTTCCAAAAGTAAGAATTTCTACCGGTTTCTTTTGGAAGGCGGTGAGCTTCCGTTTCATTTGATAGACCGGCGATTCGAAAAACAGCATCAAAGGGAATAAATGTTGGAAGATTTTAAAGGCTTTCATTCAGAGTGGAATCTAGTCAGTCCGGGGGGGTGGGATTATCAGCGTCTGACTCAAATTATTGGCCGTGCAGTTTGGTTGAAACTGAATGCGATTCGCCCCTGTAAGGTGAATTTGGATTTTAATCATCCATTGTTTTACCCTGTGGATGGCTTTGCAATGATGCTGGCTGATGCCCATCGGACTCGCGCAGGACGAAATCCCGGCCTGATTGCCATTGTTGCCGAAAAGGAAACACTGGATGATGTGATAGAAAATCGTAACTTGGCCCGTCGTCTCAATGAAATCGATGGCATTACTGGTCAATTAATGGCTCCCGAAGAGCTTGAAATTAAAAACGGGCGAGTTTGCTGGCAGAATAAACCGGTTTCGATTGTCTTTATGGATTTCAGTACAGACGTCCTGCTGAAAATCCATCGCAAATCCAACTTGGATCCACTTCTCCAGGCAATCAAGGAGCACCGCGTCATCAATCCCCGTGGTATTGAACCGCTAAATGTGAAAAGCGTTTTTGAAGCCATTAGCGGTTATTGGCATGATCAATTTGATCCGGAGATTGTGAGGCGAACGCCCTGGACCCGGCAATTTTTTGAGCGCCGGACCGAGGGGCCCGATGGCAACAAAATCGATGATCTTATCGAATGGACACGGAACAATTGGCGCAAATTGGTGCTTAAACCGGAAACTGGATATTCAGGTAAGGGAGTAAGGGTCGGTCACACGAATGACAGTCTGGATGAAGCCGATGATGCCATTCATCAAGCTTTGTCTAAAGGCAATTATATTGTTCAAGAAAAAATTCCGTTAGCGCTCTGGGCGGAAGAAATGCCGGTACTGGAAGGTGAGAATATTTTTCTTAAACTATTCCAGACCGATTTCCGTTGCATGATCGGGCAAAAGGGCCCGCTGGGGTTTATGGCCCGATACGGCGGCGTTCCAACCAATGTTGGCAGCGGGGGCGGCTTGCAGCCCCTGGCTGTCCTCAGTTCGGATATGAATATCAGAGAAGCGGTCGACCGCATCAATGACTTTATCATGGGCATCAACCCGGCAGATGTCCTGGAAATTCTTGAAGAACAGGATAAACTGAGCATGGGCAGTCATTTTACCTATGTGCTGGGCCCCGTTAAAATCGCTATCAGGCCACGGATCATCAAGCCCATACAGATCAAAGCTTTGAAAACTTATGCCATTAAATTGTGGTTGGATTGTCTTACCCTGGAAAAATTGTGGCTGGCCGGTGAGTTGGCTGATTTGGTTAATCTTGAAGGTAAAGCACTTGAAATGGCTCACCTGCAACCATGGAGTGGGACGCCGGCGATCATCGCATCTGACGGTTTATTCAGTTTCGGGGCTGAACCTCGTCCATCATAGGATCGAAAGTCCAGTCATTTTGCCAAACGAATATATTTTTCTGCAAAAACAATCGTAATCAACCTAAATAATCACGACTTCGATACAATAAGGACTCACTTTTACTCATATCTAAGTGCATCTACCGGGTTCGCCCGCGCGACGCGAATGTAATGATAGCCGGCAGCTAAGAAAGCGATTAACAGTGCCGCTAGTGCTGTAACAAAAAATATCAGGATATTGATAGTTGAACGATAAGCAAAATTTTGGATCCACACGTGGATGAAGGCCAATGCAAGCGGTATCGCTAAAATGGAAGCCAGAAGCATCAGATACAATATCTCTTTGAATAACATTAAAATGATCCTGGTGGCCGATGCACCATGGATTTTTCGAATAGCGACTTCTTTGATTCTGCGGGAAGTGTTAAATGAAGAAAGGCCTATTAGTCCCAGGCATGAAATGACCACGCACATGAATGAAAAAATATTTATGAGCTGATTTTGCTTTCGATCGGCATCATAGAACCGGTCAAATTCTTCATCGAGGAAGGAATACTCAAAAGGGTAGCCGGGGTGTATCTGCTGCCATTTTTCCTGCAGGATCTCCAGGGCCTGTATCACACGATCTGCTTTAACGCGCACAATCATACTACCGCCGATTTTTTGCTGCAAGCTGAACCACATCGGTTCGATTTTATGATGAAGGGAATAAAAATTAAAATTTTTGACGACTCCGACAACGATACCCTTAAATCCGGGTTCATCCGGCAGTCCTCTTGTTAGACGCTTGCCAAGAGGGTTTTCCCACCCCATATATTCAACGAATTTTTCATTAACAATAACTGCATATTTCTTATCAGACGGCCGGTTTTCGTCAAAGTCCCGGCCTTTTAACAGCTCTATCCCCAGCGTTTCGAGAAAATCATAGTTCACCAAAAACCGATAAAAATTGTGTTCTTCCATGCCATTTTTACCCTCAACACTAATCAGGCCTGTCCAGGCCTGGCCGGGTCGGGTATGAGCGGTGGTCACCGCAGCAATATCTGGATAACGACGCAATTCTTTCACTATGGCAGGTATGTTTTCAAATTTTGCATCGTCAGGAAGCTTGATGGAGACCACGTTTTCCTTGTTAAAGCCCATTTGGCGGTTGCGCATGTAATCGATCTGGTCATTCATAAATAGTGCGAAGGCGGCCACAGCGATAGAAATGATAAATTGAAAAGTTACCAGCGACCGGCGGATCAGAGATTCGCTGTTTGTGTATTTGAGTGTGCCAACTAACGTTTTGACCGGCAGAACGGAAGAAAAATAAAGCGCCGGATAAAGACCTGAAAAAAGACCGACAAAAAGCCACAATAACAGAATGCCGTACAGGAAAAAGGGATTGTTCAATAGGGTCAATTTTAAAGAACCATTCAAAACTTGTTTGATAAATGGCGTAAACAAAATCAACTCAACCAAAGCGACTGCAATCAGCAACGCAATCAATGTGGCCATCAGCGATTCCGCCAGCAGTTGAAAAACAAGATGTCGTCTGCCAGCGCCGAGGATTTTTTTTATGCCGATCTCTCTGGCCCTGACAAAGGCCCGGGCGGTTGCCAAATTAATATAATTAATGCAGGCTAAAATCAGGATAAAAATGCCGATCGTGAAAAAAGCATATAAATAAGACTTATTGCCTGTTGGGTAATCAAATCTTAGCTTCGGACCATAGTGGATATCCGCAAGTTTCAGGAAAATTGGATCATAGGTTTGATGGTATCTTTTTTCTTCCTCGGCGATGTATCTCTTGCGGAAAGATTTGAATTTTTCCATGAAATTTTGAAGGGAAAAACCCTCATCAACAAGTAAAAATGTGAAGCAATCCGCTTCCATGAGGGGCAGGTTGTCAAAGTCCACTTTCGGAGCAATGACGGATAAGCTGGACATGGCGACCATGGCATTTAACCGCATGTGTGAGTTGGAAGGCATATCTTCAACCACGCCAGTGACTTCACAATCATATTTATTAACTAACTGAATGATTCTGCCGATCGGAATTTGATCACCAAAATATTTGCGGGCAAGGGTTTCAGTCAATACGAGGTTGCCCGGCTCTTTCAGGCAGGTGGCCGGATCACCGTATATAAACTTAAAAGAAAAAATTCGAAATACACTCGGATCGGCTAAAGCAATATTATCTTCGAAAAAAGCTTTTTCCTGGTATTTGAACAAAACATCGGAATACGGCTTTATCCTGGCATAATCCTTAATTTGCGGATACTCATCCTTTAAGCGCTTACCGATCGACCAGGAAGACTGGGCATATTTTTCAGATTGGTCATCCATGGTGATTTTGATGCCCAATCGATAAATTCGATCTGCATGTTCATGGTACAGATCGTAGGTCAGCTCATTCTGTAAATACACCATGATAATAATGCAGCAAGCAATACCGGTGGACAAACCCAGCGTATTAATGATGCTGTGCAGCTTATCTCTGCGCAGTAGCCTGAGTGCGAAAATGATGAAGTTCGAAAACATAGTTTATAAAGCTATATAGGTTAGCGTGTTTTGTGCTGCGGCTTGATTGTTGTCGGTCTCAGTCTGCTGACTTCTAGCGACCTTGCAGTCTGAAACGCGAAACCTGGTACCTGCAACTCGCAATGCACAATCTGGCACCGTTAACTCACAATCGCTGAGATTGGGCGCATATGTTTGTCATATTGTTCTTTCAAGTTTTCAGTAACGACATGGCCGTCAAACAGATGAATCACTCGATTGGCATAATCCGCATAGACGGATGAGTGTGTGACCATTACGACAGTGGTGCCTTTTTCATTTAAATCGACCAGCAATCTCATGATGTCGTCACCATGGGTGGAATCCAAATTGCCGGTGGGTTCATCCGCCAGGATGATTTTTGGATCAGTGATCAGGGCTCTGGCCACCGCTGCGCGTTGCTGCTGCCCCCCGGATATC
>JAAUXU010140151.1_pt1 | contig 15764 bp, 12 predicted proteins | sample 7278151 | NCBI WGS metagenome assembly JAAUXU01 (sample SAMN14350113, study PRJNA611818) | marine sediment metagenome | isolation source: surface marine sediment (1.8m) | place: French Polynesia: Moorea | collected 2018-08 | reverse complement strand
TCACTATTCGAGGCTGGTCACTATTCGAGGCTGGTCACTATTCGAGGCTGGTCACTATTCGAGGCTGGTCACTATTCGAGGCTGGTCACTATTCGAGGCTGCCTTCCCATCCTCGTGTCTCTGACCCATCCGGCAGTGGCCAAACGCTGTGACTTTTGCACTAACAGAAACTCGCTTATTCACGGGTTGCGTGGTCATTTTTCTGAGCAGGTCACAGCGCTTCAACGTGAGTTGACGGAGGGGAGACAGAGTGCCAGTGGCAACCCTGGCCACAGATTTGACCCATGAAGTCGCCAATGACAACGTGAGTGACTCAACAGAGGAGAAACTCGTGGAGAAAATAGTTCATTTCTGTCAATAGCCTGCACGCTGATGGGCAGAAGCCTAAAGATGAGTTTATAAGCTTAAAAATAGGTTTGAAGCCAAACATGAGTTTAAAAGGCTAAAGAGAAGGCTGCTCGTATCGCCTAACCCCTCCTCTATGGGGCCGTGCGAAACCTATGCAAACAAACAAATCAAGCCCGAGAAAACCGAGGTCTAACTGAAACGCCTCTTTTTGGGGAGACAGGAATTTTGAGAGCAGATAAAAAAAATTACAAAAGAAGTACAATTTTGAGGAGGAGAATTAATTGGTGATGTAACCGCAATGAATGAGTCATAAAAAGCCTCCTAAAACGTTGATAACTTGAAATGAAATTTTTGTCGCCTCACTTGGCCAAATTTCTCACCTAAAATTCCGAGGTCTCCTACCTTCGATGGCTTCAGTCAAAGCTTTAAGACGCATCGATGATCACTTGCTTACGACTCGTGTTTATGCTTATGATCACGCTGTGATGACCGTTATAAGCATTAACCTTATGACTGTGATCTAAGTCATAAGGTTAGAAGAATAGAGCTGAAGAAAGCCCAGAAAACAGCTCCACTGTATCTTCCGGAAAGTTGACTTTTACACTCGAGTGACTTTTAACCGCTAACTCGATCAGTGTGGCCAAATCATTGGCTGGACAAAAACACGAGCAGAGGAGGAAATCATGGACCAAGAGAGAAAATGTATGATTCACCTAAAAAGCCAGCCTGTTCTGCAAAGACAGACTGCACCAGACGGAAGATCTAAGACAACTGAGTGTCTCATTTTTTTATCAATACATTAGTTCTGCCTCGTATTTGAGGTTCTGAATTGTCGTTTTTTGCCGATTTAGTGATGGTTTTTTTTTACCTGAATTTAGACTCATTCTCGACTTTTAGTGATGTGCACCCATTTTTCTGGCCTGACCGATTGATGCTGATATGAACTGGAGTAAAAAAACCGCCATAAAAGGAGTTGCAGGAACAACACTCGTCATCAATGATCGTGAAACAAAAAAGGGCAACATGATCAGAATTTCTGGAAGTCTTACTGACAACGGTTGAGCAAATTCTGCTTTTCACTCGAGTCCGAGATACGTTCCGAAGTTAACCCACTTTTCTTCTAGAGAGAGAGAAACCAATTTCTGACCGAATTTTATCTAGACTTCAGAAAATCAATCCCGAAAAATTGGCTGGAAATCTCTCAAAGCCAAAGTGGAGATCCCTGCACATATGGACCAGGGTTGGAGGCATGAATCCATGTGCTTGGTTAAAACCAAGTCCATTGTGATGAGCATTTCTAGGTGTCCTTGGCGATCTCGTCAAGGACTGCTTAGATTTTCGTTCCGTTCCTTTTACTAGGAGTCCATGACAAAATTGCAACGAAATCCTAGAACCACTGATGAGGGTTGAATGAGGCTGCAGCATTGTGTTAACCCCCAACTCAACGTCCAAGATCGTTTTGGTCCTTGCACAGACAATGGAATACAAAAAAGTGGGCAAATATAAAAAAGGGTTTTTCAAAAAGTTTTCCACTCCAAAAACACTTGTTGAGAGGCCTTTTTGGGGGGTCCAAAACGATCGCTTTATAGGGCTAAAATGACTTCGTCAACAATGACTGCCCAAAGCTGCGCTGTCTGACAGCCTCGGCTTCGGCCTCGGCCTCGCATTGCATATTCAGCAGATTCTACACAGAATGAGTGAGACCTCGGAATTTTAGGCCAAGAAGTTTAGTTGACAAGAATTGCATTGTGAAGTTGTTCGTCTTCGTCTATTATCTAGCTTTCATTGCCTTTGCGTCACTGATTTCTGCGAAAGTCCCCAAGATTTTTCTTCAACTCAAATGAAATTCTGGACTCTTTTCAATCAAATTTTCGGTCCTAAGTCTTTTTTGCCAATTTTCCTTTTAGGTTTTCACCTAAAATTCCGTGGTTTAGCAATGACGCACCTTTCTTGCATGGTTGTAAAAGAACTGTGCACATAACCGATACGGTGTAAGTCTGTGCGATAACCTAAAGGTGATCGAGACCAGTTCTAGCGATATGCGAGATTGCAATGTAGGCCAAATATCGTGATACTCGATGTTTTGAGACCAAATATCGCGACATTTGGTCTCGACACACCAGATATCGGGATATTCCAGACCAGATGCGACTCGTTGAATTGCTTTGGCTCAAGCCTCAAAGGTGCTTAATATCGTGACTTTCCACAGTTCAGGCAGGCAGCTTCTCATATTTGGTGTCCCCTGGCAGTGCCTTTCTGTGGGCCTTGGGCCCCTTTTCTTGTTTCGGTTACTGGTTCACGCTTTACACTCTTTCGCCTGCTCCTGCTCCACTTGTGTCATGAAGTCAATGGTGGCGAAAAGTTTGACATTTGCGAATCTCCTGCGCATTTGCTTGCAATTTTGACTTCCCGGTGTCGCTGTCAAACATCCGATGTCGATACCGCGAGTCGCACATGCTTATGCAACGTTGAGTGGGCGCTGCCACTTCCCACTTTTTTCAGTTTTCAAGGGCAAAAAAAAAGTGGCGAAACGTGGGGAGGGTGATTGATCTCTGCCGTGGGGCTAACAAGAAGGAGAAGAAATTTTCGTCTTGATCAAAGACTCCTCTGGCTTTGGCGAATTTTGTCTGCCAAATCCCACGAATCTTATTATTTTCCGCTCGATGATGATAAAACATTTCTTAGGGCCACGATTGCAATGTCAAATGTCATCGCCATAATAATAGGAGGAAATCTATCCGTAAAATGGTTTGTGGGCGTCTGGAGAGGGAGAGCAAAAGCCATTTATCCTCTTTTTTACACAGGGTGGTGAAAGTTTCATCTCCTCAGCCCACATCTGCTTTGAAGATCCGCGCGTGCAAAAAAAGTGGGGCCGACTGAAAAATTTGCGCCAGAGACTTTGCGATTCTCCTGTGACGTCATGCGGATGATTCCTGGTGCCGCAGAAGGGTAAAGACATCATTTGGGGAGACAAATATTGGGTGGAAACAAAAGAAATATAAAATAGCATCTTTGGCAAAGTCTTCTGCGCGAGTACGCAAAAAGTGCGTCAATCGTGCCAAGGTCCGATGATCGCCCACGCGTCATCAGCCACTTTTATATGAGCATTTATTTCCGAGATCGCCAATCGCCCATCAGGCCCAGGGCTGCGGGGGTGGGTGAACTCGGGGTGTGGCTTGAGGGGGGGGGACGACGTACGTTGTAGGTTACGCTCTGATGCGCCACGTGCTAAATGGGTAATTGCGCCCATATTTTACGGCGCCCGTTGCAACTGACACAAAGGGAACAGCTGCATCTCTTGCAAGAAGCCCAAAAATTGCACTTCTTCACCTGCTGCCAAAGCTCATTCAGGATCTGCCAAAGATGTTTAGCACTGCTAAATCTTTTCTCTCTCAATCACACCTTGTGCAGTGCAGCGAACGATCGTCGGGGCGCAGAATTGGGCTGCTGCTGTGCCAACTTGGGCAGACCCACTATTATTATACTGCAGACACATCTTGGGCATGCAGAGAATCCTCCCCCCCCCTCCCGCCATACGCAGAAAAGCGGTCGCTCGCTTCAATTTTGCTTTGCGTACGCGCGCATCTCGGGGCTGAAAAGCATCATCAGTAGGCCTAGTGGGACCTCCTAGGCCTAACCTTTTGGGTTCTCAGCTGATCTTTAGGCCTGAAAAAAAAATAGGGCATTACTTTTACAATCAAAGCGGCTTTTTTTGTCTGAAAGTGGCTGTGGCTGTTGCCGCAACTGAGTCACGAACTCTAACTGGCTGGGGTGGAAGAAGGGGGGCAAAGGTTATGCCGACGGCGACGGCGACGTCGTGAGCGTGCTCACTTGCCAGAGGTCCGTGGACACGCTCGTGTTTCAGCTCGTAGTGAGCTCTAATCTTTCTAAAGCACTCTCATCAGAGTCAGCCGAGACCCCTTAAGTGTGCTTTTTAACCGATAGAGAGGAGAAAGAAGAGCTTGTTGAAGTCTCCACGCATGACAGAGCTCGGCGACCACGACTTGATTCACTTCAAGATGCTCAAGATGTGGAACCTCAGCTCAACGTTGGGACGTCTGAGTGACGAAGAGCGAGAGCGTCGGCGGAGGCTTCGGGAGCTCCAGAGTGGATATCACATCAACACGCTCAAGGCCATCAAGAAGCGCAGGGAGTTGAAGAAGTCGTTGGGATCGAGCGGTCTGGACCAGCAGCAGCCGCAGCAGTTGAACAGGCCCCTGGGCGATTCGCGTCCCCGAGCAAAGAGCACGCCTCGACTGAACGAGGTTGGGATTCCTGATCCTGGAATGTACAATCCCCAGCTCCAGGCTTGGCGCAAAAGCGCAGACTTCGGCTTGAACAATTCCAGGATCTCTAGAGGATACAACGAGATCTTGGAGGCGGACAACGACATCGTCATGAGGAGAAAGAGGAACAACGACATGGCTAGAAGCAAGCATCACAGAAGGTTCACGGTGGCGTTGGACGACACCGACCCCATTCCAATGCTGGAGAAGGCACCAGCCTGCAACGACTGGCTGCACCAAGGTCTCCGCGACCACCACCAGCAGCAGCAAAAGCTGCTCAGGTTTTGCGACGAAAACAACGACTTGAACAACAACGTCAACGACGCCGAGCAAAATGGCTGGGACACCGGCGACTATCCCGGAGACAAGCGACTCCCGCACCAGGCAAGGAGGAGAAGGAACAACAGGCTGAACAATCAGAACCGGAGATCGTTCCTTCTGGATTACGACGGCGGCGGCGGCGGCGGCAGGTCTGGATCTGGGTCTGGAGAGAGGGATGACTTTGGAGAGTCGAGGTAGGCTTTGTTTACTTCCCCATGAATAAATACATGACTCAACAGTACAGTCGTTTGGCCACGGTCAAGGCTGAGGCTCATGTACATCCTGGCTAAATCATGCTAAGTATATTTTTATATTTACTGCACAACGCGCTTGTTAACACGGAAAGTTGTCGTTTAAGGCGTCGTAAAGGAACCCCAAGAGTAGCAATGCACATGAAATGATGCAGTCACGACTTCTTTACGGGTGTGATTCTTCGCATTTCACCCAACGAATGTTTTTAGGAGACCTCGGAACTTTAGGTGACGACTTGAAATGACCCCTTCTTTGGAATTGGGTGGAGGCAAAAATTTGACGCGCGAAATTGAAAAAAAAGGGAAATTGCAAAGAACAAGTTGCAATCAAAGATAGAAAAAAATAAGCAGTATGTAGAGGCTGGCATTTTAGGTGATCTTCAGCTCATCCCCGCCCCCCTTTGGACAAGTCTTTTTTTCCAAGCCAGAAGCAACCTTAAGCTCTGGTGTCTGCGTTGATCGTGTACTAAGATCATCATCTTTGGAAGGACACGACAAACCATTATGGGATTTTCATGAAGAGGAAGGTGAGGTTTGCTTTATGTCCACTTAAAGCCGCCCCTACACGGACAGTCTCGTTGCCGCCGTCGCACACCTTGGCCGCGCGGCTCCGGACGAGGAGGCCACGAAATTGGCACGTGCAAACGCGTCCTCAGCCGTAGCCAAAGCGCACATGATAAGGCTGTCAGGAGTGGAGGGGGGGACAAATCACTGCTCCACTATGTACTAGTAGTGGTGTCTGCTCGACTACGTGGGACTCTGAGCGTGCGTGCGGTTTTTTTCTTTTCAATTTGCACACACTCCTGGTGCGCGCGTGTGCGCACCAAGAGGGGAACCCCAGTAAATCACGTCTTATGTCAATGTGAGTTTACCGCACGCCGATTCACATAAATTCTCCTCCACTTTTGCTTCTTTATTTCGTTTTTTTTTTTTTTTTCATTTTAACCCCTACGGGGGCGTCCTGGTATTAATGACACGAGGGGCGTCTTCTCACACGTGTTCTTGAAACATGAGTCCTCCTTCGTGTGTGTGCACAATTACAGACGCGCATTAAAGCAGTGCAGAAGCTGCATTTGCAAGCTCAGGCAAGGATCACAGCTACCAGGTGGGCAAGGACCGCCAGAGCTTCAAGCTGGGCAGGAACCGCCACAGCTTCTGCAACAACTGTCAGACGTGACAAAGAAAATCGTCCCCGATTGAGGCCGGAGAGATTTTTCTCGCAGATATATTTGCATGTTTTGTTTTGACCAACTTTTTGTTTCCTTTGTCGGGCGCCCACGCGAATTTGGGGGGGGGGGGGGAGTTCAGGAACCCCAAAAGAAATACATGTATGAAAGGGGGGAGATAAGGGTAAAAAACCCCTCGTTATAACAAGATTCGGCGCCACACCCGAATTTGTCGGTAACAAAAGTTATATTATTAGCCCGGTTGAGATGTTTGGGCACACACAAGGCCCCCTTTCAGTAGGCCCAAATGCCATATTATTTCCAGGCAGGAGGGACTCACTGATGATAGACACTATGAAGCTCGCAATCATACTTTTAAGGACGTTTTCTGTTGTTGCCTTATTGATACAGAGCTCACTTCTTGTGGGCTCATACGTTGGCGACCCCCTAGGTTGCGATCATTTGTCTCTTAAGTCATGTGGGCAATGAATGACTCCCTTGTGTGCGCGCGCGCGTAAGAATAAGGCGAGTGCGTGCGTGCGGGTCCACCAATGAGCGCTTTATGACATTTGGGATCTCTTAAAGTTCAGACTCCTGATTATTTTCGTCTTGTGAGCACGTAAAGCAGACCCTGTTACCATGCCCACTCGGTCATTGCGCCGATCATTATCAGTCATTATCATAGATCATTATCTCATTAGTCGGACACCCCTCCTCCCTCGTCCCCCTCCGACCAGAGCAAGTTGAAATTCACTGAAGAAATTTGATTTTCCTCTGCTGAGCACAGCTCTGGCCGTAATAAACACCCTGCCCATTGTTGACGGAAGGGTGTCGAGGCCTTTCTCACCCACTGAGTGGGGACAAAAGGGATGCAAATCGGACAATTCTGCTCTGGGGCTAAGAAACCCAGGTAAAAGAAGGTCCTTGTTGCTCTGACAAAAGAGAATCTTTGCTTCTCCTTCTGCGGCGCGTTTTGGCCTCCCTGTGTGCCAAAAAAAGCCCAAAGTGTTTTCGCCAGGCCCAAGTGGAGGCATCTCCTTAATTATATTCTGTCTCTCTCTCCGCGTGTGCATGAACGAAGGCATAATGCAGCCACTTAGCCCAGCTTGCGTCACTTCTACCAATCGCCTTGAGTCTTCTTCTGCCGCCAAGTCCATTTTTTCCGCCACCAAATTTTAGGATGTGGGTGTCACACAGACACACAGACGGACAGACAGACAAACGGACAGATGGAGAAAGTCACGCACATCAACACACTGCGTCGTCTCAGCCGTCTCGAGTGCAAGATGGAATAGCTCAATTTCTGGCACATGGACCCAGCTGCGGCGGCCTAGGAGACGTACACCCTGTTGTACCCGGCCAAGAGGGCCCCCATCCCCCGCTACAGGTGCAGCCTGACCGCAACTCGTCATCTTCTCACAGACAGAGGAAGCCGCTGGCGTGCACTACTTCGATTATCTCTCTTAATCGACTTTTCGACTCGGTTATTGTTGTGGTTGTCACTTAGTCTCCAGAATGAATGATTGCGCGATCAAACAGCTGCTTGGGGACTCCTCAGTGATGAAAAGAGAAGAAGAGGAGAGCAAATCTCAGAGTGATGTAAAGACCTTTAAAATAGTCGCTGTTTTGACTGATTAAAACTTTGTAATAGAGAGATCTGGAAACTTCTTGGTTGAATCTCGTTCAGAAAGGGTGCAGGGGAGAAATGAAGCCTCCAAGGCCAAGCCCTTCACGTTCAACATGATCGAGGAGGTCCGGAACTTGCGAGTGTTCCAAAAGCTCGGCAAGATTCCGGGCCTCCGGTACACGACGGGCTAAAAGTGACGGTGCCGTAGTTAGTCGGTGGTGACTCCAGGGAAAAGGGGGGGGAGTCATCAGAATTATTGTGATTTATTAACATTGTTCATTTATCTCAAGTCACATTAAGCTTACAAAGCTTTGGTTGAAGTTCTCGGCCACTCTGACCTGGTTGAAGTCGGACTTGACCGAGTCCTCGATGATCTCAATGTGTACGATGACTCACTTTTATTATGGTCGCGACCAATTTTCATACCAGTGGTTGGGCTGAGTAATGCATCAGCTGAAAGCTTGTTTTGTCCTCGCTCGAATGATGTCAAAGTCATCCGGATGAAAGCGGGCATTAGAGACAACGACGGCAAAAAGGTGGTCACGGTCAACGTCATCGTGAAGACTGTGAACTGAAGACAGAAAGAGAGCGACTCCATCTAGTGCTACAAACAGACTGGAAGAAATGGTGCAAAATTGACACCAGATGTTATTATTGTCACTCTGCTCTTTCTTTTACCGAATAAAGTGACGTCAAGGACAAAGTACAGTTTTATAAAAGACGCGTCATTCACTTTAAATCTGCCAAGCACCGTAGATGCATTCATATGCAGTAAATTCTCTCAGTGGTCACGTTGAATATAAATTGTGACTATACTGAATACGATTACTCCAAACAGCTGCAGCATTGGTGAGAGGGTGTGTGATAGAGGGGCGTGTGAGAGGGTGTGTCAGAGGGGGTGGGAGGGTGTCCGTGGAAGAGTCCGTGATCCACAGATGCATCACGGACTCTTCCAGCTGCAGCTTGGCCAGCCGTGATGAACGAGGGTCTCGCGTTAAATGGAGATTCGAGTGCGCAAAATAACCGATAACGGAATTGAGTCATCACTACTCCAAAGGCCGCTCTGGCCAGTTCACAACAATAGAGTCGGATTCTATCAGTGATGTCTTGAGCGTTTTCACGATGCTTTAGTTGTGGCACGCACGATACGTACAGGGTGTGCGAGACATTCTGCAAATTTTGAACCTCAGCTCAGTTCGCTGGTACTGGATGCATTTCAGTCATTCTCTCTTCTCACCCCATCTGGGGGGATTCCAGAATTTTCCAACATCTCTAGGACACCCTGTATTTACATGCATGGCGGGAAAACCAACGTAAGACATCTGGACCTAAAATGCCGCTTTCGGAGCCAAGAATTTCATTATGAAAGTTAAAAACTCAAGGAAAAAAAGTGCAATAGCAGGCAGTAAAAAAAAGAGTAATAAATTTTTGGAGGAATTTTGAAGAGAAAAAAAAGCACCGTGGTACGAGTACTAATGAGGAAGCGAAGAAGTCCGAAATGCAATTTTCGTCACGTCATTGGTAAAGTTCTTCCCGTAAAATTCCGAGCTCTAATCTACACGTGCTTCACCTAAAAATCTGGCCTCAGCCTTCATCATATTGAACATCATGGACCAAAGGGTCATTTTGAAGCAGGCAACTCCTCCTTTTTCTTGGCTCATACTGTGCTCTGCTTACTGGAGTCCGGACTTGCCACATAAGAAGCACGGTCAATGTACATAATGATATACAACAGGATTATTATGCACTTCTTATGTTAACTTATGTCACAAAATCATCATAAAAAAGGTCCCTCTAACTTGGAGGTTTTTTGTGCACTAGCCGAGGTACCTCGGCTTGTGATACAACCAAAGGAACCCTCTTGAATTTATGCAGTACACGACAAAATTGCGGTCTCGAATGTGACCTCGGAGGTCACTTTAGACCTCATCCGGTCAGGGATGGGTGATCCAGGTCTCTTAAGTAATTCTTCGTTAATTGAGGCCTCTTTCATTGGCATTGGGGGAATGAAGGGAGATCCTCCAAATGACCTCCATGTTGTGCATAGGAAACTAATAGAGAGAAAAAGGTCATCTTTAAACTGTCTTTCCTTAACATGATCTTAGGACATGTTGAGGTCTGAGTAGAAGATGAAAGCTACTCTTGAGTGACTCAAACTAATGTCCTTGGACAAGTCCTTGATGGAGACTCATTGATCCTGCTCAACAATGCAGCTTGAATGTCCTCCTTGACCAAGATCTCACGTTTCCTACTCAACCTCACCTACGTCAGCTTGGAGTGCTCGTGGTTTGCCTGGTGTTAAAGATCAGCTGACTCGAAGGAAATTGTTAGGAAAGGCTTAAAGATGATGATTCACAAGAAATTCACCGTCCCAACCAAAGAGCATCAGAGGCTGACCTTGACGTCTCCTCTCCTTTCTGCACTTGGATGTCAGTCATTTCACCGGGCTGAACCGAGCAACCCTTTTCTCCCGGTGACCCGGACTGCCTCTCATCTGGGAGACTAACTGATCCCCACTGACGTGAACGAACGTGCCAATTTTTCACATGTGCAAAAACGCCCTTTTCGACACAGAGGGCGCTGTTGTCGCAGTTGGCATCTGGGCTTCCTGTCCTTGAACGGTGGCGCCGCCTATGGCCAAAATTCGCTCCCTTTTTCTGGGGAAGCCCTGACATTGCCCACATTTTTTGCATGACTCTGATGAGTGAGCGTCATTATTCGGAGGAGGTGCCAAAACTGTTAGTTGTTCCAAGCTGGCTTACGACATTTTTCATTTTCCCTGGGGGGAAACTCTTTTTTTTTTTAAGGGGGGGATGGAAATGGCAGATCTGGGTTGGGACATGACGGATTGAAAGGGATCGATGCAATTACGATAATTTCGCACAGCAATGGCAAAAAACCCTTCAGGACAAGGCCAAGCAGAGCATGGAAATCGCACTAAGAGGGAATTTCTCTTTGCCCTCTTGATGCATACGGACAGACAGACTCAGTCCACCTTCGTGTACTGACGAAAGTTTGCTCTGGGGAGTAAAAAAAGACCGCGACAGAAGATCGTTAGACCGCACAATGTTTGGTGAAGAATTTTAGCAATTTAGATGGCCAAAATTGCAATTTCTTCCTGCCCTTTCATCTCTCATTGCAATAGTTTGCTTTGTCAAAATTTCACTGCTGCTCTTCAAAATTCATTATGAAATTCTTGGCCTGGCATCTGAGATGTCCAAGCGTTTTTTCTGAGGTCGCCACGTAAAATTCCGGCAGCGCTAACATTAGTCGAGCATTTGGAGGACTGCGCTCACGTCAACGAGTCCGCGGTCACCGTGACCGCCATCATTATCCCCTCCCATATGTTATCCGCTGCTTGAGATACGTTAACTACGAGGTTCGATTTACTTAATTTGCCCTGAAGGCGAGACCTCAAATGTGCCCTTCATATTGGCCTTGAAATAACGAAGACAAATATTCTAAGTGGACTTGGAAGGTCCCATCAAGGGGAGAAAAAAATTAAGCAGGGCTCTTTGATTGTTGCCATCTTCATTGCTGCCACTCGTCATTTGCAGAATGGCTCGGACGTGAGCGCCAAACGGAAGCGTCAAACTATTTATTATTGTCTTCTTCAGCAGCACGTGACTTCTCATCCACTTAGTGGCATTGTTGGACAGACCGACATTCCGCTTCATCTCTTCAATGCTGCAACCCCCTGCTGCACAGCAAGGCACTGCACGGCAGGGCACTGCTCGGCAAGGCACTGCACTGCAAGGCACTGCACGGCAAGGCACTGCACAGCAGGACACTGCTCGGCAAGGCACTGCATGGCAAGGCACTGCTCGGCAAGGCACTGCTCGGCAAGGCACTGCACGGCAAGGCACTGCACGGCAAGGCACTGCTCAGCAAGGCACTGCACGGCAAGGCACTGCACAGCAGTCTGCTCCACTCCACTTTCTGCACTCTGCCTGGCGATTATCGACTGACTGATTGACTTATGAATTCCGTGACTGTGCACTGCTCTATTCAAGGACATAATAAGCTCCTCTGCGATGCTGCTGCACTCTATTGTACTCTACAGTATTGCATTGCCCTTTTCTGGCACTGCACTGAATCTGCTGTAGGCAGGGGCTCGTAATAAATAAAAAGTGCCAAAACGGCGCTCTTTGATCGTTGAAGATCAAAATCAAAGCCAAAAGGTAATTTCCCCCCTCTAGATTCTGTGGGGCTTCCCCCTCACTCATCCTCCACCCATGATTTTATTTCCAGGCTGGGCCTTTGTACTGATGTACACGGACAGACACGTCTAATACAACTAGCACGGAGCACTTAATACTTCCTGGAAGAAAAAAAAAGTCCGCGCGTAGCTTTTCACGTCAAGACTTTTAGCACTTTTTTTTTTGAGGTGCGAAAATTATGCGAAAAAGAATGCGCACGCGTTTTGCTACTTAAACTGGTTCGCTAAAGGTCAAGCACGTCTCTGTGCACTTTCCACACTGACAGAAATAAGCTTGATGCACACGTGCACAATGCATAAATGTTGAATTAAAACAATGCAGAAGTGGCGCTTTTTTGGCTTCTCTAATTTGCGAATGCTGCCCTTTTTTTGACATTTTTTCGTCCTGGCCGAACTGCACTGGTCTGCACGGCACACGTGGTCGGCGCTGTCTAAGGCCGCCGTCCAGAACATGGCAAAAAATGTGTCGAGTCCCTCCATCCCCTGGATCGGTCCAGGATGGATGGATCTTTCTGGGTCAGTACGCCTTCCTCGTCTGTCTGGCCGAGCGCTTGCTGGGCCCTGCACAGGGGAGCGAGAGAGAGAAGTCATTGCAATTCTACCCGTTGTGATTAAGCCTTGCAATTAAAAATTCAATCTCGTCGCGGCCCTTAACGGGCAGGGGGGGGGACGGATGGGGGGGGGGGGACAAAGCAGGATCTCACATGGGTATCATATGTTTAGGACGTGAAGTGTGCGCGCGCGCGCACCCATCTAACTTCTTAAGTCCTTGGCTGACGTCACAGCCAGAAAATAAATGGGCCAATCTCGGTGTTGCCGCCACTAATAACGCACGCACGCGCACAGGTTGAGAGAGAATTAAGTTTGTGTGCACGCACACACGCAATTCATTTCGGTTCTCTCCCAGGTGCTGAGATGCGTAGCAGATAAGGAAAGTGAGACATGACTGCTCAGAACTGCTGTCGCCTGCGTCAGCAGCGCAGTGCCTGGCAGTGCCCGGCAGTGCTGAGCAGTACCGAAAAGTGCCGAGCAGTGCCGATTGGCGCAGCTGACAGTCATATTGCACTGGCTTCATTTGGAAAGTGCCCAAACAAAGGTGTCCATTTACTTTTTTGGGTTGGAACAAAGGTCAGAACAAACTCTACTTTGAGTCAATTTTGAGACATTTATTTATTACAGACGCAGCACAAATCTAATGGACTCCTTTAAAAAGACTCTGAAGAGATTAGATTGGGGGGGGGGCAAATCCACAATCTTGTCAGGATTACTTAAACACCCGAGTTGTTCAAGACATCCTGCAAACTCTGCTGTCCAATGCTGACTTGTCCTAATGAGCTTGAAGAAGCAGGTTTGTTTTCGTACCTGATTCGTAGGTGTTTAATTCTAAAATGAGATAAATATTTTTCTCGTCATCGAGCAGCAAGAAGTATGTAACTTAGGTGCTACTTGAAGGGGAGGTGAAGAAGCGTGAGCCAAAAAACACCCACAACTCCTCGCATTTGTGTCCCTAAGGCAGACGACCAGAATTTGAGTCAAAGCAGGCTTTTAAACTTTTTCCCCACAGACGTGTGTGCCATGAACCTATCATGCAATCTGCACACATCAAAGTACTTGTGCAGACTGCGTTAAAGACCCAAAGGTTGAAACAACTCACACGTCTTCCCTTGTTATTGGCTCACAGTGTTCTCGATATGCCTTGAGCAGGCCCCACCCATTGCAAAGAGGCCTAATTGATTCCATACACGCGCGCGCACGCACGCACGCACGGTGAGGGAGTAAACCAGGTTGAGCAGAGTCACCGTGGAATGTCAGTCCATTATAGCATACACACAGGAACGCGCGCAGGTATAGAAATGCGGGCTCGACCATGCAAGTCTTCACCTGTCTTCAAATCAAATATGATAGAGAAAAAACAGCTGCTCCTAGATTGTCAATTCCGGAAAAGGAAGTTGGAGGAGCTCGAGCCATTGGGGCCACTGCTGGGTGAGAGAGAGAGAGAAAGAAAGAAAAAGAGAGAGCTTATGATAGAATTTGGGGTGAGCATCAATGGTAGCTTAAATCTGCTCTCCACCCTTTAAGTGAGTCTGTTGACAACACAATCATAGTTTTGTCATAGCTTTGGCATGAGCAGAAATGTGTTTGCTGATCTTGTGAAAAAGTCACTCAAGCTTGAACCATCTTTAAAACGATATAATGAACTTTTATCTGACAACCGAAGTAAAACATCCCCTGTGGTGGAACTTGGGCACAAATTTCCTCTTTGATACAATGAACTTTGACAAGGAGGCTATATTTTTTCTTCTTTTAGTAAAATGCTGTGTCCTATGGTGCCGTCCATGGTCATGCTGGTTGGTTTTCAGTATCCACCCTGTGCAATATTGAATCTAATGCAAATTTCCTCCACTCGAAAGCGAATGAAAGCTACTGACTTCTTCGTCAAAAAGTAAGTTTCTGTAATGGGTTTGTGATGTGAGACCCTATTTTTTGTTTCTCTGTGTAAGATATCCTTAATACTAAATTGCTACAATGATATATGTTGCCCAATTCCTTCAAACAATGCAGATTTTCCCTCGTCTTTTTAAAACTACTCATGGCTGTTAATACATGAGGTCATTTTAGCTGACCTTTGTTACAATGAACTTTTACTGGGTAACTGACGAGTTCACTCTATCGAGGTTCTACTGTACTACCCAAAGCTCTGCATAAATACGTGGTTTTTACCCCGCAAACACTTGCATAAATTTACAAAGAAAAGTGAACTGAAGGTGGACGTTCAAAAACTTCACCTGCATCAACTTTCTGGAGTAAATCACTGAGAAAAAGAAGTGTCGTTTCAAAAGACATTCCTAAATGTCAGTGGACCTGCCTTAATTTGAGGTTATGAAGCTCTCATTTTCAGAGCTACGACAGCCTGGATCAGGACTTGGGCGGAGCAACTGATCCTCCCTGTCTTGAGCCCGCCTCCATCGATCTCTGGCAAGACAAAATTCCCCATCTACTAAGAAAGTAAAGTCACTTACAGTGACAAATTTGGGGTAGAACCATGGATCGTTGTTACTCCATAAATCAGCACATCCACTTATAGTGGCAATTTTTCTCTGTCCCCACTGTGCGAGTATAAGCGGAGTCTACTGTAACACTTTCCGAACAACTGCACCTCATGCGCATAAATTCATCCGTTTTCTATCCTTAACAGTCATTTGGGGCAACCAACAATGAAAGCCTCCTCATTATGAGTCTTTATCATAGCTTTGATGGTACTGAGAGATCGTGACAGATGCTTCGTGACCCAAAACACGAGCTCTCCTAGGAAACTTTTATTTAGCACCGTCAAAGGAATGATAATCAGATCATGACCCTGACAAAGGCCACGTCTGCTGGGCTCTGGACCAGTTTTGAGCAGTGTAATGGTGATAATAATGTGCTTCAGATGACTCGACTTTTGCTACACGGGTGCGAGGGCGTGTCAGGCCCCCCCCCCTCCTCCTCCTCCTCCTCCTCCTCCTCCACTACCACCCCTCCCCGAATCAGCGGGCGTGACTTTTG
>JAAUXU010031055.1_pt1 | contig 15770 bp, 20 predicted proteins | sample 7278151 | NCBI WGS metagenome assembly JAAUXU01 (sample SAMN14350113, study PRJNA611818) | marine sediment metagenome | isolation source: surface marine sediment (1.8m) | place: French Polynesia: Moorea | collected 2018-08 | reverse complement strand
TCTAGTCATGGAAATAAAGATAGAAATAATTTACATCCTGGCAGATTCCACGCCGGCCGCTGCTGAGGACAGCAAGGAAAACTTTATGCGGCAAAAGAGGAGGGGGCAAGGAATGAATTTCCCACAGGGTGCGAGGGAGAGAGTTCGCGCTCTGCATTCTACGCCCCCCTCCCTCGCCGGCCATTAAACAGAGCTGGAGGGTGAGGGTGGGAGCCCATGGGGAACACTTGGAACTTTGGGGGAATCCTGGGAGCTATGGGCGGAGGAGGGGGAGGAAAGATAAAGGGACAGTTTGGCAGGAGGGAAGGGGAGCAGAGGTGGAATATTGCCGAATATCGCCAAACGACACGGGGGTTTGGGGCCATCAGGTGAAAAAGAGGCTTTCTCTTTCCAATCCAATCCGAAGGAGGAGAGTAAATTTCGGCGCAGATATATAAGTAAACTTTTCCCGGAGGAGATAAGGGTGGAAAAGTGGGGAGAAAAGGAGATCTCTCTCGTCGACAGTGGCAGTCTGTGGTGCCATTTCCCCCTTTTCTTTTCCTCTTCCTCCGGCGGCGTCGGTATTTACGAGTGGGGAAAGGGAGAAGGGAACGGGGAGGACGGCCCCTTCCATAATTTCGTTCACGGGCCGTTTGATATTACGACGAATAAAGAGGTCTTTTCCGACGGCGTTCGAAAGGGGTCGCCACGTACGAAGAAGGACAGCCGCCACTTTCCCTTAAGAAAAAAGAAAAGAACTGAGGCAAAGAAGGACAGGGGGAAAAGACAAGACGGCTGCAATGGCCAAATAGGAAGCAGGGGGAACATTAAAGGGGGTTGGGATCACGTCGTCAAAAGGCCGCCTCAGCTGCACCGAACCCTCCGCGTTCTTTTCTCTCGGTCGACTTAAGGCGACGGATGACATCATTCCAGATTTATTACTTTTCATATCCCTTTTCCATTCTCTCTTCTTCGTCTTCCACATTTTTTTTTGGCAAACAGACAACAACGACGACGTCACAGCAGGAGAGTCCTTTCCCATCCTCACATGAGGAGATGGCGGAGAGAGAAAAATAAAAAGTTTTTATGTGATACCACAGTGAGGCTTGCTTGGTAAGCGTTTTGTGAATGCGGCGTGCGTGCTTCGCGCGGCCCTGGTTCTTCTCATCCGTCGTTCTCCTGCAGCAGCATCATTGTGGCGGCCTGGACGTCGTTGCCGGTGCGGGCAAGGGCGAGCTCAACTCGGGGGCGGGCGAAGCCTGTGGAGGGGGGAAAAAAGAGGGAAAATAATATTTTATTTAGGGTAACAAATGTGTCTCGATGAAAATCACTTGGGTCTTACCCATGTCAGTTAGCATCTGGATGCTCTCTTCCGACGGCGCAGGCGCGGCAGGAGCTGGGGCTGTATTGCATAACAAATGACACATGAATCTCTTGTCGACTACTTTTGCAATTTCGCCTACACACCTTGGTTTTGCCGCCTGTTGAAGAACAGTCCTCCCGCTCCCGGCCCTCCTCCCATCATCCCGTCGTCCTCCACCAGCCTCTCAGCGAACCCCTGTCCCACTTGAGCCCTTCCTCCTCCTCGCGCCCCCCTTCCCCTCGCCCCCCCTCCTCCTCCGGCAGCGGCGTACCTTGCCTGCTGCCGGAAGAGCTGCTGCTCGATGGCCTCCATCTGCTGCGCCCGCTGGATCTCTAGCGTGGCCCCCATCATGCCCTGCGCCGGGGGCCCGGACTCGATCAGTTGCCCGAAGAAGCGGTGGCATAAGGAGGCCAGGGAGTCGGGCACCCGCGTCCAGCGATGGATCCACAGGGCGTTGCGCCGGATCAGGGCCCCGGATATCTGAAGGAACAAGGATTGCTAGCACATGTTGAAACATACAAATGTTCTCGTTGGTTCCGTACCAGTCCGGCTATCCCCGTCACAAGGTTGGCGTTGGACGCTATGAGTAGGTTGAAGCCGGCGAAGTAGGTGAGGGACTTGGAGGAAAATGCTAGGAGGCCGCCCAGGCCCAAGTTCCCGAACGGAGTCGCCACTGAAGACAAGGGCGGGATGCAGTTGTAGAAAGAGATGAACCACGGAAAGACGAGGAAAAGCCTGAAATAAAATATTTGGTTTTTTATCGTTCTCGAAGAAATTGTATGCCAACTCACGGCCCGACTGAGAGGACCCCGGAGAGCTCTGGCGGCCTGGCGGTCTGCCTGGCCCAGGCGTCCACGGCTGCTGTGGCTGCCACCTCCAGGGCGGTGGTCAGCAGCAGCGAGGAGAGGACGCGCCCGAAGAACTTCCTTGAGCCGAGTCGGCGCTCAAAAACGCGGAAGTAGTAGATGAGGAGGACGGAGATGATGAGGTCGCGGGGGTCCAGGAAGAACATCTTGGACGTCAGCAGGCGCCAGAACTCGCCCTTCAGGAAGGAATCTGCAAAGATGTAAAGTAAATAATTGCAACTGACGCCGATTTTTCGATCCTGCGTACCTGGTATCTTGCAGACCAGGTACTTGTGCAGTCCCCTGGCCGCGGGGAGCTGCAGCGCCCCGAATCCGATGACGCTCCATCCCACCAGGGCCTTCGTCACGGGGGTCTTGTCTGAAAAGGAACGAAAAAATACCTTCAGGCACCAGCAATTGTTGACACAATAAAAATCCTGCTCACAGAACCCGGCCTGGCTGTATCTGCTGAGTACGTCTGCGGCGCCAGACATGGTCAACGGACAGAGGGGACTCCTAGTCTGCGTCTACCCCCTCTGGAGGAACTCCTGGTTTGACAACTTGGCCAGCAGGGGTTTTGTGGGCCAGCGTTCTACCGAGGAGAGAAAGTGACGAGATAACTTTTTGGCCACTAATGCTGTTCACGTTGCTGACGACTTTGCACTTGTTGCCCCTGCCCAAGATGTCCAGGTTGAGGCCGTTGACGTGGCAACAGGGACAGCGACACTAAGTCCATGTACCAGCAGCCTCTCAAAAATGTTTTTCAGCTGTCGTTTGTCCACGCAGCAGGAAAGGGAGTAGGGATACAGCGAGGAAAGATAATGAAAAGCGAGAGTGAGTTCAAACATGTACACAAAATATGGAAGCATCAACACCTTCGCAAAGACACCATGAACTTAAGTCAAAGCTGAAGTAAAATTAAAATATAAACAAAGTACTGTAAATAAATTGCCAGTAACCTCTAGTCCATATTTGATTTGAGCCTGGACGTTTCAAGTTTTAATCGCGCCTATCTCTAAAAGAACCCTTTCGTTTCTGGCTTCTGGAGGCGAAGGACGTTGGCCTCGTCGAAGGGCGTCCAACAAGAGTCCTTTTGACCTCGACCTTGACCTCCAGGTGGCCAGGAAAGGCACACAGTCCTCTTCTCCGTCCACTGGAACACCCATGAGCATGTCCGCCCTCGGCATCGTCCCCAGCGGCGGCGGCCCCAAGAGCTCCAACGACGACTGCTACTTTTACTACTACAGCACGTGCACCAAGGCCGGCGCATGTCCTTACCGACATGAGCCTGCGGCGCTCTCGCAGGAGGTCGTGTGCACGTACTGGAAGGCGGGGAACTGCACGAGGCCACACTGCATGTTCAGGTGAGGGGGGAAGGGAGGGAATGACCTTGGACAGACGTTTCATACTTATCTCTGTTTCAGGCACCTGGACGTTGGCGACAAGAAGCGCAACGTGACCCCTTGCTTCTTCGAGGCCCAGCCAGGAGGGTGCAGGAAGCCACACTGCCCGTTCCTGCACGACAGACCCAAGGGGCCCTACCCGGGGGAGGTGCTGGAAGGAGGGGCCGCGGACGGCGCCGCGCCAGGGCCCGCCAAGGGCACCATCATCGTCAACAAGAGCAGGATGGAGGAGCTGAGCGGGCTCATCCTGCCGGTGCGGCCAGGCACCGCCAAGGTGTCCCCGCCCACGGCAAGGGTACCGCCACACCGGCGCCTTGGGCCCAGACCCGCCCTGGCCGGACTCTCAGTCAAGGACCGCCTCGGGTACAAAACCCCCTCTGCGTCCGCCGCGGCCGACGGGGAGAACGTGGAGGTGTTCGAGTTCTCCAGCAGCGACGAGGGCGGCGACACCACCGAGGAGGAGGCTCTGCGGGCCAGCGCCATCAAGACCATCGATCTGAGGAAGCGGCTGGACATCACCCGGAGGTCCACGGAGGAAGGGGACGAGGTGGACAGGGAGGACAAGGACGACGAGGCATTCAGGGAGGAGTACCGGAAGGGGGAGCTAAAGGCGCTGGCCGTCGTCAGGAAGGAGAAGAAGAAGGACAAGAAAGACAAGAAGGAAAAGAAGAAGAAGAAGGACAAAAAGGAGAAGAAGGCCGCCAAGAAGGCGGCTAAAGAGGGCAAGGCGCTGAGGGAGATCAAGCTGGACGAGAACGAGATGGCCGCCGAGGTCTCCTCCAGGAGAATCATCACCCGCCTGGGTTCGCCGCCGCCCAAGGAGGAGGGAGGAGGCGACGGCGACTCGGCTTCGCTGAGCCTGGCCGACAAGGTTGCCGCCATGAGGGACGGGCAGTTCGCCACAAACGATGGCGACAAGCTCTCCTCTTCCTCCCGCCTGGGGGCCAGGCCGGAGCCAGAAGGGGAGGAGAGGGGACCGAGGAGGAGCCCCTCGCCGGTCGAGGAGGAGGAGATGAAGATGAGGAAGCGGAAGAGGAGGAGGGACGGGGAGGAGGGAGAGGGGAAGGCCAAGAGCAAGAAGAGCAAGAAGAGGAGGTCTGACGAGGGAGAGGAAGGGTCGCCCAAGAAGAAGAAGAAGTCCAAGGAAGTCAAGAAGGACATGGACGAGGTGGAGAAGTTCCTAAAGGAAGACCCGGAGGTGAACGCCGCCGCCAACTCGTCCATGGACGTCATGAAAGAGCTGGACGAACTCCTCCAGGAATGAGCTGTTGCTGGAAACGAGCGTGTGTCAATCGTCGTTCAAAAGTGAATTCTGATGTTTTTATATACAAGGAAATTCCCAATGCCCTCCAGCTGTTCAAGCAAGACCTGTTATTATTGTACGATTGCGAGAATACAAAAATTCTGGCCATGTGACAAGCCCTGTCGTTGAATAGTGCTATTGGTGATTGAAAATGGACACTAATTATTAGCCCTAAAACGTTCTCGTTAGGGCGCTTCGCTTCGTTGCGCGCACAATTTATGGCCCATCATTTCATATATTCATTTAGCTCCACCTCCACCGTAATTTTTACTGTGTTGCAGCCTTTGTCTCCTTTCTCTTCTGTTCGTGGTAGCGGGCGCAGGCAACAGGCACTTCAAAAGCAATTTCGGAGAGGAACGATAACGATCAGAAGGGCTCTAGTCATCCACCCAAAGCGGCTAGCCGGCAAGGACATTTGTTACCATTACTCAAACTTAATACGGTGTCCCACCTTTATTGCATTGGTCCATATTGGTACAAAATTGGCGCTGGATTCAATGACCGGGAGGTAGTACGTACTTTGTACCGCTTTGGCCTTTCACGTAGAGTACCAGTTGGATAACCGATCTCAGCGAGTATGGCAGTGACGCCGAAGTCGGCCTTGAGTAGGACTCTGGCGAAATGGTCGGAGAGGACTGGGGTCACCGCTGCAGCCAGGGTCAAGAACACAAAATCTTCTTTCAGAAGGTTACCCTGTATTTTCTAACAGCCAGTCGTCTATCTACAAGGGATAATAATTATTTTTAGATGGTTCTGGTCTATCATTCTCGTGGTTGGCACGTTGCTCACGATTCGATCCCTGAGCTCAGTCATAAGCGACTACATGGGCTACCAGGTCAACACTTCGCTGAGGTTGAGGAAGGAGTCGACCGTGAGCATGACGCGGGACAGCTAGATTTTTGAACCGCTAAAATAAATAAAAGATAAACTGCTTTCGATCCAGCTCGACTTCCCCGCCGTCACTGTCTGCAACCTCAACAGGGTCGATTGCCTCCGCCTCAAGACGGCCATCGAAACATGCGAAGAGTCGAACTACACCACCTGCGAATTCGTTGCACAAGTGAGCAGCAAAGACAACCTTCCTTAGCACTTTTCATGGAGAAATAACATTCCAACAGCCAAACCCGCTCCAAGACACAACTGACTCTGTAGAAAGAGTGGCTTTCATGGGCAAAATGTTGTACCGAAATGCCTGCGAAGACGAGGAAGAAGGGGGACTACTGGCCGAGTTAGACAATTCCACCGGGACCCTGGCAAATCCCTTGTTCAAGGACCTGGGGGAGATTGAGGAGGACGAGGACACCTTCACCGAGCTCTTCATGTACTTCTACTCGGAGAACAGGATGGTGATGGGTCACGAGTTCTCAAACTTCGTCAGAGGCTGCATCTTCATGCAGGCTAGCTGCTTCAACTCCAGGTGGTCCTCGGCTGATTGAACCACGATTTACTGTACTATTTTTTTCACTTTCTTCCTCCTTTTTCCACAGTCTCTTTTTCCACAGCAACCATCCAAGCTACGGCAACTGCTTCACCTTCAACTCCCTCTTGTCTGGAGTCGTGGACGAAGAGGGTATCCTTACGACGGCGCTGGCAGGGCCGAAATTCGGCCTCAGACTGGTGATGCTGGCGGAGCAAGAAAAATACATGGGACAGGCGTACTCTCCCCAGGTGACATAGGATCATTCAGCATAAAAAATAGGGGGTTGGGCTGGGGGCCGCGGGGGGGAGTGGCTGTAAAGTTCAACATCCAAAAATACTTTTCTTGATAGGCGGGCATACGTCTGGCCATACACGAAACCAACAGATTGCCACTCATGGACGAATTTGGTTACTACGTCGCACCGGGAGGAATAACCTCATTCTCCCTCACGAGCGTCAGTTTTAAGTTTAAACTAACACACTTTCAATGGCAAACGCGAAATACGAAACATTTTCCTCTTCTAGGTCGAGGTTGTTAGGAAGGAGGAACCGTACCCATCTGAGTGCATTCGTGAGTGGAGCGGAACCCCATACGAATTTCTTGTACCCAAAGACACGGACACTGAGAAGGCGAAACAGGGTTGGGAATATCATGCTCCCGTAAATATTGTCCCCAAATGATGGGTTTGCGACAGGACAAAAAAATAATTCCGATTTTATAGCTTTGTCAACGCCTGTGCTTGCTAGACTCCTTCCAGAACAAGTGTAATTGTACATACGCCGCCTTCCTAGACGACGACGAACTCCGCACAAATTCTAAAAAAATGTGCAAAGTTTCCTCAGGAAGTAAAATGGAACGCTCGTAAAATATTATTGGAATTTCCTTCACACACAACACTTTTCATAGCTGATGATTCCAACTGCGTCCTAGACGTGTACCGTGAACTCGAGCAGGGAACTGCCGGTTGCGAATGCAACGTAGGCTGCAATGAGCTTGACTTTGAGGTGGACGTTTCCGTGGCTCAGTATCCTTCAATGGCATATGAAGTAAATCTGTGACAGACAGCCGAAACTTAAAAGTTGTTCTAAAAGACTTTTTCCATTGTAGGAATCTGCCAGAGTTACGTACGGATTCAACTCCACCGATACGGCTATGAAGGAAAACTTGCTGGTGGTGCAAGTCTACTTCTCGACTCTAAATGTCAGAGAAATAACGGAAGTGCCAGTATACGAAACTGTGAGTATTCTTGCAAAAATAGTTTGTACATATTTACCGTGGCTCCTATCGATAGTGGTACTCGGGAAGTTTCATATCATCTCTTGGAGGAGCATTGTCGCTCTACTTGGGCATTTCAGTCGCCATGATTTTCGAAGTAATAGAATTTCTATGCGACCTTACTCTCAACGTTACCAAAGCAACGGCTGGATATCTAAAGTAAACTTTGTGTCGATTAATAGTGGCTTCATACAACTACAGCTTCAAAAAATAAATGTTTCAAGAGAAGTCCTCTCAAATACTTTTGGGCACGTGGCAGTTGTTTATACATTACACCTATCCTCGAACTAAGTTGAACCCACTTTTCTAGCCGACTTCTGGGACTTATTCACAGATTTTTTGTTTCCCGACGACCCCTTCACAGAACTCTTTTGGGACTTTTGCGAGGGAGCTTTGGAAACGGGAGGCGCTGAAGCGTAGGCAGGTTCTGGAGTAGTTGGGTAGTGCGTCTGGGCAGCCGGTGCCGGGCCCATCATTAGATTCGTATCCGACTTTGCTTCTGCCTTTTCACTGGGCGAGCGGTGGTGGTGGATTTCGTCCGGGGAGCGCAAGAGCCTGTTGGTGATCTTCGCCGCGGCGACGGCGGCAGCCGCCACGGTGAAGTAAATCCAAACGCCCGGTCCTGCTGAGCGGCCACCTCCCGATCCCGGGATGTCCTGCGGGCTGTGCATGAGCCTCGAATAGTGCATCAGGAATATAACCGCCAGGAGGAACAGGAAGGACAAAGTGTAGTTCCAGGACATGTTGGCCTTCTTTTGTTCCTCCTTGGCCACGGACGAAGCATACATAATGTAGACCATGACGAGACCACCCAGCATGATCGCCAGAGTGACCGGGAGGTAGCAGCATCCGCCGCCTTCGGAAGCGACGACCGCCCCTTGCCCTTCCTGCACTCCGCCCAGCGCCCTCAGCCGCTTGGCCCTTAACTGGATGAGTCTGATGAGCACGCCGACAAGAATCAGGACAGCGAAACCCATAATGATCTTGGCCCACAGGGTGGACGAATCCTTGCTACTGTAGTGTTTGTCATGAATTGTGTGGCGCTCCACCGTGGTCGTGGTGTACGTCGTCGACAAATTCTGCGGCTTAGGAGCCTTTGCCTCGCCATCAGAAGTTCTGTCCTGTTCCCTCGTCGGCCTATTGGTGCCAAGATTCGTTCCTCGGTTTTCCCCAGTGGGACGGCGATCCTGAGTTCCCAATCCAGTTCCATGTCTTTGTACCGTGGGTCTATTTGTCTTGGTAGCCGTGCCACGGTAAGAAGCATTAACGGAGCGTTTATCCATTTTCCTCAAATTTAAAAACTCACAAGTACACCTATTTCCCATTTTTCCACATTATATTTCAAACAAAAAACCACTAGTTCCCCAAAATAATGAGCTACCCTTCTAATTTACCTCCTTGGTGCACTTTGAGTGTCCCATTTTACCCCGATGAGATTCGCTATGCTGAAGGGACAGTTTGGATAAGCGCTACGACACCCGCCGTACTTGTGTCCCCGGAGCTCCGCCTCTACAAAGTCGTCGGAAACTTTGGCAGAGCCTAACCTTGGCCTGAAACAAAAATGTGCATAAGAGTACCATTTTTTGCGTCGCCCCACAAATGATCGGAATAAAAAAACCCTTACTCTATCAGCATGTGCAGAATCTCCCCCATGAGACTCCTGTCCCTGATGGGATCCTGCGCCAGGTCGCAGATGAGCCTCTGCACGCACTGCCTCCCGTCCAGGGCGAAGGTATCCGTCAGGAGTCCCTCCACCAGGCCGTAGAAGTCCATCTGGTCCATGTCGGGCGTGGAGTGGAGTGAGCGGCCAACGTCGAGGCTTCTCCTGCCGTTCGACACCCTGCAAGAATGAAATGTTCGGTACAGAAATGAGCAACAATTTCTGTTAGTCAAACCTCACTCACCCATTTAGTCGCTCTATAATGTAGTTGAGATTGAAACCGAGAGGAAGCCTGAAAAAAAAAAGCACTTTTAACGCCGCACATCATGAAATGCAACGGATGTGGTCCGCTCCACGCACCTCAGCTCGAAGACTCCAAAGGGTGCGAAGGGGATGAGGAGGATGGGGGAGACGATCAGAATGGTGTTGGTGGGAAAGGGCCTGATAGGGTCACGGACGAGCAGCCCGAACGGCCAGGGAGGGAGCAACCGGGGGAACTTTTTCACAGGGCGGTACACGGGGCCTGGAAAGGAGGAGCATTTCTAGTCAAAAAGGTGGAGAAGCAAGGTGATATCCTACCTTTCCCGTAGTTTGGCGGCCTGTCCAGGTTGGGCTGGAAGGTGTAGTACTTGTCGTTGAGTCGCCTCGGCTGGAACTCGAGAGGGGCCCAGTCTTCGGGCGTCTGCTCTTCTTCCTCTTCTTCGCTGTAAAACCCCTTAGGCACTATCCCTGTCCTGGAGGTGGCCACTGCTGGCCGCATCTCCATTCCCATGGCCTTGGCGATGATGGGTGCGGCCACCCCGTCCATGTAGGCCGCGCTCACCTGGTCGCCGTATAGGTCAGTCAAGCAGAGGGCCAGGCGGAGGCGGTCGCAAAGGAGGAAAAGGAGCACAGCCAAGGATGAGGCGAACAGGCCTGCAAAATATATAGATAAACAAATATTTTTTACGATGAATAGCAAATGTTACAGTTGAACTAGTCACCTCGATCGTGCAGGAAGTTTCCATGCATTGTGAAAGAAAAGCAGCCCCAACTATTTTTGGTCCCTGTCTCCTTTGCAGTTGAATTTCAGCACACAATGTCGAAGTCTCCTTCGCACTTCTTTCCAACATGCCGCCGCATCTTCAAAATCTCAACAAATCGGGCAATGAAGACATTTCGCTCTGGCATGTTCGGAGACGGACTGTCCAGCAATTCTCATCGGCAGATGGGCGAGCGACCGACGGTGCGTGCAATGCTCACCTGGATTAGTGGATCGGAGAGAGTACGACTGCGATTACGGATGCGCCGCCGGTGAAAGTGGGATGGGAAAGTTTCCTCTCGATTTTTTTGGGCGGGGGAGAGCGGCAAAAAATACGGAGAAATTTGTACTGTGCGTACTAGTACCTTCGTGTTTGTGATAGGAAATTCAGAAGAGCGTGATAAAATCTTCCAGATCGGATTTTTTTTAAATGAGAACGGCAAGCGATTAGAAAAGCCTAGCGCCAAACGGAGGGGAACAAAAGCTTACCAAAGGACAAAACATCAATGCAAGGAAGGACTAGTAATGCTCCCTTACGCAAAGTCAATTAAAGCTGGAAAAAACAATCTTTCATGGTTTGAGTCACCATCAAACTGCCAATCGCCAAATTACCGACGCTTAGCTGTAGTACATAACCCGTCCATCCTTTCTTGGAGCATAATCAATTCAAAATGCTTCCAATTACCGCAAACGAACAAAAACGACTAGTTGTTCAAAGAAGAGTTTTCCACACCGTAAAATTTTTACATTGTCCAGAAGACTATCAGACACGTGACCAAAATGTCGTCTTTCATCAGGTCCTACTTTCACGAGACCACTGTACACGGCTTTAGGTAAATAACAGAGCCAGAGCTTCCTCGATGCTTTACCTGTCACAACGACATAAAACAGGTACATCTCGGAAGGGAACTCCCCCTTGGAGCGCCTGTCCTGGGTGGTGGTGGTGGCGACGGCGGCGGGGTACCTGGGCGTGCTGGTGAGCCGCTCCCTTTCGGAGGCGGCCGCCAACCCCATCGCCACTGCCATCACCTCTGTCGCAGTGCAGGACATTGAATTCCCCGCAGTCACCATATTCACCAAAGAGAAAAACAGCACGCAGAGGAAAGTTGATTTTTGTCGCTTTCCACGTCCTTTCTGACAACAACTTTTTTTTGCCGGCAGGTACTTCTCTGAGGCGCTAAACACCTTCAAGTTCGACTGCATGCTAAGCGAGGGGTCGGAGAACACGACATCGGAAGAATCCACAGCCGAATCGGCCGATTGCGCTGAGCAGACTGCGCCCCTAAGGAGTGACTTCAGGAGCGCCATCAGGCGGGTCGTCGCCTCCGTCCCCCTGGGCAAACTGCAGGCGAGGCATGAGGCGGCGATGAACGGGAGCGCGCCGCCGGCGGACTGGACCAGGTGGATCTGCACGCACCCGCTACTGGTGGTCAGAGAGGTAGAGAGGGACGCAGAGTACACGGCAAAGATGCTGGACCTGGCTGAGCATCTGGAGGGGCTGGAGGAAATGGACGAGTTCCTCCTGGACCTGGTGACGGACGGACTGAGGATGCCCAAGGCAAGCGTTGTCGAGCTCATCCCAGCCTTGGTCAACAAAGAGCGCGAAGCCACCTATAAATCTTGCGTCAAAGCTTTCGAGCGCAAGACGGACGAAATCAACTTGCGTATCCTGGCCTTTCTTGAGAGTCAGGTGGGTTGGCATATTGTTGTTGGTAATGCGACAGGACAGATCGAAAATGTACCTCTCTGAAATTGAAGGGCAATCCTGAATCTCCTCTCGGCCTGGGCGACCTGTTCGAGTCCTACGCCGGGTGGGCCAGCGAAAAGGAGGCCCTGGAGCTCTTCCTGCCGGTGACCTCTGCCGCCTTCGACCACCTGGTGGAGGGGACGAGGCTCACGCTCTCGGAGGTCTTCCACTACTTCGGAATGGCGGAGGAGGTCCCGGACGCCGCCTTCGCCGACGCCCAGAAGTCCTCTTTCGACTGCGATGTCGAAGAGGTCATCGAGGAGCAGGAGGAGGCTTGGGGGAGGACGATGTTCTCATTCTGCTCCGGCCAGGAGGAAGGGCAGGAGAACGGGTGCTGCCTGCTGGAGAGGGAGATCAGCGCCAACTATTCCTCCGTCCTAAAAATGTTGCAGTACACTTCACCTTCGCCGGTCAGGTAAGAAAATAATACCGTAAATTTTAAGCAGCCAGAAAAGTTTATGCTTTATCAGCAGGCGGTTCTCTAGTAAGCGAAATTGGCTATGGGAAATTGCTAACAAACATTCCAAATTACCAGGAAAGTGCGATCCAAGAGTGAGGCCCGAGACATGGCAGCCATCGCCTCCAAGCTTCCCTACTCCAAAGCGGATCCATCCTCCCTTGCGGACAGCTCCGAGCCCGTCATCGTGGCGTGCAGGTTCGGCTCCGGGCACGCCTCCACCGACTGCGGAGACTTGTTTCTCCCGACCTACACCAACGACGGCGTCGGATACACCTTCAATGCCGTCGGATTCTGGGAGACATACTCCAGGACGGAGTGGGCTGAGAAGTTCTTCTCTCAGTATGGCGAAGTCGAAATGGACGACGATCACGGCGGCGAATACCCTCGCCATGTGGAGAACAACGGACCCGCCTTCGCCCTGGAGGTCCTGGTGAGCACCAGGGCGTCCGGAATAGAAGGAGGGGGACACCAGATGAGGGACCGACGCGTCGACTTCGCCATTCACTCTCCCAACGAGCTGCCAGACGTCGTCTCCAGATCGGTGAGGCTCAAGACCGGGACGACGGTGGACGCCTTCGTCAGCGCCAGCCAGGTTGTCACCACGCCGCAGGTGCTGAGATCGGTCAGCCCAGAGAAGAGGGACTGCCTCTCGGAGGATGAGGGCACAGAGAAGGGAGTCTTCATGAAGTATCGCCACGTAATTAAACTGAGTAAAAGAAATTACTAATTTTCACCTCGTCAATCGGTTTCCTTTTTTTGTTTCAGAGCAACTGCGTGCAAGAGTGCAAGCTCCAGGGAGCCGTGGCCAAGTGCGGGTGCGTCCCCTGGCACAAGCCCCGCCCCAACGGAGACAGCCTCCCCGTCTGCCACAAGGCTGGCTCCCTCTGCGTAGAGCAGATAGTGAACAGACCGAGCAGGGAGCTCACTGAGAGCTGCAACGAGGAGTGTCCCTTCGACTGCTCGACCGTCTCCTACAACTACTACCTGTACGTCGACGACATGGACGACGACGCCTGCGACTTCTTCGGAGAGCCGCAAGACGTCGGAATTCCAAAGTATGTATGACATTTGCAAGGTAAAAACAAACTATTCACCCTCGAATTTTTTCCTCGCGACAGGTACTCCAGAAACACCTTGTACACCGTCCCGGACTTGGAGGACATTGTAAGGAACAATGAGGACCTCTGCGACAAGAAGATCAGGTCGACAATGTCCCTGCTGAGAGTTTACATGACGAGCACCTTCGTCAACAAGATCACCAGGAGCAACAAGACGACGTTCACCGATCAATTAGCAAACCTAGGTCTGCCGAGAAAACTTTTGTTAGAAGTCACCAGTATGAAAGGAAACTATCCTCTGTTCTCTCTTCTCCCACAGGAGGCCTCTTCGGTCTGTTCACGGGTATGAGCCTACTCAGCCTCTACGAAATAATATTCTGGTTCGGCAGGATGGTCCGCTCGCTGGGCGAAAAAGATGCCAAAATCAAGGATGAAGAAACTCCGGCGGAAAAAAATGAAAAAACCTAGTTCAGTGCCTTCTCTATTTCATCGTTCAAATAAAAAGAGTACAAAAGTTGCAGAAAAGTCAAATAAATGTAACAGTTCATCTCCATCGTCATTTCGTCCCTCCTCCCCGTCCTTTTGCCCTCGCCAGCCACTCCCTGAAGACGTCTGCGCCCCTCTCCGTCACCTCCCCCCGCCCGCTTCGGCTCAGCACCTCCTCCTCCTCCCCTCCGCCCTCGACGGCCACGGCGATCAAGCTTGGCAGCCCTGTGACGCGGTACCTCTTCCTCAGCTCCGCCGCCAGCGCCGCCCCGTGCTGCACCGCCAGCCAGTCGCCGTGGCTCTCGGACATGTACGCGAGCATCTCCTCGGGGGAGTCGTCGGAACTGACGAACACTACCTCCAGCGGCTCCTCCTCGCGAATCAGCTCCTAAAAGGAATTTGACAGTAAAATATATAAAGCAAATAAGTAAAGACGGTTGCAGACCGTGTAGAATTCGTGCAGCACCGGCGTGAACACCCTGCAGGGGGGACACCACCTGGCGGAGAAGTAGAAGAGTACCACCCTCTTGTCGGCCAGAGCCTCGTCCGCCAATTCTACTCGGCCGCCGTCAGAAGAGACACCACCTCCAACGCAGCGGAGGAGTTTCTGACCCCGCAGCACCTCCATTTCGACTATGTCACAAAGGCAATGGAGCAGAAGATCTCCTGCGTCCAAAGGAAAAATAAAAACGCCGGCTCCTTTGCTGTCTCGAACGCCGGATACGCTACGTTGCATCTTCCCCTTCCCCTTTCTCTCCCTCGGGCGACAGCGATGCGGCCGCCGGCGGACGGAGGAGGAGGAAGGACGGACGGAGGCTGCAGCGGCTTCTGCACGTTGCTTGGCATGGCTCCAAGACGAAGGGGAATGGAAAAGGAGCCTCGGCGGACGAAGATCTGCTTTCGTCCGCCCCACAGATTTCCCCCTCCCTTCCTCATCTCTCGATCCTCCCCTGCAGTTATGTCCATCCTTCCCCCTCCGTTCGTTTTCGGGCTCCCCCTTATTCCCCTCTCCCCTCTCTTTCTCTCCCTGCATTTGACATCCATCCATTAAAAGAAGCCCTCCTCCTCCTCCCGAGCCCTTAGTTCCCCTCCCCCTGCACCCACCGTCCGCCGGGCAGCCTCTCTCTCCACCCCCTCCCCTCGCCCAGACCCGATATGACGTCCCTCTCTTCCCTTCCCCCGACGGTCCCTTCCTACTTAAGCCGCTTTTTTTCGGGGGGGATGGAGCTGCATTTTATGCCGTTCCAGTGGAGAGTAAGGGAAACAGATGAGATGCATCCCCAACGTTTTTCGGACGCCAAGGGAAAGTTGTTCCTGGACGGAAGGATGCACAAAAAAGTACTATTGTAGGATTTCAAGGGTGATTTGCGGCGCATCGATGCGTGAAAGATAAAGTTGTGCCGTACCAGCCCAAAACAATCTATCACTTTCATCTCTGCTCCTGGAGCAAATGGGCCGAGCATCTTCTTCCTTCCTCCAGGATTTCTAATCCCCCACTACCTGCCCAACTGATTGTGGTTTGAACATTGCAATTGCAAACGGACTTTAGAGAGGAGCAGATCTGGGCAACGTTGAGGAGGATTTCATCAACGCCAAGATATGGAGCTTAGTCGGAGCACAGTGAGGACTATTTTCCTATCCTGCCTTTTTCTTCTGCCCGCCGCTTTGGCAGAGAAACCCTTCAAGGATAATTTATCCTCTTCCACATTGCGAGAGCAATGCGAGGCAATCTGCCCACTTTTGAATGGCG
>JAAUXU010109263.1_pt1 | contig 15775 bp, 22 predicted proteins | sample 7278151 | NCBI WGS metagenome assembly JAAUXU01 (sample SAMN14350113, study PRJNA611818) | marine sediment metagenome | isolation source: surface marine sediment (1.8m) | place: French Polynesia: Moorea | collected 2018-08 | reverse complement strand
CTCCATTTGAGCATTCCAGCACCAAAATGGGCAGCCTTGACATTGATACTGTGTACTCAACATTGTGTCCCAGTATCACATCTACACGTTCCACATGAAAATTCCACCTCAACATGCTTCAGAACAGTGTTTCAGGTCTCGTCATGCTTGACGCATTTACTTACGGCAAGGACTGTATTCGTGGTACTAATCAGACACACCAGCACGGCCGGAAATAGGACCAAAGGAGTCTTTCGCAATCTGGTATCTTTCACTATGTTCGGCCCGGCTGCTTACTGCACATCAACACAGCACATTTGCAGAGTATTTTTTTCGATTAGCGTTATCGATAAAAAGGAAAATTTTAACACTCGATTATGATGTTCGATAGGAAGCAACAGATAATCGAAAAAATGTATTTGATTTATCAATGTCAAAAACAAGTTGTGCATTTTCTTTTTCGAAAACCGTAATTATCGATGCAGATAATTACCGATTGCAATCATTAGTATGTACTGGCAAGGTAAGAGGTACTTTTTTCCACCTTCCATCTGGTGGACTAAAATTATGTCAATCCGTCAACCGTCGGCGTTGTTGCTGAGGACAATGCCTGCCTCACATTCAACACAACTGGTATAGTCTCATGTAATGGTCATATACCGGGCCATTCAAATAGTTGACTCCATACCTCAAAGTCCTTTAAGCTTGTAGAACTAGCTCAATGGTAATGATTTGTACGAGTACAGAAACTTGATTGGATGGCAATTCGTAATATTTTTTGGCTTATGCATTGGATGACATTTTCGAGAGCACCAAGATGGACAAGGTCCCTACTTCTTTTCAAAGTGACCCCCTCCCTTTCAACAACTTGAGCCGACCTTTTGGACATTGAGGCACAAGGCCTTTTTGATTTCTTCCCTTGATGATGTGTCCTAAGCTTTCTGAATGTCTTTTTTCAGTCATATGTCACTGTCGGCCTTTTTTTTTGCAAGGCAGCCTGACCCACAACTGCAGATCGTCGGAAAAAGAATGTCCGTACTTTTGTACCTCTAGTACAAAGTGTTATAGGAAGTTAATTTTAGGCACGCAATGAGCACTTTACTGCATACTTCTATAGCTACCTTGGGTCAATTTTAAGAGCAGAGAACAAATTGAATGAAAAAATACTCCCCAATTTCAAGCAGCATCTCGTGAAGTGGCAACCATTGCCCTTCAGTCTAAAACTTTGCAAAATTCTGGGCACCAGATTCCTGACCAGACTGCGCAGTACCTGCGGGAGCCTCGTCCAGCACAAAGACAAAGCTCTTGACCCTCCTCCCATTGCCCCTCCTCCACTGGCGCTGACTTACCTGGCAACAGGGGTTAAGATCCGGTCCAGGTGTGAGGCAGCATTGATGTTCTCATCGATAGACATGAGGGACCCCGAGGAGCCAACAGTGCATTCCATTCACCACACTATCCGTCACCTTCCTGGGCGATTTGACGACTTCAGTTGGCTCTATTGTGGTGCCCTGGGCCACGATCTGACAGCTGTTGTCTCTTTTTGACCTGATGACGAGAAGACCACTTCTTGTCACGGTATCTGATGGTCTTGTGCTTGTTCTTGGCAACTTTCAGCCCTCCAACGATGTCTCTGTTTGAGTGCAGGTGTCAGGAGTTTGTGAATTGGGTGGACTTTTGAGATGAGGTTGGAGCTATTGGTCCAGCTCCAGCAGCTGACACTCCAAGGCCGTGCCAATGATCAACCAAGGTCCAGTGTGTGTTGTCGACGACCTTTTTCGTAATGTTTTGGCAGCATTTGTGAGCAGGGGTAATTTTTGTAGGAGGCAATGATGGAATTTTCATGAAACCTTCTCACACTAGCAGATTGTTCTATCCCTGTGCTATGCGTGCCATACGGATGTGGAGTCCTAAGAAACGCAGGACAAATCAACTTCCCGCCTTAATGCTCTTTTGGCACAGCACTCAGGTGGACCCCTGGCCTTCTGAGCGATCCAGTAAGGTGTCAAGTCCTCCTCGAGGAGACTATTGACCTTGATCTTCTTGTCCAGCGCTGTCTCTGGTTTGTCTGTCTTTGCCTGTGCTGCCGTTGTTGCTGGTGCTGTTCCCGTGGCTGTAACTGTCATTCCTGCCTTCTACACGAATCAGTGTCTGAACTGCTGATCTTGAAAACAGTGTAGTTGACACACTTTTCGTGTTTGAAAAAACATTTTCACTGCCATTCATTCAAGACTTGGGATATGTAAAACCAATCTCGTACAAGTATGGAATTGATTTTCTGGAAATGGCGAAAAAGTGTAGACATTTACAAAAAAAAAATATGTTATCTTTTAATGCATGACTCTTGACTCTAGCACACAATCATCCAGGAAACAGTTTGTGGCTTGCTTGAGATTCTCTCTTTGACTCGAAGACAACTTAAGAGCACATTAAGGACTGAAGGGGTAGCAATGCGTACATATGAAAGTTTACGGGACTTTGTAGTTGTGAATTTCCCTCATGGAGCAACACTTTGATGTTTAAACATCGCCCTTGGAAACGCACATTATGTCAGGGACGTAATGAGGATACACCACTTCCACATGGCCAGGAACTGAATTAAAAGCGTGTTATATTCACATTTGCAGTTTCTTTGGGCTCGTCAATGGCATCCACTTCGCCTTTGCCCACTTCCTCTCCTTCTTCGGCGTCCACTCCAGCCTGGCGCTTACCAAGTCCCAAGGCTCTAGGGTGACCTCGGTGTACTTCATCTCGTTCGCCTGCTCTCGCCTCGCCACCGTCTTTCTGGTGGTCAAGGCTGCGCCGGCACTTCTGGTTGGGGCTAACCTGTCAGTGCTACTCTGTGGCTCCCTCGTCCTCCTATTTTTGTCGGACAACTTCATCGCCTTCTACTGCGGGGTTGTGTGCATCGGGGTTGGGCTGAGCACACTCTTCACTTCGGGATTGCTGTGGTTGAGGGAGAGATTGGAAATGGGCGCGGGATTGACCTCGCTCTTCCTGATTGCGACCAGCGTTGGCGCACAGTGCTTCAAAATTCCCGTGGCGTTCTACATAGAGACGAACGTGGCGGCGCTTCTTTACGCCGTCGCCACTGGCGCATTCGCTTGCGCCGTCCTTTTCGCAACGGCAAAGTGTATCGCCGGATGTTTTCTCAGTGAAAGAAACACTTAATATCACGCTGACGCACAAATGCGCATGTCACGAAGAGTTTTACCACCATGCAATAAATCTGTGTAATTTCTGTACAGTGAATAGTCCAGTGCAGTGAATCCCACTAATAGAGAATATAGAGAAATCCGTTTTATAGAGCGAAATTTGTCGGATTTTTTTTTACTACATAATGTCCTCTGCTTAATAACAGAGGGTCTACTACCCTTAACCGAGCAGATGAAAAATACACGCTATCCCAATTGTGTGACCAGCGCTACGATCGTGTAATATATTATCTTAGGACGTGTGGCCAAGAGCCGCAGCCTCAAGATGGCGCCACTAGCGATGCGGCCGGTCACTCTCCCCACATGCGAAATGGACACTTACATTTCTACCACCTACGTAAGAAAAGGACTTGAAAAATTCAAATTTCCCGCCAATGAAGTGGCCACTGCTCCGTTCCAAAGTAAACACAACAGTAGCAGCTGACGCACAGGAGCAGAACCTGTCGTGAGGGAGTTGGAGTACGCCAAGGGCAGTGCCAACTTGAAGCTCTACGCTTGTCGTGAGCTCTTCATCATCAGCACGAGATCGCCTGGCATTCACTGCACCCACCACAACGAGTTTTCTCTCCGCTGCCATGTTTCGATCCCTTCTCCACCTGCACCGTTTGAGTCGGCAGCCGCTTTTGGGAGCCGCTGGCGCCCTTCATGCCACGCGGCCTTTGGTCGTCTCCGCGAAGACCCCAAGCAAGTCGGTGGAAGTGACATTTGAGTTGTCAGGTGGCGTCAAGCACACTGCCAAGGGAAAGGTGGACCAGAACCTGCTCGACATCGTGATCGACAACGAGGTGGACATTGACGGCTTCGGCGCGTGCGAAGGGACGTTGGCCTGTTCTACGTGCCATCTGGTCTTCAGTAAGGAAGACTACAAGCGTCTTCCGGATGAGCCGACAGATGAGGAGCTGGACATGCTGGACCTCGCCTACGGCCTTACAGATACTTCCAGGCTGGGCTGTCAGGTGTACATGACCAAGGACTTGAGCGGTATTGTTGTTAAAGTGCCTGAGGGTGTCAACGACCAGCGGTGAAACAACTTGTCAAGATTTTCAGAGAAAAGAAATGATTATAGTTCTTGTGATTAACCACTCATATATGATGTTTCATGGTGTTGGTGATTCTTTCATAATGACAGTCTGTGACCTCATTTACAGCAAGATGCCTGCAGTCTTACCCAGCGGGGGCGGTTCTCAGGGTCCTTCGTGCTTCGACCGCATCAAGATGGGCTTCATGATGGGCATGTGCGTGGGCATGGCCTCGGGGGCGATTTTCGGCGGTTTCGGCGCTCTGCGATACGGTCTTCGAGGCAAGGAACTGATTGGCCAAGTCGGCCGAGTCATGGTCCAAGGGGGAGGAACCTTCGGAACTTTCATGGCCATCGGAACGGGAATACGGTGCTGATCAGCAAGACCATGGTACACAGACCATTGGGATTGTTTAAGGACTGCCATGTACTAACTTAGCTGCAGCGATCGTGTTTCTGCGAATTAGACGGTTTCATGTACTGTAGTTAGTACTGTTGCTTTTATTTCTAAGTGCAAGGGTAATTAAGTGTACAGTGTGAGTAAAAACTGCAACATGGAAACGTTTCTAAAACAATACTACGTGAGTGAAATTGTAACAAAATCGTCTAAATGCTTGTCCAGGTCCGTGACATCTCTCAGATCAGGGCATATCATGATATCAGCATTGTTAAGCTTATTGGACTCTGAACGGTGTCAAGTTGCTTTTGAGGATTTTTCATGTTGCATTTTTTTACTTATGCATGCAGAGCCAGGTGCAATGATGAGCACACAGATTTCCAGTAGGTTCAAGAGGTATTTTGATGAATTTTGTCCAGCACAACATCAGTGATCTTTTGGACATGCAGGTATTTTGTGCTTGGCCATTGCGTGATTGGAGCACCTCCTATATTGGTGAGATATTTGGGGAACCGATGTTCCTTGGAGGCGACACCGAAGTCCTTTTGGCAGCCTTGGAATTAATCGGGCTAGATGACCAAGTCGGCTGAAAGGATATGCAAGGTGAGACTTTCGCCTACACAAACAGGGACAAATTCCTCACGTTTCTTCCAGTAAAACGTGTCATCTTAGAGATGGGCGTCAAAGGCAGAAGTTCCGGCGACAGCAAAGGGTCGTTCTGCTTGATGGGCGAAGACATGATGTGGGCGGGAGCCTTCTTGTCTCTTTCATCATGGCAATGCTCCCTCTCACCGTCGTCGCTGCTGTCGTCGTCTTCCACGAAACCGTCAAAGAGTTTTCTCCTGAGTGTTGATGAGGACAAATTGTTTTGACTCGTCTCGTCCACCAGCGAAGTCACTTCGCAGCTCGGCACCTCGACACAATCATCATAACTAATGAGAAATTCATCAGTATGCGTAGGTAGAGGTCGTAGATCAGTAACTTTACTGGACCATACGTGAAATAGGGCAATAGCGCCCTCTCCAAGGCAGCCGGCAACACTGGCGGCAGGGAGAGGTTTGTTTGCACAGCTTTATGAGATTCCTTCGACGGGGGCAGCTCCGGCGAGGTCTGTTTGCTGACTCTTGACGCTCGCTGGTTCGATTCGCACCCTTCCGGGCTCTCTATATGGTGATGCTGAGAGAAGTACAAGTCGATGGCCTCCTGAGTCCTAAAGAGATGAAATGAGTAGCAGTGGCAATGGTAGGAGACTCAGCCAACGATGACTTCATGGCTTCAATGAATTCTGTGCATTGCCTGTTCTCCGACTCCGCGTCTAGGGCCGATGTCGCTGTCTCTTGTTTCCATGGGGAGTCGTCGGAAATGGCAGCGGGGAAGAGATGCGCTCGTTGTTCTACACTCCAGAACTGACCGCCCGAACTCTGAGAACAGAAGTTACGGAGCCGGAACAAGTCTTTGAACACCAGTTCATACCTCGCGGTCTTCTTCTTGGCTGGGACTTTGTACGGTGGCGAAAACAGACGGGCTGAGAATGGGCAGCATCATACGGTCGGTGCTCATTAGCGAGTCGAACGGATTGGCCCGTGGTGTGCCGAACAACCTGACGCTTCGTTTGGACGAGGAGGACGTCGAAGACCCCGAAAAGTGGCCCGATCTATTTCTTCGAAAAAAGGAAGAAGTACCAGAGAGAGGAGTGGTCGCTAGCTGGCGCATGTCCTGGGTCAGCTCACTGGATGCCGCGACCGCCGGAGTCGACGTCACCCCTGGCGTCGAACCTGCGGAAGCGGCTTCGCCGTTGGACGAGGTTGGGTAACTGGAGGACGATTGACGCAGCCATGAGCCAGACGACAGGGTCTGCGGGGAAGTGTCGGCCATCCTCACGAGCTCCCTGTGGTCGGAGTACACAATCCGCAGCCGCCGCGCTCGCCGCGCTGCTTTTTAACTTTCAGTTCCGTTGAGACAAGTTAGGGTTGCCAATGTTCTTATTTGCGCTCAAAGCAGACATTTGAAACATATGTGACATGTTGATAGTTAACAATATTTGCTTCCATTTGCTTAGCAGTCAAAAACTAAGTGATAACTGTTGTAAAACGCCGTAGAAAATTAAGGCGAATATGTTAACACTATCAGTCAAGATATCAACTTTGCAGCTAAGTGGCAATTCTGTCAACTGAGCTCCGAAGTGAAAACAAAAACAAAGTTGAAACCTCGGCACAGAATTCATACAGATTTTCAGTATAGGATTCGTGACACAGCTGCCGAAGGCACGCTGTAGACCAAGAGAGGTGAACAGACTCCGGAGAGGTTGCGTGACCGTTTGGTTGGTTTGATTGTTGACGTAAAAGGTTGCCATATGTGCATCCCGTGTCAGAGTTGCCATGTTGAATTTCAGGATTAAAGGCAGGGATAAAGGTCAATGCTGGCACCTATTTCAAAGAAGGTATTTGCTGTTGTCATTTGAAAGCTGTGTAAAGGCCATAGATCTGCCCACAAAATGGTGGAAGAGATTAAAGCATGCCTCCATTGGAGACGTGCTTCTAGAGATGAGTTCAGTTGCTCTTGTTTATGCAATGTTGGGAACTTGAAATACACCTGAACGCCAATAATAATAGTGTGTCTATAAGCTTAGGGATATAACTGCAGTAGGTCTTCCTGATGTGGCTCGTGTAGAATAGCCTCACATAGATGTAGCATGTACTCGGTAAAGGCCAGTTAATTGTCAACAGATGTCATGGCAGTATGGAGTGAGTGGAACATGCTGCTCTTCTGGACAGTGCAGGAGGGAGTGAAGGTGGTGTCCTGTGGTGGTAGTGTAAGACAGAAAATGCATGACCCTCCAACTGCCATCATTATAAATACATGACCTTCAAACTACTATTATTACTCGCAACTACTACCATCACTTGCAACTACTATCAGTACTTGGGCCGTTCATTCTGCATATCGAATATCTGACGTGGCTTCTCTACAGCTGCGTAGACACAAGATAGGAAATGGAATGAGATGAAAATTGACAATGCAAGTGATTAGACCATGTTAAAAAACCTTTGTTTCAGTACAGAACACAGAAGAAAGCATGAATCTCAAGGATTCTCAAAATTAAAGTCATGCAACATAAAGGATCCTGATAGAGGTAAATGAGGGTCAGCTCTTAAAATTGAGTCGCTTCTTTTTGACTGAAAAAAACTGTTTCTGTGGACTGTGTTTTCGTTTGTCATCCAGCCTTAGGAACTTTGTTGGATTGGATGAGAGTTCAATTTCCATCAAGTGTTCAAGTGCTTGATGAAGGACACCCTGCCTAAGGGTACAGTTGACATCAGACATCAAGAAGTCCTTGATTTTCCCAAATCTTGACTCAAGTTCGTTCAGCTTCCTCTGAAAATCATCATTGACTTCTTGGTTGTGCTGCAAGTAAAAAGTTCCTTGATTACTTGCAACATGTAACTCATTGGATTATTTTTTACCTGTCTCTCTATATCAGGGTGCTCCACATCCTCTTAAAGTCCAGCCCTTCCAAGATCATTTTCCACATTGAAGTAGTCATGATCTGTACTAATGCGTAGGACATCCTCCAGCATTGAAATTAAGTGCAAATGTTTGCAATGGTTCCTATAAGATGGGTTGTGCTTTATTCATGTACTGTTTTGCTACATGAAGCAACATAGAAATGTAGTGAGAGGGATGGTGACTTGAGGCAGCAAAGTCTGACTTGAGACTGGGAGATCGTACATTTGCTACAGCTATATTGTAATCTAGGAAATAAATGTACGTACATATTGTAATGTTTCGCTGTGCCATGTGTATCAAAGTACTCTGGTGACGATAGCGCTAGAAACTCAGCTACAGTAGTGATAGAAACTCAACGACAATAGCGATAGGAACTCAGCTATAGTAACTCAGAGTGACGACGATTGTGGCGATGGTAGTGAGGATGAGGATGAGGGATATTGAGACAGCCAAGTCTGAGCTCAGACTGGGGATGCATGAATTTTGCACAGAGGGTTTATATACATGTGAATGAGGAAGGGGAAGTGTAACTTGGTCAGGCAATGAGGAAGGTATGAAATGGTCTAGACACAATTATACTGCCTGCTTCCTCATGCCCATGACCTTATGCACACATACATAGTACTATGCTACACATATCTATTGTATATGGTAAAATATAAGAGCATGCTAGATTTCCTTATGTGTGCTAGATTGTGTAGCAATATTTGCATGTCAGATACTACAGTTCACTTCCAATGTATGGTTAATAGTTCTTACCTGTATGCATACATTGGGCAGCTGCAGGTGTAGATATGGCAGCAAAGCCTGGTCAAAGGACAGGAAGGGCAGAGAACGAGACACTTATTGTGGTTGCAGGGGTACATGTTCTTACGTAGAATGTACACTGTCATGGCCTTAGAGTAGCAATGGTCATGCAACACACTCTCTGGGAGTTCAGGATATGCAGCTGGCTTGTTCTCTGCTCCACAGTTGCCTGTCTTTGTTATATTGTATCCATCTTCCACCTTTTCAATGCTGTAACCGAGGCCTGAGTCGGGATGACACTTGAAGAAGTCACTTTGGAGCTTAGACAACGCTATTCCCCTGATCCCATTTTTCACTAGCATTTCTTTCTGCTGGAATTTTCGATCAATTCTTATGAGACCATTGGCAAATCTGTCAATGGTGAAATTTCTCTTTAAGAACTTCTTTATCACACCTAAAAAACAATAAGGTATAAGAATAGATTTAGATTGTACTAGCACTTACGTGCTCCCCACTTTGTTGGGGGATGTTCCATCCCCTTGTAGTGTCTTGTAACGTAGCACTACTATACATGTACATGTTCTACTACACACACTCAAGCATATGCTCTCTAGTGCTCTACCCTTTCTCTATTTCCTCAGTCATGAATAAACGTTCCTAGAGAAAACATGTGTTTCCTGATTCACTCAGTGACATAACAAGGAGGAAAAAAATAACGTACTGCATGTGTCTGTCTGTCTGTATGCTGTGAAAATTAGCAACTATCGGTCTCGCACATCCACAAAAACAGCCCCAAAGACCAGCCACAGACAGACAGATGCACACACACGCCTACACACGCACATACAGGTCTGTCCTTTGATAGAGGGAGAAGAGATTGCAATGTTACTTCATACCATGCTAACGCTCCACATGCAAGTTGTGTGGAAGTGAACCCATAGTTGACCATCTTGCCCACGTGTGAAATGGTGCTTGGGATCCAGATGGGCCATAATTGGTGATGAAATAGTTCCAGCTGTCATTACTTTTACTTTGAGAGCCCTGAAAGAACAGAGCACTTCATTGACTAGCACTAGCACAGAATGTCATGCTTATGTCTGACCTAATATTGCTGAAGATGGTCAACTTGAGCCATAAACTTTTCTTTGTTGCAAATGTATCGTAGGGACTGGATATCACTTAGGAGGTCTTCATTCTTGATTTTGGCTTTCCAACTTCGCTCTATATGCCATATGCATATGGTGTGATTAACATCTGGATTTATCACAGATGTCCAGCTGTTGTAGAAAGTATTAGACATGTCAGACAAGAGGACTTTGACTTTCATGACAGTCTCTGGAGCCAGCTGTTTCAAGACACAAAGTGCAGGGGAGTGCAGATTGTGCCAAGACTTGGAACACAGGGATTCCTTCCCCACGGCAATCTGAAAAGATTTATTGTAGAAGCATGCTGGCTCAGCACCATGATACATGATACCATGAGCGGATAACTGTAGATTTTATATAAGAAATGGACAGTATAGGATGTGCCTGGGCACTGATTGATGTACACCTGGACAATGGTAGTACTCCTGTTGTAATATGTGTACAAATGATTGAGTATGCATGCAGCAATCTTAGAAGTACACTATGGTCCTATGACACTGGAAAGGCTAATATGTGTATGTATATAAAGTTAAGGTCATAGGCATAAGGAAGCAGACAAAATCCATATTGCTACGTCTAGGTTAGATAACTCCACAAACTTGACCCCATACTACTTCCCCTTTCTCACTGAAACATATATAAATGCTATGAGCAAAATATACTCCATGCCCAGTCTGACCTTAGACTTTGCCACGTCAGTATCATTGTACCCCTTGCTACAATCGCCACCACCATGATCATCACTCATCATCACCTTTGCTACCTTATGCATGCCAACTCACCTAGAACCAGAAGTGACATCAAGATGTACTTGGAGGCGTTTTTTCCATGAGTGCCATCTAGGGCAACGCAAGTTGCATGGTCAGCAAACTTGTCCAGCATTTCCTTGGATCATAACAAAGGATGAAGTGGCCATCTGCATCAATGATCTTGTGAGATAGGTGACTTGGAACAAGACTTGAATTGAAGTGTCTCCCTAAGTTAAAAGCAGGGAACTGGTCTTGCTTGAGAAGTGACAGTACTGTCAACCTCGCTGGCATTGGAATAGTAGCTTAAATTAATCTTTCATTATTACACTTTGGCTCAATTAGGCAGAGAAATTTTTTTACCTTGAAGCTTGTATTGCTTCTGAATATTGAGGACATCAGCATATGTCACAGGCTTTGATTTAGGATCCAAATCTCGGGCGAAATAATTTTCTATGACCACTTTTGGCTCAACTCCTTGGCTTAATAGGTGAGCTATGAAGTCCTTGGTCTTCCTTGAAATTCTGATGTTTCGACGCTCCAGATCATGGGAGTGCTTGAGGCATCCTGAGACTATCACAACTTTTCTCCACATGTGACACTTTGAAGACTCCAGTCCTTCATGGGAACTTTTGCAAACTGTAGATTCAGTGAAGCGAAGCCTAAAATAAGCAGGGGGTTGAGATCAAACTAATCAATTGTCATTCACTGCTATACCTTGCTGTACAAGAAGTGACTTTCTTAGTTCTCTTGTAAAGCTTATTGCTCTTGTTCCTCTCCCTGACCACACAGCAGAACTCACGTAATTGGGCCTTCTGGCTTTGTGAGCAGGAGTAATATCGATCAATCTCGATAGCATCTTTCCACTGGAGGGCCTCAATCATGGTGTCAAACTCCACTCGGAAAAGCTGCTCAGCTGGACATGAATAAGGGGGACACCCTGTTGGTGTCTGTTTGTGAAGCCACAACCCATTTCTTGTTAGAAATGTCTTCCTGCAGGTTGCACAATGAAACTTGTGCTTAGCAGGCGCATATCCTGCAATGGCCACGTCATCATCTGAGCTTGAAAGATTTGCATTGGCAGACCCAGGTCCTCCAATGGCCACATTATCAGTGGAGATCACGTCCAGCTCGCCATCGTCACCTGCACTCAAAGGACCTGTCTTGGCAAGTGCAGTTTTCATGGTGACCATGTCAGCATCATAAGTAGAGATCATACCAAGCTCGTCGTCGTCGTCCGTGCTCAGAAGAGTTGCCGGATTGGGAACATTGTCAGTGGAAATCATGTCGAGCTCATCGTCATCATCCGTGGTCAGAAGAGTTGCTGGTTTGGCAGCATCATCAGCAGAGATCACGCCACACTCGTCATCGTCATCCGCACTCAGTAGACCTGCCTCGGCGAGCATAGTCTTCATGGTCACCAAATCAACAACATCATATGTAGAGGTCATACCAAGCTTGTCATCGTCGTCCGTCCTCAGAAGAGTTGCTGGATTGGCAACATCACCAGTAGAGATCACGCCACGTTCGTCATTGTCATCCGCACTCAGTAGACCTGCCTCGGCAAGCACAGGCGTTGCCGTGGCTGCGCTGTCGATGGAGTTCATGCTGGGAAGTGCCGGTGTCGCAGTGGCCACGTCATTTCGATGGTCATAAAGTTGACATAGTCATCGGAGAAAAGTTGTTCTATGTGCAGTGCCTTTGTTTATAGTCCTGCCAATTTTTGGGCTATGTCGGCTAGCTGTCGCTAATAGCTGAAGCATTAGGAGTCTACAGCGTGCCTTCAGCAGCTGTGTCACGAATCCTATACTGAAAATCTGTATGAGCACAGAATAGCTATTATCCTAGAAGCGGCGGTCCAGGCTGTCCCAGCGTGTAAGGGTATGTGTAGCGCCATCTAGCGGACGGACGGAAGCTACTGCTCCATGTGGGACATGTTTATGTAGGTCTTCAACTCTTTTGCACTTATTTTGATGCTAAAAAATGAAGCAATGGCATCTACTGGCTCTGCAGCAACTTCACCATTCGTGAAACTTGACTTTTGCTGCACTTTTTTTTCTTTGTGGACATTTTCTTTAGTGTTGAATTTAGCCATTTGACTTGATGACATATCATCGTGCGTGCAACAAGTTGTGTCACTTGGTGATACATACATATTGAACAGAATTTGGGAATTTGACTGAAGTACACCTGACATGTTAGTGACACAAGTGCAATAAGGCCATGAAAGTCATAGAAGTGTTCAAAGCAATATTTACTGATCTGCACTTTAGACTGAACCAGTGACACAAAGTGAGAGGAACACTTGTACAGGAAAGAATGTTCATTCTTGTACCTTTTAAAGAAAAAAAAAGATTGTGTTCTTATCCAAGAAATATGTTACCCTCTGACCAAATCTTTCAGCATGGTCAGAACATGTCAGACTTCTTTTTTGGTGTGAAAAGCTAAAAGCTGCCGATTGATATAGCCGGACAGACATGTATTCAAGAGCAGTCTCTTCATCTTCTGAGAGTGGCTGAGAAAGTGCCAGTTCAATGTCACTTTGACTCAGAATGTTCCTTCTTGGTCGTTCTTGCTCTTTCACTTTGCCATAGTGAAACAGGTTGTAACTGGTGTCTTTTTCACAGTTCATTTTTTCACTTGTTTCACTTGTTGGCATCTAGTTGCAAATTGCAATCTTGAATGAGTCTTTGAATGCTTTTGGTGTTGGATTAAGATTGAAACCATTTCTTTGCCTAATTAATCCAAAAGAAATTTCCAGGGGATCCTGACAAAGGTGGCAAGTCAGCAGGTATTTGAACTGTTTTGTATCACACAGTTCCTAAATCAGGTGGTTTACAGCATTCAGAGCTACAATTAACCCATTGAAACATCAAATGTTTCCTGACCCATCCACTTCACATCCTTCAACAGTTTTTATAATTTTCCAGCTGGAAATCTCTTTCACACACTCAGGAATTAACTTGGCTGCTTCTTCTAAAGATAGCCCTTGCTGTACCTTCACAGTATCACTGGGATTGGAACTATTGAGTAAATCAAATGTTTTGTTTAAGCATGCACTGAGTGATGCAGTGGCTAAGTGAGAAGCTGGCAGCTTCTCACTTGACAACATAATATCCAATGTCAGATGCAACTGAGTGGCTAAGTACTTGTGTTGCCAATCGAACTCTCATTTTCCCATAGATTGGTGGTGGTTTTACATGTTCAGGGGATAGCTTGGGGCACAAACAAGGAAAACATAAACTGTCAAAGTTGTAAAGGTCCTCAATGTGTTTCCATGATGCAAGTCCTCTTGACATTTCTATCACGCACACAACCATTAAGAATGGGATTTCTCACTCTTTATCAGATGTGGAGGTTCGGCATAACAATAATTTCTTCTCCTCCGTGTGTGATGTAAGGATGATCTGCTGAGATTCCTAGTTCATTGGCAAGGCATGCAAAATTGCTTCCTTGGTCCGATGTAATGGCAGCAACTTGGAGGCCACATTCTTTTAGCTTTGACAGGCACTCTTTAACCAGTGGCATTAGTTTGATTCCCCTTAGTGTACCATCAACAAGAAACAAAAGCAACAGCTTGCTTCCAATGTTCACATATCCTATGCACCATGAACACCATTGCTGTTGATGAAAAGCTTTTTTGTCCATTTTCACATTTAATGCCTATCAGAGAATCTGACTTCTGCTCATATTGAAGGCCTGTTTTGAGACTATCTTCATCCATTAAAAGAGTGCACACTTGATCCTCTTTGTTTAGAGTTGACACTTGATCATTCAGAAGTTGAAAAACAAAGGGATCAAAACCATCTTCAAATTGTATTCCTGTCATCCATTGCAGCACAGTGGAGAGAGAGGGAAGCTTCAACTGTCGAACCAAGAACTTATAGGCAGACACACTCTTGTAACTGAATGAGATACAGAATGCCTTGAAATCATCTGAATATGACTTACTTTTTCTGGGCTTCTTCAGATGCTGCTTAATAATGAAGCGAGCCTCTTTTGGAAGAAGGTTCCAAACACTCTCCAGTTGAAGCTGGATGTTTGAGCCATTTTTGAGCCCTTGAACTTCATTTTCTGCCTTTCATCATTGTCTTGCAAGTCTCCTGATAGCCTCATTCTTGGCCCAATTAATTCTACAAAATGGCAAGGTAATTTTGTAGTTCTGAAAAAATGAAAAGTTTAGACCAATACCAATACAAATGATTTCTGCTACATTTACCTCCCTCTGGGTAATGACTTTTTGCCTTTTATTGGCAATGTATGTTTGAGTGTCATCCAACTTCTGTTTAAAGCTTTGAGGCAGCAGAGGCTTTGGCAGGGTTTGTTGCATAGGTAATGTTCGGCATGGAGGAAAGTCATTAGGCAAAGATGTGGTAGGAGGAGTTGGAACATCAAAGTTTGTGGGAATAGCATTCCAAACAAGTCTGTCTTTCTTGCTATTCATAAAACACCTATCTTCAAAGTGATTGGCATAAAGTCACACATTTCCTTTGCTGACGAACTCGACACTGAGGTCAGCTCGCCTCGAAAGTTGGATCTAAGTCTTGCACCTGCCCTCATCAATAGGAAAACGGAAGAAACAGAGATTTGGGCACTTTACAGAACTTTTTGAACAATTAATCACACCATATGCACCATGGTGACCATGGTGGAACATTATGTTTTGGTTTTTGTATGCTCTATGTCTTCTTATGTCTGTCAACAATTTCCTTCCGTCTGCTAGATGGCACTACACATAGCCTTACACGCTGGGACAGCCTGGATCGCCGCTTCTAGGATAGTAGCTGTTCTGTGTAATGAGGCTTAATCCCACGGATGTAAATATACATGGATGGTAGATAGGCGTGGATGTATGTAGGAGAGCAGTGTCATTCAAATCAACAGCTGAACAACAGCTACATAGTACAAAAATGGTGCCCATGTAAAAAGTAAACACATCAAGCATCACAGAAGTAAATATTATGGTCAGCACAACTTGCAGCTGGGGCAGCTGTTGCAAGGGCTTGTTAGCAGTGAAGCAT
>JAAUXU010098153.1_pt1 | contig 15775 bp, 15 predicted proteins | sample 7278151 | NCBI WGS metagenome assembly JAAUXU01 (sample SAMN14350113, study PRJNA611818) | marine sediment metagenome | isolation source: surface marine sediment (1.8m) | place: French Polynesia: Moorea | collected 2018-08 | reverse complement strand
GTGGAGAGCGTTTCAAGCGTCTGGGGAAGAAAGAAGAGAGAGGGAGGGGGGAAAGAAATTTCTTCTTTCTCCCTACTCATCCTAATCCGAGGCCTGGAAAACGCTTCCTCCTCTGTCTGTCCCAGTAGCGTCCGATCCGCTGGAAGTCTCGGAGAGAGAGAGAGAGAGAAGGAGCCCATTGAAACTTGGGCCTGAAGCCGCGCTCGCCCGGGCACAATTTGGGAACGGGCGAGCAAAGCAGACACGACTTCGGGGTCGGCCTCGGGGCCAGGAAGTGGGCCAAGGAGAGCCCGGGTGGGCGAGTCTTAAGAAGCAGGGGAGGGAAACAGAGAAATGGATAACTTTCTGAGCCTCCGTGAAGATTATTTGCCCACTTAGCCAATTTTTTCTGCTGTACGAGAAGTCGAAGTGTGTGTTTTTTTCTTTTTTTCTCTTTCAAGAGGGTCTGGGAAGGAAAAAGCAAAAGGCAAATTGAGAGAAATTCACCTTTGCTTCATCAAAATTGTCAAGTTCGTCCACTTCCTGGGAAATCCCTGATAGATTTGGGGCAGACAGGACGGGATGAGCAAGAAGAAGAGCTCCAAAATCAGTAAGTTGGACAGGAAGAAGTAAGAAATGGCCTCTTTTCTCTCACGTCCTCTTCATGTACATGAAGAACTGCCTCTTCTTGCGTCTGGACAGGACACCGAGACGGATGGGAAGAAAATGGGGAGTGCAGCGTTTTCCCCCTTTTCCTTTTCTGTTTTTTTTTTTCAAAAAAAAAGAACAACCAGAAAGAATGGGGGAGCACAACAGGATTCAGTAAAAGGTTTCCGGTTTTCTTCTTTTTCTTTTCTTCTCCCTCCGTCTTTTCTGCTTTAGGAGGACTGTGTGCATTCTGAGGAGTCAGTCCAAAGGGCCCATCTACCATATGTAATGAATGCAAGTCGACCCATGTATGGACTAGGGGTGCAATGGGTACTCGTACCTGTGCCCATTACCCGGATGACAAAAGAAGCAGTTTTGGGTGCCCATGGCAAAAGGAGGACCCAATCATAGTGGGACATACACAAGTGGAAGAGGAATGTTCCCAACTACCAGTTTCTGGAACGAAGAGAAATCTGTCCTCATGGGTTACTAAGATACCCAAACCACTTTTGCCACCTGTACCACGAGGATCTTGGTACAGCTGTATCCTGCCAGGCTTGTTTGCAGGGCTTGTCCCCGGCCGCATCCACTGGTACCGTCATCCTCAGGGCTGGCCAAAAGTGACGGAGGACATCGCGGGCCTGTTCGATATGCAAGTACGAAAGTTTGCAATATCTGGGCACCCACCTTGAACTGGGAAGTGTGACTATCTGAGTGATTGACATTGGCCAACGGTCACTCAGACATCGTGACAATGAAGGCTAGGTCAACAGTCAGGTATATGTATCTTAACAAAAATGAAAAAAGAGGGTGTACAAGTGTGCCAGTTTGATAGGAAAATATTAGCAGTAAAATTATGTCTGATTGAGCTCAAATGTTAGGTACTAAGAAAAGACATGTGGAGAAAGAATCACCCCGTATCTGAGGTCAATCAGGTACCTACGTACTTTTAGTGCACGACATTTAAGGTCACTCCTATTGTACTACAGAGCTACATAAGTAAATGGGATTGGACAATTGGTGCAAAATGGGCACCTAAAATTTGGAATACTGAGTTGAAATTTTGGGTGAAGACAGGAAGCAAGTGGAGCTGGACTTGCTCAAAATTCCCACTTTTGGTGCCATCTCTGCCATTTCAGTGGCACAGAGCAATCAACACTACAGTCCTGTGTCACTGTAGTGCCTGTACTAATGCCAATGGTGCCACCAACAGTTGGAATTTTGAGATTGTCCTCAGTGCATTTAGCGTGGCTGCATAAGCAGTCACAGACTGCTTAACTGCTTTACAAAATTAGAACTGCTTCCCCAAAGCAGTTTTAATTTTGTCGGCTGATCAGTCTGTTCCTTTTGACGAAAGCAGTTATTTGCAACGTTTTTAGGGCCAGCTGTTATTGGCAACGGTCTCAGCGTGGAGAGTGACTGCCTTGTTTTTCTCTGTAAAGTCTCTGGCCCGGGCAAAAAAATGACGGTGCATCCGTTAGGAGTCGCGGACGACACAACCGTGCACGTTCCAGTACCCGAGAGTGCACAACATGTACAGTGGAGCCCGCTTAAGTGAAATTCCTACTTAACTGAGACTTTCTCCCGTTACTGCATACATATTTTGACTTGAGTGGACTTGAAGTGAATATTTTCTTCCGCTACTCACAGGACTTTACAAACATTTGGTTGATGGTGACTTGCTAGCTTCTACAAACAGCAAAGTATTGAACCTCATGGTTCAGCTTTTGTGCAAGTCCAACATTTCGTTGGTGGACGAGTACCCTTTCCATAATTCTGGTAGCTGTCACATCATCCTTGCTGTTTGTGTTTGGTGGCAGCATTTCGGCCTCATCCTCACATCATAGCCATGTTGCCACAGTTCAATCTTCCAAATTGTTCAAGTCATTTACTTCCTTGGACGCTTTGACTCTCGGGGCGAGTTTAAGAGACTCCGTCACCCAGGTGTGGCCAGAGATTGAGAGACTCGGTGACATTTTTGCTGTTACACCCTTTAGTGCGCAGCCCGGACCTAGCAACCGTCGACCGGGATCGTCGTCAGTCGAGGCAGCATTGAGGTACTCGTCATTGACGCTGCTTTCGACGTCAGGCGAACGGACACCCACGAGTTTTTGTTCTTCTTCCCGAACTCAATGGCCCTCGCTGATTTGCAAAATCCCTGTGTGCAAAATTCAGGCTGACTTTCCTATGACTCCTATGCTGCTTCCTCAAATTCGCCAAAGCGTCCCGTTCTTTTCCTAATAATCCCCTCAGAAGAATTCTGTTCATGAAAATCTCTTCTCCTCTTCAAATTCCTCCCTGTCCTCGTCGTCGTCCTCCTCCCCTCCCTCCCCCTTCTGCAACAGCAGCAGCAAGGGCAACGGCAGCAACGGGTATTAGTTTTCGCCGTGACAAAGTTCCAAACATTCTTTTCCCCTCCTTCTGTAGTTTTATGCAGGCAGGGCAGGAAGGGGCCCACCTCCTAAGGCCGCCACGACCCCTCCTCCACGGCCATGGACTACTAGACGCAGCGGTCCACCGGTTCATTCACTCACAAAGACTTGGGTTACACTTTGCTTAGATTTCAGCCAGTTTTCTGTAAGACTTCAGCCACACTTCAGAGAATCTTGACTAAGAGTTGACATAGTTTTCCGTTAGCTTTCAGCTCGCTCCAAATCAACCCTATTTTTCCAACTTTTTCCACCATTTGAAGCACTTCCCTTCTTATTGTGTCCCTGTTGGTCGTCCCCCACTTTGAGTGTTCCCTGCTCCTTGTTCCTCCTCCGTCTGTCCTTACGTGAGCAGCCGAGACACGCGTCCATTATTACTGGGACACTACGTAGATGAGAGATGAGAGCCATTTCCCACTGGTGTGCGTAAAAAGAACCTCCTTAACTCAAAGCTCTTGTTTGCCTTATTACATTTAAGGAATATCTTTGAAGCGGAGTGAGGAGGTCTCAGGTGGTTCAGCCTAGACAGCAGCACCAATCTCAGTGCACTGCTAGAGACAATTTTTTTTTCTTTTTTGCTACTACGATGTAGTGAGACAGATTCGCAGAAGAAGGACGTCAAACATTTTTGCAGTGGCTTCTTGCGAAGAGAATTCGCACGACAATTGCAAAGTGCAACTTTTCCCTAAATCAGGGGAGGCTTCAGCAACTGACAACGTGGCTTTTTCGGAGAGAAAAGAGCCGGAGCAAAATTTGGGGAAAGGAGGAAGGAAAATTTAATGACGACATCAATCTTCATCCTAAATGAATCTTCTTGTTCTTCTGTGTGTGCGTGCGCGTGTTCCTGAAGGTGCGCGTGCACGCTTCCTGTTGGCACGACAACAACAGATTGGGGTCCATATGAACTATTGGGCCACTTCTTCATCCAAAGCTTCAAAGCTGGCAAAAAAAAGGATTACAGGGTGGACTGAAAGTGAGCATCAGGTCCATAACATTGACCCCGCACATTCATCATATACATGGAAATAGTCACTGATTGACGTCACAATGACTGATGATGAAACTCTGACTTGCTATGATCCACGAAGTGACTTCAAAGGGGAAAAATGAGATTTTATTGTTAGCCCTTCAATTAGCAGCCTTTAATTTGGAGGCCCTTTCAGCCAATTTTTCCCTGGGCTGCCTGGCCTGGCAGTCACCTTTTTGGCGGATGCTCGTGCTAGTCTACAATAAGTCTGTTTGGGGGCTCTGGATGTGTTCTACTTGTCTGATAAAGACCTTGATACAGTTTGTCCACGTTTTCTTCTCCCTGGAGGGGTCAAACGTGAAAAACCTCTGACCCACCCTGTGCCCACTTTCTTGCATGTTGCTACCCTTGGCATAAAGGACAAGAGCAAAAAACCTGTAATTGATGACCCTTCTCTGCCTCCCTCCTTCCTGTGCACTTCATGTATTTACATGTACAGGAAAGCTTTTTGGAAATAGATCTTTTCTACCAGAGCTGAGGCTTCTTTTTGCTTTTGCCAAGTTTCAAAGTCACATTTATCATACGATGTTGTTACATGTGCAAGAACTGATGTCTGTAGCAACAGATAAAGCTATCAACGAGAGATCGATTAATGCTGGCTCTTCTAAGCTCTCTGAATCAACGTGAGGCTGAAAAGGAAGTTGTGGGGATAAGGAGAAAAAAAAGGAGTCAGTGGTATTTTCATCAGGATGTATTTCAGCGTCCATTCATGCGTGAAGCTCTGATATCTTTCTAGTGACTACAACAAAGACTAACGTACCGCGTGCAGTACAGGGGTGTCCAGAAGTTGGCTGCTTAAGGCGCTGCGTTGACAGCGTGGCCAGCTAGTTGTGACTCCCGGAAGTTAGCAGGGCTGGGCGGATTTTGGGGGCCTCAATCTGCAATTTGGTTGACCCTGCTAATTTCGTCCACCCCCGGAAAAGTGTCTACAGCTTGCAAAAGAAAATCGTTTTCATGATTGGGTACTTCCACCCTCCTCCTCCCCCTCCCCACATTTGGGCGTGCCCCAGGTGACTTTGGAACTTTGGCTGGCCTCGCCCACTTAGGAGATGAGACTTGGTGCACCCTTAACCACAGCACCAGCATTTCTTTACTCTCTCCATCCCAAACCGTCCTCTGGCCACCAGACTGGACCACGTATAAGTGGACCTTCCACTGCCCATGGCTGCTTGCCAGGTCAGACTCAGCCCTTCTTTCCTGACATTGTTATGTAGGACAAAAAAAGTTTTTAAATAAATGACAAAAAAGGTCCAGTTTTTCTCACCAGAGGATCTGGGTCAAATTTGCTGGTGAGAATAACTACTTGTTTTTCGTCAAAATGTAATTTTGTCGAAATTTAATCGATCTCTTCCACTGTCCATTTGCAATACACAGTCATTCCCTAACAAATCAGCCCCAGAATATAAATCTTTCCCATATAAGGCAAGGCTTTTCCATGGTAAAAATAGCTGAAAAAAGGAAGAAATCAGGGGTTAAAGAACGTTTTCCCACTGACATTCCTGTGAAAGAAAAATGTTTGGTCTTTTGACTTTGCTTAGAAGCCTCATTTAGTCAGTAGACAAATTTGGGTAATGTTCTGAAAGAACATGTATGACCCGGCACAGCGGCCTGTGACGTCATGAAGTGTGACCAGCACAAAGCGGGGGCAGGCGGGAGTAAATAATCATGGCTCACGCAAGAGCATTGAGACGGACGTTGAGTCCACAAGAGTGGAGATGGGTCTCGGGGACCGAGAGCGATGACACAAACTGACCTTAGTAAAAAGACCATGCCTAGACCTTAAGTCAGTGTAGAAAATTAGTATCATTTGATCATTTTATCAACCTTGATAGATACGATGTGTGTGCATGGCTTCATTGCTTTCACTCATCCTCATGCATGGCTCATGAAAGCTCTACGTCCCTTTTTCTTCCCGACTTTTGAGTGGTAAGAGTGTTCAAGTTATTGATCAGACTTCATATACTGGTTTAAATTAAATAAAAGCTTGACCTTCGTGTAGGACGACCTCAGACAGACTAACTGATGGTGAGGAAGAGTACTCCCAAAGTATTGCTGTGTGAGCATGCCGAATGCATTCAATTGTTAAGTTCTTTCAGCTCGTGGTCTTTATCCCGTCGTGTTTTCGTGTCGTGGAGTCCGTGTCCGTGCTTGCTGTCACCGTTGTGGCCGAGCACTCGCTAGCTCGGCTTCACTGGTCACACAGACCGTGCTGGGTTGGGACATTTTGCCAACAAGTTTTCTGGTCACAGGCCGCCGTGCCGAGCAGACACGTTCTTTCAGGAAATTACCCAAATTTGTTTGCCATGCTGCATAGGTGGTTTTGTGATCATCAGCGTCGGCCCGGTACTTGACCGGGACCATCAGACTTGCCCGGAACCACCCGACGTGGTCGGTCGTCAGGTCGTTGACCTCGTCCATCGACTCCTCCTCTCAAGCATTCGCTACTTTTGGACGTCCCCGTACCGAGATTTCCGCTCAAGCGAATCGCCAGAGCTGCGTGCTTATCGACACATTGTTTGCCCAATCATCATAATAATACAGTGGCCACAGCTACTCCGCGCATATCGAGACCTGCTCTCATTGCCAGGAAATCCCTCACTGAACTGACAGGCTGGACGAGTGCGTCGACAGCGGCCTGATGGACAGGCTGGCGCTGACCAGGAAGTAGCAACGTCTCCGACTGCTGCGGGATGTCTTTCGCGGCCACTTGTTTTTGCGCCATTTTGCTCGGCATTTCACCGGGCTGAATGCAGATGCGATCATTCTAATGAACGGCCCTGAAAAGGAAGAAAACTTTGGTCAAAGTCGTAGAAGCAAAGAAAATTGACCAGTTTTGAAAGGGGGAAAATCAGGGAGTTCGATGACTTCTCGGGTCTGCCTGTGCGAACGTGCGTGGACCCGGTTGGGATCCCTGACGGAAAGGTCACTACTCTGCATCCGCGTCTTCGTAGATGGGGCTGTTGTGCGGATGAGCAGAAGCCGGGGCATCCACGTACAACAGCATGTACGCGGAGGCAGGGACAACACCCACTGGGGTGGGCATGAGTACATGGGGACGGCCAACAATGGGGGTGAGCCGTCACGGACAGGACAGAGCAGTGGGTGTGAGCAGCTGGGGATTTGGGTTGCGGGTCCAGGTCCGGGTTTGCCTGCCCAACGTGCAGCCGCGTCCCGGATGCGAGTCCTGATCCCGGTCACAGCCCTAGTGTGTACTCGTGTTTGTGCGCGTTGATGCAAAAGTGCGCAGTGCGCACCTTCAAGAGGCAATTGAGGGAGAAGCCAATTTCTACTTGCTGCAACACCGCAATGTTCGTAGTGATACTTGTGGGGGGAGGGGGGAGATTCATGGAGGAGGAGGAGGAAGAAGAAAGCATTGCGAACACTTTTATAGCATCCGCTGAAATGAGTCTGGCAACGTTGCTCACTAAATTTATGAAATTGTGTCTCCTGGCAGGTATCTGTAAACGTACACATGTACACACATAGTGGAGGGGGGAGCTCGATGAATCCCCCGCACCACCCCACCCCACCCCCAGTCAGCACGCATGCATGCATTCACATTGCATGGGCATTCACTCATGCTGCTGTTACTCTAAAATATCACGTGTTGTTTCATTAGGCCAGTTATGCGTGCTGTTCTCCTTGACTCACAGTGGACGCCTCGAAAGTTGCTGCTACTTCGTGGACTCCATTGTCAGTAGCTCAGGAAGAAAGTTCCAGTAAACAAGGATACTTTCCGTCATCGATCAGACCTTCATTGTTTCTGCACTTCACAGTAAAAAGCTGTTTTTTCTTAAGCGGTCACCTTGATGAAGTGTGCAAATTACAGATCTTTGGCAAGTCTGTGCGATCATTTTCAATCAGTGAGTCAAATTTTTGCTTGTCTGTCTCAGTCGGATCTTGATATGGCCGAAATCCTCGACTTAACCGATCCCATCTTTTGTTCTTGTTAGCACGGAAATTCTGGCTATAGCAGAATTTCATTGCCGACCACAAAATCCGTTATATCGAGATTCGACTGCGTTTGCAAATGTGGTCAGTAGAAAAAAAGGTAAATTCATGCCTGGAGTGACTGAAGAAACTTTAGACATAGCAGTGTCTTGAGCTCTGTCATAAGTCCGTGACAAGTTTTAAGCACTAACTGACGCAGCAAGAGTAATCCTTCCTACTGATACCATTATTTATTATCTCCGCACTGGGGCCTAAAGAGCCTACGTAAAAACAGTGTTCGCTGTAAGGTTGTGCAAATAACGGGGAAAAAAAGCTTTTTACGGTGGGAATTCGGAGCCTTTCCGAACACAAATGTGTTCCCTGTTCTTCCCCTGCAAATTTGCACCATATTTTTTGCCCGGAGAAATGCTTTTAATTCAGTACACTGCGGAGAAGGACATTTCTCTAAGGTGAGCTCGTATGGCATCACTCGTACATATCGACTATTTTATACAGCACTGCCAGAGGTACCCGACATTGTTGAACTTATATAGCTCATTGTTATACTTAATCCAAAAAAGTGGATGAGCCCAAGTGTCCAGTCCATGCACTTCGTGCAGTCCATGGAGTTCATACACAATCCATGCCTGGTTTTGGACGTTGTTTGGGGTCGCAAATTGAAGTTACAGATACACAAAGTCTTCAACCTTTATTTGCAACCTCAAGTGACCTCCGAGGCCAGGCCTGAACTCATTCGTTCCCCCATTTTTAGAGCGTGCTGAACATTTCCTATTTTATGAACTTTTTTCATTGGAGGCCTCCTTCTGCCCCAAATAGGAAATTTTGGATTTGGAGTTCTAAAGAACTCCCCGTGGGAGAGGTGCCTGAGGTCAGATTTGACCTCTCCAGGATAAAAAGATAGACCCTTGCCAAATTTGGTGCGGATCCATTCAGTTCCAGAAACGTAAAAACATGATACATTGTATATATAATACATATGTACCGGAAGATCTAGATGGTAAGGAATGACCTGTTACAATTGTCAATTTCTGTACGCCTACGAAGGCACGCTTGACATCGACTGAATGCTCGAAGTCTCAAGTTTTTGTTTATTGCAATACTTTGAAAATTTAACCTATTTGAACAATGCTTCAGGCATTTTTGTGCCATCCTTGGACAAACCTCATTGCAGTAACGAAAAAAGGTGTATTAGCAGATTGCGTAACGAAGAGATTGACGCCTTTTGCACTTACTGGCTTTGGCATTGGTCCAATTAGCACCACTTTTGGCATATGCATGGGCAACGCATTTGGTATCGACTTGGCATCAGCGTTGGTGATGCGTTAGGCAACAGCATAACATTTTAAATTATCGTTTCAAAAGTTCCAGACGATAAAAAACCCTTTTGATGCCAAGCAACCCTTGGCCGCCGAGAAATTGAGTTCTGTGTGGAGTTGGTACTTCTTTCTTGGTCATGCTGTTCTGGTCCATGTCATACATGAGGAAAATCTTTGCATTTCAATAAAACAGTCGTGCTTATGCAATTGTTGCAGTGAAAATTCTCCCCCAGAAAAGTTCTCCTCGAAAGTTGGGTAACAATGTCTTCTGCTAAGCATTAGGACTACTCAGGAGATAAAGAAGGTGGTGGTCTGGAAACTAATGAAAGTACTGCAGTGTGTTATGCGTACGCAAGAAACATCAGCGTAGAAGAAAAAACCCTCTTCCCACTTTCCCCACGCCTACACACATTCTTCTAAGTACATGTGAACACACATCAATGTACTGTGTACATACACATCCGTGTACGTACATAGTACACTGTGCAGCAGACCGACGCGATCTCTGTGCAAATAAGAGTTGTAAAATGATCTCGTGTCACAATGTGCTTACATCTGTCACACCAATGCTCATTGCCTTAGCATCCAAGGTCTTAGGCCAACTCTCGAGAATGATATGAACCAGGGTAGAGATGTGGGGATGGAGCTGAGCAGTGCCTGACGGCAACACCGGTTGTCCAAGGTGCTGCAGCGATGCTCGTTGGAGTTGGTGCTTCAGGACTTGGATTTTCTTTTTCGCGCGTCCACCCCTTACAGCGAGATCGGAAGTTAGTAGGCTTGGATGCCAACCTTGGGTCATGAACCAGGGAAGACATCTTTGGATGGATCCTGCCAATTTCTCGTGGCAAGATTGTCCAGGGTGCCAGAGTCACGCTCTTTCAAATTGATTTGACAGCGGGACAGATTTGTTTGGCACTTTTTGGCACATCCCCAAGCAAATGGGCAGCCGCGAATAATACCAGACTTTAAGAAAAACTACTTCAGTCCCATTTTCCGCCGAGAAAGGCCTGATTAGTAACAGGTACTGATCGAAAACGATGGGGATCCAAATACTGACTTTTGGGGCTTTGCACAGTATAAACGTGTATTCCTCAATGCGGCGTCCCCATCACTCTCAGCGTCCATGAGATCAGTGGCTCATCCCAGATTAATAAGTAGCAGAGTGCACAAAAAAGAGATTTGTCAGACTCTGCTCATGCTGCCGCATCAGAGTCCGTGGATTTTATTCAGTGCAGTGCTTTAATCAATGTGTGACCTTTTTTTCTGTGTTTTGCTGCTTAGTGATGACCAAGTTGGTTCCTGTGGCGCGAAATCTCTGCCAAACACAACGTTGTGATCAACTTAACCATGGACAACATGCAGACCATCTGCCTCGGCTGCCTCTCGGCTGCCAGGGCCTTCTAGTCAGCCTTGGAAGACCATTCTTCCCCAGGCAAATGAGCTACATACGACGGTGGTTGCCCGGCTCGCGTCAGTCAGCTGTCGATAGTAGACCCAGGATTGTTGACCCCTGCGGGTAACTCGAGGAGTTCTCTATGAGTATAATAGGAACGCCCGATCCAGATCAGACGGCCCGACCGTCTAAAAAGCGTCAACACGACGTAGCGTGACCAGTTTTGACTAACGTTCAATGCCAACTCTGGATGATAAACCAAGGCGATGTCTCTGGATCACTCAAGACCAATTCCTCACGGCGCCAAAGAGGTGCCAAATTCGGAGTCCTTTGGCAACTGGAGACTTGGTCATGGTTAAATGTTTGACGCTTTGTTTCACGTCAGAATTGCCACGTTCTATACTTGCAGAGTTGACAAACTAAGGTCATTTGGTTTGAATCACACTGCTTGTGTTGAGTCAGGGTTGCACCAGCTGCATTGAAATCGGTAGCAAAAAATGTCAAGCCAACTTCGCCATTGAGACTCTCGAGGTCACCCCTTTGTGTGTGACTCACCTCTGGTCCGTCCAGTAGTCAAAAACATGTCCAACTGTGGCAGGTCCGCCCAGGGGGACTCTTTCCAGAGCTTTTTCTCCCTCCCTCCTGACATCTCCCCTACAGATCTCACTGAAGTGAAGAGTTTTTTTGGTGCCAATCCTCCATGATCCAACCCCGGACTGACTTCTTGAGCTGCTCCATGTGTCTTAAGCACGTCAATGGAAAAAGTGGGAGTTCTGAGCCATTCATCATTTACCAAGTGGCATTAATCTTTCGCTGAGTGGCAGATTAAGCCTGCGAAAAGAGGGAAAGCAGGGTACATATGATGCCGGCTAAATGACTGAGCTCAAGGGAATGGCCCTCAAGAGAATAGTTTGGCTCTGAAGTACGGCCACTTTCTGGAAAGTACGACACAGTCGTGACTGAACTTTCAAGTACCTGTCCAGACATAGCATTAAGCGATTTATTGTCTTTGCAGACGTCTTCGTGCATCGACAAGTCAGTGTCCAGGTACGCATAAAGGATGTGTCGAAATTGACTTTCCCCAAAATTGGCGGCCACGACTTACTTCAAAAATTGGTGTTGACTTTCCTCGAGAAGCTCCCTTGAGAAATACTCTCAAGAATGTTTGAATCTACGACACTCCTAGATTGATCGACTTCAGTCAATGCTCAGTCATCTCTACTCTTCTTCCCCCTGGAGATGAGCAGCCAAGAGATTATTTTCCCTTTCATATGATTTGTATATTTCATTTACGTCTACTTTATGTCCTTCATTATGTTTGCTTTCAGGTAAGCGTTCCTTGTTGGCAAGGTCTAATGAGCGAATTGAACCTGGTCAAGGCGAAACATGATATGGGAGACGTTTTGAAGAGGATCTTGGTGACGTTGGTCATGGAAATTAAGCTAAACTTTCCTATTTTCGGCTAGCCCAGCATGGTAGTTGATGACCTTGAAGCTGTTGTACTGGTTATGGCGTTCGACTTTTCCCAAATCAACGCAATTTTCATCACTGTTCATCACAGGATCAAATACCACACAAACATGCCACATTCTTGCAAAGTTATAATTTCACTTACGTTTTGCCAAAGAGAACAATCATTTACTTACAGGTCACTTGAACACGACGCATTTTAAGCCAAAGATAATTTATTGTTCTGCTGCCTTGTGATTACCTAACACTGCATCACCCTTCTTGTACCCCCCAACCCCCCTTCCCCTACTATCTCCCCCCCCCCCAGTGCCAACTTCATTTCCGCTTTCTCTCTTCTGCTGTTCATGCGAGGGAAAGCACCGATAGGAAAATTAAAAGAGACTTTCGGAGGAGGAGGAGACAATCAGCTGAAATGATCTGGCAAACCTAAGGGACGATAATAAAATGGCAGCGCTGATAGCATCTCTTGGGTTTGCCAAACCAGACAATTGCTTGTTTTCAATCTTTTTTGGGGGGGGTGTAGCTGACGTATTTATGGTGAAGTACAAGTCTATTGGGTTACTGAAGACTCTAGTAGTGCACAATGGTCTCATGTTACCAGGGTCTTTTTCGATGCCATTAACGTTTTGGCAGAACTTCTTTTTTGTTCAAGTTGCAACGTTCGTTGTTTCCCCAAACTTCTCCTGTTGGCAACATCTCTTATTTAATACAAGCGTGGAGTAAAAAAAAGGATCCCTTCTTGTGTGTATAGGCGAGTTTCATTCAATTTTGAGCCGATCCAATAGTTCCCCAGTAGTGACGCAGCTGAAGAAATCGTATTTTTAATCACCCTGTACGATGTCTCTGCCCAAAGTCCAGTCCTAGGCTAAGAAGAACTGATAAGGATCTGTATCTACCTACACTGCCACTGCACTTTACGGGGTGGTCCACACAAATCCTGAATTTTCGCTTTAGAACCTATCATTCATCGTCTGTTCCTCCCTCCCTGGGCTTGAGTGGCGGCCTCTTGGACGCCCCCTCGACTTGATTGTAGCACGTGTGATACATGGTGAACTTGGGGTGCGTGAGGGCCTTGATGACGGACTTGCTGCTAAGGTCATACCGACTTTCAATAATCGTATTGACCTGCTCCATCTACCTCCTTTGACTTGTCGCACCATCTGATTCTTTGCAGTGCCTTTAAAGTCGAGTCTCATTGCCTCTCACTTGCGCCTAAATTTCGTCTCTACTTGCTCCTGATGTTAATCTCGACGAAGTTGAAAAATCTCCGGATTTATCTGAACGACCCTATGCGCATGTACATGCGTACGTGCGCATGCCTGGCCTTGAGACTCCTCACTGTTGTCAGAGACACCCTGTCCAGGATTGCAATGGCCTCCTCCTCGGTTTCGTCCCCGACACGGGCATTGGCCGTGGTGTTGGACCCCATCGTGAACTTGGCTTTCAGCGGTTTGACAAATGGACCTGCATTGCTGTGCGTGCCAACCTTGCCGGACGTGATGACGACGACCAAGTACGCCTCCCACCTGGAATAATTGTGTCCAAATCTCTTTGCTGTTTCTTGAATTTACAATTCAGGTCTAAGAAGAGATAGAGATGCCTGAAAAAAAAGGTGAAGATGCCAAAAAAGAAGTGGAAGTGCCTAAGACTGCAACACGGACGCCTGGAGTACTCAGACAGCTGGGTCATTCCTGTGCAGTCTGTGTACGGAGGCCCAGTAACACTGTGCATCACTGATGGAGTCCAACATTCTTCGCATGAAGTACTTACTGGCTACAGAAAATAGGGTCAATGAAATTAGCACACTGTCCCCAGCTAGTTTGATGCTTGACATTCAAGTACCGGTACTTGGGTTAGGTCCTTAGAGAATGTCACTAAATCGGCGTTCTTCCAGGGTGTCCCAGTTGTCAGCGTCTCAGTTGTCAGCGTTCCAGTTGCCAGAGAACTAGTTTCAGCATGAGGAAACGAATCATCCTAAGACTGAGATCACTTTTCCACCTCTTGCTGGTCTTGTGGTATAGGAAAAATGTCAGCATCTCTGCCATAATAGAGGTATCCACACACGCACACACAACGAGAAGGCTGAGGCTGAGGCTGAGGCTGAGGCCAAGGCCGAGGGGATTGCCAAAATGAGGTCTGATAGGGGGGAGAAGATGAGAGAGTGAGAGAGAAGGGGAAAAGGCCTCGTGCGCAAAAAAAATTGAATTTTTTCACCCCTCGAGTTATGGGAGTCGATTTGGTGGAAGAAGAAGAGGACGAAGAAGAAGTGGAAGAAGAAGAACGTTCATCTGGATGATAGAGTTGCTCCTCTTTCGCTGTGCGTGTGTTGTGTCGCTTGGAAACCTTCTTCAAATTTATCGTATTCAATTTGCTCAGACTCTCTTTTCTGCATCCAAGCATTGTGTGCGCCACGTACAGGGTGTACCACAAGTCCGCGCTCAGATACTTCAACTCTTGCCTCGTGCGCACCCAGTGTTTCCCATTAGGAGAGGGTGGCTTTGAAAGAATGAGTGTAGGAAACTTACACGTGCTATTCGGCAAACATGCCCGAAGTCATCAAGATCTTGAACGGGTACCTCGTCCTGTAGGCATTTCAGATTCGGTACACCCGGCACACGTGCACAGTGTAAGAGAGAATTCGCAGGGGTTTTCCTGCCGCCATCCGGTGAGGTTATTCTTTGGGCGGAGACATTATTTAATCCACTTTCCAGCGTTAGTGACGTCCCCGGACCTTATGCAGTCAGACGTGTTATGCACGGCGCCCTTTGTGGCAATGGCCCAATAGTTGAGTGTCTTCTTTCTTGACGCTGCTTCTCGTAGGGATCAAAACTACGGGGTGACTGGAAAAGAACGGGCCCGTCGTGGGCTGGAAAGTTTGTCCAGAAAGTTGAGTGGCAGAGCTTTCAAATGACATGGGACAATCTCGGAATGCACGTGGAATTCAAAACCTTTTCACTTTTTTAACATAAAACATGATTGACCTTACCTTTGGTCATTGACATGACTGTTTTCACTCTCAAGAGCAATTGTGACGGCTTGGAAAGTTTTTTTCTTGATGCCACGTCTTTTCACAACAGCCCGATCATTACTGTTGTTGCTCTTGGTCACATATCTTGCAACACAATTTGTATCCATGATTCTGTTTGGTAGGACCACGCACTTTCTGCGGGCCTCAAGGCCTGATTCCGCCACCATTCTCTCAATCCAGGAGATTTCCTTGCACCTGATTATGTGTAACTCCTGTGTGTGGGTGTCGTCCTTGCATACGTGTGGCTGTTGCGTTGTTTTTCCTATGTGTAGTTCTTGTTTGTGTGTAGTTCTTGTTTGTGTGTAGTTCTTGTTTGTGTGTAGTTCTTGTTTGTGTGTAGTTCTTGTTTGTGTGTAGTTCTTGTACGTGTGTAGTTCTTGTACGTGTGTAGTTCTTGTACGTGTGTAGATCTTGTACGTGTGTAGATCTTGTACGTGTGTAGATCTTGTACATGTGTAGATCTTGTACATGTGTAGATCTTGTACATGTGTAGATCTTGTACATGTGTAGATCTTGTACATGTGTAGATCTTGT
>JAAUXU010060901.1_pt1 | contig 15778 bp, 11 predicted proteins | sample 7278151 | NCBI WGS metagenome assembly JAAUXU01 (sample SAMN14350113, study PRJNA611818) | marine sediment metagenome | isolation source: surface marine sediment (1.8m) | place: French Polynesia: Moorea | collected 2018-08 | reverse complement strand
CTCTCTCTCTCTCTCTCTCTCTCTCTCTCTCTCTCTGCACTGCACTTTCCCACAAGGTTAAGACCGCATGTTTGACAATCTGCGTGTATTCTGTCAAACATTTCCAGTCGTACCTCATCAGGGCAACTCTTTTGCTGCTCTGATGACTTTTCGCATTCACGCGCACACGCAGACTGCGCGACACGACTCCGATAAACACTCTCGGGACTCAGGAAATATCGAATGAAGAGGGAGCAACCATAATATTTATGTTTCCATTATGCGACTTCTCACGTTACTCCTGAGACTGACAGAGAAGGGGGGGGGGAGAAAAAAAGTCTCCAGAATCAGCAAGAGGCAGAATTGTCACTCTGGTTCTTCATTCGTACAATCAGGACAACCAGATTCTTCTGGACGGGTGGATGGTGGAAAACAGTTGGCGCGACGAATTCTCTTAAGGACCGTTTGACTGACTGATCTGGCGGAAAATTTCGCAAAAGCAGAAGCAAAAAAACCGTGCAAATTTTAATGAGAACCAGTCACGTCTGGTGGATTTAACGACAGCCAAGTCCTTGTACGCTAAGTACGACACGCACGTAAAAGCTCGACGACTGATGTTCTACTTGAAGCACATCGCTTTTTTTTGACATCCAGCTTTGGTTGTTTTTTGGGGGGGCTTTTTTTATGCCTACCTACCTGCCTGCCTGCCTGCCTGCCTGTCTGCCCGCCTGCCTACCTGCCTGCTGCCTGCCTCTTGTCTCGTAGTTCTTCTCGCTAATTATAAATGCTATGGTAGAGGAAGAGAGCAGCGATGTAACGAGGAATATGTAGTACATAAAGCTCCCCCAAGACTAGTGGCCGCCCGAAAAAATGCCGGGTCGGACGCAACCCATCATTGAGGGAGAGTGGATGGATGCTCAAGAGCGCATCCTGCCCAACAACAACCCGGTATTTTGGGGGGGTAATTGCCAAGCTGTGTGACGGCAGCAACAATTTGGAACGGAATATTCACATAAAAAATTGGGACCTCTAGAATTTGCGTTCTTTTTCTTCTTCTTTTTGAGCTGGCATTTTAGGCTCGATTCCTGTATGAAAATGGGCAACTACTACAGAAAGAAGAAGATTGCACATATGTAGTGTAATAGAGTGCTTCCCCTCCCCATCCATGATCACTTTTTCCTTTCTTCAACTACTACAGCGTGTGATCTTATCTACATCCAGAGAATGTAAGTAGAGCCGTTGGAGGCTGCGCTGAGGTTGGAGGAGGCCTCGTCGAGCCCCCAAAAATTGTCAATTGATCGAGTTCGGGGATCATAAGCACTGAACATAGTAACACCAGTACCAAGTTACGCAGCGTGAAGAAAGAGGCTACCACTGAGGTCATATCCAGGTCTATGTTGTCAATTCACCCCGTTCACGGATTCTAAAGAGACGCATTGCACACATATGCAGGTGCCAGGTCCATGCTCTCTAGTGAAGCACACCCGAAGCGTGTGGAGGCTTCCGCGGCCACCGTCGAGGTCACATCGAGAGCTCAATTGTTTCCAAGCTTCCGGGATTTATAAGCGGGCAAAAAGTTACAGACGCAAGTGCCAAGTATAGTGGGCGATGCTATCTAGTGCAACACAACCATGTAGCTTGTGGAGCCTCCCCGAGGCCGCTGTGAGGCCCCATATTTTATGGCGATGTTGATGTCTTTCTTGACCAAGCTGGGAGTGAAAATTAAAGTGCTTCACTAGATAAGATGAGTGTGTGCAATGGTGGTCGCAAAGAAAAGTCTGATGAAGCCCACAGAAAGTGGTGCTGGAGGACTGCCGGGTCCAGCTGGTGCAGCAGCATCAACAGCAATCTCGATTTACCCCTCCTGGCAAGGCTGGATTCAATTCGTCCATTCAAAGTCACGTGTCGCCCATAAATCAGTTGGGTATCTGAGAAAAGAAAAGTCAGTCACATCTGCAGACAGCACAAGCCTTTTTCCTCCTCCAAGTCGACAATTGTCGACGGTCTTAAGAGTTTTCTTAAAGGATCCATCATATATGTTCCCAGTCGTGTGTCTTATTTTTTTTTTTTTGCCCTCGCATTTCTACCCAGTTTCCCCCCCCCCTCTCGAAATTGTCTTTTCCAATTGTGCGGGAAACAGCAAACAGCCACGCAAGGGAGTAGAGGGAGAGTCAGCCAGCCATCCCCTCTCCACTCATGACCGATAAATCATTTTAAGAGCGCCAAAGAGAGGCGTACCGAACGGGGTACTAAATGGGCAAGGCAAGCGAGCATACCTCGAGCAGCGGCAGCCGCACCAGCCTGAGCTTAGCCGAGCGAGGCTGCTGAAGCATTAGAGGAAGCAAAAATGATCTAGGCGGAAAAATCCCTTTACCACACGTCTGTGCTCTCTCTCACGAATTTCTGCCTTGCTGCAGTAAATAACGTCCGCACATGGATTTACGTGGGGGTAAGGGAAAAAGAACAAGAAGGGGGGCTGCATGGAATTGCTAATTTGAAATGCGAAAAAAAACCCCGCCTAGTTTGGGCACTGCTCTCTTTTTTGGGCACCCACTCCAATTGTCCGGTCTGCTTTATCGAGGCTCTTGTTTCAAAGGATTTTCTCTTTTGTCTCTCATCTGAGTCGATCTGAGCTTGGTCAGCTGGCAGCCAAAGGTTCATCTTTGCTATTCATTACTTTGCTGTTGATGCGACCCGAGGTGTGCGCAATTTTGGAGGGAAGAAAAATGTTCTGCTCTTCCTTGGCCTCTCTTATGCACCCATGAAAAGGCCCTCCTCTCTGGGCCTTACAGATTAGCACAAAGGGATAGAGAAGGAGAAGAAGACTAGAGAGCCCGCTCAATTTACGATCCAACTGCACCAGCAGCAGCCAAGAAAAGGATCGATTCACGTAATCAGAGAGAGAAGAGTAGATTCAAAGGGAACTCGTAAACATTTCACGAGATGTGGATGTAAATGGAGGAGAGACGTGCCAACATGTACCAATTCAATCCGACTACAACGACATGTGCGACGCCACCGAGACGCTCGGCGCCGTGAGCGGGTGCGTGGACTGAGACGCCTCCACACGGGCAGTGCACCATGATTTGCGCTGATGCACACGCAAAACTTCAAAGTGTCCACGCAAAAAATGTTTTACTGCCTCCGTCGCTCTCGCTGCAAAAAGAAAAATTCGCGGATCTGCCAAAGCAGTAAAAGGTGGACGAAATAAAGCGCAATAAAAATCACGCTGTCACCGGTTCAAGGCACGATCGAGGAGGGAATCGAATGGGACCCTTTGTTCTTCGCTCTTGTTTGTTCTGCTGGATTATCGCTCATTTAACGCTGACCTCCTGGCTGCGAACAAGATGTCAGACATCTTTACCCCAGGAATTCATGACTGCAGAACCCTCTTAGTAGCTGAGCTTGGGAGGAGCAACAACTGGCGGTGCTTGAGATTTTAGAGCTCATTCGAAGGTGTGTTAAACGTTGACTTTTACGCGCACTTTATAGCCCGTAAAAACCTCCGGGAATGACTTCCCAGCACACGCAGACCGCAAGGAGGGGGAGAGGGAGAAGGAGAAGGCGACGGAGGAGCAGAAGAGGCAGAAGGCGGCGGAGGAGCAGCAGAGGCACAAGGCGGTGGAGGCACACAAGATGATGGAGGAGTGGGAGAGGCACAAGGTGACAGGGGGGCACGAGGCGACAGAGGAGCAGGAGAGGCACAAGGCGATGAAGGGACAAGAGCAGCACAAAGCGACGGAGGGACAACTAGGCAATGGGGGTCCAGGAGAGGCACAAGGTGATGGAGGAGCACAAGACGGCAGAGGGGCAGGTGATGCACAAGGCGATGGAGAGGCACAAGGCGACAGAGGGGCACGAGGTGATGGAGGAGCAGGAGAGGCAGAGGGAGAAGAGGGAGTGGCGCGAATACCTTTGTTTGCGAGCGAATTTTTTTCTCTTCTTTTTGAAAATTGAGGAGAAATCGCAAACGTCGCCGAGGGAAAAAAAATCCCGAGTGATTTTTGGCAGTCGCCGGCGCCGCCGGTTCTGCGTTCCTGGCCGCCATTGGCTTGTGAATTATTGGACGATAATTGACTGTGGATTTCACTTTCAGCATGGCGTGAAATCTTTCTTTCTCTCAGGTTTTCCGCCGATTGCACAGATGCCGCCGTGAACCACTCGGCCAATGGCGAAACTGCATTGTCTGCACTGCCAGAAAAAAAATTGGTGACAAACTCGAGGGATCTGAGGAGAGCCAGGATTTACTGCGATCAAGACCACTCTGACAAAGTGCTGACAGGCACTTCCTGGGCTGTCCTGGACTGGGCTGTCTGGTCACGTCATGTCCTGCACCGTCTTGTCTGGTCCGGTCCTGCCAAGGCCTGACCTGTCCGTCCCGTAAGGTCCTCCACCGCCACATGCTGACTGGTCTCGTCCTGCCACTGTCCTGTTGTGCTCGGTCGCACCACGCGTCCGGGCGTTTCCTGCCCTGTCGCCCAATACCAACTGCTTGGGGTGTTCGGGGTCGACTGATGAAGGGCGACTAATCTTTGTCAACCCTCAGAAAGAACTCGACCATATTCACGCCGTGGACGACGCCGGTCGCCATCGCACACCCAGTGTGACCAGTGTGCATACAAGATGCTTGGCACGGACGACGTGATCTTCATTGCCACCCGGCAACTTGGTGGTCAAATTCACTGCAGTCCAGTTTTGATTTTGCAATGTACCTGTGTCCAGGTGTCTAGACGCACTCCTCATTGATCTGACTGCGGTGTCCGTTCATCAGGATTTGTCAGTAAGACCCTGTATTTTAAACTTAAGCTTCTAGTCCCTTTTTAGTCGAGTGTAAGGGGATTTTAGCCATTAGCCCACTAATTTTTTTTTCGGCTAACTTAACGCCCGTAGTGAGTGTTATTGCTACAACGTGGAAGAAGCACCCAGGATTGCGATTAATGCCTGTGGCACTTCATCGAGGCATAAATTGAATAATTTGGTCGCATGAAGTATGGTTGTGTAATGATGAAGGCCCGACTGACTCTGGCTAGCCACGGAGCACACGAAGGACCGGCCGACGGCCTCGCAGGTCTTCGCGGTACTTGAGTTGTCGACCTCTGGGGCTTTGTAGGGACCAATTAACTAGCTAATTTAGCTCCGTCCCCCCCCCCCCCTCTCTCAATCGATTCTACCGCCTCCAGTCTTAATGGGCCTTTTCGCCAACGTCGTCGTCGACGTGTGCTTGACATTTTTGCGCGCTTTAATCCGGCTTTAATGCCTCAAAGTGCCTCTCACACGTAGACCTCACCTTTGCCGTGTGAAGACCCGAGTGTGACTGCGTCCAGAGGAGCGACACTTCCTCGACTGCTCTCTCTTATATACAGTATATCAGCCTCATTGACCAGGCAGTTTAATCTCGGTGACTCCAAGGCTAGAGGTCAAATTGACGTGGCTCTGGCGCCACGAATTTCAAATTCCAGCTCTTCCCCTTCTTTCTCTTTCTCACGTTTTATGAATTAGCTCCATCTTTGCCGCTGCTCTCGTAAGATGAGGCATAAATTCAGAATTGGCCATTTAGCGAAGATGTGAAGCGTGCTTGAGGACTTTAAAGGCCAATGTGAGACTTGGCTGAGGAGTGGAAGCGCCGCCAGAGTGAGGAAATGTTGGCATAAATACCCGGACTGGACGGCGATGGAGTCGCCAATCATGATGCAAGCAAAGGCTGCAGCAATTACACTCCTCCTATCATCAGCATTAGCTCCATAGTCGCAAATCATGCAGCTATAGAAGAGGGAAGCGAGCGACACTTGTGCATTGAGCAAATGCAGTTGCATGCGGCAGATGTGCCGTCGTCACTCCTGCCTTGGCCTGTTGCGGAGAGCGCGTGAATGACGAGATCTTTAGGGCCATTTTCCACTATCAATCAAGAAGCAATTACTTCTTTTATGCTTTGGCGGATTTGATCGGCACTTGGCGCCCCCCCCCTCACGTTGCTGACGTAAGAGTCGACCCAGGACGACGATTTTTCTCCTTACCTGGCTACGGATCAAGCCGTACTTCGAAGCCTGCGTTGACACCCTGTAAACACTTTCCTTCTCCTTCTCCTTCTTCTTGTTCTTCTCCCTATGGACTCGGGCAGAAAATCTTGCCAATCAATCCGTTTATTAGCGCCCGTTAGCTACAACACTGAGGTGGAGGCCCAAAAGCCATGAGGATGGAAACGGCCTCGTCAATAATGTCGAGCTAGGCGATCACTCACGGGAAAACCACATATCTAATCCCGATCAATTAGGAGGAGGACGCCTTCACCTCTTCTCACATTCTTCTGCCACTAATTTCTACGTAGCCTTCTTATATGGCTGTTTTCGGTCTCTCTGCGTTTCTTTGAGTGCGTCGATCTCTGTCTCGATGAGAAAGTTTGCCAGCCTCTTAAAGGTCAACTTCGGAGCTGATGAAGCTGGTGCGACGACCTCAGCTGGTGTGGACTTGAGCGCTGAATCCCCATGTCCTCTTCGCCCGATCCTCAGTGTTGAACTGTCCGCTCTTATGCTCTTCTTCTCTCTTTGTTTCTTTTTCCCATCGCATTCGCATGCGTCGACGGACCCCAAATTTGTCGGTCGCCGCTACTGCCGCCGCCGACGTCGCCGTCGGAGAAGGGGGAGGGGGGGGCAAGAACACCGAGCCCGGTGAACGGCGTTTTGCGGCGCGAAACGCCGTTAGATTGAGGTGGGTCTTCGTCACCTGCGCTACTCTTTTTCGGACTCCTTGCTGAGAGAGTGAAAGAAGAGCGAGCGAGCAAGAGAGAGAGAAAGAGAGATGATTAATAAGGCATAAATCAAATGGGCCCGGAGGCGAAGCAAGGAGGGGAGGGGGAAGATACCCCCTATCCTACAGGTATGCGGCATTGTGGGTGGCTTCTGGTCGGGAGATGGAGAGAAAAATCTCTTTTTCTTGGTCTCCAAGTGCTCTAAAGCACTGCTTCGTCGCATCGTCCTGGTGCAACTTGAACCCGGGGCCATGGGCACGTGTGCATTCGGTTAACTATGAAAGTTTGCTGTTAACTTCAAAGGTATCGACTGTGACAGTGCAATGGTGCGTCTCTCTCTCTCTCTCTCTCCCCTGCGCAAGTTGGCTTGGCTTTTTTTCTGGGGGGCTGAGGAAGTTATTGGCAGTTTGTGGTCGACGTAAAAGACTTGACTACAATGAACCACCCAGCAAGCAGCAGGCGGGCAACCCCGTGGTATAATTGACAGTCGTCGTAGAGAAGTCGTTTTACTTTGTTTAATGCCCCTTTATTGGCCCGACAGCAATTTTGCATTGATCCGTAGTAAAGAAAGAGCGGAGTGAACTCAACGGACAAACGATTTCCGAATGTGTGTATATTTTTGTCTTTATCACAGCAAGAACACACCAGTCAATAATAGTTTAGGAATGTGTAGATTAGTACTGCTACGTGGATGAAGAGCAATAACATTGGACGAGAAATGTTAGAATATAGATCAAGAATGTACATATGCATTTATAGCAATCGATCGATAGGCGGCCTAAAAGGTGAAAAATCGTGGAATGTGGAGAACAACTTGTAATGTGTGGAAGCTTGGAGATGTACGCGTTGGAAAAGCTGTGGTTGAGCCATGTCTACTAGTAGGCTACAATGTGTACGTGTACTACACGAGCCCGTACGTACAGCAAGATGGTGAAGCCGACTGTGCGTCCAAGGCCCTTTAATGGCACTGAACAATGAATATAACATCATCATATCTCTCCTCTCTCACTCTCTCCCCCGATGTGTGTGTGTGTGTAGTTTTTTTTCGTTTTTTTCGGGTTTTTCTTTGTTTTTTTTGTGTTTTTTTTTCGTCTACTTCTCTCGGTGCTACTCAATCAATCGGAAGTCAAGCTTGCTCCTCTGTTGTTGAGCCTGTTAAAGTCTTGCTGTGAAGCTGGTGAAGCAGTCCCAAAGTCGACCCCAGCCTCTAGGTGAGAGAAAGCTGCAAGGAAAATTGCAATAATGGAGACTGGGTTGATCAACATTAAAAGCAATCTTACATTGCGGGGAGTGATAATGCTGCAGATGTCCTGGCCATGGCTTGTCGGTGGAAGAGACTTTGCTCGTGGTCTTGGCTTTTTTGCTTTTGTTGGAAGTACTGTCGTCGTCCTTCATCGGCTGGAGGATTCGCCTCCGGGCGTTGATGAACCAGTTGTTGACTTGAAGGAGTGACAAGTTGGTCTGGCGGGAAAGCTCACGCTTCTCTTCTTCACTGGGGTAAGGGTGCTAAGGTGGAGGAATCAAAGGGATTTTCTTTCTTTTCATCTCGCCTGAGTCGATAAGAAGGTACAACATTACCATTATATGCTGGAACAGCCAGGCCTTCATGACTGCTGTGGACTGTTTTGGAAGACTGGATTTCTTGACGGCCTTGTTGCCCTCTTCGTAGCCCGAATCGTCGTCAAAGTCATCGTTCAAGATGGATGAGGCAACTGCAGGTAGAAAAACCAATGTCATGTGGCCGCCAGCTCTTCCCTGAGTTGACCGGGCTCCAGCCATGGCCACTTACTCTGTTCAATGTTAGCCTCTAAGGGTGCTGGAAACGTGTTAGCAGCAATGGCAGACATGGGAGTGGAGCCGTTGATCACCTCACTGTACTGCGAGTGGATGATCTGCTGATTGGGAAAGAACTGCTGCTGCAACATCAACTGCTGTTGCGATTGTTGCTGCGGATCGTAGTGATGATGCCCGAAATGAAAGCCCAGACTGGCAGGCGGCCCTTGCTGCTGAGGTGGTTGGCACATGCTCAACATTGGAGACGCGGCAACGACCGAGGCACTGGAGGAAGGAGAGGCAGCAGCTGATCCTGCCGAAGGTAGCGCATCGGTCATCTGGAATGGGACGGACGCGTGCAAATGAAGCATTTCTCTAAGGCTATTGAACACTCACACTGTGGGGTTGGTGCATGTAGGCTGGCGCTCCCCCGGTAAGCTTTGACCCACCACTATTATTGACGACAGCTCCGCCAGAGCTATCGTCGCTGTCATAGCCGCTGTAGTCACTCCGTAAGAGGTTCTCACTCTGCATCTTGGTTTTGAGGCATGTAATGTAGCGGTTGCAAAAGTCTTTGCACAACTCCTGGACCTTCTCAAGCTCCAGCAGATGAATGCGAAGAACTTGCAGTGATTTGATCATCTGCGGGGGGGAGGGCAAAAAAGCGCGCATTGTACGTACACTTTCATTATGCAGTAAACTCTATCTTTCTTTCTTTTACCAGTTCATTTGCTTCAGCATTGTCTGACAATAAGGGCTTCTTCTCTCGTTGCTGCTGCTCAATGAAGACCTGAATGTCGGCATTAAAGTCTTCAGACGAAGAACAGTCTATAGACTGAGTGGCGACCTCACATTTTTCGAACAAAAGTGCCAACAAAGGAAATAACGGGTGCCTGCAAGTAAAAACAAAATAATGCCTTACAGTTATGTTCTAGTCGAAGCTGTGATGAACGCAGTCTTCAGATACTTACTTGTAAATGGTTCTCTTGTCCGCTTCAAGCTGAGCGTTCTGGCTGGGAGAGAGCGGTAGATCTGAGTTCGCATTGAGCGATTCCAAATCAGCCGCTGCAGCCGCGGCGGCGGCCGCCGCAGCTCCAGCCGCAGCCTCGGCCTCAGCCGCCGCAGCCGCCGCAGAAGAAGCCGCTGGACTGATGGCTGGGGAGTGACTAGCCGAGGAAGTAGCGCCATTGTTGCTACTGCTACTGGCGCGGCCTCCGCCGTCGCCGGCGCCGGCGGCGTTGCCATTCCTGCTGTACGCCGCGGTGACGCCCTGACCGAGCAGACGAGCAGTAGCATCGCCAGTCATCGACGTGGTGTGCATACTGGCAATGATCGGTCAGTGAAGTGAGTTAAGTCTCAGTAAAGTACTGGAAAGAGAAGAGGAACATGCTGTTGGGTTCTTGGGAATATGAAATATTTGAGTGATATTTGAAATATGTGTGTGCGTGTTTGTGCCTTCTCCCACCCTCTCTCTCTCTCTCTCTCTCTCTCTCTCTCTCTCTCTCACACACACACACACACACACACGCACGCACACACACACACCCAACTCAACACAACACAACACAACACAACACTGCTATCTGAACTGGGTTCGCTTCTGTCAGTGCGCCCAAGCGAAACCCAACTTTTCCATTCATCTCTAGCAGCCCCGAAGAAGAGCAGAAATCGATCAATAGAGCGATTCATCCCCGGCGCCCCCGCCCATCTCCCAACAGATGCCAGCCAGGCTGCACGAGACAACTGATCGCTTTTTTGTACATTTGGTCTTACTGACTATCCTGAAGCGGAGGTGACAGGACTGGTTTATTATTATTATTACTATTATTTTCAACATTGTACGCATTGGAAACGATCCCTGTGTGTCCGAGCGTGGCGAGCAGCCGCGCCAGCAGTTATGATCATGCTGTCCTGTACAGTATAGTTACACACACAGCTCTCCACTCACCAGTTCCACTACGCCAGCTCCAGTATGTACGAGTATTTACATACTGCACACGTTAGTAGCAGGTACGTTGTCGGAGTCACTGATTTAAAAACCCTTTCAATTTTGGCTCACTCACGGGCGTAACGAAGTTTTCCGTTTTTCTCCTCCTCTTTAATGTGTATGATGCTCCTGCCTCAAAATGCCTCCCAGGGGTCAACTGCTATGCCAACTGTCCTATTCAAAGTCTAGGAGTCCCCAGTGACGCATTAAATCAAAATGAGTTTTCTTTCCTCTTAGCAGCAGCAACAGAGGAAACAACACCGACTAATACGAAGTAGAGAAAACGTGCGAGGGGATGAAGGAAGAAAAAAATGCTCCAGTTTGAGAAATGTGCTTATGCAGCAATCATGCGATCCTGTGCATGAAAATAATCGGCAGCCCCGAGCGACCCCGACGGTCACGTTAATGTGCGGAATGATCCACAAGCTCCAGGACTGCTTTTGCTTGTTGGGAAATGACACGAGACTAAGTACACGTATCCTAGGGTGACATTTGTGAGACACGAGTAAGTCGTTATTTCACAACCCAGCTTTTGCGGTCCCGACGGTTCTACGTAGCATGCGGGCTCAGCATTTGTAAGCAAGTACTGGCAGTCTTTTTCATGGCTTCAAGGTGTGCAATTAAAGGGGCTACAATAATCTACTGATGGCTTGATTCGTGGCCTTTGCCTTTAGCGTTGCGTGTCCAGCTTGTTGGACAAGCTACTAAAATGAGCATTAGCGGCTTTATGACAAGTGATAATTCTTCTGGCTGAGTTGAACGCACACAGTATACACAGGTCGTAGCAGTGCTCGGAGTAAGCTGAAACCTTCCTCCTACGTACGTGCAGTGCAGAGAGCACACACGAGCAGACATGGCTATGCAGTGCGTTGTATGCGCGTGCGCACGAATATCCACGTCAAACTTGACACTCGTGCAGCTGTAACGACCGGAAACGGTGCCAAAATGTGGCCAATCTGACCAAAGATCCCATCAAAAGTGGTCGCGATCCCCAGGCTAAAGGCCTTTAATAGAGACCGCTCGACTTCAATGCTTCCAAAGCCTCCCCACGAGGATGTAGGGAAAATCTTCAAAGCGTCGTGTCAAAGTTGATGTCAATTTTGGTGAATCTCTTACTGCGTGCTGCATTTCTTGCAAGACTCCATTGGAAATTCAGGCCAGCTCAATGCAATGGAGAAATAATCAGTTTTTGGGTCCCCTCAGCTGTTGGGACTGCTCTTCTATAGCACCACAGCGCAGGGTCGTTCAGATAAATCCGGGATTCTCGTATTAGAACCCGCCATTCCTCTTCTATTCATCCCTGGGGCTTGAGGGGCCGCGTCATGGACGCCCCCTTGACCTGATTCTAGCACGTGTAACACAAGGTGGACCTGGGCTACCCGAGGGCCTTGACATTGGCCCCATCGTCATACCGACTCCCGCTGAACATTTTTATCTGCTCCATCTTCCGTGGTTTTTTTTGGCGCCTGATTTTTCATTTTTTTTTTCTTGTTGCAGAGGCTTGACAGTCGAGTCTCATTGCCTCTCACTTACACCTCAATTGTTACCTCTCCTTGCTCCTGATATTTATCTGGATGTAGTTGAAAATTTTCCAGACCCTGCACCGTGGTATGATCACGGGAGAGTCAATTTTTTCTCCCATAAATCATCTGACTACGTCTTTACTATTCGGCATTAGGCAACAGACCTACGAAGGAGCACTCAGTCAAATTCTAAAATTTTCATTTCTTCACCTAGCCTAATACCTGTACACGAGTGTTAATAGCCGGTGCAGAGCGAGAAATAACAGTCTTATTAGTTTTCTATCAGCAGTCCTCGACAGCAAAGAGTTGTAAATTCACTGCACAAGCCATATATTTACGTACTACAAGATCCAAAAGGGAAGAGTAGACGACTGAGGAGAAGAAGAAGCGGGCTGTTCATAATTGGACGCTTGTAAAAGCAGGCTCTACCTTGATTTAGGGCAGGGAGAGATTTATTTTTCTCTGCGGCTAAGGGACTTGTAATTGCAAAAATGAGATCTCTCAGCCAGACCCCCAAGAGTATTGTTGAGGGCGAGATTAATTGGAGCTGGAGCAGGATCGACCCTCTGCCACCACCAGCAACGATTTTATCAGCGTAAATTAATGTCGATTGGAAGAGATCTCAGATTTCATACCGAGCCGCCCTCCCCCACCTCCTCCTCCTCCTCCTCCTCGTCCTCGGGCACATTTGCGGAGGAGAAAAACTTGCTTGAAGACGTCTAATCGCAATTGGCCTCGCAGAAGAGTTCGTGCGGGGATCCTCGTTCCATGCACGCTTATTACTGGAGGCCACGAAGCAGGCTTCATAATATTGGGGCGTCTGTCATTCCCCACAGTTTGATACGAAGCAGATCATCACTGCTGGCTACCGCAGCATTTTTTGTCTCCGCAGAGGTCAGGGCCTCTAATGGGCGGTGCGCACCTCTGCCGCAGCAGCGTGGAGAGCTGGCACGCATTGTTGCGCGCCCCCTGTGTACGCACCAAAAAAAAAAAGAAGGCCCAGGCCTAACATAAGGTAAGAAGTTTTAAGCAAAGCATGGGAATGAATGCGCCTCCTGTTATTATCGCATCTGCTGCTCTTTTCTTTCTCTTGCGAAAAAGCATTTTTCGCAAGGCACGTAAAGTCTGCTCGCCAATATGGCAGAAGGAATTGGCTGGGCTTGAGAAATGACAGCTCCTTGGCGCGCGCGCACGCGCGCGCGTGGTGCACGCGCACGGCCCCGCGTGCGCCCGCGTGCAACTGCACGCGAGTATTTTCGCGGTGCTCTAAGGCGCGACTAACGATCCCAGATCCGAAACAGGAAGAAGGAGAGAGTTACTTTTTCTGGCGAATGGCAGCAGTCTGAGACAAAGCCAGAGAAGATTCGCGCATTGCTGCTGAAATGCGAGTGTCTCTGAGAGCCTATCAATCATTTTTGTTTAGTTCTTCCCCCTCCCTCAGAGGTGGATGGAGAAAAAGAAAGGGATAATTTCAGCCCCTCCAGCGGCAGCACCCAAGCCAAGCCTGTTCTTTTTCCTGTCTATCTCTGCCTTGTCTCCCTACAATCACACACGTAATGCCAATTTGCCTTTTCTGCAACTACCGTTTTCGCTTTGCGCCAATTTAACGAATTATTGCAGAGTCGTATATAATTTACGCTACTGCGATGGGCACGGCCATTAAAGACGTGCACATTCGCCGCTGCTTTGAGTTGTGCTCGTTACCACAGGACTGCGCCGTGGAGTTCTGGGACAGACGATGTCACGTTGGCAAGAAAAGAGTGGAAGAAGCCAACAGTTTTGTCACAGCGACGCTGACTGCAGCGCTATTTGTGTGCCCCTCAGACGTGTGGCATTCATTGCGATATCTGCTTACCCCTTTTCCTTCGCCCTCACGTGTAATCATCACAATCAGCTTGTAGAGAGAGAAGACATGCCTGGTGCTGCGTGGCAGCAGTGGTAGTCATTTGGTAGGCAGGTACCAACATACCTGCCTACCAACTTAAGAAAAGAAGGGTAGGTAGATGACAAAATAATAGCCCGATTTGGTGCATTGACATCCAGTAAAAAGTGACGAGAAAAGCCAGAGGCAAGGCAAGGTGAGGCAAAAAGAAGGCGAGGAGGAAAAGGAGGGGATCTAGCAATGAATGGCGGGGTGTTTTTTTTTTTTTTGCTCACAGCTAATGCTCGACGGAAAGGCCATTTCCTTGGGGAAGAGAGATACGAAAACGCACCTCTATGATCTGCAGCAGCAGAGATTTCATTCTCAAGTGCAAAGAACAATAGGTGGAGGAAAGATTACTGTGCAAGCCAGAGACTCGTTTGATTTTTTTCCATTTTTCCCCCTCACCTTCGAGGTACACAGTGAGTGGCAGAATTATTCGGACACTCAGGGAAAAGTGCGACTTTTACGTATAAAAGGCGGCGTGAGATTTGAAATGAGCAAAAAAAGGAGTGAAAAGATATTCTTCCTTTTTCATTTTAGAATACCTGTGCAAAGTTTTTTGCATGAAAGATGTCAACACTAAGGACGATATGCGAAAATTGGTTCTAGCAAAATTACTTGAATGATGTTCACGCATACTTTCTTCGGTTCACCTACCATGCCTCACTGTGTACTTCATGTGCATATACATGCTACGTGGCATTGACAAGAGTTGAGCCCACAAAGAAGTACCGAGGTGTGAAGACATCAGATGTTACTGGATCAGTAGTGGACTGTTCGGAGCCATTGAATAGACATTGCCTGGTCTTTCTTCGACTGACAGTCTTATGAGCAGGGACTGAACTGTGTTGTGCTGTGCCGTCCTGGGATGCACTGAACTGTGCTGCACTGTCTTGGGATGCACTGAACTCTGCTGTGCTGTCTTAGGAAGCACTGAACTGTGCTGTGCTGGTTCGTCTTGGGATGTACTGAACTGTGCTGTACTGTCCGGGGATGCACTAAATTTGGTGTACTGTGTTGTCCTGGAATGCACTGAACTTTGCTGAACCCTCAGCCTAGATCCAACTCTTTTCCTCAGCCAAGTAGATCATGTCACCAAAAATATGAAAGCGAATGTATGTCCATGTTCACATCGTCCGAATAAATTTGTCAAAGCCATTTTTTTGCTCATTGTTCTCTTACTTTTTAATGCCGACATTTCTCATGTGAAATTTCACTCAGATATTCCAAAATGAGAAGGGAAGAATTTCTTTCTAATACTTTTTGCTCATTCCGAGGCCTGCCTTGACTTATATGAAGAAGTTTTACTTTTCTTGACCGTCCGAATACTTCTGTCACTCACTGTACGTCCGTCAGTACTGCACCGGTGCACGCGCACAACACTGTTGAACTGTCAGTGATACGACTTCTGGCACTGGTTCTCGAAGCCAACGGCGACGCCCTTCTTGACGTCTTCTGCCAGCATTTCTTCGTTTCAGACATGTCACTGCCACCACTACCGACCAAGGTCTGGCGCGTCTGCAAGAGCTGTCGTCAAATGGCAAATTGCAAATGGCCAAAGGGGATCCCTCTCATCATGGATTTAGACGCCGAGGTTTGGGCCATCACGTCTGCGTAAGTCAGGCTCATGCTATGTATTTAGTACAGCGTGCAAGTTGAGCAAGAAAAACTGCGTCCGCAGCCGACTACGTAAGGTTGGCCGATTGGGGCGGTCACTCCGTCAACCACGTCAACGTGTCCCCGATTGCCTCTGGGTCAAGTACTTGAGCATACAGTATGACCTCTTTTTAGAGGAGCATTTCTTTACTGTTCGTATCCCACTCAACAGGTTCCATTCCACCTCTTCT
>JAAUXU010071521.1_pt1 | contig 15788 bp, 15 predicted proteins | sample 7278151 | NCBI WGS metagenome assembly JAAUXU01 (sample SAMN14350113, study PRJNA611818) | marine sediment metagenome | isolation source: surface marine sediment (1.8m) | place: French Polynesia: Moorea | collected 2018-08 | reverse complement strand
GTTGAGAAAGCATCTTCTGAGTCATCAATGTCCATAAGTTGAGCAAGAGATGCGGACAAATTATCAAAAGAGGTTGTCAACTTGACCTGATTTTCCTGAATGAGCGTTGCAAGGAATACAGGTGACACTGGATAGGCACTTTGAGTGAGTTTGGTGAGCCCATTGATGTTTTTTGTGAAAACACCACGTAAGGCAGAGGTAGATCTCTTGAGTTTTTTGAGTTCTTCACTCTCAGCTTCTTTGAAGGCCATTGTCACACTATGATTGTCACACTTCAATTTGAGTTTTTAAATGTTCATGTTCACGACGCCATGTAATGTACCGAGGGTGAGGCTAATTCATAAGATGTGAAATGAACTCAGAGAAGGTCAGATAGAGAGTGATTATTGTCTGCTGTAATATGATCTGAGTAGATGAGAGAGCTGAGTAGCTAAGAGGTGAGAGAATGTACAGAAGTGCAAGGTAGCATATAGATACCGTATGTCTCATAGATATATGAAATATTGTATGTGCTGTAAAGTATAATACATTACATTTCTTTCTAGCTAACAATCCTGCACAGATCTACCCTCATTACCCTCATTACACCAGATTTTGTTCATCTAATTTTAAGCAAGTCAGCAGAATAATTCGTCATTTTTATTCAAAACAGTTTTTACATAGACACGTCTCTCTAATCCGAGTTTCCACAAAACTGTCTCGTCTAAGTAAGGCCATTCACTGAATCAATTTCCATTCCCAGAAAAAAATCCCGTTATCTGAGTTCTGCTGTGCTAGGTAGAGTGCAGCTTTTTCCCCGCCATGAGCGCGTCTGTTGGTTCGCTATAAATTAAAATCTTGGGCAAGTCTTCGAGTGTCCCGCTGGAACTCGCACTCGAGGTGTCGTGATGTCGACTCGTGATGTGTAGGAGCCGTCACACATGTCCACATTGCTACATGCAGTACGTGTGTGTGCTTGTTCATTAGAGCATGCACACACGCACAAAAGCGAGCCTCTATCATTTGCTACTCGAGCAGAAAGCTACCGGAAAGTGTTGTCTGGCTACTTCTTTTGTTGAGACTTTTACACAGTCTCTCGTCTACTTTACTACACGTTCTATAAGCGTCTGTGAAATAAACAGACTTGCTGCCTGCTCAGCTGTGAACGACCTCTCTCTCACACACACACGCACCCGCGCCCCCCACACTCGTACAACGGGGAGAGACTCACATGTATTTAAATGTCCGATGCGTGGTGGGACAGCCGGCCGCCAGCAGAGGCAGCTTTGCCACGAAAGCAACCAACGGCAGCCAGTACCAGTTGGTTGCTTTCTCTCTTTTCCCCCTGCTGTCTCCTCTCCCATCTTACCCGTCGTTGAACAGGCTTTCGCTGCATGCCAGCCCGTGGCATGAGGCAGCAGCCTTTATCGCGAAGCCCTCATCAACGTGGTGAGGGCAGCAGGGAGTAGCACGAGGAGTAGGTGCCGTCCTCGCTCGACATGTGTGAGAGGAGAAAGATCGATCAGAACATTGCTCGCATGGAGAAGGAGAGGGAGGAGGAGCAGGAGCAGGTGCAGGCGGTGTTGCCTCCGCCACAAGCTGACCCTGACTGACTACGTGCGTGCACTTGCATGGCCTGGCCTTCTGTCTGTCAACCTGTACTGACATCAAGACAGCGACTGACAATGGCTGCTCGCGGCCCCCTGAGCACCCTTCAACCGAAGCTGCATTTGTGGCCATCACAGGTGATGATGCGTTGTGGACAATGTTCCCTTCAACCGCAGCCGCAGGGCAAAGGCCATGCCAAGCCTGCGGCCGCCACCGCCCTGGCTGCCATCACTCAAGTACCCAGCTGCATCCTGCACAGCAAGAATGATCATCATGAAGCATGAGCGCATTAACCTCAATGACAAAAAACCTCTACGTAGTGAATGCGATATACAGCCTCCTGATGATTCTAGACGTGAATGAGTGCATCCAACAAGCAGTCATTTTGGCGACGCTTGCGCGCAATGTCCGCAACAACCCCAGGCTCATGTCCGAGGGCTTGCTCCATGACTTGGGTGGCTCTGATGCAGTTGTGTGATTGCCAATGTTTCAAATTTCTTCTCTTCAAGAGTCCTTGTAGACAAGAGCCAAAGAGATCCTTCTAAAGTTTTTTTAACATAGGCATTCCCAACTTCTCTTTTAATTCTGAAAGACCTTTGACCCTGGACGTAAACCTGGACTTGTTGTGGAACAGCTGCATGAACTTGTACTGCAACTGCAGGGAGATCTTGGACTTCCTGCTCCTGCCCTTGAGGTGAGGTGCTCCCTCTCAAGGATGTTCCTGATTGTTGATATCAGAACACCAAGGGCCTTGGAGATGGCCTTGCAACCTTTTCCAAAATCCTCAGAGTCCCTCTGGTGCTTATGCTGAGGTCTTTTGGTCGACACCCAGGTGGTGGTCGTGACGTTAAACATATTTCTACCCTTACTTCAGTACATGTGTCAGACAAATCTCCATTGAATGTTTCTGCTGTACTGAATTACATACTAGGTATTTGGAAAAGAGTTGGCCATACTTGTTGTCTAACATAGTGTAATATTGTGTAATATTTCCTGTGTTTCCCAATGAACAAAACATGTAAATTTTGAGGCGATTCTTTAGAGTTCTTCAAAAAACGAGATACAGCGATTGATGCATGGAATGGAAAAGTGTATTTTTTCCTCATTGATTTACACCACAAAAGGACAGTTGCCGCAAGGTCATAATTACATTGCTATGGGTATAAATGAAGAATTTTGAAATGGGTGCCTATAATTTCGGGCTCAAGTGTATATTGCGTCCTTCTTGTCCTTGATGTGTTCCACCTGTGTGACATTCCCTCATAATTGGTTTGTCAAAGAGTATAGCCTTCGCGTTAAAATGTGATATCAATGCTTGTTCTCAGGTTTTCCCAATGTTATCAGTGGCTTTTATGGGTGGGCGGAGAATGAAGTAAGTTTGGACAAGCTAGTGTGCATGAGGGCCATGCCCACTCTGCTGTCTGATGCACTGCATTGCAAAGGACTGAACAGTATTTTCTGCAGAACGTAAGTCCGGGTACTTACCCGGTATTGATTATCACTTTTGGCAGTAGAAACATAGCAGAGATTATTTAATCCGAGGTGACGGGTGAAGGGAACAAGCGCCATGTGGAAAATGCCTAATGTCCAACAACCTTTAGTGGTGGAACAAGGAAGCATGCTGATACTTATGCAGATCCTTGACTGCGCCCCGCGTGGGAGTATGAGGACTTGACAAAGAACCCTCCTTCTTCAGCATTGTTCCCTGTCACTACGTTCTGGATCCAGCTACCAGGGGTCATAATTTTTACTTCCGGACAACGACTCCCTCTACTTGGGAAAAGCCATGCAGCTGATTTTTCGAACTTCATCCTGAGGCCTATGGACAAATATCCACGTTTTTGTCAGTGTCATTCATTATCACTGTGACCGAGTCCGTCTAGACGTCGCCCGACCTCATGTTCTCGATGAGAGTTCAGAAGACTTCACGTGCAACTCTCAAATGTTTCTGTCCATGACCAACAGCTTCTCGGAGCACCTCAACTGCAGGGGGACTTTGGTACCCGCTTCATTCGTGGAAAAAAGCACTTTTGCACACAGCTGCAACAAAATCAACCGTGAAAATCAAAAAGCTGGAAGTCAGCTGTGCGCAATATGGAAATCACCCGCAAAAATGCCAGAAATCACCCTCAATAATCAGCCGCAGAAAACCTGGAAACCAGCCGCGAAAATGCCCGAAATCTGCACCGAAAATACGCTGCGCAAAACCCGGAAATCAGCTGCAGTAATGTAAGCTGTTAGCCGCGAAAATCAGTGTACATAATTTAGATAGTGATTTAGAAGTCGGCTGGGGACAGACGCACTCACAGCACTAATCTACACATTTACCACAAAAGCTAGAAATCAACCGCGAAAATCAGCCGCGGACACACAGACAGACACACGTACGTAAAGGTCTCGTCCTTTACATATAGGGATGGTGGTTTGACATATTGAGAATTACCTAAAGAAAATCAATGAGAAATAACTGATGAATTGGAGGAAATGCTATTGTTCTTGGACAGAAAGAGCCACGCCTGTTACTAAGCGCGTATTAACCCCACGAGCGTGCACATGCGCATTGTTAAATGAAAGATTGACAGGAGAGCAAGAAGTTCACGATTTTGCTGACCCACGCTGTAAATGATAGCGATTGCTTCAACAGTATTTGCTCAGTAGCAGTTGCCGTACAAAATAGTTGCTGTTTGTACAGTGTTAGTACAAGTACCTGTAGTCTGTGCAAAGTTCAAAGTTCTTGTGCAGTGGAGCATTTAGTGATTAGCAATGACTTTCATCGTTTAGTATAAAAATGCATGGTGAAGACCTTCGACAAGTTCTGCACGTACGTCTTGTATAAACTACGTACGTAGTGACGTTTTCGAGGAGAACTCGTGCACGTCCCTGCGGCCCTAGGACATGCGCATGTGCGCGTTTGAACGCGCTCTGCATCAAGTCTACGAGTAGGATGGAATACTTCGACTTGGTGATCGTGGGCGGTGGCGCCGCTGGCCTCTCAGCCGCTTACTACTTCACCCAAGACGCCCAGTCACGCTTGAAAATCTTGCTGTTGGAGGCCAACCCTGATCGGCTGGGCGGCCGCATCCACACTGTCAGGCTGAACGGCTCACCTCTGGAGCTCGGCGCACAGTGGATACACGGCAGGGGAGAGAATCCGTTGTGGAAATTTGTTCAAGAACACAACGTAAGTAATAACTATGCACGTCCGTGCGGGCAAGGAGCGCTTTTACTCCCTCTTTCAGATTTTGGTCAAGGGCCTGGAAGACCCGAGCGCAGGGGGAGGGCTGGGTGGGGGTGGCAGAACGAGGGTCGTCATGGCCCAAGAGCTGTAAAATCTGAAAGAGGGAGTCAAGGCCTTGCTCACGCGGACATCTGTAGCTTGACGCCAGTTCTTGAGTTTACTATTTTTTGAGCAGCCTCAAAGCTCATCCTCAGAGTTGTAACTAGCTCTGTAGCTAGATGTGGGTAAGTGCCACTTCAGACCAATTAACCAGGCAGCCCACCGTGTTGAGTGTGGTGTAAACAGCCATTTCAGCCAACAGCCATCCAGCCCAGTGCCTGTAGTCCCTACTACTATATAAACCTCATCTTCTGTGCAGGAGTCATTTCGTGTGTCACTCCGCACGACCGCTGCACTAAACGGGAGCGGGTGGGAGGTGAGAGAGTGAGGGCCGTCTAGATTGGCCAGTTGCAAAGGTAAAAACTAAATGAATCCGGGTGCAGATCGCATGGACGACAGAGTTCATGGTGGGTGTGAAGTGCGGGACCAGCTTTGGGAACTCGCTTCATGCTGAGGACGAAGCGCTTGTTGAGCAGTCCAGATGTGGGAAGACACCCAGCAAAGTGGGTCCAGTCCATTAGAATGGTATAAAGTCCTGCTATACAGCCTGCTACTAGTACATGGTCCGCCCAATTAGATTACTTCTAACCATGCTCGTCATTTATATTGAGGTTTTAACACATCAATGGCATCTTTCTGTCTCCACGGATGAATGTGAGAACTGTTTTAGCCAAAGAACCCCAAAACTTTTGGGGTCGTGTTTGAAGCAGAGAGGAAGGTTAGGGACACAAAGTCGTCGGCGTTCATCAAATACCATCTCAATAACTGCACTTCTGATTTAAAACTTTCTTTGCATTCTTCTTGAAAAAAGCTTCCAGCAGACCTTTAAAATGTAAAAATTGGACAAGGAATGATTTCAGTTTTCCCCTGTGCACCATCTGTATTGGCCACACGTCATGCGCCACACAGTTCGCCCACCATCTGAAGGTCCTAGCCTTCCACAGTCTGGGCATTGCCTGGAAGTTGAAGTTGAACAAGAAGACATTCAAGGTCATCTGCCAGAGCCACAGGTCGCGAAGGCAACCTGAGCCACAGCAAGGGAGTTGGGTGGATGCCCGCAGCCATGATCACCACCAACATGAAGAAGACTTTTGACATGACTCACAGAAATCCTTGGTCTCTGTGAGTCATGTCAAAATTCAGTGACTTGGTTCCTGCGAGTCCTTGGCAAGGTTGAGCCTCTGCATCCTTGCCCAGAACCGAAAGGTGTCTCCAATCTCAGCCCGCCATGTGGTTAAGAAGTGCAATATGAAGTCCCTCGTACTCCTGGTCAGCCACTTCAACTCGCCCCTGCAGGCCAAGCTATGAGAGGGCCTAGAACTTGCCGGAGTGGGTGCAGGGCAACGTGGATTGCAGAGGTAACTGCAAGAGGGTGAACTGGTACTCTGACACGAAGATCTTCACCATGAACGGTGTCATGAACTGGAGAAACGAGAGCGGTTGGGCCCAACCATGACACCGATGCGAGGGTCCTGCTCATGACAAGGAAGCCGGCTAGGTTCATGACATTAGGGCTTGTTCCCAGTGACGCAAGCCTTTGAGGCCCCCTTTGAGGGCACCAGGGTCAAGATCCTGGCAAATTTTAGCCCAAAATCCCAAACGGAAACCTCAGTATCATGGGTGAAGTAAGCTAGTTCTAATTTGGCGGGCCCTGTACATAGCACAGGCATGTAAACTCAAGAACAGCCGTCTAAAATCTTACGTTGTGATGCACGAGAAGAATCGACCTTCACATGCTTGACCTTGCCCGGTACAGATACCAATTCTTCCAAGAGCCAACCGTGACGGTGAAGGTGTCTTTCTTCGAAGTGATGGAGAGGAGATGCCAGCCCTTTTAAGGTTGCATTTCGCACATGCGACAGAACTTAAAATTGGCAATAATAATTAGCTAACTGCGCCTTAACTCCAACCAACAAATCCACCATTTCTACAGTACAGGAGGTGGGACCAAAAGTGACTCCCTCTGGGCTACAGATGCTTATTGCTCGATCTGTATAGGATACAGTACCACATTTGGGAAAGGAGGAAATCAACTCAGAATTTATTACACAAAAGAGTAATATGAAAATCAAGCCAAAGTAAAGGGAGTTACGGCAACCCAGAGATGAAACTTATTTTTATCATTGGTTGTAGCCTGGCCGATGTAATCTTTCTACATTTGAAATTACAGCACGTCTACGACTAAGTGGTTCAGTTTTGACATCAGTTTACTCACAATTCTTATGTACTGAGAGCGCCTAGTAAAGAATACCATACAGCACTGTAGCAGTCTGCAGTGGGTCGTGGAGCAACTGCAGCTCTTGCACGGCCAGCTCAAGCTGTTATCCATCCTGCTGCACTTCACGGCCCACTACATCACCACACTGCACTAAATAATGTTTACGCCGGATTTGGGATTCTGCAGCTAGAGAACGTTCACAGCACCTCAGGGAGAGGGATTGGGGCTTTGGTAGTTAGGCTGTACGTTGTAGTGTAACGCCATTTTTCTGGGAGTACCAGTTTTATGCCACTGTTTTCTGAATGCTGCCCTGGTTATGCATATGCGGCGGGGAAATAAAGTTACTCCATACTTTATTTTACTCGACAACAGAGCAAAAAAAGAGTGAGTTCAAGAACGAGCAAAACAATGGGGGAAATAAAATGAGAATGAGTTGAAGAGTGGGAGCAGTCCATTATGCCAAGCTGCCAGGCACCCGGTTGCCTGATCAGTGGGGGAGAGTTGATCAGTGGGTCTCTTTTATGACAGCAAACAAGCATTCAGGAAACTGCGGCTTCCAATTGCAAATTGCATCAGTGTAAGTGGACTTAATTGCCCCTCAAAGAATGTGGTGGCCCTCAGGCAGTTTGATTTCCCTCAGCTTCGACGTGCATAGCTCCATGGAACGGCCAGTTTATGGATATGATTTTAGGGTGACAACATCCATTCCAGTCAACAACATTTCATGAATCTACATACTCATGCTGTAACGCAGGTGAAGTTTTCAGGCCACAGTCATTGCAGCCTAAAAAGTTGTCAAGAAAATAGTGAATAGAGCTGATTAAGCTGATTGGAAGCCATTTTGCTGAGAGGGAAGGCCAGTTGGAAATCAAGTGTTATCTAAGTTATATATATATTGCTCATAAGAATGAGCAAAATAAGAAACATGGCAGGGTAACTGTGTTCTTGGAGCCGTGAGTCAAGGCTCATAAAGCTATGTCTAGAGTGTGAAAGAGACTGATGTTTCTGACCTCAATTACAGTGATACCCAATGTTTATACAACTGGCTTCTACTGCGACTACTAGTGCTTGCATGCTACCTCATTCGCTGGGTGGGAAGAGCGACAGAAATATGAATTGCCATTCATAAAGCTCACTCACACAGTAGCCGTTGCTATGATCGCCCTCAAAATTATTGCTATGGTCTACAACTTACGTAAGTTCGTGCCGTCCATATGCTTTGTGCAGTCCATTTGCTTTGCACAGTGCACAAGCTTCACTCATTCCAGAGTGTAAAATAGAACAGACAGACCGACAAGGATCAAAGCGGTGCGCAGCGGGTGCTGCCTTATGCAACTGTGGAGCGCCCTTGAAAAAGTGGCTGATCCAGAAGCTCCTCCCTCACCAGCCTCTCTTGTCCATCTCTATCCCTCCGTTGACAGGGGCCCTCTGTCCACAGGTCAGACCAAGCAGAGCCACTGTTTGGCTCTCTGAGTTTGCCTGGATCTGAGTTTGGCAGGGCTCAATGCCCACTCTTTGCTCCAACTCTGCTCTCCAACTCCAAATCCCTCTTTTCCGACTGCCTGCCAAAGAGCCAAAAAGCTGACTGTTGGACAAAATAGCGAAGGCAAAATTGACAGAAAGCTAATGATGCTTAGAACGATTTTTTTATTAAAAAAAATTAAATTATGGCAACTAATCATAATCAAAAGGAAATGCAATGACACCAAAAAGAACAGTTCACCACATTGATCCTTCATACATACAGTGGAATTTCCAATGACACGCAACCACCCACCAAGACAGATAAAAAGAGTCATACATAAAAAATGTTGGACTACATCTGACTCCTGCCGACAAACCAAGCTCTGGACACCCACTCCTGTTCAGCTTGATGGAGAGTTGACGCAACTGGTACAGGAGAGGAGATACTGGTAGAGGAGGGATTGCACTTAGGATTCCCTCTGCAGCCTAATATATGAGAAACAGTCTTACAACTACGCTCCTGCCCCACAGTCAATACTACGGGGACAACCCCAACAAAACAATACAACTAATCATAATTTTATCATTTATCCTAATTACTAAAATAACAGTTAACTCCCACATTTTTTCCTTCCAAAGCAGTCTCTGTATCATAGAGAATCCTGGTGAGGTGGAATTAATCGGGCAGGTCACGGTGACATCAGCCTGTGGCGATGAAACCCCACTTCCTTTCTTATACAGAGGGAAATAATCAACTATCACTTCAAATGTTGTTTGGCCGTTCCTCCATTTCCGAAGAGGAGTCCGAAATTGCCATGTCTGAAGCCTTTTGCACAGACAGGAGTCTGCAAGATATTGTCACTTTCTCCCACCATCCCAACGTCACAGTTGTCAAGTTCGTGAAGCATTGACTGCTTCACGCGCTACTTTGTACCCTGTCACCACCTTCGGCACTGTGGGCCCCATATCATTCGTGTAGCTTGAAAGCATCTCTTCGTACGCACCCTGTACATGGGAAATGAAACAGACCAGACACATAAGAATGCACGTAAAAAGGCCTTTCAGCAGTGCAATCTTCAAGTCTGACTTTGGTCATCATCTTCAGCATTAGATGTGAGTCTTTCAAGTGGTCTCATGATAGTCCCATCGGCTCTTTCTGAAAATCACTTTCAACTCCGGGAGGAGCGATAACTTGTTTGATTTTGGTGCGACTTTCAAAAGTTTTTTCGCAACTAAAAATTTCGCTTCTCCTCTTTCCAAAGAGAGCTGTTACACAGTTGCAGGCACTCTGAGTTGCAATAAGCTCCTAGTTAGGAGAAGTTACTTTTGGTTCATCCCGTACGATGTAACGTCATTCGCGAGAGATACCTCTTAGTCTTGGGTATACTACTTTCAACATTAAGTATCCACGCAGCAGTCGACACAGAAAAGCATGTGCGAACACCGGTGAAGGGAGGAAACCGAGGCCAAGTTGGAGGAAATCCATGAGGATCTTGATAAGTTTAAAGACCATAGGCCGGAGGACGCGCCAGCATCAGTAGGACATTACTTTGAGGTAAGCTTAGATAACTGGAGATGTGTCACTGCCTCTACCCCATTGTGCAGTGCACTGTAGTTGCGGTTCGTCGAGGGTCGTGTATTGAAAGACTACACACTGGTGACAATTTTGTCCCTGTTTCAATATCTGCAGTGTTGTGAACATTTCATCCGGGATACATCTGTTGGAGAGTATCAATCAGTTACCTTCTTGACAGTGAAGTCATGCTATGAAACATTTCAGGTATCACCGACTATTCTTGAAATAGCTCCAAATTACTTATCCGAGATTAGTTCTCAACTTTAATGAGCCAGACGCAGGCAGCACTTGCCTTTAGGAGCCAACGAAGCTAAGCTCGCAACTACTCATGCCCCTGAATACGCACAACTTCGTCGGAAATAGTGCAAGATTTTCTCTCTCACTCTCATGGAGTCCGAATTTGAGAACTGGCTGTCGACGGAGAAGGTTGGAGCGGAGTCCGAGTCTTGTCTGGAGTGGCGCCGTCAGTTCTTCGACTGGTGGCTCCGCTGGGAGGAGTGCGACACCGGCTGTGACTCGCTCCGCCGCCAGTCCGCCGTCGCCTGGGGTCAGTACATCGACTACGAATGTGACACCAGCCTCGCGAACGGCTTCTACTCGGTCCTAGACGTGCTGGAGAGAAGCGCCAGGGACGGACAAGTTGACGTTAGACTGGCACATGCCGTGGAGGTAAGAGAACAAAGTCGTCTAGTAAATGGAAACGTTACTCCACGTCAGCTACCTCAGAAAATAGACTACTCCTCGCCTGCGGCCACCATAGTGCACTGCTCCAATGGCGCCACCTTCTCGTGTCGCCTGGCGTTGATCACCGTCTCGTTAGGCTGCCTGAAGGCTGACGATGCCATCGTGTTTATGCCGGAATTACCCACCGAAAAGGTCGAGTCTATCAAGGCCGTCGAATTCGGTACCATTAACCGCGTCAAGCTAGATTTTGAGTGGCCTTTTTGGGACAAGAAGAACCCGGGCTACATGATCTTGTGGAAGGACGAAGGCAGGAACGAGGAGAAAGTAACCCGTCAGAACTGGACGAGGCACGTGGTGGGCTTTGACGAGGTGGTGCAGCAGCCAAACATGCTGATGGCGTGGGTGTCCGGCGAAGCTGCAAGGTATTTGCTACTTTGATTGTCCTTGGGGTCCCTGGACGTAAGATCATATTTACTCGAATCATTCGCCACCTCTCAAAATCGGCCAACCTCTAATGATTCTTCAACCTCTAACAATCCGCCAATCTCTACCACCACAAGAAAGAGAACTCCACTGCCTGTGTGAGGGGTTGGGACAAATTTTGAAAATTCCGTTTTTTCACGCACGATTTTCAGAATATTTTCCCGCTTATTTACCGTCACGAGGGAACTATTCTTACACTATATTTCCCTCTTCACGGAGCTGCCTTGCGATTCAACACTCTGAGACTAGAAATTTTCTATATTTCTTGCATGAATCTATTTTGCTGAATCATTTGGCGCTTGCCGAATTGCTGGCATTTCCCAAGTTGTATTTCAGCTGTTTCAGTTTCTTTTGAAACCGGCCCATGATTCCGAAAGTCATGCGTTACATCAAAAATTAACGACGCACAATGTGTACTCCAATGTACCCTCTTTGGACTTGACAGCACGCGGGGTCAGTTTATATCCACTGTGCTATGCCTTCAGGATATAAACTGATCCTCATGCAATCGTCCCAGTCAGGTACATATAGAACTGCAATATGCGTCGTTGATATATAGCTACAAAAATAATGTTTCAATCTGCCGACTTTTTATAATTAGCCCCATCCTCCAGGAGGGGGGCTCGAAAAATCTTCCATCACGAGCCCAAACCCATTCCATTGGGTTAATAGCTTAACAAGGGCGTATATTTGGTGCAAATTCCCTCAAGGACACTAAGGAATGATACGTTACAACGAGAGCTTCCGTTTTCTGGAGATTTCATTGCATGTACTGTACGTCCATGGTCATAGGACAGTCCGATGACTTTTAACTTCGTAAACTCTGACACATCTTTACCCTCTTCTTGCCCTTCTTCTGATGCCTTCAACCCCTTTAATACGTCCTCCCCGGACACTCTCCGCCACCCGGAACAGTCCATCAGGCAGTTGGACAATCAGTGACTGATTCCACGTGAAGCTGGCACCTCGAAAGCTGTCGGACCACCGCAGAGAGCTCATTTTACCTTACCGGCATTACTCACACCAAGCCTGGTCAGTCCTCGCCGCAAGTATTTTCCACAAGAATGACTGCACTGCATATGTGGTACAGTGAATCACACTTTTAAGAGCCGAAACCCAAATCCCCAATTCAAATAGTCATGTTATGAAGCAAATTTATGGCAGCCATAAGAGCCAAAAAATTGCTCAACACAGATGTAACTGTCTAGAGTTCTGTCCCCATTAATATTTTACGGAAGTTTCCTGCAATTTCCTAAAAGATCAATCAAAATTGGCCGAGCCAAGTGCTTTTCCACTTCCAAAAAAACGAAAGGATCGTTTGATGCATCAATAGGGAAGAGTTTGTCAGTGATGTAGAAAGCTGACTCGCTCGAGCCCTACAATAAGGTGCCCCCGAGGAGCCGGGGAGATGCTGGTGTCAAAATGGGTGTCAAGAAGAGCTCTCTCAGGAAGCCTTTGCAGCACTGCAGCGACACTGATGGCAACGGCACCACGGACAGGAAAGGTGCCATTGATTTCATACCCATTCCAGCACCATGTTGGAATGGCGTGGTGCATTGGTTGCAAGGTTCTGTGACAACACTACATTCCTGAATTATTGTTCAAGGTGATCTTACGGTACACAGACGACGCAGAAACACAATGAGCAGTGGAGGTAGCTATGTCTTTTACGTCTTGGACAGGAAGTCTGGAATCAATTAAGCGGCGTGAGTGTAGATGGTCAGCTGACTTGTATAGTAACTTCACATCTTCACTCATGTCCGTGATAGTCTATGGTACTTTGGCTGATGATCTTTGAAGCAGTCCCTGTGCAGCAATTTCCATTCTTTAAATAATTCAAAGTCCGAGCACTTTCTTCTCGAGAAGTCCGGCAATGATCAAGCCTTGAGCCTGTCTGCGTAAGAGGACTAGCAATCAGGTAATGTAGTAATGATTGTCTTTCTTTTGGGAAGAATCAGCAAATTGCCCTGAGAAGTGTCACTTACATTCTCCAGAAATTCCTTTTCCTGCTCCTGTAAGTCTGTACAAGAGCAATGAAAAGCATAGTTTTGACCCAATGGAAACTGAATGACCCAATGTGTTCGACCCAACAAACCTATGTCACCCTTGCAGTTGGATTTGGTCCTGCAAAAATTGAGTTAAAAAACCGACTGACCCAATTATCCGTGAGTCAATGCACGAGCGTCCACTGTATTAGGAGTGGACTGCAACAAAGTGGACGGTAACACAATACCTCATGTCAGCAGTCTGGACGAGTCTCGACGGTCCGAACGATTCTTGACAGTCCAGATACGTCTGGATGTCAGTTGTAGTTCCGGTGAACCTCAATGTAGCCCAAGTCTGGGTGCATGCTTGACACAGCTGCAAAAAGTTTGGAGGTCCGTCCTCGAGAGGGTCTTCTGTCGACAGGCCATTGTTTTGGTCCGTGCGGTAGACGCAGTGTTGCATTTTTGCTCTCTTTTTGTGTGTCACAGAACGTGGAAACCATTCTCCATGAATGCATGGGTTTGGCGTGGTTGCATGCCACGGGGGTGGGGGTGGGGGTCCTACAGTTGGGGAATCCCCCTGGAATTGTGAGCGTAGGGGGCAGGATCACCCGAGAAATTTCAGGTAATGTCATCAATTGTTATCCCCTTTCAAAGCTAAATTCACACCACCTGCCTTTTGAGCACTGTAACATCCAAAAGGACAGTCACGATGTGAAACCAATGTGCTCAACATTGTGTCTAAGTATCTGAATTCCAAATTTCAAGTCAAAATTCCACCTCAACGTGTCCGAATATAGCATATGCAGTGAAGTCAGCGTCGCGGAAATTACTTACGGCAGGGACTGTCAAGCACAGTGAAATGCCTGTCTTTGATGACACCACAAAGTATTGAATTGCAGTATACGTTTGACTCTAGTGCTCCTGTTGCAGTCTGCGGCACCCAAAAAATGCTGGGAGAAAGGTAACACAAAAATTCGATGCCGGTGGCTCGTCTAGAAAGGCAATTTTAGCGTCATATCACTTGAGCTTCTGTTTGAGAGTTTGCTTTGACATTTTCGTCCAGTGCGTTTGCTTTTCAGCTCATAAGCGAGACATTTTCTTGTCAGGCTAACTTGACAAGTGAGCTTTTAACAATGCGCAAGCCCAGGCGAAATTTCGGTGAAATTAAACGTATGGTTGGGGAAATTGAAGAATTTCAAAAACTGTCTGCCTACGAAGTACGAGATTAACTGTTGTGCGATTCACCGCTTTTGACTGTAGTCGCGACGTACAGCAGTAGAAGTAACTAGACTTTATTAAATACCTGTAACTATGGAGCAGGTCCCAGCTTTAGCATTGAAGCGGCTTCAAATAGATGGGGGATCACTGGGGCAAAGTGATTCAGACATTTTTGGGTGAGTATATCAGTGTAGTTCAGGCATTGATGAACTCGAACTTAGAAATTCATCCAGTTTACTTTCTTCTTAAAAGTCAAGAAATGGAATAGTACATACGGCAAGGGCTCTTCGAGGTTGGCTCCGGCCTTATTGGGCTGACAAAAAGTCCATCTGTTTTGTCGTGGTCTTGAGCTTGGACCTTGCCTGATCTCATCCCTGGCTTGAGAGGGAGGAGGAAAGGACCAAAGCAGGATGAAAGCGAAATGAAAAAACTTGCCTACATCGAAGGCCAAAATTTTGGGAAATGTGACTGTGGCGCTGGTCTCAAGGAGAAAAGAAATCGGCCGGCAGAACAATTATGACTGCGAACAGTCGATCTTTGACGTTAGCACCTTCTACACTGACAAAAACGTTTAACATAGTCCTAGTACCAGACAGTCGGACAGTCTTTTTTGTTTACTTGTGACAGCATAGGTAAGTTTTAAGCAGGACGTGGGAAGAAGGGTAGGTTCTTTAAAGGAGAAACATATTTCTTCACGAAAAATTGAGGGAACACTTTTTCTCACTAATTTTTGAGGGTCATGAATGAAGAAAAAATTATAAATGCGGTGGAAGGAGGGCGGGACATGATTGAAAATTACCTACATGAGTGGCCCTTAAAGATAGTAAAAAAGTGTACACTATAGTTTTTAGAAGACCATATCTTATTCCACGCACATGTCTTTCATCATCTCTGTTGAGAACAGTGCTTGCCGCAAGTAATGTCACTCGGGGGAAAGTGCTCTCATATTCTGAGTATGTTTTAGAGTTAAATTTCCAAGTCAAGTGTGTGATGGAGATACTCAGACATAAGATCTAGAAGGGTTCGTCAAGTTTTGAGTGTTTATTGAAACGCTGTAGCGCTTAAAGTGCCCTGAGTTGAAGAGAGTACTGGGCGATGTTTATTTTTGATGTCTTCGACCCCTTTTTCTTGTTAAGAATCTCTGATGACTTTCTGGGGGTGGGGGGGGGGGGGGGGGGGGGGGGGGGGGGGGGGGGGGGGGGGGGGGGGGGGGGGGGGGGGGGGGGGGGGGGG
>JAAUXU010050055.1_pt1 | contig 15788 bp, 16 predicted proteins | sample 7278151 | NCBI WGS metagenome assembly JAAUXU01 (sample SAMN14350113, study PRJNA611818) | marine sediment metagenome | isolation source: surface marine sediment (1.8m) | place: French Polynesia: Moorea | collected 2018-08 | reverse complement strand
CCCCCCCCCCCCCCCCCCCCCCCCGGGGGGCCCGCCGAGGCGTAAAGATGGGGTTCTCCTCTAACAACTTTGATAGCTCAAAAGGTAAATGTTTGTGTCACACTCACATTCTCTTCCTGCTTCCTCCCTCCCAATTTCCTGTACAAATGTCCCTCCCTCCCCTTCCCTCCCTCCCCTCCCACTTGGGCAGCTCCACCAGACAAAATGAGTCATGAGCAGCAACGCCCACATCGTCGGGGCGCGGAGGAAGGAGGACTTGGACGCGGTCGTTGTCTGGCGGAGTCGTGAATTATGCACCTCTTTCTGCAAAATTGAAACTATGCGAAAATCGCGACAAGAAGCTGTGATGAATGCTGCTAATCCATTTTCCCACTTTTTTTTCGTCTGCCTACTTAAAGAGTGAGTTAAAGCTAGCATAAAATTAAGGTACTTCGTCTTCTTAAGACAGATAATCGGCCCATTTCATGCTCTGGTACTCGCAGGACAGCATTGACGCCATCTAGCGGACGGAGTTGGATCGCCTGTCTGCGACGGCCCTTTGCTACAAATACGCCGCCGAGGGGGTAAAAACCCCTTTGACCCACCCCTGGGAAGGAATTGAGTTGAAATAAAAATTGGACTTCTCACTTCACACCCCCGAGGGGGAGAGGGGGGGGGAGTTCACCCCTCCCTGGGGTGTCTCTGACTAAATAAGTTTACTAAAGCAAATCATTGTTAACTGAAGGATGGGACCCCGTGCGTTGGGGGGGTTCCTTGTTTCACCCCCCCCCCGTCGGGAACGAATGTCCAGGACATCTCTTATGCTGTGGAGAGAAAAAAATGCACATTACTTTCCAAAGTTTTCCAATATTTCAATATTCCCACGCGTTTTTTTTGTGTTGTTGTTGTACAAAACATCCCTCAAACAGAGCCATTATTTGCTCTTCTGGCGCCGAAAAAAAGGGGGAAGAAAAACGTGAGAAAAGAGGACTAAAGAAGAGTTTTTTCCTCCAAAAATTCCATCTCCACAGAGCAAATAAGGAAGCTCAGAGGTCAGACAGACTCGGCTGGAGTCTCAGGCAATTTTGGCTGCTGATAACACTCTTTGTCTTGAAGGAGAAAAACAACAGGAAGAACCTTTTGGGGCCATAAATATCGGTAATGGTCGTTCAACCTTTACTAAAAAGGCTCAACACTTTGATGTGGACACAGAATTCTAGAATTGTTCTAGGGAAAAAAAGGACGAAATTTCAGAACTTTTCTCCAATAAAAAGGGGGAGAAGATTCTTTAAAATTGTTCTCCAATAAGAGGGAAGAGCAAAGTTTGGGAATTATTCTCGAATACAAGGATCAAGAATTTTCAAATTGGGAGAAACAGTGTGAAAAAAAGAAATTGTACAGTTGATCTTCAATACAGGGAAGGGAAGAAAATAGTGCGCAAGATATCTGACAACTTGAATCGTAGAACTGAGCAAAATTTTAAAACTGGTAGATGGCCAAAAAGGCAACTCTTGGCTGGAAAAAGAATTAACATTTAAATCTCACACTTTGAGACAATCATCATAGCTGTTAGAGTTTAATCGTGCCTTCAACCTGTGCCAGTCAAACTCCACTTTCTATTCCATAGCTAGATTTTGTTCAAATTAATCCTTTCAAGAGGGGGGGGGAGACATAAGTATGCAAATTTTAACAAAAGAATGGAATAGTAAAAGTTAAAGCTATTCTCCCAGAAAACTTAAAAAGTCAGGGTGCAAAGTTCCAGCATGATTTTGAATGAAATTCCCAAACAAGGCAGGAGAAATTCTGCAAGTTACCCCAGAAGAAGTGCTCACTTTCATCGTGTTCTGGAAGAAATGATGGTTGTGCAGCCACTTTCCGGAAAGTCATGTGACTTTCATATAGGGGATGGCGGCCGAAGCCAAGTACTTCACATGTGGAGCTATGAAACCAGAGGAGCTCGGGGGAATTATTGTCTCTCTCCCTTTATTTCGTCGTTCCTCTTCTCCCCTTTGATGCTGTTGCTGCTCCTTCCCCATGACTTTCTCCTGGGACCCGTTGGATCCGGACGTCAAGTTGACTTTCACGTGCACATGATGAATGCCTGAAAGCTCCGAATTGATCTGACGGGCACAAATGGGGTGTTGGCACGTGCAAAATTCGCAAGAGTCAACATGCAATTTGTCGGGCACCCAAGGACAAATGCACCGAGATGAGGTTTCCATACAGATCCTGTGTAATGAACACTTGTCAGCTCAGATGTGATCACATTGACTGCGCGAGATGGAAATCCCCCATTCCTCCCGGAGGATTAGGACAGAGCTTCGTTTCTGCAGGAAGCTTTTACACATGTACAGTGTGACCCTCATTGTGTAGACTCCACATCTAAAACTTCCTCAGGATCCCAGGTGCTGTCCAGGCTCCTGCAGGAGGTGCAGGGACTCCTGCACAGGCAGCAGTGGCAAACCTGTGAGGGAGGGGAGGGGAACCCTCTCCTTGAGTACAGTTTGATCCATGTTAAATCAACCATAGGATTGGAAGTGTCAACCTATATTAAGACCTTGGCAACTGTGTTCATGAGCGTGGTCGGTCATAAGCAAAGTGATCACAGAAAAGAGGAGTCTAAAGAGCCTGATCCCAACAAAGCTGGTACATCCATCAGCATCTGGGAGAAGGTTTGCCAATTCGAACCAGCAGGTTCCAAGTGGTCAGTGTGACCACTTGTTGGCCAGAAAACCTTACTTGGACACCGATGATGGATTGTGAGGATCAGCACCAAGGCCTTTTGAATGATTGGAGATGTGACTGCAGCCTGAGGGATCACCCTGTAGGCACAGTTGTCAGAACACTCACCCATATGACTCAACATTGTCTTTTATGTGAATGGAAAGCTTGCACGAGCACTTCTCGGTCGTTTTCAGGCCTTTCCTCTCAATGGAGGAACTTTCCCCAATTGTCGTCCCCATTGTGCCCAAAACCCATTTGCAATTCCTTGCACACCAAAACCCGTAAGTTAACGAAAATTGCTGGCGCAATAGCCCAAACGACAATCAGGAGCTTGCTTGTTTCTGCCACCCACCTTCTTGGGTGGAGAATTTTTGAGCTGGATATCAGATGCCCCAGGATAAGAAGAGGCAGAAATGGGCTAAGGACAGCGTGAAGAGAACAAAAGAAAACTGAGATGAGATAGGAGAGGCAAGAAAAAAAGACAACAGAAGCCTAAATTTGACCACATTTCAAGAGATGCCAAGAAGGAGAGAAGAGACTGGCAGGTTGCTTTCACATTCTCTAAGTAAATAAGACTCAAATGATGCATTGTGTGTGGACAGAAAAAAAAGGTCAGCTGATTTCACTTCTGGCCCGGAGTTTTAGGTGACTTCTAGGTGAAAAATAGTGGCAGAGACATTTAACTTAAAAATTCTCGCCCCCCACCCCCACCCCCTTAAGTGCAGTGGTAGCTAAGGCCAGAGTTGCCAGAGCAGCCCGAGGGCAACCCTGTCTCGGCTGCTGTTTCACCGCACTGCACTTTATGAAAGAGGACACCAAGAGTGTAAAAGCTGTGTCACAAAATGAGTGACCTTGACTAAAGCTGAGCCAATGAAGGCAAAGATGTCTCTAAAAATATGGCTTTAATGATGAGTGCTGAACACCCAGCCCTGGAGGAAAAACAAGGTCTGCTTTCCTTTTCCCTTATCCCTGTCCCTTATATCGAGATTGGTGATGTCTGCCTGCTGAGATCGATGTGACTGTGAGAAATGACTGCCCATTTAAGAAGAGATTTACCCCCATCCTCCCCCTCTGCTGCTCTCTCACCGGGGGGAAAAAAGGGAAATCAGATGGGGAAATGGGATTTGTAGCAAGGAAGTGACTCCGGCTGAGGAAGTGGATGAAAGGCTGAACTTCTTTCGGAGCAAAGATCAGGGTTGACAGACAGGAGGAGGCTAATGTGTCAACTGACACAGGACCTCAGCAAGACCTTGGCCAGAGTTGCCACCGCTGATTGCTCTCCGGTCACGGTTTCCTCGCCAAGTGGCAGCCCTGCTTGGTGTCCCAGATGAAGATTGGTGACCAAAGTTTTTCCCAGCGGAGCAAATTCAGTTTGTCCCGGTTTTTTGCATTCTGCCCAGCAAAGAAATATAAAATCACATCTGAGTAGAGTTAAAATTGTTTAATCAGACCCCGAGTTCACATTCAGGGCTGGATGGAATCTTTGTGAAGAGGGTCAAAAAGCAGAAGGAAATGGCCACCTTTTTTGCCCAAGTTTGTCGTCGTCAAGACTCCCAAGGTCATTGAGAGGAGTGTGTTTGACATGTCCAACTGCAGCAGGTCCACTCAGGGGGAGGCGGATAGCAAACATTTTGGAAGCTTCGTCTGAAAGCCAAAAAAAAAGATGAGAGACAGAATCCAAGTTTCAAGCACGTTCCTACAACTTTTTTTTTTTACCAAAATGGCAACTCTACAAGATATTAACGGGCTGAAGCACCTCTTGTGCGCAGTGTGAGCCGCAACGAAGCCGCTGTTTGTTTGGTTCATACTGTCTCATGTTCAGTGACTTCTTCTCGTCAAAAAATTTTTGAGCTTCTTCGTTCGTATCTTTTTTTTTGATCAGCTGGAAGCCATCAAAGACAGGGCCAAACTTTGACAAATCTCCAACCGCAAGAAAGTCAACAGGGCACCTCGAAAGTAACTTGAGGAGGACAACGACCAATGAGACACCCTGTACCGTATGACAGTGTGAGTTAGGGTCAATGCTCATTGAGCTACAGCGTGGTCTGGCATGCATGCCAGCATTCAGAACACGAGAGTGTTCTGGGCCACCCTGTCGATGGCGCTCGGGCTACTGTGTCATGATGCGAGTCAGACACCCTGTACGTCACTGTAGTAGCGTCGTTAGAATACAGGGCAGCCACCCTGTATGCGATACTTGGCCACAGTCATGTAAATTAGAGTTGGCCACCCCGTACGTCATACTCGGCCACATTTGTAAAGAGTTGGACACCCGGGTGTCGCCGAAGTGGTTGGGAGGCCACAGTGACTCTTGAGACACCCTGTATCTGACACCCGTCCAGCTCGTCCGGAGTGGTCTGGTCCTATACGGTACGTGTCGGATTGGACACCGGGTGTCCCCCTCCCCACTCCTCCCCAAGCGGCAGGGCGCTTGTTTTTGCCTACGCAGACGCCAGAAAAACCTCTTGTAACACCCTGTCCAGGCTGCGCGGGAAAATGAATGGACGCTGTGAGGTCAAAAAAACAAACACGTACGCAGGATCTAAGGCAAGAAGCGTTCATTCATCATGATAACTTGTGTAGCGAGAAAAATGGACGGTTTTTTGGGGGGTCTCCCTGTGTGTGCCGTCGAGAGACTTCAACAAGAAGTTCTTGGCCTGCAACATCGACAGCTGACATAAGAGCTGTGAAGTTTTGGTCAGACGTGACTCAAGTTTTGGGCCTGCAAAAATCTCAGCTTCTTGCTCAGGGACGTACAGGGTGGAGCAACAGGGATTGGCAGTTGACTCCGTCAGCAAGGAGAGGAGAGGATTTTCTCTACTCTTGTCAGACCAGAAGTGAAGAAGGGTTGTTTTTTTAGGATAAAACATCGATGTTCTTACACAGTCTTTGTGTATAGAAGTAACTATGACAACCTTACAATATTGACCTAACGTTGTGTCCATACACAGTCTGGGTATACAATATTGACCCGGCCTAAGGCCAGGCAAACGTTGCTCAAATAACTGACTTTTTAAGCAGTCCTTCCTGACCACTTAAGTGTATCCCTCACTAAATACGTGGAAAGTTCATTATATCCTGCATTTAAATGGAAATAGCCTAAAACTGGAGTCCATAATTATAGTAAAATTGTGCTTGACAGCAAATGAGATTTTGTGTAAAACGTGACTAGAGACTTTCACTAAATTCAATCGTTACTTTCTTGTATCCACACTTGTGACCACTTGAGACGCGACAACCTCAGAGTCCCCAATCATTATTACCTGTGCTCAACCCTTTCAGTGCCTCTCACACCTGGTGATGCACTTTTTTCCACGACCCAAGAAGCAGAGTTACCAAATCTGGGCTGTTCTGACCACATCTGGAGTCCCTGGAAGCTTCCACATTCTGTTTATGTCACCCTTTTCCATCCACGTGCATTCCCTATTAGATTTCTCCGCATCTGGTGAAGACTCTTCAGGGTTGATGGCTCCAAAATGGCCCCTCCCTCCCACGCGGCAAAATTCTGTCCGGTTAAGCACATGTTCAGCCTCGTCCGAGAATTGAAATGACAACTTGGCAGATTTCAGCTGCTGCTGCTCTTTTTTTTTTTTTCTTTTCTTTTTCCACGTGCCGCAGTTTCACAGAAAAGGAAAAGGAGCTGGAAATAATAATAAATGTTTTCACTGGACGAGAAATTCTTGTGAAAGGAAGTGCGTAACAAGATGGAAGTCTTATTAGTCTCCTTGCACCTCCGGCTTCCTGTCTTGACTTCCACCCACCCGGAGATTTTTGTTGCCCCCTCGTCTACCCAAGCTGAGACTCTTCATAAAAGTGTCAGCCCAAATTTTCCTCAGGAAAAAGTGTGCTTGTCTCACAACTCAACTTACAGCACAGCTTGGGGTGGACTTTGTAGGTGTCTAATTATTGTCCTGAGCTCTCACGTGTGCGCAGTGCGCCGCTTGTGTAGTGCAGCAGAGCTTCTTCTGTACAGAACTTATTGTGTGTGGACTGCAGAGCTTATGTGCGTTGGACGGAGCTTGTGTACTGTTTGTGCAGTACAGAGCTCTTGTGTGTGTGTGTGTGTGTCTAGAACAGAGCTTGTGTGTTTGCTATACAAAGCTTACGGGTGTGAAGTACCGAGCTTGTGTATTGCACTGTACATGCACGGCAGAGCTGGTGCACAGCATGTGCAGAGCTGGTGCACAGCATGTGCAGAGCTGGTGCTCTCCTCGTACAGAGCTGGTGCACTGCATGTGCAGAACTGGTGCACTGCATGTACCGAGCTGGTGCACTGCATGTACCGAGCTGGTGCTCGGTATGTACAGGGCTTGGGTGGGTGCAGTTCTTGTGCGTGTGGGCTGGACAGAGCTTGTGTGTGAGCGTGAATGTGAGTCATTGAAGCGGTGTGCGTGTGAGTATGGGCGATTCCGAGCTGGTGTGCGTGCGCGTGTGCGGCACCTGCGCAGTCCTCGTGTGCGTCATGGCTGTAAAGCGTTTATGGCCGTGGTCCCCGCCGGCCCGGAGGACTCGTCCGAGTGTGAATGTCTGGCCGAGGTGCAGCTGATCCCCGTCCACTTCTTGTTCTCGCTCTCGTCTGACCTGAGGCGCAGGAAAGTCTCGTTCATTTCCCACCGATGTGAAACACGTGCAAGCCCTGGAACGGCTGCCATAAAGGCAAACACAAGCCAATCGAGACCATTTTCCCCCTCATTCGGCCTCTTCCTCCTCACATGGCATAAAATCTATATGGGCACACTTAAGGTCGGGCCAGTGATGGGAGAAAACAGAAAGACTCACACACATTTTTCTTTTCTGGGAAGTTGTGTGCGGAATTTCGTCGCTGAAAAGACGCTGACAACTCCTGGCGTCACTTTTTTTTCTTCGTTATTGAAGGAAGGGGGTGGGGGTTGAAGGGAGGGGGGTTGAAGAAAAAAACCTTCGGTATTAATAAAAGTCAGGGGGTTTCTGGCATAAGAAGCAATCTTATCTTCTTCATACTTGCTTGAAGGGGAGGAGAGAGGGAGATGTCTGGCGTGGTGACAGCGAAATTAGTCTTGTGCAAGATGAACAACTTCCTTCCGACGGTCCACAGGCTCACCGAGGACACCGAGAACAACAGCGTTTTTCATCAGTCAGGTGAAGTCAGAGAAAGGAGGAAAAAGAATGATTCTAATAATGGCTCCAATTTTGGGAAACTTTTTTTGTGTCGCGTGACGTGAAAATATTCTTTGCTCCATGAGAAATGTGTGTAAACGCACGCGAAAAATGCGTACAGGGTGACCGCAGAAGCACTGAAAGCCTCTGAAAAATGTCGCTGGTGCCTACGGGAAAACCAGAAGAGTGAAAAAAGTGTAGTTGTACCAAGACGGTGCAATCGATATCGTTGGATATCGCCAAATCTGCCAGATGTCGAGATCTGCCGATATCTGGCTGAGGCTGGTCAGGTCGCTCCGACCCTGCAGATGCAGACCAGCCTCTATGATGCCAAGACATCAGTGTGATCTTTATATCAAGCATGCGATATCTGGGCTCCATGCATCGAATATCGCGATATCCATCGGCCAACTCACTCAGGATGTCGCACATTCTTAATTTCTCCCGTCACCATTGGTCGGAGTTGCCACGGAAAAACCAGGAGCGATGTCGAGTCTGTCGGCCAGAGTGGAAAATTCGGCAGGATCCTGGGATTCAGGGTTGCCACGAGGGTTTTTTGGAGACGTTTCTCCGCACTTTCTGGCCCACCCTGTAGCTACTCGATGTGACTTGTTTTTCCCGTGCCAAGCAAACGATGACGAGGCATTTTCTTCATGAATATTCCATTCGATTACGCAGGCACGCCAACGGCAGCTCCAGCACGAGCAGCAGCAGCAGCAGCAACAACAACAACAACGGATGCAGTGCGGAAATGCATCTTGCGCAAGTTGAACAAGGCCGAGAGAGATGCCAAGAGGTGGGGGTGGGGGGAAGATGCCAAAATTTCACCGTCTCCTGCCGAATCCGTCCGGCCAGAGTTGCCACACACGTCCGACAGGTGTCAAACGCTCGTCTTGACCACGATTTGTCTCGCCTGTCAACACTTCTTTTTTTTCAGTCGACCGAACGATTTTCTGACAAAACAGATGGGTCAGGACTCAGTCACTCACTCACCTTCAGCTAGCAGCTGTCTCAACCCTTCTTTTTTTTTTTTTTTCAAAAGCAAAAAAGATACTTTTTGTCATCCAATTTCTGCCACCTTTACCCCCTCCCTTGTCCCCCTCCCCCCTGTGGGTAAGTCCTCACCTGTCTTTTTCTACCCATCCAAGTGATTTTGTGGGGGATGAAATTAACTTTTTTGTCTTCAGACAAAAAATTTTGCTGACAATGAAGGCCACTTTGGCGAGAAAAAGCTGATGTTTTGAAGCTTCCACTGTAGCTGCTTTGTCTCACGTGTTGTCACGATGACTCTGCATCAGCACATTCAACCCCCCCCCCTCCCCAACTTGTCTGTTATACCCCTCTCAAAAGAGGGGATGAGTTTGCATGCAGGATGTGGGCATTCACAGAAAAGAACTGGCATGACAGAAGCTCCTGATCATCAATCGACTACTGGGGTGTGACGCACTCCGTGACCCACTCGTGCGCGGCCGCGGACGCCCCCAGCGACGAACACTCGAGAATGGAACTGCTGATTGCCTCTCATTAAGTCGTTGGCCCGGCCTAATCTTCATTACTTAAGACGCGCTCGAGTGGTGACGACTTCTGGGCACCGCTGACGACGTTGGCGACGTTGGCATCGCTGGCGACGTTGGCATCGTGGGCGACGTTGGTAGCGGCGAGGCAGAAGAACGGGACGTCCACCTTGTCTGACCGAGTACGCAATGCGTACGTCATGAGCCTGGATTGCACACCTATTGTGTGTGCCGTACAGAGCTCACGTCTTTAGTACACAGCTTGTGCGTGTGCGTGCAGTACAGAGTTTGTGTGTGTAACTTTAGTGTGCAGCTTGCGTCTGTGTGCAGTGCAAAGCTTGTGTGTGCGGATAGTCCTTACGTGTGTGTCCAGTACAGAGTTTGTGTGTGTGAGTGAGTGAAATACAGTGCTTGCGTGCAGTACGACTGTACAGAGCTTGCGTGTGTGTGTGTGCTGACAGAACTCGTGTGCATGCACGGCACATCTTCAGTGTGTGTGTGTGTGTGTAGTACCGAACTTTGGAGTGTGCGTGTAGCAGAGATCTCCGGTGTGTGTGTGTGTGTGCGCAGTTCAGAGCTTCTGTGCGAGTGCGCGCGCGCAGTTCAGAGCTTCTGTGTGTGTGCGGGCCTGACTGGGCCCCACAGCATATGTGAATGTCTATGCATGACTGGGACACACGTACTGTGTGTGCACAGTAAGCGTGCATGACTGGGACACACAGAGGCCCTTTGAGGCCCGACACTTTTTGAATGCATGCGTGTGTCACGCTTCCCGCTTAAAATCAGCTACTATTCGAAGTGGAGGCCGGAATCTTAGGTGAGTTCGGACCTTCTTTTGTGTGTCTAAAATACAGGGTGTCCATCAGCCGACCCCAATCACTCTCAGCTGTGGACACAGTATGAAATCACCGTTTTTTCACAGTATTTTCGGCCAAGACAAGAGGTTTGGGTGGACCAAAAAGAATGGATCTCTTCACATCTGCGCTGCTTTGTCCGGCAGTGGAGAAGGACTTTGTCAGCCCCTCAGGACTCATTTGGATGGAGGAGGAAAACAGCTCCAACACCTTGACACGCTTGAAAAACAGTCCTGGATTTCGTGCGAATCACCTATAAATCCGGTCTGTGATGATTGGCCTTTAAGTGAACACTGTACTTAACGGACTGTTGAGCCATTAGGAGCTGAGAACATCAACTTTCACTCCAGTCTGCACGAGCTGAACCTTTGAGCTTCCTCTGGCAATTATCTCCAGGGCCATTTTGTTCTGGGGGAAACAATGGTGGGGACAAGAAATTGGGCCTCTCGTCTGCCCCTGCCATAAAACAAAAAAAACATGTTGAAATTGATAAAAAAGAGAGTTGTGAAACGAAACATTGCAGCCAAAGTCTGGGAAGTCCAAGGAGCGGTGATGACAAAGGACCACCCACTGGCTCGGCCAGACAACTTTTAATCCACTGAGGCGTACTGAAGATGGCGAAAGAGGGAGCTGGGGACAGTGCAACCCCATTAAAGGGCGCCCAGTGGGGAAGTGGGTGGGGACAGGAGAAGCAGGACTTCTCGATGAGTCACAAGAGCAGCTTCTTCTCGTGGCCATCCAGGATAGTCTTGACATTGATCAGCTCAAGGACATTTCAGATGTTGTTCTGCTCAGGATCATGGGCATGATGCCAGAAAGGGCTGAATTCGCCTGAGCAGCTGTTGACCTTCTTCTCGTGGCCATCCAGGATAGTCTTGGACATCACTGTTCTTCATGTCAGGACTTGATTCGACCAGTTCCACATGAGGATCCTGGACATGATGCAACAATGGCTGAGTTTGTCGCACGACCTTCTTCAAACGGCCATCCAGGATAGTCTTGGACATCACTATTGTTCATGACAAGATTCAGGGCTCGACTTGGCCAGTTGAAAGGCGTTTGAGCTCGACTGTTAAGGAAGTTTCTTCACAAAAGGAACAATTTTGTGGCACAACTTCCCCGTCCTTGAGTGCATTCATAGGACTCTACTGTTGAACCAGCATATGCACGTCAGGGGAAGGCCCCCTGGTCGACTCTTTGAGCACGTTGACAGGCCAGCAGACAGGCCTCCTCCATCCTCACGTCATGAATAAGCAGCGGCAAAAAAGGAGGCCCTGAGCAGCAAAAAAGATGGGCCTTACTGCCTGGCACGCAGAGAGACGATGACACCGGGTGACAAAAGTGTTTTGGCACAGGAAGTGCCAACACAGTGGAGATGCTGACGTCCGTGGCAGACTCAACCACCATGAAGACCTGCTACTTGTAGGCGTCGGAAACGAAGGTGTTTTCGTCCGACGTGGGCGTGATTGGCCCCGTTTCGCCGCCGCCGCCGCCGCCGCCGCCAACGTCAGCGTGGACTTCGGCGTGCCAGAGATCGATGTCATTATGAGAGAGGAGTCCCATTCTCAATACCAGTTCGCAGCCGCACAAAAAATGTCTGGCCGAGTGAAAAGAAAAAGGCAATGTGTGATCAACCAAGTTCTTATTTGGTCGATGATTGGCGCTTTTCTGCTATTCTCTTCTGGCAGCCCCCAGATTTGAATTGGGCATCACTGCTTGTTTCAACGGGGACGACCAAAATGGGCTCGCAACAGGGTTTTGGGCATCAAGGTGAGGCTAGCTCAAAATTGGCTGATACACGTGTAATAATGGGGCTTCACAACTTTTTTGTGGGGCCACAATTCAAAAATTGTAGGTTATTTCTTCTAAGGGTGACCGATCTGATGCAATTTTACTTCTTCTCAGGCTGACGAAACTAATGCACATTTGCTTAACCCAACTAAAGCAGAAAGGAGACACATTTGACAACCTCATCCCTTTCTGTTCCTTCAAACAATGTCTTATTATCTTAACAAACTGATGCTATATTTCCTTCGACTGAGCATTGCTCCATTTCTTGTTCACTAATGCCTTGGTCCTCTTAATAGACTAATGCTTTACCTCTCTTAATAGACTAATGCTTTACCTTTCTTAATAGACTAATGCTTTACCTTGCTTAATAGACTAATGCTTTACCTCTCTTAGTAGACTAATGCTTTACCTTGCTTAACAGACTGATGCTTTACCTCTCTTAGTAGACTAATGCTTTACCTTGCTTAATAGACTAATGCTTTACCTCTCTTAGTAGACTAATGCTTTACCTTTCTTAATAGACTAATGCTTTACCTCTCTTAGTAGACTAATGCTTTACCTCTCTTAACAGACTGATGCTTTACCTCTCTTAGTAGACTAATGCTTTACCTCTCTTAACAGACTAATGCTTTTTACCCCTCTTAATAGACGAATGATTCACCTCTCTTAACACACCAATGCTTTACCTCCCTTTGACTACCTAACGAATGCTTTGCTTCGCTTAACAATGTAATCCTTTACCTCTCTTAATGAACTACATCTCTTCACCAAGTTGTGACTCATCTCTTTATTGTGGACCAATCTTCTGCTCCATTTTATTTCAGCTCGACACTGAACTACTTGTTCTCGTCCTCCCTCCAGATGTTTCACACATTGTCAACGTTGCTAACTCGACTTGACAGAGTTTTTTTTCCTCCATCTCTTTTCCATCCTGTCTGGTGGAGCCTCCGGGTGCGTCGGGGACAGCAGGAAAAGCCCCATTATTCATCATTTTATCCGCCAACCACGCGTTTTGTAGATTAATTGTCGATTTCTTCGATGGGAAATCGACCACATGAAGGTGGAGAAAAATCTCACACAGCAGCTTTGGTCGCTCTGACTCGGATGACAGCTGATTCCAGCGGCCAATTTTGGCATGGGTTCTTCCCCCTTTGCAGCAGCAGCTTTTTTGCAAACAATGGCGGCAGCTGCAAAACCCCCTGAGAGAGCAAAAGATATCGCCAATCTGAGTCTAAGAGAGAGAACAAAAGGGTCCAAATGAGCTCATGCAAAAGTTATCACCGCAGATGTCACAGAGATTGCGAAAAAATTTGCAACGATCGTTCCTCTTTGTCGATGACGCGTCGAAATAAGCCAACTTTTACAGCTCCCACGACGGGGACGCGGACTCAAAGGGGCTTCGAGGCAACAGGGCTTCCCTCCCCGACGCGCCCAAGGCCAGTCACGCTTGGCAGGCGCGGGGGGAAGCCCTGTTGGTCCTGCACAGCTCTGCCAAATCAGCTCTGTCCTGCATGGGGAACCACTGTTATAACGATCGATTTGAAAGGAGAAACGCTGATGCTCGTAGCAGACGACTTTTTTGGTGTGTTTCAATGATAAAAAAAACTGAAACACTCGGTTTTTTCTGCGGAAACCGGTTATTGAAAACTCCTGGCGCGTGTGACTGGTGATTAATTAGCCCAATTAAAACGTGGCCGGAACAATGATTTCCGCCACGCGCCAGTTGGGACTCACTTATATCAGATTAACCTATTTGGGAAGAATTTTTAGGTCGCGAATGAATGATAATTTGTCATCTCTGACTTGTGTTAGGTTCATTTTGGGAGGAAGTATAGCAGAATTAAGATTTAAGCTCCAGAATAAAACTTTTTTTTAACTTTGGCGGCACTGGCAGCAAATCCACTTTAGTCCATCAATACTTGTTCGACGTCAGCACACGAAGTAAACAATTTTAACCTGGCTCAGGTCGACACAATACTCGAGCTCTTATTTAAAGTTAATAATGCACATTGTGTCAGTTGGATTATGATTTGCACTTTGGCTGGATTAAGATTAGCTGTCGATCCACACGCTTAGTCACAAGTTAAATTGCACATGAGTCTGGCTACTTTTTTTCAATAAAAAAGCAAATATTTGATTCTTTGATTGCATTGGACGAGTCCAGTTGCTCAATTTCAGATCATGAATGAGCTAAGCCAAGTTCCTTTAAGAGCGCATTTTATGTTGCTGTGAAATTAATATATTAGCTTACTGCAGAAGAACAACTACTTAATTAATAGATTCATTGCCAATCCTCATTGGCCTTCAGGCCTCACCGCATATTACTATACGCATATAACATTAGTTTAAAGCGCAGTTCAGTGTTGAAGCTTCTCTAAATCCCGATTGATTTGACTACATCATAGGTGGTGGCTCCTTTTCGGCTGCTTCAGCCTATTTATGTGCATAACTTTTTCATTCTGCTGCTATATAAGTGAGCCTGAATGCGTCGAGCAACATTTTGGTACGTACAAATGGCAGGAGCTGTAAAAATGGCCCCCAACTGTGAGAGGTTCTCCTTACTTCCTGTACACAGCAGCTCAAATTGGCGACAGATGTTTGTGTCTTTTTTTTTTTTTTTGCAACAACGCCTTTTTTGCACACTTAAGTGAGGGTGAAGAAGTTTTCATGCGATTGTGCCAAAAATTGCCAAAATTTGTCGTCAATCAGATCCTCGCAAAGACTCTTTGTTGTGTTATTACGTAACTTTCCAGTCATGCCCAAAAAGAGTCCGGCTCGTATCAGACGAGCAGTACAGGGTGTGCACGGGGAAATGCGACATCTTTTTCTCTCTCTCTCCTGATCCTCCTGCAAGATCTGGACCAAGTCCTTCGTGTCCAAAATGTATCTTTTCAGAACCCCCATTTTTTTTCTCTCCTCATCGTGATCAAACTGCCACATGTGGAGATGCTTCAAAAGTTCTCCTTGCTCCACTCCAGGATCACGACCAAGTCCCGTGCATTGACGCTAATGGGCCTTTTGTGCCTGGTCAGGCCTTGAAGCCCACGCAGGAGGGGCGGCTGCCCCAGATGCCCACGCCACTGTTTGGTGACTGACTCTCGTTCAGGATCTGGTCCAAGTTGACCACTGTTGTAGCCTGACTCCGGGAGTGTGACCGCCCTCACTTGGCCACCCCGTCCTCCTCCTGCCGGATTCCCTGACCCAGTCAAGAGTAATAGATAAGAAAACAAAGGAAAACATTTCTCCTGCGGTCTCACACAAGTGTGAATCAGGCAAATTGCTTCTCTGGGCAGTCCAGAGCTCCACACACGTGATGTTAGCATCAGCTGTAGCAATTTAGAGCACTCACGCATTATGGCGAATCGAGATCGCTCCGTGAAATGCCAGGATGAAATTGCCAGCTCACCTCAGCGCACCTGGAATAATGAAGAAAATTGCAGCCAGGAGTCGGCGGACATTGCTCAAGATCCTTTTTTTGCACTCACGTTGCTTTTAGCAGGTCTTTATCGGCCGCGGAATTTTGAGCGTGAGCATAAGCGGACTACAGGGTGGTCAGCATGCAGTTGGGTCAAGTTCGGGAGCCGCGTACAGGGAGGACGCAGTTCATAATTTTACGCCATCTACAGGGTGGAGATGACGCAGTTTCTAGCTTGACACCATTTAAAGGGTGGAGATGATACAGTTTCCAGCTTGACACCATCTACAGGGTGTCGATGATACAGTTTCTAGCTTGACACCATTTAAAGGGTGGAGATAACGCAGTTTCTAGCCTGACACCATCTACAGGGTG
>JAAUXU010042048.1_pt1 | contig 15788 bp, 13 predicted proteins | sample 7278151 | NCBI WGS metagenome assembly JAAUXU01 (sample SAMN14350113, study PRJNA611818) | marine sediment metagenome | isolation source: surface marine sediment (1.8m) | place: French Polynesia: Moorea | collected 2018-08 | reverse complement strand
GGCCGCCCGCATCCTGAAATTAAACACCGGCGGCCGCTTAAACATCAAGGGTCGCGATTTTGAAGTGTCCGGTATATTGCAGCCTACCGGCTCCCAGGACGATCAGTTGGTGTTTGCGCGATTGAGCACCGCACAGTTACTGTTTGATAAAAGTGGTCGGGTTTCGATGGCCGAGGTGGCCGCTTTATGCCATGACTGCCCGATCGATGATATGGTCAGGCAGATCTCAAATGCCCTGCCGGGTGCCAAGGTCATGGCTATTCAACAGGTGGTCAAAGGCCGCATGCAAACACTGGGGCAGTTTAAGAAATTCTCATTTGGCATATCCGGTGTGATCCTGCTGATTGGCAGTCTGGTGGTACTGGTCACCATGATGAGCAGCGTCAGAGAGCGTACCGATGAGATTGGTATTTTCAGGGCCATTGGTTTCCGTAAACGCCATGTCATGAAAATTGTCTTTCTGGAAGCGGCGATTTTATCGGGACTGGCCGGCATAATGGGCTATCTTCTGGGCTGGGGGAGCACCAAGATTGCGGTTCATTTCCTTATTGATGGGCATTCTGGAATTGTGCCCTTTAACGTTGAATTGGCGGTCGGTGCTTTGGCCCTGGCACTGCTGATTGGTTTGGTCTCAAGCACTTATCCGGCAGTCATGGCGGCTCGCTTGGACCCCGGTGAAGCCCTTAGGTCGCTGTAAAAATTATATAGACAGTAACTTTTGAGCGATACTATAGCTAGGATGCGCTTTAATCTTAATCAGCAAATGATCTAAAATGAGCTAAAATTAAGATGGATTGAAATCCACAATTTTAGGCATTTTAGGCACTTCACACTTTAGGCATATCAAGGAGAGCTATAACCTATGAGTTATATGACAGCAGAGAATCTTATCAAAACATACGGCCGCGGTGATGCAGCGGTTTCCGCGGTCAGTGATATCAGTTTTCAAATTGAAGCAGGCGAATTTGTCGGCCTGATGGGTGAATCCGGTGCCGGCAAATCTACCTTGCTGTCCATCATGGGGGCCATGAACGCTCCCACTTCAGGAACGTTTGTGGTGGATGAAATTGACATATACAGCCTCAGCTCGGAACAACAGACGGACTTTCGACGGGAGTTTCTGGGTTTTATCTTTCAGGATTTTTACTTGGTGCCCTACCTGACGGTCTCTGAAAATGTCATGCTCCCGTTGACCATCGTGAAAAAAAGCCGCAAACAAAAACAGGAGATGGTCGAAAGCGCGCTTTCGCAGGTAGGCCTGTTGGATAAAGCGGCGCGTTTGCCGAACCAGATTTCCGGCGGCGAAAAAGAGCGCGTGGCGATTGCACGGGCGATTGTCAACGAACCACCGGTTCTATTGGCAGACGAGCCCACCGGTAATCTGGACAGCAAAACGTCAGCGGATATCATGAAATTGCTTCAAAAATTTAACAGCGATGGTATGACCATTATCATGGTCACCCACAGTAAGGCATGCGCCCAATATGCCCGCCGCTTGATACGGGTATCCGATGGAAAAATTGTTGCAGATCAACTGTTGTCTGGCAGGAATCTGGCAAATTGAGCTTTTACAATAGGGTTCTGATTCAAAAATGATCGAATGGCTTAAACCAGCGCTTATATCGATATGATGAAAAAGACGCTTTCACATAAGTTTTATGTCCTGTCAATTATACTGGTCACGGTTGTCGGCATTGGGTCTTATCTTTTTTATTCCCAGTATGCTGCCGTAGCCGGCTCTCCGGAACAGGAGCTGGAACGCCTGTTTGGCAACATGGGGATCCTTAAAATGCCCCATGCAACACCGCCTCTGGAGATCCAGCTTAGCGATCTTTTTGGTAATGTCGTGCGTCTGTCGGAATTTCGCGGCAAGATTGTATTTCTTAATTTCTGGGCCACCTGGTGTCCCACTTGCGTTGTCGAGATGCCGTCGATGGAAAAATTACATCGCCGTTTTAAGGATCAGGATTTTGCCATGATTGCCGTGAATTTAAAGGAAAGCGAAACGCAGGTAAAATCGTTTTTCGAAAAACTGCAACTCTCATTTACCGCATTGCTAGATGTTAACGGGGAAGTGGCATCCGGATTGGCAGTCAATGCCCTGCCGACGACCTTTTTTCTGGATAAAAAGGGCAGGATTATAGGTATGGCCCTGGGTCCCAGGGAATGGGACAATCAGGCATCCATCGAGCTTTTTGAATTTTTAATCAACCGCCCTGAGCCTGTTGCGACAAGCAGTGGCTCATAATTACCTCTTGATGGCTTTTGAGTTTAATCGCTTTGCGCTTTGGTGCTCACCGAAAGAACCGGGCAGGGCGCTTGACGTGCCACCCGGTCTGTGGTTGACCCCAGGAGTAGCGTTTTGACCAATCCGTGACCGCGAACCCCCAGTACAATCATATCCATTTCATTGGATTTGGCGTATTTTCCCAGAGCTTCATAAGGTTGACCCGCTAAAATGAGCGTTTCCGGTGAGCACCAGTTGCGGGCGTCCTCCGGTACCATGCCCATGAGTTTATCGGTTAAGCGCTGATGCAATTTTTGCTCGATTTCTTCACTCAGCATTTTATCCGGTTTTAGTAGTACGCTGGAGGCGGAGGGCTCAATAACGTGAGCCAGATAAAGGTCCGCCTCAAATTCCTGCGCCAGGCTGACCGCGTGTTGAAAGGCCAGGTCGGAATCAGGTGAGAAATCGCACCCGACCAGGATCTTTTTGAGGGTTATTGTTTGATTGACCGGGTCCACAAATTTATGTTCGGGGCTGTGAACAACCAACAAGGGGCATGTGAGCACCCGCATCAATCGTTCGGTAACCGACCCCAAGATCAATCGCTTCAGACCGGAACGGCCGCGTGTGGCGGTAATGACCAGATCGATTTCTTTTTCTGCCACCAGTCGTGACACTTCGTCGGCGACATGGCCGACGGTAATCAGAGGCTCCCATTGTACGGCCTGCTTTCCGATGATCTCATTGAGCTGTTCAGCAGCCTGTTTTTTGATTCGGTTTTGCTGGTCAACCGGATTTAACTGAAACTCACCATAAATAGCAATCGAAGATAAATCAATGACATGACAGATATACAATTTGGCTTCGAACTCTTTGGCCAAAGCCACCCCATAAGGTATGGTATAATTGGAGAAATCGGAAAAGTCCGTGGCACAAAGGATGTTTTTCATTTGTACTCTCATGGTACGTTCTCCTTATTTACTCGAATTTGTCTTTATATTCTCAAGCCGAGTTCGGCTTCATGCTACAGGGCACCAGACAAAGCGCCAATAAGCTTTGAATTCGCTTCTTTTTTATAGGTTGCAGCAGCAACATATACGACTATAAGGCGGAATTTTATATCTTTATATATGGTATTAGAATCGATTTTAGAATAGTAGATAACGTTCCCCGCATGAATGCGGGATTTCACGCCTGATTCTAAAACATTAAGGTGTTCAACAAAGCAAGGCGAAAACCGATTCAAAAGTGGAGTCCGCCTCCGGCGGATTAGTATTCGAGCATTTTGAATCGGTTTTTAACACAGCCCTTGGGCGTTAGATGCAATTGTAAAATCGATTCTAGCCCTTGATTACAGCGATGGGCTTCAATCTCGCCACCTTTTTGGCAATGCCCGCGCTGTGCACGACATTAACAACCCGATCCACATCTTTATAGGCGGCCGGTGCCTCTTCGGCCAGGCCGGGCATGCTGCCTGCCCGGATGTGGATGCCTCGACCCTCGAGCTCTTCACGCAACGTTATGCCCCGCATTCTTTTTCTGGCTTTTTTGCGGCTCATTGTGCGGCCGGCCCCGTGACAGGTGGATCCAAATGTTTGCGCCATCGATTGCGCTGTACCAACCAGAACCCATGATGCGGTACCCATCGAGCCCGGCACCAGTACCGGCTGTCCGATGTCACGGTAAACCGAGGGCAGCTCGGTTGATCCAGGCCCAAAGGCGCGAGTGGCGCCCTTACGATGAACGCACAGCTGCATGAGCTTGCCGTCGATATGATGGGTTTCAACCTTGGCCATGTTATGGGCAATATCATAAATCTGAAAGATATGATGATTTGAAACCCTACCGGCCAATACCTGCTCAAAGCTGCGCCGAATGTGGGCAGCCAGCACTTGACGGTTGGCAAAGGCATAATTGGCAGCCGCCTTCATGGCAGCCAGGTAGTCCTGACCTTCGGCGCTGCTGAGCGGGGCACAAACCAGTTCCCGATCCGGCAGGTTGAGTCCGTAGCGGGAAATATTTTTTTGAAAACGTTTGACGTAATCGCCGCAGACCTGATGACCCAGGCCACGTGATCCACAGTGGATTTGGATCGCAATTTGTCCCTCAAAAAGGCCGATTCGCTGGGCCACATCAGGGTCCGTAACCTGATCGACGATATCCAGCTCAATAAAATGGTTGCCGGCGCCCAGCGTCCCTACCTGCTTTTGGCCACGGTCCTTGGCCCGTGGACTGACTTTTTCCGGGTTTGCACCATCCAGGCAGCCGCCTTCCTCGGTGCGTTCCAGATCTGTTTCAGTACCGAATCCCTTTTTAACCGCCCAGTGAGCACCCTGTGATAGGACCTGATCAAGTTCTTTGGCCTTCAGTTTGATGTTGCCCCCCTTGCCGACCCCACTGGGGCAGTTGGCATAAATAACGGTCGCCAGATCATCGACAAAAGGACGGATTTCTTCATGGTCTAAATGGGTGGCCAGCAGGCGCACGCCGCAATTGATGTCATATCCAACGCCGCCCGGAGAGATAACACCATCCGGCAACTTGGTGGCCACAACGCCACCAATGGGAAACCCGTAACCCTGATGAATATCCGGCATGGCCAGGGCATATTTGACAACTCCAGGCAACGTCGCTGTATTGATTAACTGTTGCAGGCTGTTGTCCGTTATGATGCCTTTTAACAATTCGGCATCGGAATAAAAGCGCGCCGGTACCCGCATGTCGGCGCGGAATTCAGCCGGCACTTCAAACAAATGATCATCCAGCTGTTTAAAATCATGCTTGGCAACCACTTTAGCCCCCTGATTCTAAAACCCGAAGGTTTTAAAAGTGTTTATTGCATGCCTGTATCAGACATCGAAGGTTATGATGGCCTCAAGACCCTGGTGGGTCTTCACAATATTTAAATTGTGATACGTTACCGCCTTAATTTGCTTGTCCAATGCAGGCGCTCTGCCACCGATGACCCTGGCATCAACAACGTTTGCGGTTAGCTTATGAATGTTGAATGTCCTAAAAATCAGCATTTCAGCTTCAGCCCAGTAAGCCAGTTCACTGAGCCATTCTACAAGCAGGCTTTCTGTATCGATCGTCTCTAATTTAACGGCTTTTGCAATTTCCGCTGAAACGTCGGATATATCTGCCGTCATTAGGGATGTCATCCCCTGAGCCGCACTGATAAACAGCTCCGTGAGATCTTTGCCGTAAACCTTCAAGGCATGATCAGCCGTATGTTCAATTTCCTCAAAGCCCATTGCAGTTAAGAATATGCCCGCTATGCTTCACTCTTTTGTCCGTTTGATGGCGCAAGAAATATTTTCGACTTTAGCATTGTCCGCCTTAGCTTACATGGCCGTTTGTGCACAACGATTGTAGAATTAAAACGATGGCAACAATTGTCGTTATTTGCCAGTGCCCAGAACCAGCAGCGAAAGTCAGATTCGGAATCGTGTCGATTCGATTAGATGAGCCGCAATCATGATTGAAATTTGCAAAAGGCAAGCTGTATTAAGCGTTTATAACTATTATCTAAATTTATCTATTGGAGCGACAAAGTCAAGCATCATCTTGTTATTAGAAAATAGAATCGACATGCGGCTTTTCGACACGAACATACCAGCGGGTGGGTTTCTACTGGTGTTGAAACCGTAAGAACGCGATAGCCAGCAATCTATATTTCTGGCCTGTATTACCGCTAAAAACTTCTTTACAATTTAAACCCAGCTGATTTATAAGCAATCTGTTATCGGATCGGTTCCTTTCCTTTCCACTCAACCGTTTAAACGTGCACGTTTAACGCCTTTTGCAGCTCTACCGAATGATTATCAAAATGGTTACGAACACATTTAATTCCCATATTAATAACCAATGGTCCATAAAGAGGTGAGGTATGCAACACCAATATGATGTGATTATCGTGGGCGCAGGTTTGGCCGGGCTGCGCGCGGCGGTTGAGATCGGAAAAGATGCTCATGTCGCCGTTCTGACCAAAGTTTTTGCGACGCGCTCCCACTCCGGTGCGGCTCAGGGAGGCATCGGCGCCGCTCTGGGCAATGAAGAAGAAGACCACTGTGAATGGCACATGTTTGATACGGTCAAAGGCAGTGATTATCTGGGCGATCAGGATGCGATCGAGATTCTGGCCAATGATGCACCGCGGGCCATTTATGAGCTGGAAAACCTGGGGGTTCCGTTTAATCGGACACCGGAGGGCAAAATCGCCCAAAGAGCCTTTGGCGGGCACACGCGCAATTTTGGCGAGGCGCCGGTAAAGCGGGCCTGCTATGCGGCGACCCGCACCGGCCGGGTTATTTTGGATACGCTCTGGGAGCAAAGTTTACGCAGAGGGATTGAATTTTTCGATGAATTCCAGATGCTGTCTTTAATCGTTCACGATGGACAATGTTGCGGTGTGGTGGCTTATGAACTATCCACCGGAAAGCTGCATGTATTCAAGAGCAAGGCCGTCATGCTCGCTACAGGCGGGGCCGGCAAGATTTACAAAACCACCTCCAACGCTTTTGCCAGTACCGGCGATGGCATGGCCATCGCCTATCGAGCCGGTGCGCCCCTGGAAGATATGGAATTTGTTCAGTTTCATCCGACAGGAATTTATAAGCTGGGCATTCTCATCAGTGAGGCGGCACGCGGCGAAGGCGGCATTTTGTTGAATAATGATGGTGAACGCTTCATGGAAAGGTATGCACCGATCATCAAGGATTTAGCACCGCGTGATATGATTTCGCGGTGCATGCTAGAGGAAATGCGAGCCGGCAGGGGTATCGACGGCAAAGACTATTTTCACCTGGATTTGACGCACCTGGGTGAAGATGTGATCGACAAAAAGTTAGCCGAAATTACCAGCTTCGCGCGCACCTATGCCGGCGTTGATCCGATTAAAGAGCCCATCCCGGTCCAGCCCACCTGCCATTATATGATGGGCGGTATTGCCACCGATGCCGATGGTTGTGTGATCGTAGATGAGAAAAATACAGCCTTTGCGGGGCTTTATGCTGCCGGTGAATGTGCCTGCGTGTCCGTACACGGCGCCAATCGGTTGGGGTGCAATGCGCTGCTCGATACGCTGGTCTTCGGACGAAGGGCCGGTATCGCTATTAAGGCGTTTGTACCATCGGTCTCCCGACCAAAGCTGCCGGCCCGACCGGAGAAAAAAGATGCAGACATGATCAAAGAATTGATGAACAGTGGCGGTAAAGAAAACAGCGGGCCCATCAGAGCCGAGCTGCAGGAAAGCATGATGGAAAATGTGTCTGTTTTCCGTCAAAAAGACTCACTGAGCACGGCGCTCGCAAAAATTGCGCAGCTAAAAAAGCGATATCAAGATCTTTCCATCCAGGACAAAGGGAACTGTTTCAATCGCGATCTGCTGGATGCCATCGAGTTGGGCCATTTGCTGGATCTGGCTGAAGTTATTACACTTAGTGCGCTAAACCGTGAAGAGAGCCGTGGGGCCCATTCCAGGGAAGATTTTCCGGAGCGTGACGATCAAAAATTTTTGGTCCACACCATGGCGCTTCACAATGCAGTCAAGGGGCCGCAAATATTCTCCAAACCGGTTAATATCACCAAATTTGAGCCCAAAGAGAGGAAATACTAAGATGAAGTGTCACTTTACCGTCTATCGATATGACCCTGCTGCGGATGAAAAACCGCGCTACCAGGAATATGAGATCGATGCCGAACCGACCGACAAGATTCTGGATTGTTTAAACAAAATCAGGTGGGAGCAGGATCCGACCCTGGCTTTTCGATCTTCGTGTGCCCACGGGATCTGCGGATCGGATGCCCTGATGATCAACGGGCGCATTGAACTGGCCTGCCAGAAACTGGTGCGTGATTTCAAAACCGGCAATAATTTTGTGATCGAACCGTTGCCGCTGTTTGATGTCGTTAAAGACTTGATCGTTGATATGGAGCCATTTTTGGAAAAATACCGCCAGGTGCAGCCCTATCTGATAGCCGGCAAAAACGATTCGGGTAAAGAATTTATCCAGGAGGCTGAAAATCAGGAGTTTATTGAACCGGCGCTCAGATGCATCCTGTGTGCCTCCTGCACTGCCGGTTGTCCGATTAACCGGGCCAATTCGGATTATCTGGGTCCGGCTGCCTTGCTGCGTGCTTTTCGCTATATCTTTGATTCGCGTGATTCCATAACGGAGGAGCGTCTGGAAAAAATTGACTCTGATAACGGTGTCTGGGGGTGTAAAACCATGTGGTGGTGCACCGAGGTTTGCCCCAAGGAAATCCCCATCACCAAATGTCTGGGACAGATAAAACGGGCTGTTAAGCAAAAAGCAAAAAAGGAATAGTGCCTAAACAAGAAGGTCGGGTCTATATCTTAATTTGATGAATGCTAAAGTAAACGGATCTGATGCGATAATACCAATAATTGCTTTAATTTCAACAAAGCTAGGAACACGACACAATATTTCAATTCCTAAATTGAGCGCTTGTCGAGGTTGCCGCAGCTACTCGGCAGATGCCGTTTCGCTATAGTGATCTATGCGGGACGGCATCTAACACCGTAGATGCGGTAAGATCGGCAAGCCCGAAGGGTTTCAAATTTAAAAAATCAAAATCGATAGAATTCCTTATAAAACAAAGTATAATCCCTTTTTAAATTTGAAACGCTCATTTTAGGTAAATAGTAGGGAGGATAAATATGCCTGAGAAAAATATGCTGGCCGGGTTTTCTTTTTTTTCCGATGTCGCGCCAGAGACATTGGAAGCCATTGCCCAGAAAGGCGAAATTTTTGAGTTTAAAGCACAAGATGTCATTTTTAAGGTGGAAGAGCCGGCAACACATCTCTATGGCCTTTTAAAAGGTGAAATCGATTTGATCCTCATTTTTAAGGACAGGGTCTTAAAAACAGATATCGAATACGAAGAAGCCATTCAGGCCACCATTGTCGATGAAGAAAAAGAGATCATTGTCGATACGGTTGCCGAGGGTCAGGTGTTTGGATGGGCGTCGGTTGTCGGACCATCAAAACGAACCGTCAAAGCCGTATGTTCGCAAAATTGCCGCGTTATTGCCATACCGGCCGACGCGTTGAAAGCCATGTTCGATAAGGACCATACCCTGGGGTATGCCGTCATGCATCGCCTGTGTGACATCATTGCCAAACGACTTCGTAATCGAACTGATAAGTTGATTGAGGCGTGGGGGGAGGCTTTCGACATCAGTTCGATATAGCGTGAAATTAAGAACGCTAAATATGAATGCTAAAAAGGACATGTCATTTTCCTCCAGGCGCTGTGATTGGCAAGTTGCCTGTGGCCGATATTTGGGATTAGACCGGCATTAACGCTATCCCAAAGCCTGGCTGCCGATCATCCCAAATATGAGGCCACAACATACCGATGGGGCACAAATAGCATAGCGCCTTCCAAAAAAAAACATGACCTCTTATGATATTGAACGGCTCAGCAACCGGATGTTCCTTGAATTTTTGCCGGCCAACGGGCTCAACGGGCAACGGGCCCAACCTGCAAAGAATTCGCTTGGCGTGCGTTACATGATTCTCTGGGAATAAACCCCTAAAGAAAGAGAAGGAACACCATGAAAGCATTGTACTTTAAAGAACATGGTGAGTTGGATGTCATCCAATATGGGGATGTGCCGGACTCGGAGCCCGGGCCCGGGCAGGTCAAGGTGCGGGTGCGGGCAACAGCATTAAATTTTCTGGACATTTGGGTGCGGCGGGGCTGGCCCGGCTTAAAGCTTGAAATGCCGCATTGGTGCGGAGCCGATGTGGCCGGCGAGGTTGCTGAGCTCGGTGAAGGCGTTACCCAATGGCAGATTGGGCAGCGGGTCGTCGCGGATCCGGGTGTTAATTTGTTTGAAGATGAATTTACCGCGCGGGGTGAAGATTGTGTCAGCCCCGGGTATCATGTCCTCGGTGAACATCATCGCGGCGGTGCCGCAGAATACATCGTGCTGCCGGCCAATGGTCTGGCGGCGATGCCAGATGAAGTGGATTATCCGGAAGCAGCAGCACCCCTGTTGGTGACCCTCACTGCCTGGCGTATGCTCATCGACAGGGCAGGGCTGCGTGCCGGTGAATCTGTGCTGGTGGTCGGCTCCGGGGGTGGGGTTAACAGCATGTCCATCCAGCTTGCCAAACTTGCCGGTGCCTTTGTATATGCGGTCGCAAGCAATGATCAAAAAGCGCAACTGGCCAAAGAATTGGGCGCTGATGTGGTGTTGGATCGTTCCAAAGTCGACTGGGGCAAAGAGATTTATAGACTGACCGAAAAGCGGGGTGTGGATGTGGTCGTTGATAATGTCGGTAAGGCCACGTTAACGGCCAGCATGCAGGCGGCGGCCCGCGGCGGTCGCATCGTTATTGTCGGCAATACCAGTGGACCTCAGACGGAAATTGATATCCGCTTTATTTTCGGTAAACAAATTAGCCTTATCGGCAGTACTATGGGCAGCCATCAGGATTTTAGAGATGTGATGGCGCTGCTTTGGGCCGGCAAACTAAAACCCGTGATCGATCGGGTCATGCCGCTCAGCGAAGGGCGCCAGGCCTATGAGATGATGGAGAAGGGGGAGCTGCTGGGGAAGATTGTTTTGACGCCTTAAATAGTTGCATCTAAATCAGGTGGTGATTTTGACTTTTGCAGTTTTTCCTCACAGTCCGTTGCCAGTAGTCAGTTGTTTGTTGTTGATAAATGATGCGGAGCAACCACAAAGCAGTTTGCATATTGTCTGCGACGGACAACTAACTACGGACTACTGACCCTAGGTGTATTGTTTAATCAACTCCCGGAAAATAACCAGCTTCTGTACATCCTGGGTGCCTTCACCCAAGGATGACGCCCAGGCGTCCATGGGGAACTTGTGAATGGGATGATCCTGGATGACGGATGCGGCGCCAAAAATATCCGCAGCCCAGGTGGTCACATTGCGGGTGATTTCAACCGCCAAATATTTTGCCAGCGAGGATTCCTGCCTGAAATTCTCATTGTGGTCCATTTTCCAGCAAGCCTTCCAGAGCATCAAACGGGCGGCCTCAATTTTTGCAAAAAAATCGGCAGCTTCGAATGCTTTTGCTTGAAATTCGGTGATCGGCTGACCGAAGATCTGGCGCTTTTTCGCATGGGCCAGCGCCAGTTCAAAGGCGCCGACGGCGGTTCCAAGCGTCATGGCGGCAATGGGGACGCGGCTGTTGGTGAAAACGCTCAGCACCTGCTGAAGCCCCTGCCCAGGGCCACCCAGAAGATGGTCATTTGGGACAAAGACGTCGCTGAATGTCAGGCGGGTCAGGTCGGATGGAATCCAGACCTGCTTATTGAGTTTTTTGCGCTTAACGCCCTTGGCATGCAGATCCACCAGATACATTGATATGCGATTATTTCTTGACGCCCGAGGGCTTGATACCGCTGTAATCACCCCCAGGTCACTAATATACCCGTTGGTCACATAGGCCTTGGTACCGTTTAGCAGCCAGCCACCTTTAACTTTGCGAGCACGCATTTGGATGCCGGCGACATCACTGCCGGCCATGCGCTCAGTGTTGCCGACGCACATCAAGGTTTTTCCTTCCGCAGCTGATTTGCCATATTGTGCCGTTAAATAATCAGAGCCATACAAATATAATGAGACGAGTCCCAGATCGACCTGCGCCAGTGCTGCCACAGCCACACCCGGCGAGACCTTGGCCAATTCTTCTGCAATTAAGGCTTCCCTCAAGGCGCTGTTTTTGGCCAATTTGCCCGACTTATGCGCTATACCAAACCAGCCCCCAGCCCCCATTTGACGGAAAAAATCAGCTGGTATTTCCTGACGCCGATACCATCCCGACAGTTTCGATTGGACACGGTCCTTAAGAAAATGCTTGAATTCAATGATTTCTTTTGCAAGTGCTGGTGGAATCGTAAAATCCATGTTGGCTCCTTTAAGCGGTGATCCAGATGACGGGATGGCGAAACGAATTCAATCCCACTATCTCTTCGTTCAATTTGACTAAACAGTATAGACACAAACAGCAAAAAAACAAGTTAAGCAAATTTATAATTTACAAAAACGATTTAAAATAGTATTGGAACAATGGGGAAGACTCAACTGCAATCAGATCGTAAAACCGTTTCCGATTTCAAATGTAAGCCAAACCATATTCTACCGTCGTCGACGGATGGTTACCCTTATTTCAATGCACTAAACAAGCAGTTTTCTAAAGTTTGCAATTCTAACTGTGCGTATGCTGGAATTTTGGGAGGCTGAATTCACCTTGCTTTTCATGTTGCACAGGCATTGGAGGGGCTTATGGAAATGAAAGATCTGATTCAACGTATTGCGGAGGCACTGGTCGACAATCCTGAAGAGGTTGCCGTCACCGCACTCCAAGGTAGTCAGGCGACTGTTTTGGAATTGAAAGTGGCCAAAGAGGATTTGGGCAAAATCATCGGTAAACAGGGCCGCACGGCCAAATCGATTCGTACAATCCTGGGCGCCGCGTCAGCCAAGAAAAACAAACGCACCGTTCTCGAGATCGTCGAGTAGCCTGGCCGTATTATTTTATCCGAAGCGTTGCAAATTTGCCCTGCAACCCAAAAAAAACCACCCGACAGATACGGTTCATGATTCCGGACTGAGCGGGATATTATCTATTTTTTATAGATCACCCCATCATGTTTCCAAATTAACGGTCTGGTTTCAGCGGACGGGCTGTAATGGCTTGACCTCTCCTTTCCATAGCCTTTGCGCTGTAACTAAAAACCACCCATGCACTACACAACTCTAATTTCTTGCCGCATTCCACAAGCGTTGTTTTGCAGCATTAAACTTAACTGCCTGAATTTGTTTGGATTAGCTTTTTTGCCGGATTCAGTACCTGGTAGCGCGGATGGGTGGGTAAATATTTTAATTTCAATACCTTATCGCTTTCGGCCCTTGACTACGCCAAAATCCGCATCATTTTTATCCTGATAAATTTTGTCAGCGGAAACCAGGATAAAAACACGTTTTCAGTTAAGTATTTTGCTCTTCGCAAAACGATCAGGCAAGGAGGCATGTAATGCCGCGGAAGAAAGTAACCATCTCTGAGAAATTAGAAACGCTTTCGATTCTAAACAAAAAAGGGCAACTGGATAGGGATCTAGAACCCGATATTCCCGATGATGTCCTTTTACAGCTCCATCGCACCATGCTGCTGGCTCGCAAATTTGATGAGCGCCTCTTAAATCTTCAGCGTCAGGGTCGCATCGGCACCTTTGCACCGATCACGGGGCAGGAGGCGGCGCAACTGGGAACCATAGCGCATTTGCGCCCGACAGACTGGATGGTGCCCGCCTTTCGTGAATCAGCGGCTGAGTTGTGGCGTGGTCGAACCCTTGAAAGTATCATCATCTATAATAACGGCTTTAATGAAGGGGTGGCGATTCCGGACGACCGCAATGATTTTCCCATATCCGTTCCTGTAGGCTCACAGATGATTCACGCTGTTGGATTGGGCTGGGCTGCCAAATATCGGCAAACAGACAACGTCGCCATGACTTACTTTGGCGATGGTGCCACCTCACAGGGTGATTTTCATGAAGCGCTCAATTTTGCAGCTGTTTACCAGTCACCGGTAATCTTTGTGTGTCAAAACAATCAGTGGGCGATCTCCATACCGGTGTCTCAGCAGACGCGATCGCAAACTTTGGCGCAAAAGGCTCTGGCATACGGAATGCCAGGCATTCAGGTGGATGGCAATGATATCTTGGCTGTCTATGCCGCCGCACAGGAGGCTGTCCAGCGGGCACGCAGCGGTGAAGGGCCAACACTAATCGAGTGCGTCACCTATCGCTTGATGATGCACACCACTGCAGACGATCCCAAACGCTATCGGACCGATGAAGAAGTGGAACAATGGCGCCAGCGCGATCCTTTGCCGCGCTTTGAAAAATATCTGCTGGACAAAGGGTTGCTTTCAGAAGAGAAGCGCAGCGCGGTTGAATCCGAAGTTTTAGAGGAGATTCAGGCCGCTATTGATAGTGCCGAAAAGCAAATGGAAACCATGGGGGATCCCATTGACATGTTCGATAATTTTTATGCCGAGATGCCGCCGACTCTGAAGGCCCAAAAAGAGGAGTTAACACGGGCGATAGCGACAACCGCCAAGGAGGGCAAAGATGGCTAAAATGACCATGGTTCAGGCCCTCAATCTGGCCCTGCAGCAGGAAATGAAAAAGGATGATCGCGTCATTCTTTTAGGGGAAGACGTCGGCGTTGACGGTGGCGTATTCAGGGTAACCGACGGTTTGATCACTGAATTTGGCGACCAGCGCGTGCTGGATACGCCGCTGGCTGAATCCGGCATTGTCGGTATGGCTATTGGTATGGCAGCCTACGGACTCAGACCGGTTTGTGAGATTCAGTTTTCCGGTTTCAGCTATCATAATTTTCACCAGATCGAAAATCATGCCGCCCGGCTGCGCTGGCGTTCGCGCGGTCGCTTTACCGTTCCACTGGTGCTCAGAACACCCTATGGTGGTGGTGTTAGAGCGCTTGAACACCATTCCGAAAGCCGGGAGGCTTATTGGGCCCACACACCGGGGCTTAAAATGGTCATTCCCTCCGGTCCGCGGAATGCACGCGCCCTGCTGGTCAGTGCCATACGGGACCCGGATCCGGTGATATTTTACGAATCCAAAGCGCTGTACCGGGCATTCAGAGAAGAGGTGCCCGACGCTGAAGAAACCCTGCCGATCGGTGAACCGCAGCTTGTCTCAGAGGGTCAGAATTTAACATTGATTTCCTATGGTGCCATGATGCGGCCCACCCTGGAAGCCGCCCGGCACCTGCGGGATAAAGATGGTGTTGCAGCAGATGTCATCGATTTGCTGACCGTTTCACCCTTTTCAGAAGAACTTCTGGTCCAATCAGTTAAAAAAACCGGCCGGGCGGTCATCGTTCACGAAGCGCCCCGCAGCTTTGGGCCCGCTGCCGAAATCATCTCCCGTTTGATGGAAAAAGCGTTTTACTATTTGGAAGCACCCATCGAACGAGTTACAGGATATGATATCGTTATTCCTTTGTTTAACCGAGAGCAGGCCTATTTGCCCGATACCGAGCGCATATTGAGGGCTGCCAGAAAGGTGATGGCAGCTCAATAAGGTTTCAGGTGTCAGGTTTCGGGTGTCAGTCTTTGGCCCCAAGGGCCTAATTTTGGCCTTCGAACCTGTGGACAACAAGCATTTCGAGAGACATTTCAGGTTTCGATTGACATTAAGTGACCTGACACATGAACACTGAAACCTGACACCATATCACGCCGCTCTGCGGCGAAGGAGGAACATGTCCAGAGCATTTAAATTACCGGATTTAGGCGAGGGTGTGCATGAGGGTGAGGTGCTTGCCGTGCATGTCTCGGTGGGCCAAGAGGTCAAAGAGGGCGATATTATCCTGGAGGTCGAGACCGATAAAGCCGCAGTGGAAATTCCGTCGCCGTTTACCGGTACCGTGGTCGAGGTAATGGTTAAACCCGGCGATACGGTAAATGTTGGGGATGTGATGATGACTTTCAGCAATGGCGACGAAGCTGAGGCG
>JAAUXU010066073.1_pt1 | contig 15792 bp, 13 predicted proteins | sample 7278151 | NCBI WGS metagenome assembly JAAUXU01 (sample SAMN14350113, study PRJNA611818) | marine sediment metagenome | isolation source: surface marine sediment (1.8m) | place: French Polynesia: Moorea | collected 2018-08 | reverse complement strand
TCTAAACCGGATTCTTCTTATTCATGGTGTTCTCTAAACCGGATTCTTCTTATTCATGGTGTTCTCTAAACCGGATTCTTCTTATTCATGGTGTTCTCTAAACCGGATTCTACTCTACTAAACATAGGACTGCATAGAACATTGACAGAAAATTTAGTTATCTACAGATTAGCCTTTTTCAGCTACCACTAAGAAGTTTGCCACAGAAAGTGGATACACATTTCTGTGGAGATATCACGTGATGGGCAACAGGTTTTTAGTGAGCGAGTCCTATTGGTTGAAATGTCTCTGACATGTCATCACCACTTGATTCCACCGGGTGGGGCAACTACGAAGTTTTTCTCCATAGGGCTGCTCTTTGGTGTCACTTTTTAGTCTGATCAACATGACTGTGACATTCTGCTCTTTAAAATGAGGGGGGAAGCTGGGCCTAGTGAAAGATTCTGTACATGGTTCCAGTTGCCCGGGAACCAAGCTCAAAGCGTGAGGCTTAGGCAGCGGTTGACAACACCACTCGCAATGATCATGACTCTCCATAGGCATCTGCGGCTTGGGGCTAAGCGCCATTTGCCTCCCCTTCGCCATGCCTGCCCTCCGGCGCGTGTGCCTCCCCTATGTGCCCGCCACCGACCAGCAGGTGAAGAACGTGATGAGGGCGCTGAGAGGACGAGGAACTGCAGGCTGCACTGTGGTGGATCTGGGGTCCGGAGATGGCCGAATTGTGAGCGCTAGTTCAGTTATTTTATTTCTTGCAACTGAACTGTATCCATTTCAAGGTACTGGAAGCCGCCAAAGTTGGTCTGGTGGCCCACGGCGTGGAACTGAATCCCTGGTTGGTGCTCTATTCTCGAGCAATGGCGATATCCGGAGGACTTCGGGGGAGGGCCACTTTCTCCAGGCGAGATCTTTGGAAAGAAGACCTTTCGCGATTCGACAATGTCGTCGTCTTCGGCGTACAAGAGATGGTAAGGAATGCCCGGTAATACGTTAGATTTGTTTAATAAAGATTGGAGAAGGAAGCTAGGATTTGTCTGGCAACCCTGGTAAGGAAATAGCTGAACTCTTGTTACTGCCCATGTTGCTCCATCGTTTCCTGAGGGGCAAATCCAGCGGTAAACTGGTCTTCCAGCACAACAGAATGTCGAGCTGGAAGTCATGACAAATATCATAACCCCTCATGAGAATGCAGAAGTTTATATAGTATCCCATGTATGTCCTTCACTCCAAGCACTGTTGTTGTCCCTTGCAAGTGGTTCCCAGATGGAGTCGTGCTGAATCAATTTTCTTATTTTCTTGAAAATTTTGATTCAATTGCATTTAGTATGTTTAGTTCAAAGCCGACATCGAGTCTTGATAGTACTTTTTCAGCTGACCCGAGAAACGCCGGTCTATCGTCACCTAGACCGAGTACATCTCTATGATCGCTCCCTCCAAACTAGTAGAACATACTAGACCTACTAGTCTACTAAGTCTACTGACTCCGTTGTCATTTCAGATGCCCCAGCTGGAAGACAAGCTGTCCTCAGAACTTCTCCCATCCAGTCGAGTGGTTGCCTGCAGATTTCCCTTCCCTAGCTGGCGACCTATTCAACAAGTTGGAGAAGGCATCGACACCGTCTGGGTGTATTCTCCAAAGAAGAGCGACTAAGAGACGTCCTTGATCTCGGTGACTTTCTCAATGATGTTCCTTTGGACTACGAACGGTGTCTCCCGCCAGCTGCCTGTGCTTATGTAATGGTGCAGCTTCATCGACGACTCCGCAATTCGCAGTCGCTCGATGCAAATGACGCAAGCTTACGGAGATGACTTAAACGTTGCCATCGTACCTTCTCTCAGTCATGTTGAGTTCTTTTTTTATTATCATTACCTAAGAAAGCAGGAGTGCTTGCCCCCCTCCTCCCAGTTCAGGGACCCCAAGGAGCAGCTTTTGTCACAGGTTTACCTGTACTTATTTTTGGTCATCTCCGTTCATCCTTCAGCCTGGGGAAGGGTTGTCGGGGCGTACAAGTTATTCCCGACTACGTTTGTCAATTCCAGCCTCGGGTGTCACGCTCATACTTCAACGTACCGATGCATTTCCTGACTGACCTTGTGTTAAAGTGCCCATAGTAAACTGGCCTTTCGGAAAGAAATGTCAATGAAATCCCACTACCTCGGTTCAAGGCCGAGGAAAAGGACCTTTTTGATCTAATATACCGGTACCAGAGAGGTATTACTACGATTATTTCATACACTTGCACATTGGCTCGGCTAACATGAGCAATGTCAAGAAGAACAACTTGGGCTGATTTTTCAAGTTCGCTTGATTTATTCGCCATACTCTCTAATCTTCTTTGGCGACGACAGTGGTCTTCTCTGAGACGTAGAGGCCATCCAAGAACTTCCTGACGTCCTTGTTCTTGACAGTGGTCGACTGCTGGATGAGAGCTGCGGATTGCGAAACAGCCTCGATGTTGTTCCCTGTGATGATGAGCTCATCTTTCTGCTCCTTGGAGTTCTCGCATTTAACGCCCTCGTGCATGCGCACCTTGCGGATGAACTTCTCGCCCAAGAAGTTGCGCACCTCGACCATGGAGCCGCCATCAGTGATGGCGCAGTTGATGGGGAAGTGAGCGTACACAGCGCGCATCTTGTACTTATAGCCCTAAAAATAAAAAAGAAGCTATATTGGGAGACGAAAAGCAGAAAATAGGACACAAGGTACATCAGTTAAGCCTCGAAAAGCGATATTAACGATACTAAGTAAACAATAAGTTTAAGCATGGCGTTTTAGAAAAAAAATAAATGTTGATCTGAAACGTAATTATCATAACTTTAGGTTTGACTGTAGTTACATTAAATTTAGGTGGTCCATTGTATACGGTAGAATTATTCGTGCCCCTACAAACTCACTTCCACTATTAAGTATCTGAAAGTGTAACTCACTAAGAATTATTCGAATGTTTCACCTCTTTTAACACGTGGTGTTGACCGCGTAAGAGACAATTGCAATTTTATGCTACATATTTTGTATATAAGTTAAATGAATTCAGTTATCCAGACCGCAACTAAGTGATGCAGTCAAGAGATCAGCTTGACACTCCTGTCTTGAACGTTCTCGACTCTTACCGTGGTGACGCCGTTGATGAGGTTGGTGATGTGAGAGCACACTGTGCGAACTGCGGCCAGCTCCTTGCGCTTGCCGAACCACTTCTCGACGCGGACGGTCTTCTTGTCGGGCATGAAGATGTCGATAGCCAAATGCCGGAAGTCCTTCTTGAGGGAACCCCGAGGGCCCTTAACTGAGACGACGCGGCTCTTGACGCTGACGTCCACGTCGTCGGGCACCTTCACCACCTGGTTTGTGTTCAGCACCTTCATGGTGAAAGTCTACAAGAAAACGAGCTTTTCTAGAAAGGTCCATTGAAACATGTACATGGGAGCAGAATAGGGACTTCGGGACTCTAAATATTGTAGAAGCTTACTCTAGATGATTAATAATAGCGTTCACAACGTTAAAATGGTGATATCACATAGGATGAGACAGAAAATGAACGATAATTCTAACAACTCAAACTAAATTCATCTTACCTCAAAGACAGCAGAGACGGAAAAGGAAGAGCTGTTTGTCAACAACTTGGATCACGGAACGACATTTGAACAAAAACTGTTTTAAATGATTTCATTGGCTCCATTCCCACACAAAAAGGTGGTAGCTTCAATATTTAGGCTATAGCGCACATAAGAGATCCAACTAAAGAGTGAAATTGTCTTGTCACAATGCTGGATATTATATTAATTTTAAAAGTTTTACCTCCTCGTCCCTCCAGTCGTACTATTTTGAGCCGGAAGATTCCCTTTCACTCATACAACCTCTCTCTCGGTGGCAGCGGAAAAGTTCCGGCAGGACTACGAAATGCCTGTTTGGCAACCCTGGCGAGCACGACAGCAGAATAGAAGCAGCTTTCAACTGCTCCGCCAGGTCAAAGGATTTGCACACCGCAGTCGCGTCCAGTCCAGTACAGTGATGCCAATATAAACGAGTGATAGTAGACGAGAAGCCTCGAACGACTTGACCGAGATTGCGTTTCTAGAAGTCGGCCCCTTCCGTGACTGCAAGGATGGCACCTCCGAAGCAGAGGAAGATCGCGTTGATGGGCTTCAGATCAGTCGGTATGAATGAAAGGGTGTCGTGTACTGCAGTGGGTATCAACATGCGTGCTCTAATTCTTGCTTCAGGCAAGTCTTCACTGGCGATCCAGTTCGTGCAGGGCCAGTTCATCGATCACTACGAGCCGACCATTGAGAACATCTTCAACAAGAAGGTGGCAGTGAGAGGTCACGATTATGAGCTGCATCTGGTGGACACTGCTGGGCAAGATGAGTTCTCCAAGATGCCTTCAGAGTACTCAGTCGACATCCACGGCTACGTTCTCGTCTACTCCATAGACTCGAGGAAGAGCTTCGATATCTGCCGGACACTGCACGAGAAGCTGGTGGACCTGCTGGGAAACGATTCGTGAGTGTACTGCAACACCTGTCGTCAATTAGCCCCTTTCCACACTTTTGTTAGACCTTATCATCCGCAAAACTCTCAGGTTCCCCATCGTCCTGGTGGGTAACAAGAGCGACTTGCACATGGACCGACAGGTACCCATGGACGAAGGGCAGCGGTTGGCGACCACCATGCATGCAGTCTTCTTGGAAACTTCAGCAAAAAATAACCAGGTATGTGTACACAAGGAGCTGTTGTGCATGTAGCACGTGATGCATTATCGCTCTTCCCATGCAGGGCGTCTCCGACGTCTTTCACAAGGTGCTGGAGGAGATGGAACGAGACAGCGGAAGTCAGCCAGACGGAGGAAAGACTTGCGCGGCGTCCTAGTCCTCCCCTGCTTCCATGACTTAGACCTTGTTATAACTCGCGTAGGCTTTTCTGAATGTCAGAATGTGGATGGAGAAGTATGCTACTTATCAGGTGTATGTATTACTCTGAGCATTTATAGTTTCGTGGCAGGACTTTCCTATAATAAAAGCTTCAATACTGATCCCTCTGCCTAAAATAACACTCGGAGCTACGCTGGTGAGCGCCATTTATTGAATGTCTTACACACACTCATTATCACACGTGTGGTAATGGCGACGAAGTTCAAGAAAAGGATGTTGTTCTTAGTAAAGGATGTTGGGGTGATCCGGTGGGCCTTCCTCCTCACCAGCGAAAGCGGCCGCGTGGTCGACGGATGAATGCAAGAGCAAAGTGACTCAGTGCTGTTTCTTCCTGAAGGAGCAACCTGAGAAAGAACATAAGATAAGACATGTGAGAAGTGAAGGGCTCGTCAGAAACCACACCCGTGCCGTTGGGCAATGATTGTGCTTAAAGAAGCATTGTGAGTTATTAATAATCGCTGTATCATCTCAGATTGAGATCGCAAGCCAACGGTGTCTAGCTCGAATCACACCCAGAAATGAAGTTTTTTGCTCTGCTTCACATTGACGACCCGAGGAGACACCTCAAGTAGTTCTCCTCGAGTGCTTTTAGGAAGCTCCTGCCCGGTTATTATAGCCTTTGATAGGATTCTCACCTTCTGTCAGCCTCGCCCGACCGCCGGTAGGCTGGCATAGCACGGTGGAACACCCGACGCACAGCACGACAGTCTGCGCGTGCGAGAACACTGTGGTGATCTTGTAGCAGCCGGGACACTTGACGTCCATGAAGTAGGAATTGGGGTGCTGCACCAATCGCTTCAGCTTGTGCTTGCGTTTTTCGTGCTCGGCACGAGGGTGGAGTAGGTCCTTGGCCAGCTGCAAGAGAGAACAGAGGTGTGAGGTGAGCCGAGATCGCCAACAGGGGACACCAAGTTACCGGCATGATGGGGACTTGAGTCAATGCGTTGGAGAAAAGGTTGAAAGAAAACTCTACGTCTACACGCAAGGGCGGCTCTGCAGAGAGTGATCACCAGAACGACGTGCCTTTCCTTTTACGACATACGCACGCTATTTCGCCATGCTGCTCAACTAACGTCGATATTGGGTTCAGAGACACACCCTACCGGGGGAGAAAGGCCCAAGGCCTCCGCAAACACCCGACGGATCCTGCCGTCGAGTCGTACTTGTCGCGGAGGCTCCGGGAAGGACACGAGACAATAAATTTTAAGAGATAAACACTTACTGGCATCTTCGGTAGGCGGAAGGAACCGGAAAAGGAGGATCAGCTAGCGCCAGTCGGCCAAGCTGGGCGACAGCATCAGCCGTGGCAGTCGTGGCAGCCGAAGCAGCGCAACAGCCGTAGCAGCGCAACAGCCGCGGCAGCCAGAGCAGCCACAGCCTGGCCATCGCTGCCACAATGCCCAAGGAGCCCAGGCCGGACGGACGCCCTCACCTACCAGACCCGGACTCGAGAGCACGAGGGGCGCGATAAAACCACGAACGAATGCGGGTTTTTTCCTGGTTTCATGCAGAATGTCTCGGATGCTAGCAGAAGGGTTCATGGAGGCTTCGCAAAGCGGTCCAAGTACTTGGCGACGTTGGAGCCCGAAGTAGCCTTGATGTAGCCGTGCTTGGAAGGTCTGCGATCTTTCCCGCCAGGTGGCGCCGTTCACAAACCCCAGAATCATCCGGACGGGCCGGTCTGCGGCCAGGTCATCAGCGAACAAGAGTACAAATTGGCCAGGGTTGCTCTTTCGCCGTTGCCGTCGCCGCTGCCAGAGCTGGGCCCTCTCTGTGCCTTCGCAGCTTCGCGCCTTCTCCCAGGCCTCCTCCGAAGAAGAGCGTGGAGAGGAGGAGGAAGACGAGGAGAGCGGTGAGGCTGCCCTGGTCCTGGCTGGGCTGGGCGCTCTGGTGCTCCGCTCTGCTCTGCTGTTCAGCCAGCGAAGCAGCAAGAGGCCGAGCGAAACTGAGCGACACGAATCGAAGCAGCAGGCAGCAACGACTCAGCCAAGTAGCGGCGGCTCTGATCCGGGGAGTCGGGGCCGCGGTCAGTGAAAAAAAAACGCTTCCCCGAGTCCGACGTCGTCTCCATCGACGGACATGTATGGCAGGGCGGCAGGCACGGAGTCCGGCGCTGCCGTGGCCTGGCCGGACGCGCCCGAGGACTCGAACCAGTTCGTCGACGAATTGGTGTCAAAGTTGCTGGAGGCTGAGGAGGAATCCGACTTCTTCGCCGCCCGGACGAGGCCACCGCTGGCGCAGCGGACGCGTGACCCCTCATTGACGGCGCCGTCGCAGACGTCGCGGACGCCTTTGCAGACGCTTAATGGATTCAATAACACGCAGGTGGGCGCGGGGTCACTGTCGAAAATCGGCTAAACTGGTCATTGTGACGTTTTCACTTCTTTTCACCATTTGACTGGATGCATCTATTTGAGGCAAGACCTCAGAAGGACCAACAATTTTCAAGCGGACATCATGTCAGCGTCAATGACTTGCAGGTGACAGGGATGTCTGATCCGTTTGTCTTTCAGATCGGCTCTTGCTCCTCTCCCGTCCCATCGGTCCAATCCATCGGGCAAAGTCGGGCCGATCCTTTCCTTTTGCCTCTTGGAGCCTCTGCGACCGCCACCAACTCGACGGACCTCGATTTCGGTACCGCGGATGACCACATCACGAGCCTCCTCTTGTCAGGAACCAACGGACTGCCTAAAGTCGGACAACCCTTGAGCGGAGCAGTTGGAAGTAAGTCCGTTTGAAGCTTGAAAAATGACGAGGATAGTGCACGTTGATTTTTTTATTGGCCAAGGCTCCAACTCCGCGACAGTTCCTGGCATGCAACAGCAACAGCAGATGATCAATGCTAGGGCCCTCACGGCCTCGCACGTCAACAACAAGCAGCTTCAGGACAACCAACACTTGTTGCAACAGCAGTTTCCTCGTGGACTGCCGTTTCAGCAACAGCAACAATGGTCTGGCGAGGCGTCTCTGGAACACCTTTTGAACCAGCTGAGCAGTTTGCCGCGCGAGCAGTTCGTGGCCATCTTCAGGAACCTTCTGGAGACCTGCAACAACGGACACCAACACCAACTGGCGGCTGGAGCCATTGGCGGCGGAATCAAAGCTCGGTTTACGTCGCCGCCTCCCGGACCCCCGCCAGCTCCGCCGCCTCCACCGTCGCAGATGAATCCTAAAGTGCCTCCACCCAACATATGTACCAACAGCGGTCCCACCGGGGGCGACGCTTTCGATCTACCCATGCTCCCACCGCCGGAATACTTGCGCAACATGCCTCCACCCAACGCTTTACCGATGCCTCTGCCCTTCCAACATGACGTTGATGTATTCGGAGGAGGAGACACTCTGCCGCCACCGCCGTTTACAATGCATCAAGTGAGTTGGAATCATATCCACGGCTTGGTCCGTCTAGTGCAGTAGCTTCTAGATAGAAGTTTCATTTACCATGTCTCATTCGCAGTTTCCACCTCCACATGGAAACGGAGACAGTACCATGGCCTTCTCTTTTGCTCCCAACGCTGGTGATTTTGGTCGTCTGCATCAACAACCTTGGCTGGGTTTTCCGCCTCCTCCTGGGCCGCCGCCAGCCGCTACGCAGCCGCCGCCCTCCTTCTTCCAGCCACGACCGAAGGTCCCGCGCTCTGGTCCAGCTAGCGAACTTCATCTTAGATTGGAAGAGTGTTACGAGCAATTTAAACAGCTGGAGAAAGAACGCAAGAAGACTGAAGCAGATATGGCCCGACACTTTCCAGGTGAGCTGAGGTCTTTCCGCAGTTGTTCATGCCATTAGCGTTCGTTGCCAAGTTGGCGCCACTGCACAAATATAGTACCTTTACGTTTCGTAATGCCGTCCCTCCAGGCAAGAAGGTGAGCAGCACCAATGCAACCCCGATCCCGCGTCTGCCACCCAATCCCTCTCGTGTGGACCGCCTCATCATTGACCAGCTGAGGGAGCACTCGCGAGTAGAGACGCTCTGCGCCAAAATGGAGCGCCTGCGCGGCTCGAAGCCACTCCACACCAACGTTCACGCTGCGCTAAGGCGCTGGATGGATGCTGTCAAGAGTGTTCAAGTTCGCCGCAGGGAGGAGATCGTCAACGCCGCTGCGGTCGGCGGCGCTGCTGCAGCCGCCTCGGCTCGAGCCGTCGAGGACAAAGGTAAGAAGAAGCTGTTGCTTGCCATTTTTCCCACTTCTAGGGCGCGGTGATTCAGGTTGGAGGCTTTTTTGTTTCTTTTTTTCTGTCTCGAACTCTAGACATCTTAGCCTTGTCGGAGAGCATCCGCGAGCTGAGCGTCTCCGCGCGTCGAGTACGCACTGCAATGTGGAGCGCCCTCCAGTCCACGGTCCACATGGAGGTGGACTTTTCACTGGCAACTGGACAAAAGCAGCTGGAAGACCAACACTTACTTCGAGGCAAGTCGGACGAAGATGATAACTGAAAGTAATGGAATGTGCGAATGATTCCAGATACCCCCTTTTCTCTATCCCCCTGGTGTTGTATTTTTGCTTGCCCTCCTCCCTTGACCATTCTCCAAGTTTTCATTGCACATTCGTAAACGCAGCAAAAACGCAGTGATTCAATCTGATTCGAGATTCACCTAGTATCAACTGTAGTCAATGAATTGTTTATATATATATTACACTAATAGCCTTAGCTTTGCTGATGTTCTAATTCTCGTAGAGATTTATGATATACTGCTTTGGGCATTGTCGATAAAAACGCATTGTCAGTTTTCATCCCGTGTTTGTCAAATTTGAGAGCGAATTATCGAATACCTATTTACAAAGTTTATACCAGTGAGCAACTAATTCTCTAGATTTGATAGTCTTTTCTGGTGTCCCCATGCCTTTTTATGTTTGTGTTTTGGTGAGTGGTCCTGTTTTCTTTCCTGTAAATGCAACAATGTTCCTATTTGAGTGTATGGTGCAAGTCCCAAATCCTAATGTGTCAGCGTTGCGCTAAGGAGCCTTTGTAATAGACTTTGCGTACCCATTGTTATAGATAGGGCTTGGCGCGCCAACTGCTGATGAATTTTTGTGGCGCGTGCTTCATTTGATCCTTAGACTGTTAGTCAAGAAGTTAATGAAGAAACAGTTGTGTTTTTCGACCTGGGTACTTAAACTTGGACGCAGGAAAAAACTGCTTTTGTCCCAAAAAATGTCCTTTATGAGACCACTCCTTTTTTGCATTGTGATGAAAATACAACCTATGAACTTCTCATTTGTATGAATGCATGATGACACTCTGCCCTCTCTCTTTCTATTCTGTAGACCAATGAATGTCCTGCTCATAATTGCTAACGTCTTTGTGATGTACACACTGTAAAATGAGTGTTTCCCTCCTGATCGTCTTACCACACACACTACGTAAACACTTGTGGCCTTCTCTCCCTCCCCAAAACTTGGCACGCTTCTGTCGACAATGCAAAAAGAAAAAATTGTGTCCTGTGGCAGATTTGCAGAAGATGCCTCGTGTTTTACTAGTTATTGCCTATTTGCATGGCAGCTCTAGACAAGAAGCCTTTGATGGTCTGCTAGCAGACGTACGTTGTCATACTTGTGCAGCAAATCCTAGTATAATATTTTGTGTTGATGTACCGTGACGAGGCATGCAAGCCATAATTATCCCTCACTTATTAGTGCCGTAGTAAGTGTCCTTAATTCCTTTCTATATTCATGCAGAATCGAGACGTTTCTGACCTAATTAAGCTACAGATTCAACATCTATTCCTTCATGTGCTAGTGTATGTAGTAGTTCGAGATTGGCGAAATTACATTCAGACAGACAAATCAGCGGAGCGACCCCTGTGCAATTTCATAGTAGCATGACAATTGGGCTCTATACACAGAGATACACAGACACACGCACGCACACGCATACACCTTTCTTGTTTCTTACATTATGTCCAATACTGGCCTACATGTATTGTATGTAAGTCAGGGTGTGCTAGCAAAGATGCTTTGAAAATTTCTAGTGTACTGTGACAATCGTAGTAATAGATGGACATTTTAATGTTCAGTAATATCACAACTTTGCCTCCATTTGCATGTGATAACACTACCTTCTCTAAATTCTAGATGCTTGTTCCCATATTGAAAAGACATGAGCAAACTTTTTGCGACATGATAAGTGCACGATATTTTCCATGTTTGACCTCTTGGTAACCTAATCGTTGCGAATTTTGTACGCATGTAGTCTCGAGCACTAAAGGTGGACCATAGCTATCTTAGTCTTTGTCAAATAACTTGTGCAGTTTCCTAAGAAGATATTCTGAAGAACACTTGGAAGTAAAGACTTAGATCAACCATCCATCCGAAGGAAAATTAGTGTTGTGCAAACCTTACAGATACCGTAGAGACTCTCTAGTGTGTATGTAGTAGCAACCATTTGAGAACATCTTGACAACACATTTCTTGTCGCCCATATTACCGTAATGTGCACTTTACCTCACTCATACAACTAAAATGTTACCTTGACTATTAGTCTGTATGTCTACAATGCGTTTAAATGCACTGTGAGCCAAAAAAAATGTTCGTACCGCGAGGGAGGAGGGGATCAAAAGAGAAGCAGAGCGGTTTTTCTGTGAGGAGGAAGCAGCATGAAGCATTTTGTTGGACTCATGCAGTCGAAACATCCAACCAAACAGTTTACGATGTCTTTGCAAGAGCTGTTCAATGTGCGCATCATGTTTTTAACGTCTTTTTTACTTGTTGGGCAATTCCTCGTATATTGTGACAACACATTGGCTTGTGGATTAATTCTGCAGTCTCTTCAACTGCCTTCTTGTTTAGCACTGAAAAAAAGACCTTTGCAGGTTATAGATTTTTGCATTTCCCTCGGCTTGAAAGAAGATCCCTTTCCTGGCTGTTTGAAGTGCCAGCCAATAATATTCCTTTCCTCGTCTCCCTGCTTGTCGATGCGTAGCACACAATGTATTTATCGTGTGAATCAGACAGAACTTATGTTAATGCAGTGATTGGCCGGAATAATAATCAACTCAGTCTCACCTAAGTATGTACGTGTCCCATATTTATATATGCATCACAATCTTTACTGCGCTACCTGGCAATAACGTTAGAGGCTAGGAGCGTCAGGATGAGCACTGTAGGAAGAGACCAAGCAGTCTCCTTTAAGCTTTTAACGGACGAGCAATCCTATGGGTCAAAAGACGTCTCGTTCAGAGTCGTCACTGTGACGTAGGTACGCTCATCAACACACTACCTGTTCCACGATGGACTCCAACCTCTTGGCCATGAAGAATCGGTGAAGGGATGCGGGAAAATCCGTAAAGAATCCATCCAAGCCCATCTCCGTCAGGGTCTCATACTCCACGTACGGATCTTGTCCGTATTCCCAGTTGAGGGAATGGTACTCATTGCGGAATGTGTAGGCGTGGAGTTGCAGACCACGTGAGTGTATCTGATATGCAAGGTCGAGTTATGTTGGTGGGACAATTGACAAGGCTTATATGCATGCTCTTGATAGTGTAGGTAAGGACGCACTCGATCGACGAGATCCGTATTCAAGCTAGCAATGTGGTTGTCATTGTCCGTGATGACGAGCAGATTTTTGTTGACGCCCAATCCGACCACGCCCAGCTCTACGAAGTTGTCCAGGTCCTCGTCAGTTGTGCGGTCTGGCTTGCTAAGCAGAAAGATGGTCCTGAGCTGTGACCCAGAGTCGCGTATTTTAAGCAGTGAAGTCTGCTCAAAGGCCTGGATCAGGCAAGGACTGTCGGTGGTGTTGAACCCGTACGCGTTCAAAGCAGTCAGAACAAGTGATTCAATAGTGTCGTCGACATCTCGAGACGAGAGAACCTATGCAGAACAGTAAATGAATTATGCCCAATAATTAGCATATCGCTTAGCGCTTCATCATTACCGACGGACTGTACATGTAAATTACTGGTTTATACTATGTAAATACCTTGTTGGTAGCCGCACCATGCTTGATCTCTGGATAGACGCCAAATCCGAGATCTCTTGCCAGTGCCAGATACTCCTCAAAGGTGACGAACGTGTACCGCCAGTCATACAAGTTGTCTCGATATGAAAGGGCCTATGCATAATATAGACAACATGAGGCATACGCTGGAGCTCATGGATTAAAGAGTGACAACCTGCTTTCTCCTCAGCGTCTGCAATTCTTCCAAAGTGAAATCATACGTGAAGTATCCGTTCTTGTCTCCTTTGTCGTTCCAGTCGTAGCTTTCGTCGTCGTCATCCATGTTGTACTCTGTCTTGCGGTCCCTGAAGTCAGGATGTTCCGGTCCCAACTGGGAATTCACATTCGATATATCCTGAATCCACGGTTCGTGCGAGCAAATCAACACTAGGTCCTGCATGAAGAAGAAAAAAAGAGCAACGCCACTGTCGCTCATGCGTGCGCAGGAGGACACATGGAGAAGAAGTACGTACATGCTACTGATGCAAACCTTGGTGATGGTGACGTCGCACTCAACATAATCCGCCTCCTGCTCATCGGCCTTCTCGTAGGCCAAAGAAGTATGCTCCGGGTACATTCCGCTGGCGCCGCGATGAGCGATAATGAGAGGCCTTCCTCTGGGCATCCCGTCCGCACCCACGTCGTCCTCGTCCCAGTTCCACTTGCTCCTCTGAGGCTTGTTGCCTGCTGCTGCGGTCTCACCTGTCCTGGCCAGCAGCACCGTCACAAGGAGATACAAGTTCGCTCGTAGGTGGACCATGATTACACGAGGTCTCCGAGGAAAGCAAGGACGGGGTCCTGTGGACCTTAGGAGGTTCGGAGGACCAATTCAGAACAGTTTAGTTGAAAGGAGCCGCTGATAAGACAACAGGAATAGGAACTTGCTTCCTTTTCGCTGTAGGATAAAATTTTTTGCAGTTACCGTTACGAATGGAATTTCAAGTCACTTCAAATTCTATTGTTTTTTACCCAGAACAATGATGATATACGTATTTACAACAACAAATGATGGTAACAGATGCTGACATTAACTACAGAGGTGTAGAAGACGCTGGCAAACAACTTCAAGGAGCAAGAACTATTCATTTTTACCCTGACACAACCCAAAATGACCGTTTCGTCTTACCTTCGTTTGCTCTTTTGCCCAGTCTAACACCACGTAAGTACGTTCAGAAGTCAGAGTGAGATGTTTAACTTTAAGCCGTCTGACGTATTATCATAAGACGGACCAGAACTTCCAACACACAGCTGTTTGTTCTTTGTCTCTGACCAACTGAACGTGCTGAACTCACCTGAGGGGAGCGCCTGGAACGACAGGCACGAGCTCGTCCTGCTCAATGTCATCAGGACGTCACCTAGAATAGGGATGAGATCTTTTCCCTTCTTTAAAAAAGGCCTATGCTTTGTGCTCGAAGCTTGAGGGACATGGGTGTTGCTCCAAGAAATTGGTCGTGTTTGTTTGTGTCAGTACTGAGATGCATTTAGTAGCCCAGCAAGGACCTACACTCAAGCACAACTTTTTGGTCATTTCTTGTTGCCCCACTGTATCTTACACTTATACTCAAGTTGTGCATGTGCTAAAGCTGATGAATAATCCTTTATTAATGCTCTCTTCCAGTCCTCATCCTTACTTTCAGTTCATGGAAGGTAGTGACGCGGTCGAGCAGGGCCAGTCAGAGGTCGACTCTGCCAGGCTATTGTCATGGATAGACTCCAGGAAGAAATGGTGGAAATTCTCAAAATTGTAGAGCTGTTTTAGGTGGTAATTTTACTAGAATAGGTAACTTTTTTTAAGGCTTGTTTTAGGGATTTGAAGGAGGTTATGGACACGGAAAGCAAAGCATATTTCTAAGCATTCGAACCCTGGGCAAAAGAGTGTTCTGAGCAGCAAAGCTGTACTTTTTAATTCTGTCGCACCAAATGGCCCAGGACAGAAAAGAAGAACACACCCGAGTATCACCCAATTTGTACTTGGGTATTGTACTACTGGAGGTCATTCTCCATCACAGTCAAAATCTCTTTAGAATAAACCAGAGGTAAATGACGGAAAAATTCACCACGTCAAAATTCTTCTGCACTGGAGCCAGTTCGAAAAAAATGGTATTTGAGGTTATATTTGTGGGAAATGTCATCTTAGGTTGCTTTGGCGCAATGACGAGGTGAAAAGGTAAAAAGTTATTGTTTCGGTGATTCACCTTCCCGGCACGACTGTAGTGAGTAAAGACACATAAGAGCCAAAGCAACCGCTAAAGTTCGCAAACCAGCAAGCGGCTCAGCTTGGCTCATCTCGTGATTGTTTCTTCCAGCTTCCCAGCCAGAAGTCAAGTCCTTACTCACAATGTGAGAGTCCTATTACTACACCCAACCTTGCGGATTCCTTTATCGAAGTTTTTTGTCAAGTGTTTTAAGTTCTACCGCTACTCATTTTTTGTGATTTGGCTCGGTTCGGCTCGGCTCAACCCAAGTTTGGATGTTTCTGTGGAGTCCAAAACGCCCGGCTCGGCTCGCAAGGCAAACTTCTGCATCAATGACATCAAGGCTACTAGAGACCAGGTTTGGGCATTTGACGACAACAAAGCATCGGGTATGACGTCATCACCGGGAGTCCGCCTGAGCTGCTCAGCTGAAGGCTGAATTGGCTACACTCCCTTTTTCCCAGTGATGACGTCACTGAAACTTGGCTCAAAATGCGCAAACCTTTCTTCTAGTAGCCCTGGGAAGTCATCGATATCTTGATATTTTTTGTTTTGTTGTGTTGTGGCCGCTGCCGGAGCAAGCATCGACATCGTTAGAGATAGACAGAGGCACAGACTTAGTAGTTACACCCCGATGTCCAGCGTGGCAGAGCCATCTATTGGATCCCTGATAAGCAGCTTGGAGGCAGAAGGACAGCTTGAGTAGTGATGCTGGGGGTCTGAGTTTTC
>JAAUXU010040578.1_pt1 | contig 15792 bp, 10 predicted proteins | sample 7278151 | NCBI WGS metagenome assembly JAAUXU01 (sample SAMN14350113, study PRJNA611818) | marine sediment metagenome | isolation source: surface marine sediment (1.8m) | place: French Polynesia: Moorea | collected 2018-08 | reverse complement strand
CTATGTACGTTCTATGTGTCTATGTACGTTCTATGCGTCTATGTACGTTCTATGTGTCTATGTACGTTCTATGCGTCTATGTACGTTCTATGTGTCTATGTACGTTCTATGTGTCTATGTACGTTCTATGTGTCTATGTACGTTCTATGTGTCTACGTACATTCTATGCTACCATTTAAGTTAATTTTAAGCTCTCCGTCCTCATCGACTCCAGGTTACTGTTGCTATCCAGTATTCAACTAATGCTGTTACTCTCTTACTCAGTACTCTAGTCTCAAGCTTCATTTCACTCGCTCTACACTCTACTCTCGAGCTCAGCGGCACGAACTGACCGGATACGGAAATAGACTTAGCTTACGTTTAAGAACCAACTTTTGTCCCGATCGCTTCCGTTTAGACTCGTACTCTACGTAGGGACACTGCTCGTAGCGAGCAATAAGGGTCACGTCATGCCACCTCACTTCTTTGAAAAGGGCAGATTGTCACAAAGACGTGACATCATGACGTCGTAGTCATGTCTTGGATGGTTGACGTGGCCTCCGGGACACAATACGTGTTCCAAAAAAATGGAGACCTGGCGTACACGTCACACCTCGTACAGAACTGGATGGCAGACGATCTCGATATATATTGGTCAAGAGTTCTGTCGACCCAGCTCCCTAGACTTGAATCCTCTGGACTACGATGTGTGGGGTGTTTTGGAGAGATAGTCTTATAGGCATGCTCAACATTACATGCACTCAATTTCTTGCAATCAATGCATGCAATCGCTACTGGAGCAGGCCACAGGGCCTATTAAAGCTGAGGGCCGATGGTTCAAACAGCGTGCAGCTTGAAGGTCATATTTAATTAGACTTAGAATATTTTTTGATATTACTAGTGCGTTCAGCAATATGATCTGTTTTCTACACTGCTACACTTGGTCCAGGTTCTAAAGTCGTACCCTGTAGACTGTCCAATAAAGATAGACGGTGGACATGTTGGGATCTCGTTTATTTCTTCGTTGTAAAGCGATGACAGCGATGATTGAATGCCTCCTCGGTACGCCATAATGTGATGTGGTGAGTCTTGTGTCTCTAACAAATGCACTCGCACCTCTCCTCTGGTGAGAGGCATCAGCACCCGTGACAAGGGATTTGAGTGTACTCCAGACAAACACCTAAAAAGGCGACGTATACACGTTTTCTACTCACGGAACTCTAACCCTGACTACGGGGAATATGAGGGGATGTCAAGAAATTGTTGTCGGGTGGCAAAGTTTTATTCCTATGTAAGCAATGTCGTCTGCTCTCGTTGTGCAATAGGCTGACCTGGTTTTTGGCAAGTTTGGGGGATATCTATGCTGGTCTTGATGTAAAAGGGAATCTCAGTCAAATACATTTTCGACTACCAGAACCAAGTAAGGACTACAGCCTTTCTCAGGTGGCCCAGAGAAGAAAGCTTCTGGAGCTGCCAGTGATGGCCCGAGGAACCTCACAAGACAGGTCTTTTCCAGATAATCTTGCCACCAAAATTTGCTGCTTTTGAGTTGAGACTTCTTAGCACTTTTGAAGATTTGCTCCAATTCTTCTTCAATTTGACAAGTTTGTCCTGAGAAGGCACCCCGAATATCAGATCCTTTGACCCTCCGCAACCTCACCCAATCCAATTAAAAAGGGCAAGAAGTGAAAAAAGCAGTTTTGTGTCTCTAAGTCATGCCACAATCGTAAAAGGTTGACTCGACCCAGTACTAGTTCCATAACTTGGAGAAAAAGTTTGATGTGATTTTTGGAATCCAATGCCAGGTTCTGGACGTGCCGTACTGGACACACATGAGCATGAACGAGCATCCATGCATACACAAAAGTGCAAGTACTATGTCCAGATGGACAAAGTACTTGCACTTTTTTATACTTGTGGCGGTCATGATGTACCAGACAAACTAGTACCAACCCCTGAAGTAATACGACAATCTTATTGATAGCTCATAATACGATTCAGGTCATGCTTTTTCCCCCGAAAGAAGGGAGGCTTAATGGGCAAGAGTGTGGCATGAGCAATAGAAAGTTTAAAAATTCATGAATAAATTTGGTCTTTACTGGAACGAAACAGGTGGCTTAAGAGAGATTGATATAAGGAATTCGTTTTCTGGGCCTCTTGGATCAGCCAGGTGATTGTCGCGGGTCTCCAAAGAGCTTCTGCAGTGCAGTGTAGAATCTGTCCATGCTCAAGCCCTTGAGATCCCGGAGGAAGGCTGATCCAAGAGGTCCAGGAAAAAAAACTTCCGTAAATCTCTCATAAGCTACATTTCCCATTTGGAAAAGACGCAATGATACACAATGATGACACAATGAATATGTCACAATGATAGTTTGTGTTCTGCTTTTGCTACACATTAACGTATAATGGATGAAAAGTACTTAGAATGCTTTATAAACTGCAGTTCAAGGCATATCACAGTAAAACTATTGCCGTAACAGATATAAATGCTTAGGCAACACATCCGGGAAGCTTAGGATTCAAGAGGTTTGATGTTGATTCCCCCCTGGCACCAGCTATCGATGACAACTTAATCTTTCATCCGACTCTAAGTCGCAATTTGTCCAGCATCTACACGAACTGCAAAATTTGAAGATAGGCACAACTTGTGCAACTACAGTAGTTATGTCCAACTTTTCACACCTCGTGTGAATTTCTTTTCTTCAAGTAATATAATTAAAGAAGTGTTGTTCGCAAGTCACTTTGAAAGGAAAACATGGGCGCTTCGCCATTTTTGATATCAACCTCCCATTCTATGCTCTGTGCTTATTTTCTACAAATAAAAGTGAACCTGATTCTCCTTCTCGCCATTCAATCTCTACTTATTGCAGGAGTTTATGTTGCATTGCACTGAAGTTTATGTTGATTGGCTTTTTTAGTTCACTATGCCAATAAAGCACCCATTTACTCAAATGTGATCACAGTATTGCGCGCGACCAAATTCCCTTTCCATGGATATCAACACTGTTGCACATGACGTTTCCAGCCATTATCCACATGGGGCTGAATAAAACACACCCTTTCTATACTTACCGCGTGAAGGGGACCCATTCATGAATCCAGCCGCGCTGTGGCCGTCAGCGTATCCGTTGGTATAAACATCAATTAAGAAAGGCGGCGTGCAGTCTGGAGAAAAAGTCGGATAAGGGCATACAGTCCTTCCGGTAAGTAATTTCCACAAGCATGATAACACCTCACATGCTGTAACGGAACATTTTGAGATGGAATTTTGATGTGGAACATGTAGATGTGATACCTACTTGGGCACAGTATCGAGTACAGAGGTTCAATGTTGAGACTGGAGAGGGCGCCAGGCGCCAAACTTTGATGAAATGCCTGAAATTGACATAGAGGGAATCCTGCCCCCACCCCCCACCCCACCCCCGGTCCCCCATTTCCAGGAGATTCAGTCTCTGGGCCCTCTGGTGCCAACTACCCCAAACCTGTATGTTTCGGGGGAGAGGTTGCCAGGTTCTGTGAAGTTACAAGAAGAGAGCGACTGGGTGACATTTCAGCGTGAACACTACCACAATCTGGACAGCAACTTCCACAGTCATGACCATGCGGCACTAGCACAGCTACGTAGCGGCACGACGATACGACAGGCAACATGGTGACTTCAGGCTCTAAAAGTGAATTTCAAGAAGAAAGACATCGCTGCCTCCACTGATCATTCCTTCTTTATTGTGTCAAGTAAAGCGCAGTGAAATCTGGCTGTCTAGATTCATCCACACTTGTAGCGACTGTCAACTCTTGTCCTCACTCGAGACTGTCGAGACTCTTCCACACTCGTTGCGACTCCTTAGAGGAATGCTGCCAATGAGCTCTTACGACTCAGTCAGCTCAGAAGTTGCAGTTACGAGTGAAGTTGTTGTTCAGATTGTGATCATGACGGTGGATGAGTGATGGCGTTTGTGTCACAGTGTCACCAAGTCACTCTCCTTTTGTAAAGTCACGAGACCTGGCATAGCGCAGGATTCCCCCATGTAAATTTCACGCAACTTCATCAACTTTTACCCTCTCTCAAAGCCAAACCTCTTCAGCATGCTACCCTCTCCAGGGAGCCTACTTTTGAGTACTGTAGCACCGAAATGGGCAGCCTTGACATTGAACGTCTGTACTCAACATTGTGCCCAAGTTTTACATTTCTATGTTCTACATCAAAACTATCTCAAAAAGAACGTTGCACGAAATGACGTCATAACCGTGGAAATAACTTACGGAAAGGACTGTACAATGTACGTGGTCTAATGAAGTTGATGACGCATTCGTCCACTTACCGCACACAGGTGAGTTGCTCACGCTACCGGGTAAGAAGTTCAGTCTGTTTCCACAAAATCGGCTCTGGGTTGCTGCTCCACCACTGCCAGTCGGACTACACGTTCCCGTTGCACCTGCGGGTGAACTCCGCTAGACCTCCGGCCGACGGGGATTTAGTACACGCTTACCAGCAATGCCGATGAAATCCTCCGTGATGCAGCTGTCATCTTTAAGAGTCATGACGTTAGTGCCATCGAGGGTGAAGGGAAGATCTGTGTCCATGAGGTCCGAGCACACCTGGTACATGACACAGCAGAAGCCCTTGCCAGAACGGATACAGGCCGAATATCTACAGTGGAAAACGGCGGAAATGAATCCATTGACGTACGAATATCTGAGATGTGGGTATGCATGCAAGTGCACCAGTGCACGCTGAATATCACTGGACTCAAAACTATAAATGAAACTTACTGCTGGTCATTGAGGTGGTTGTCGCCGGTAGGGATGAAGTTGAAGGTGGTGAAGCGCCCCGTCAGACCGGTGAAGTACTGCAGGCAACTGTTCGGCGGCCTGGAACGTTTGCTTCGATTTAGCACAATTTATACATCAATACCATTATTGCGTCGTCTATATTGTGTTCAACACTCACGCCGAAGGGTTTCTGCACTCGATCTGTGTTATCTTAATGTCCCATGTCCGCTGTGTTGTTGTCCCATCGAAGGAGAAGGAAATGCTGGCAGAATCCCCGAAATTGGCGCCAATGTCCACGTAAACTAGAGCATCAAGACTCTGCATAACCTTGTTCATAACTGCAATGTACACCCCACTGCACTTGACAGCTCTTACTATGTTGTCCTGTGTTCTGGCCGCATATTTCTGGCACAACTTGTCCGGACGGAGACTGTGAAATTGCACGCACAACTGTGAGTTCAGTGATTTGATATGACACTTTTGTAGCGATTACCGTGACCGTGAAACTATCTGCGCAGATGCCCTCATCCTCGGTGGCGGTGCCCCCGACGCCCTGCAGAGTGAATGCCTCAAAGTCCAGCCGAAGGTAACATACACCTAAGTTCATGCTTCATGTATCATGACAATCTTTCCGCAAGAACCACGCAACCTTTCCTACCTGGGGTGCACTTATTGACGGTGTAGGAAAGTCCATTTGCCGCTGTCTCAGCCGAGGGAAACGACGGGTTCTGGATGTAGGAGCAGTTCTCGCTCACAATGTTGGTGCTCGTGTGCTTGACGATAAACAAGCAGCAAACTCCGAAGCTTAATATGAACAATTGCTTGCATGTCCACGGCATGATGTAGTGAGCACAAAAGTAATTGAGAGATGACTTACCCAGCGGCACAGCTTCCCATGGCCGCCCCTCCTCGGGACATGCACTCTGACGTAGAGTAGCAGGTGCCGTTTCTGAAGCTACTTGTTCTAAAACCCAAGCAACGGTAACTGACTTGAGTGCTGAGTGTACAATACAGTAGAGCAGTACAGGTTACGATTGATGGACCCACTAATGTCATTCTTGCAGAGGAGCAGTTTTGGATTTTGAATTTTGCAGCTCGAGGGTATTGACGACCAAAAGGCGGGGATGGAATGCCCTAAGGTCATATGTACTGTCATGTATATATATATGTTTTTTGGCACTTGGCACATTTTCCACACCTTGTCACACACTCCTGTTCCCCAGGGTGTCTTGAAGTGCTACTTGCAAACATGCGCTGAGTAAATAAAACTAGCGAGTAACCCAAAAATGAGTTTGATGCCACCTGCCGGAGGGGGAAGCTTGAGGCTCATCATGGCTTGAAAGCTGCAAAATCCAAAAGAAGGTGGAACATGGGAATGCCATTTGTTGTTTTATGCTACTCATTTACTCCCCCTTTTTGGGGAAACCATTTGATCATACTGCCGTGAAGCACATAGTACCGTATTTCACCACAGTCTAGCCCCCCGCCCCTCAATTAAGCTCATGGGCATCATTGTGTGTGTGTGTGTGCGTGTGTAGGGGGGATTAATTGCAGAAAAAGTTTTGAAGATACAGGTCAGGCCAGCTCTTACGGCAGTTTATGTACGTGATATGACGAATTGATACTTGGTATGTGGTGGTCAAGTTGAGACAGGTTTTAACAGTTGTGATGGAAATGGTGTAGTTGGTATGAATGTATATGATGAATTCATGCAATAAAAATAACTTGTGAGTTTTCTTCATGATCAAACCACTGGGCTTCATTGCAGGGGGGCTTAACTGTGGGAATTTTTTTACTGCATAAAAATGGCATCATACCATGATTTAGCTCTGAGCTTGATTGTGGTGAAATAAGGTAGTTTGGCTTTTCAGTCCCATCCCAGATAGCCCAATCCGTTTAACTTGGCATATAGTGCAAATCTGACCGACAGCCAAATTTCAGGAGTGTGGTGTAATGTGCCTCTAAATGACACCCTCATAATAAAAACCTGAGCAACTAAACTAAGAAAGCGACTTCAATGTAGTGTATTTTAGTATATGCGTAGTCTTAGCCTCACCCGGCAAGTGTCGTCGTGGTCTGGCACGCTACGTTGTTGAACTGCACCACGCTGAACAATGAGAGAACTGCATGGAGGAACATTAGGTTAACATGGAAGATATGACTGTTGTGAAGACACCGCATGGTGTCGGGGGCAATGCCTTTTTTTCCCTTGTACAGAAGTATCACAGTGATTAACTGAAAATGCAGCTTCTACTACGACGCCTACACCAATGCATGCGCTACTCTTGATATTGTCACAACACTACAATGATAGATCCATCTTTAAGAACACTTGAAGGACACCCACAAGCTATTCTCATTTAGGTAATGAATTTTGCACTTGAAAAGAAACTTTCCTTAATCTGTCTGTGTGAACGTCAGCGAAAGTCTCGTGACGAAAGGAAGAAAAGAGGGAATCATAGCAGCCCAAAAGTCAGAGCATCAGACCAGAATGACGTCACTAACATAAAGTTGTACTGATTATTTTTCTTCTTCATAAGGACAAAATGGGAGGGGGGGAAGGGGTTAAATGTTGGTAAGGCTTAAAGGAGGCGGTCGAAATCAAGTTGGGGACAGGAACTGAGACTACACCATCACGCATATCTTTGCACCAGTACTGTTTTGGCACGAACTTGCCTTTTCCTCGCTTTTGGTATGAGTCCATGAAGGCGGACTTCTGGCTGCTGTCAGTGGCCTTCGACTCCCAGCTGTACATGAGGACTGCGGCCAATAACAGCATTGCCTTAAACACCATCTTGAGCTCTTGCCAACCTTCCTAGCCCTAGAAAGGATCTTGAGTGAATGAGGAGATTGCCCCCTTGTCAAAAAGTGACGAGAAAACAGGCGCGCGTCACAATCTCCCCATGACTTTTTCTAACAAAATTGTGCTGCTAAATCTACCAGAAACAAGAGCGATAATGCAAATTTTGCTTTACTTCCGGAAGATCCTCACCCTCCTTTACCGTTAAGAAATAATTAACAGGTAAGAATGAGGCATCGCAATTAGCAGAAAACGCTGAAAAAGAATGCTATCAATTTTTCTGCTTTCCGTTTAAAATCCTACATATTTGAGCTTTTTAGCACCTGTCGTATTGCAAGTTCATTCGCAAACAGACCTCCCTACAGGTAAGAACAACTCAATTTCTGTGACTCGCGCCAAATTCATACTCCGTAATGCCCCAGAGCAACGATGTCGCCAAAGAGCAGTCCCTGCCTCCACTTCATAATGGCCTCGATCATCATCATGATCATGGCCTGGTGCGCTGCACAGACAGACGCCGAAAACATTTCTGTTGCGCCACCCAGAGCGGCAAAGTTTCGTAAGTTGCTATAAACAAGAAATCGATTTACAGCAGTGCATTCTATCATCTCTTTTTCAGTGTCTGTCTTCCAGATTGTCACGTAAGAGAGAAAACCAACCGGGGATACTCACGTATATTGATTCCGTGTGTGCATTGTTCTCGACGCATTGTGTTTTGTTCACAGTAGTGTCCAGAACACTGCACTAACTAGAACATACTAATGTACTGCGGCACTCTGTACCGTAAATACCCTGATGGTCAGGCAGGCTCCAATACTGCGTCAGGTCCTAATAATCCAGCACCCTTGAGGAGTTAAAAGATAATCAGGCAGGCTCCAATAATCCTGTTCATTCCTACATTCAACCCTTATTATTGGCATCAATGGCATCCCCTAACTTCATCTCGTCTTCCTCAGAGAAGCGCCATTTATTCATGTGACGATATTAGACGAAAAATAATTCGGTAGGCTCCAATAACGAGGCAGACTCCAATAATCAGGCAGGCTCTAGTAATCCAGCATCCTTGAGGAGGAGTCGAAAAACGGTCAGGCACGTCTAACTATTGAACTTAGATTGTCCAAAGGAGGACAGAGGCTGAAATGTGTTCTCACATGGTTCCTTCTACCTACGCTACGCGCATACAAATCCTACAGCTTTCCCAACGATCAATGTGACGGCGGCACCAAGAATGGCACCTGCTACACTGCCACGGAATGCTCGTCCAGGGGTGGCGTCAACTCGGGGAGCTGCGCCAACGGCTACGGCGTCTGTTGCGTGTGTGAGTTGGATCTGTGCCAAAGTAGTCGGATCAGAAATAGCTGGGAACCACTTTCATTGACAGTGACCATCCACTGCGGACAGAGCTCGAGTGAGAACTGCACGTACTTCGACAGCATGTCCCCGGCGCCGGGAGGGTGCTCAGTTAGAATATGTCCTTGCGGCACCAACATCTGTCAGGTATCGATTAAGGTCGTCGCTCAAAAAGTACCGAAGAGTTGCTATGAGAGCAGCAAGTTAAGCGTAGCACATGTTACATGGAAGGCTTTGGGTGCTCATGGGTGGGTAATCGACGATTCCTTGGGTTAAGGATTGATGCATTGAGTTTCCGGAGCTAAAGTCATCAACCAGAAAGTACCCATGGACAAGACGTAGGTACTTCCCCAGTTACCCGGTTGTTGGTCAAGCCAGCCCCACCTCATTCACGGACGTGAACTTTCTGAATCAAAAAGCACAAAATAAGTTTTTGAACGGCCGTTTTATTTTTTACTCCCTACTTTATTCAACGCTCGTCGAAAATGTGAAACCACTTTATTTTTTATGTAGTGCAGAACTGCATGATGTTTCCCCCAAACACGAAAATAAAGTGCACTGCACCTTCAAGCAACAGGTGGCCTCGGAGAAAATGAGTAAGGACAGAATGAAAAAAGGCCATTATAAATTACAAGTTACACGTAATAGTGGACTTGATTTTCCTTGTTTTCTTCGGTGACTTGACCTGTCTTCAGCCTCACATCGAGGCCTCAGACAAGTCAAATCAGCCTCCACACTCAGCCACCAAACAGGTGATAAAACTGGTTATTGACCAAGGACCGACCGGCAGACAGACAGACCCCCCCACACACACACGTACGGAGGGCCCTCTCGCGTAACATGGATTAATCACGACTCTATATCGCATCGCCGTAAAGTGGGACTTTATAATACTAGATTTGGGGTTGAACCCCTTAGCTTTCTTGACTTGTCCGAGGTCCATATAAATCCGAGGACAGGTCAAAAACCGATGGAGGGGATGCAACCCACAAACTCAGATTATTTAGCCCACTTACGGCAATGCAAATTGCAAGCTGAAGGAAAATTCATTTCATTACCTTTGCAGCCTAATGAGAATCATTCATTGAGTGAGCACGCTGAGCGAGGCTGGACTAGCCTGGGGTGCTGCTCTCGCTGTCCGTGCTCGGGGGGAGGGGCGGGGGAAAATAGAATAATTATAGCCCTAAATGCACAAAATATGAAAAAAATAAAGCAGAAATTAGCCATCAGAGTTTTGACTTTATGCGGTAACTTAGCTCCTGAGAGCAGATTCAACAATTTTTGCCCTGGGAAGCTCAGGGCATCAATTTTTGACCTAGCCTGTGAAATTCCCCTGAGCACTCATAGGGGTACACCCTAATATGCATACACATGTACTACCTGAGTTATTAGATACCAGAGGGCATACCATATAGTATTTAATTGATTTTATAGCTTCGCCTGGATTTTGCCAACTTTGTCATTGCTGGACCGACGACGACATCAACATCCTACACAAAGATGAAGAACGGCGTCGTCTCCGCCACGGGCGATACCGTTTCGGCCAACTCACAGTGCCTCACGGATACTTTTTCGGTCACGGGAGGCTCGCCCGTGCCGCTCATTTGTGGGACTAATACCGGTCATCATGGTAATTAATAAATTCAGGACAGACCCTACTTAAGTAGTTTACTCAGCGGGCTTCTCTCACAGTTTACGTGGACGCTACTCCGGCTTGCAATTGCCTGGCCTTTCAGCTGGGCGGCACTGGCATCGGTGCCGTCATCCCTACTAGGTCGTTCTCCATAAAGGTGATATTTTCTGTGATGTCACAAGCAATCATAAACTGCAACGGAACCTATCCTTGAAAGGTGACTCAATATACGTGCGATTATCCCAATCTGGCCCCCTCCGGATGCGTTCAGTTCTTCTTTGGCTCAAACATGGGTCAGGTACAGACCTTCAATTACAACAATGGCGCCGGTCAACATCTGTCTGACCAAGATCAGGTCATCTGTGTCAGGTATCTAAGAATTTGGTTTTTTAAACTGGGCACCGCACTCAATGTCGAAGATTTTTCAATGAATTGCAGGAGAGAAAGGTCAAACTGTAGGTGAGAAACATTACTACGCATCAGGCAGTCCTTTTCCGTGCAAGTGTGCGCTATACTAAGCACTAAAAAACGTCTCACTCATAGAATTTGCTGGTATACAGTCGACCCGGCGGATTTTGCCGTCTCGGGTAAGTTGAGCCATGGTGAATGCGCATTTTGACAGTGCTACATTTCAGCATTCTTCTGCACTAGGCTCACAATTCGTGTCAGGCCGCAACTGGGTAAGTGCGAGCCCAAGTTCTAGACGTCCATACTCTTGGCCATTATGCTCCGTTAAAGGACTCCTTCTGCTGCTCGTACGGAGCCTCTTTGGTGACGACCCGGGCGCAGGGCTACGACTGCGTCATGATTCCGGGAGCAGAGAGCGAAGCTCAGGGAATGATGGTGCAGTCAAACATTTGCGGCAGGAGCAAGGGCCTCAAGGCCGGAGGCGTCGTGGACATGACCGTGTGCTGTGAGTTGACGACACAATTTTGGAGAATGTGATCCAGGACCAAAGGGGTATCATTTTAGCCTCCCGAGCACCGTTTTTCATCACGTTCCGCTCTGATGGCTACGAGTATTGGGGTCCCAACATGGAGGCGTCCCTTCAAGACAAAGGATTCTCTCTCGTTTACACAATGGATGCAACGAATTGTTGAATAATCTGAGTGCACGTGTATAGTGTATGACGTCTCTGTGTATTGGATGCGGGGGTCTTGGGGGACAAATAACATGTTCTTTTCTCGAGAGTTACCCGCCAGTCCTTTCTTAATCCTGTAAGATCTTTTTCTGCAATCGTCAAAGAATACGTGGAACCCATTCTTTCTTCTCAGAAATGGGCCTCCTCTATGAAAAGAATGGAATGGGAGAGCCTTTGAGCGGAAGACGTCACTGCACCCCATTTCTACGGAAAACAGTAGAGACCGCAGGAGTGAAACTAGCTGAAGTGAAATTCCCGCTCATCTGATGTTTTTCCCCATCCCCAGGTCGAACAGTGCTGTTGCCACGGAACAATTTTCAGTTAAGTGAAACTAGATATCTTAAGTGAAACTTATTATTCCCTTATTGCCACGCCATACGCGGGTTTGCTCGGAAGAATTTTTTTAATCGCTATTACTGTCTGTCCTACGCATTTTGTCTTACTCCTCGTCCATGAACTTCACGCTATTCACATGCTCACACTGACCCCGCTGACCACGCACTCCGTGTCGCTCTTGCGATCTGCACATGGATCCATTTTGCTTTTACCTTTGAAACTAGGGATGGCAGAGGGTTCGGTCCGACCCCGGTAGCCCACAGTCCCGGATTGTTTTTGCCGACCCGCATCATCCAGCAGCCCGCAACCCAGTCCGCACTAAAAGGACAGCTGCATGTGTAAGGTGCAGCCAGAACATCTTCCTCGCCCTCCCTCACTGGCCACAGACACCCCGCCGCACTCCTCTTTGAGTTATTAATCAAAGATGGACTCCAGTGGGCATCCCCATATAGATGTTTTTCTTGATGATGACTCTGCTTTGGACCTCCCTGGTCCAGAGTGCCGTCCTGGTCCTGGTCCGAGTTTTGATTTTTCACAAAAACAGGACTAAGCGAGAAGTAAGATAATATTGCTAATCATCTCCCTCTCTAAGACTCCACCTCACGCAACAAGCCTTGCTCTCCATTCCACAAACCATTGTGGAAGCTGAGAGTTGTTGTAGTGCAGCTGGAAAAGAATGGGGACAAGCTTCTAGACTCTGTGATTGATTTGATTGTTTTGAGAGCTCAACACAGAAAAAAGAAGAGTTTAGCATTAGTTTAGGTGTATTATTGAGAATAAATGTGGTAAAAATATAACTAATGAGTTCAAGTGAGTACAATTCACTATTGAGCATTCCACCGGTTTCTCATTTGTGGAAACGCGAAATTTAAAAATATGGACATATTTGGCAACATTACTCACGAGGCTTGCCCCAATCATTGAGCATGCTTCTTTAAGGGATGTGGCCATGTCCTGGTTTGTAGTGACATAGAGGGATGGTTTCTTCATTGGTGTCGAGGGCTGTGGCCACTTTGAAGGAGAAGAGGCCAGTGTCCTTGGCATTGTCGAGGTCTGGTTCCGCTTGCTAGTTGGCCCTGGGGCATAGGCGCATCTTTGTGCTATTGAGGGTTTTCATGCAGGTGTTGAGGGTTGTTGTTCCACAGGTGTCCTAAGTTGCATTCCACGGCCCTTGTAGGAGCTTTTCCCATTCCTGTGGTCCTTCAACGTGGATGTCGTGCAGCATTTTCCAAATCATCTGTTGGACCTAGGTAATAGGGATAGCTAGGATCGTAAAGATCATGCGAAAGAGGACCAGGAACAGCCACCAGCCGAATCCTCCGGTCAAATATACAATGCATGCTCTGATGATGCAGGCAGCCCGACTCTGAATGATGGCAACACACATCCCGATTCCCACAATCCACGGCCAAGCCTCGCCTACGGCAGGGACGATGAACAAGATCCGGCTATAGCCCTGTTCTCAATGTCTTCACAGATCTTTTGGGAAAATCCGGCACCAAATTCCCAGACACTTTTCCTATCTCGTCTCCCATTGATTGCCCTGTGAAAGAATGAAAGGGCCACTTGAGCTTTCCGGGAGTGAGCCACTAGTTCTGGAACCCGATGACCCTCTGATTATTTTTGGGAGCAAATACTTCCTCGTTGGTCTACAGTAAATCCTTTGTCCACAAAGTGGTGGCTGGCTACTTTAAGTTGGATGGGGGCCTTACATGCATGGGGTAGTATGGGGGACGCACAGATCCATTGACCATTCAGGTGCCATCAAATAAGGGTAGTGGTATCACAAGGGTGAATGAATGGTGACATAGTTGCTCAGAATGAGCATGATGGGATTGGCTAATCTAGGCGTCCCATTCCCTTCTACGGGTATTTCCTGTTCTTATAGTCAGTTCTAGAGACTGTCTGCATCTTGCATTTGGCCCTGTATTCAACTGACCGTGCTAACGTTACTCTGTGTCCGGAACCCACCAGATTGTCGAGGGTGCGACGGTTCCTCCACCAGAAAGAGTAGGTAGCACAGTCTCTGGTACTTTCCTTTCCAGTTTACAGAGGTCCTGCTGTATTATGGCAAAACACAGTCGTGCATTCGTTGGTGTGTGGATAAAAGTGTGTGTCCGAGTTGAGTCTGCTGCCTAATAAAATCTGGCGTTATCTACTTTGATGGAAGGAGATTGCCCTATCGTCAGTCAGTCTGGGACCCATGGGACTCCAACGCATAAAGGAGACATACAGTGCCTATGATTCTCTCCAGCATCCTCTCATCTTCTGGAAGGGTGAAGATAGCTACTGCATCAACTTGAAGCAGGTCAACTCAGTAACAGGCCCCGAGACCAACAAGATACTTTCCTGCATGGACTTCTATGACAGCAGATTCATGGTTCGCGATGGCTTCCACCCTCTCTTACACTTCAAGGAGTGAAGTCAGGTGATGGTTGACATGCATGCCAAGACTGAAGCTGTATGCTCCAAATCCTCCGCCACAATCAGATAAAGCTGTGTGCCAAGCACTACAGGGTGTCCCAAAAGTCTGGTAAAAACTTTAAACCCTTTTGGTTGGACCCTAGAAACGTCCTTTTGGTCTCACTTGAAAGAGGAGATTCATAAGATTCTTCTCATACCCCACGGATTTCATGAGAATGACAAATCAGGATGGCAGAGACCATTCATCTCCAGGCATTTCTCCACTCATTTCAAAGCATTCAGACGAATTTGTCAGCAAAGATGCTGACGTGCATGGAGTGAAGCAAACTCTTCTCTTATGAAGTTCTGGATCTTGTCCAATGAGCAAGGTGTCCTGGCGTAGACTTTTGGCTTCACAATGCCCCAACTGCTTGCATCCATGGGTGTCAAGTCTGGACTTCCTGTCCTTCGTGGAGGTCCTTTGAACTGATTTGTGCGGTGACTCTGCATAAGCTTCACGGATAACCACGTGATCTTCACCTGATCCAGCCATTCTTGGTCATCCAGGGCGAGGGCACTCATTAATTTGGCCAGTCTCAACAAACTTTCTCACAACATTGCACACACATCGTTGAGGTTGAAGCTGCACTCCAGGAAATTCCTGCCTCCATCTCCACTGGAGAGTTTGTTGATTTGCAGCCTGACCAGATCAGAAAGATCTGTTGCTCTCTTGTCAAAACCATCTTGCTATAGATGGAGAAATGATAGCACTTTCCCACATAAAACTGCTTCAAGGTAAAATGCTTCAAGGTAAAAATCCATTTCAGCTTCTCTGCCATCCCGTTTTATGATTCTCATGAACTCCGTGGGGTATGAGAAGAATGGGATATTATTTTTGAGTCATGAAGTTCAATACTTCAGTCACCAACCTTCACTCACCAAAGTTAACGCTTTCGTCACAGAAGGAACTAGTTTTCTCCCAAAAATGGATCACCTAACAAACTAATCCACATCACCAAGTAATTTGTGTGAGTCACCTATGAAGCAGACTGAGCTTCAGCACTCTACGCGGTCGTATCAGAGATGATGACTCTACGCGGGTCGGAGACAGGGGGGGCTACTAGGGTACTCCCTTGGGCGGCCCCGGCTCACCGCTCGCGGGGGAGCGCACTCTCCAGCCACCCCACGCTAGCAGTAGTCTAGAAGTAGATTGTAGCTCAGTAGCTCTTGTGAAGCATGCGGCCTTCACCATGACGTAGATTGTGACTACAGGCACATGGGTGCCACAGCACAGTATAGGGTAGCGATGTATTGATAGACCATACCCGTCGCTAGGCATGTGCGTAGCTTGTACCCAGTAGCACGCTATAGACGTAGTCT
>JAAUXU010087365.1_pt1 | contig 15795 bp, 15 predicted proteins | sample 7278151 | NCBI WGS metagenome assembly JAAUXU01 (sample SAMN14350113, study PRJNA611818) | marine sediment metagenome | isolation source: surface marine sediment (1.8m) | place: French Polynesia: Moorea | collected 2018-08 | reverse complement strand
GATTCCATTGCTCGACACATGACTTGCTCACACAACCGAAATGCCTTCCACGTAGCCGGACTTTGGTTGCGATCATGGTTCTCTGGTAAGCGGCTCCTAATGCCTGTGTGCGGCTGAGGACTTCTCTAACTGGGTGTCCAATTACGCTATGTAGGAACAGGCTCTGCTATCAAGATGAACATGCCTTTCGGGGTAGCAAAGGATAATGAAGCGATTTCCCGCGCTTTCACCTGTCCTTTGACATGGACTGAAAAAACATGTCGCTTCTGCATCCTTACCTGCGCTGTTGTAATGCATCGTGACACACTCGGTGGGCCCTTCCAGCCGAAATGGATGGCCAACTCTGACTGAAGAGGAGAATGCCAGCCTCTCCAGTCAAGAACTGGTAACGTTCGCTTCTTCTCAAACCATGAGGTGGGGGGAAGAGTGACCAAGCACATGGTGTACGTACTCGCAGTACTGCAGGCACGCTGATTGTCGACTGGCCCGATCCCTGATAGATAAGAAACCCTCGGCAGTTGCGTCAGGACGAAGCAGAGATGCATTGGTCGTGCGTGTGGAGAATGTCTGAGAGTGCTACTTGTTCTATATCAGAGAAATCGGAGGGTGTAACTCCTTTGGTAAAGAGAAATACCCTAGGTCAATTTAAGGCCTCATCTGCGGTCCAGTTGCTCGTCACGCCACGTCCTCTATGACCAAAAATGGTCAGGTTTTTTTTCTTGCTTCCTCGTTTACTCCTACATTCTCTTGCCCTCCGGCATGTACCTTTGGCCCGTCTCAATGGTGACATCCTTCGAAGAGCTTTTATGCGGATGTGTTTGCTCATTGGGACATTTTGATCTCTCACGATGTACAGGTACATGCAGGTCGACATGTACAGGGTCTAGCATACGTGGAGTGAAAAAAGACATAAAACCTTTTTTTGATTGCGAGGGGACCTGCAGTGAAAACTAACAAAGTTTCCCTGAACTAACAAAGTTTCCCCCACTGCTTAAGCTGACTGAGATATTACGACTCATTTGTTCGCAATGCAGTCAATCTTTTATGTAGTAAACACTGCTAGAGTATATAATTTTGATCCCATATTGTGGAAAAATGAGTGGTCTCAGATCAAAAATGCAAATCAGTTTGGTTTTTGAGGAGCTTCTTAGCTTTCCACAGAGGGGTAAATCACTTCTGCAGCTCCATCCAGTCAAAAGTTATGGCTGAAAAAAGGAGTGCCCGCTACACTCTCTACACACAGTATGTTAAAAAAGTTTAAGTTAAACTTGCCCATTGTAAAAAATTTTTTTTTTAAAAAAAATCAAAGAGACTTGTGCCAGCTCTGACCGTGTCTAACGCCAATTTTGCCACTCAAGTAATTAAAATTGACATTTTTGAACTAGTCTAATGTGTAATACTGGCAATTACGCGCTATCCACTTCGCTGGATAAGAAGAATTGCCAAAAAAGCGCTATGTTTCTGTGTGTCCCTAGTTTTTACCTCTTGACGCTCCTTACGTGCTTCGCGCTCAACACGCGGCCCTCGCGCAAAAGCTGGACAAATGGACCCACAGACAGACACACACACGTACATACGGCCCTCGCGCTGTTTATATGAGAGAGTTCCCGCCAGCTAGTTGGAATAGGTGCTTTTCTGGAAAATGATATGGGAGTTTTAGGCCTTGGCCCTAAATATTAAGATTTCACTAAAAATTCTTCCAAAAAGCCATTTGCTATGGGTACTTCTATGTCAAATTTTTGAAACATACTGTGTTTAGTCTTTTCAGAGCAAACCTCTTTTTCAGTGACACTTTTTGACTAGATTAGCTACAGGGGAGACTCAGTGCTCTATAGAACCCTAAAAGTGTTCTCTGAAACCAACTTGATTTGTACTTTCGCTGGAGAACCACTCATTTCTTCACTCCATTGCGTGGTGTAGCAGGGTTTACTTTATTGCAGGTCCGCCCATTTGCGGGCAGTTGGACATTTCTAACTCAGTGAATGCACTTCTGTCCATCTTTCCATCAGGTTTCACAGCGGAGCTCGTCAGTAGAAAAAGTTATTACTTCTACGTGGTATAGGACGAGTTTTGGGCTGAATGGTTACATCATTTGTGAGCTTGGGTCTGACAGTGAAACAAAGCGTGCAGCACCTTTGGAAGTGCGTGAATGCACCTGAAGAGGCAAGAGCAAAAAAAACGCAGAAATCTTCAGGTAGACGTGCACATCCAGAATGAAGCAGCTCTTCTGAACGTCGTCATGAGGTGTTCCTGCCAGAGTCCGAGAATGATAAGGTCACTATTACGATTAAAGCTTAGGTTACATAAAGTGCGGCCAATGTCTGTCTGTTCCTCGTTCTTCTCGGTCTATTCCTGAATTTGGCGCAGTCTCTGGCTATGATGTGCCAATTCATCTTCTTCCAACAACTTCTTATAAACTGAACAACTTGATGATTCCATCAAATCTCTTCTTGAAGGCTTCTTTCTCTTGCGGGACTTCGACTTTGCGATAACTGTGGCGTATGAGCCAATATCTGTTCTCTTTCCTGGTGGACTTTGGAGCTTTGTTCGCGCCCAAGAATCACTATGGCATCATCGGCTAGTGCTTAAAACAAGGTGCGAACCTACTGAGTGCCCAGAAAGCCTCTACACAACTTGCGAGTTGCTAACTTAGTACTGGAATGCCAGACCTTATCCGACAGAGGTTTAACATCTCTAGCGTTTTCCAGTGCTAAGTTATTCGATTGCAGACAGAACTTCCTGAACACTTGATGTCATGATATGACACAAGACCTTGAGCGGACACTTTCTCCTTACTCCCTTTCATTCCCAAATTTGCCTTTTGCCGACCATCGCATCACCGACACCCGTATCATAATTCGTGGAAGATCAAGGGTGTAATAATTACCGCCCGGTGTCAGAACAAACGTACCGTTTGTGCAGTCAAACACATGTGGGAAACCTGGCTTCAGCTCCTTAGGCTTGACAGCATCATAGGTTCTTCTCACGCAGGCAAGCAGAACAGAAAGTGCAGGGACTTTTTAAATCTTGACATCAAGAAACTTCTACATGTGATAGAACTGATAGAATGACATTGTATCTCGTAAAGAAGATACACTCGAAACCGGATTACCTCATGGAAAATGACCCGGCAACGAAAATATTTTCACTTATCCGGTTTTTTCACCTTTACGTGGGGAAGGGTGCCAACTTTGGCTTCAAAATCTTGAATGACTGTGGAGCGCGCTTTATCGTACAACTTGGCTGGTGCGTGCAACGTCGATTGCCAAAGTCCAGCTCCCAAAAGTATCCAGCGAGATCACCACGCTCAACCCTTGTTCCACAGCAACTGTTCCACAGCAACTGCAGTGCCATACCAACTTCCTACTCGCTTCATTGCATTCAATACACTTCAGACTTATCAGGGTAAAAAATGACTTCCTGATCGATTCCATTTACATTGCAAACGGACATACCATCTAACCCGCTAATCGAGTGCGCTCGAGATAGGGGAAAAGTTGCGCGATTTTTAAGCGAGGTTCACGATTTAACTTCGATAAAGCGATAAGTACAATTGTAAGTCGGTCAAAAACTCTTTTTGAAAATTATTTCACTACATCTTCATCATTTCGCATTAGGTGGCAAACCTAAGATGCACTCAGCAACATTCCAAAATTATTGTGTTATGGTCTAGCCTGATATGCAAGAAATCAGTCATAATAGAGCAAAATCTCGTATCAGTTCATTTTTAAAGGAGATTCTTAACTTTTCTTGAAGAGCCTTTTGTAGCTCAACCCAGGCAAAGAAAATGTGAGAACACTATGAGAAAAAAGTGGCTTCCTTGCTGTGAGAGCAATTCCACAGTAAATACGGGGCCCACCTTCATGTAATGAAGAAAGCTTGGTGTAAAAGCTATAGCGGTCAGGTCGGGGTGAAACATTTATGGGCGCTGCTAGATAGGATTTAGAAGCAGTAAGTTAAAGCAACAGAAGATTTGAGGTATCTGGGTATTTAACAAAATTAGCGGTAAGTGTTAGTGGTAGCCATTTTTTCTTTTTCACGTTTTCGGATACCTGTCTCCGGACACCGACCTCTCGGTTCACATGTCACTCTATGCTCTAATTCAGCCTGTGGGTTCATAGTCTGGGCTGACAGAGTGAGCACACTGAAGAAGCAATTAGACAGACTTCAGAGATTAGCATTTCTGAGTTTCACACACGTCAGGAACACCCCACCCATGGGTGGGCTGGAAGTGATGCTTGTACATCCAGACAGTGGCTGTATAAATTACCCCAAGGATTAGAAATCGCAACCAGAAGATCTGGGATGGCATGGGCAATGGTCAGAGACATGGCCATCTCCTTTGGGGAGAACAAATTCTGGGCTCAGCAAACCTTGATGAGGTTGAGCCGGACCAGACTAGGGCCTGGCACTGGAATACAAACTTCCAGGTTGACTATGGTAGCTTTGAGAAAGGGGAACCCGTTGAAGGTGATTTCATCAAATGCTTTAAAGATGGAAGCAAGATGCAAGAGCATGCAGACTGGGGCTACTGAATATCCAATGGACTAGTGGAAATCAGGGACTGGGGGTCACAAGGGGGCTTCTCTGTCTTCCAAGCGGAAATACATGCCATAGCATGAGCTGCTGCAAGGTCATTAGTTAGAAACAAGGTGATTCTGTTCCTTGTGGACAGCCATGCGGCCTTAATAGCCCTAGACAACAAGATTACTCAAGTTAAAACCACAAATGAATGTATTGCGCTCCTAAGTGATCTTTCATGACACAATAATGTTACACTGAGGAGGGTGGAAGTCCATGTGAGCCACACTCTTAATGAGGTGGCCAATACCCTGGCAAAAGAGGGTCCCAGAAGAGGAAGACAAACTGCACTCCCACTCTCCACCAATAATGGCAAAAAGGTCACAGAGAAATTCTTCCTCACCAAATGGCCACAAATGTGGAGATCCCGTGACACTTGAAGACAAACAAAATAATGGTTCCAGAGCTCTGGCAGTTTGGGGTCAGTTTGGGCACCTGAAACTAAATCAGAGGGCTCTGGGGAAAGACATCCAAGCCCTCTCAGGGCATAACTACTTGAACTACCACCAGTGGAAACTAGGTAGAGTCCCCAACATGAAGTGCAGATTCTGTGGGGAGGGACGTGAGGAGTTTGTTCACCTTGCGTGCGAGTGACTGGCACCTGCAAAGGAGCAACTGGCATTACTTCACGAGCTTCAACTCAACCATCACCCCCTGGACTACAAAGGTGTCATCAGGTTCTTACATTTGAACCGCATTGATGAGGCAATGAGACCAAAGGGGTCAGATCAATGATGTTTGTTGCGTTAATTTTTACTTGCGATCATTGGGGGGAAGGGAAAAAGTCTATGAGGTTACTCCCGTCAACAGTGCAACAGTGCAGCTGGGGAACCCTCAACAAACGAACAACTATCAATTTCACTTGTTCTAAAGTGACCCTTCTATCCGTTTTATGGTGTACCTGGCCAAAGAGACATCTCTATGTCATCTCTTGCTTTCTTTTGGGCTTTTCACTTTAACACATGCCCAAAGCACTTTGGAAGGAAATTATGTCTTCACTGGGAGGTTGGGAAAGCAAATCCAACTTTGTTTTTTTCCCAAAGCACTTTCTTTGCGTGGTATCGCACAGTCAAATGAACGCGTTGTCGAGGAGCTCCATCAAGTCTGTTGTGAGCTCTGTCCAGATATCAGTCACGTGCACAACCTTCGTAGCGATGAAAGTATTGAGTTCAAAGACTAACTTCAACATGAAGACAATCTCAAATGTGATGAACGAGGCACTGAGCAATTTCAAAAATTATTAAAGATTTAGTCTGTATTTCTATTTCTCCAAATTGTTCACATGGCGCATGTATGTCTTTAAATAAACTGGGGAGAATCTTCTTCTTGTGACATGATCTGTGAGACGAGAGCTCGTCTCTTTTCATCCAGTTTGGTCCTACAAAGGGTTGCTGCGATAAAACTCTGTGGTGCTGGGTGGATAAGTGAGGAGAGCTCAGAACTTCATGATCTCGACTGAGGCCCCCACGACTGCAACTTCTATTTATCTTCTTGATCTCAATTTTTTGGTGAAGAGTTGATCATCTGCAATCCTCATCTATGTTCAATCAATGATGTCTCCAATCATTTTACCGATTATTACGAAGTATAGATAAAATAGTGGTGTTTGCCATGATTATTTGGATGCGCCTTTCCGAAAAACCGAAAGTTTTATACGGAAAAATTTCCAATTCGCACTTTGTCCCACGAATTGAAAACCTGACCTGGCTCTTCAGGTTTTTTTGACTCTCTCCCTCATTACGGGAACAAAAAGAGAGTTGTGGGCGCTGGGGTGGCGATGTTAGGAGGAGGGTTGGTCGAGTCTCTTGCTTCAGTTCACACTAGAGCGTCCTCATGATAACGTGGGACATCCTAGAAGGAGTCTGTTTAGATTGGTGGAGAACACGTTGACCAAGACTCCAGTCTGGATACTTGGAGGTTATCTATCACCTTCGGGGAAAACGAAGCGAATTCGGTTCAACCTAGCTGCCAATTTATCGGCATTGTTAAAAACCTCCCCGGATTGACAATTTTTCATGCATCAAACCATTGATAGCATACATGATATAGGGTGTCCATAAGTGAGTGCTGAACTTCGACTCTCACTTTTCTCATACGTTCGTGTTTGCGAACGTGTGCCAGATTACTTGAAGTCGTCCCCGGTTTTGCGCAGTAATTTCTGAGGTTTTGAAAAGTTCGCAAGCGTACTAAGCGTATGAAGGCGGAGATAAAAGTTGGAGTTTGAATTTCGGCGGACACCCTGTATATTCTTAGTGACTGAGACGTCGTCGGTGCAGCGATGGATCCGAGTTTGTCGTCCGTTGAGAGGAGATCCTTCGGCAGCGAGTTTAACGCGTCAGCCGTCGATTTGGCGTCGGTGAGCAGAGCTGAGTTGTGCTGCAATGGGCTCATTGCAAGTGGGAAGGACAGCAGAAACCGTTGGTTGCTCTTGAAGTGTGATCAGTGTAGAAGAAGGCGAGCACGCGGAGGCCGCTCGTGAAGGCTGATTGCTCACTTACTGTGAAGGAAACTCTGTGTGGGAACGACCAATCATAACTCCTCACAGGGTGAGGAAAGTGTAGCTCGCAATACAGTGTTGGGAAGCTATAAATGTCCTCTTCAAGGTCTCTTTCATGAAATTTTTCTAAAATTAACTTGTATACATGATTTTTAGGAGATTCCATGCCAAATCAGAAATGCACAGAATTTTTCTTCCATAGTACATGAGCAGTCATCCTTTCATAAGGTATCTCAGTGTTACGAATACTTTCGAACTTTTTGCTTCATGCTGTCTTGCCTACACTTTTTGAGGATAGTCGACACAGATTTTTAGCACACCTCTGATGTGACCCTTGAGTGTCACACTACGCTAACTTTTTTCGAAAATCTGCGGTGTAGGAGTAAATGCTGAAAGTATGCGATTCCGGCATAACGTTGCGAATACCTTTGAGCTTGATTGTACGTACACTCTGTTCGGGCCGTTTACACTCTGTTACTTGGATTATCGGCCACTTTTTCAGTTCAGCGACGTAGTTTTCGGCCCCAATACCTTCTGGGAGCTCATCTCTTTCGTCCTGACGTTGTCGGTGTTCAGAAGTACCGGCACTTTCATAGCTGGTGAGAATAGCACGTCTGAAGCAAACCTCTTGTGAACATAATCCAGCACTTGCTAACTGGTAGGATGGATCTACTACTACCTCCTGGATGCGGTATCTGAAGAAAATAAAGCTAAGCTAGAGAGGTTGGACTTTTTCTTCAATGAGAACACCTGGGCCACCAACACAATTGTCAACCTTTATTCTTGGTGAGTTTGGGGCCTACCATTGGTACCATACAGTTTGGAGGTAGTCATCACACATGACCATACGTTCAGGTATGATGACCTTCTTTCTTCAGGTTCTTGGTGGTCGTGGGGCACATAACGATCAACTTGCTGGTCGATGGTCCGACGAGAACAGTGCTGGGCTTTAAAGCAAGTTCGGTGGACAAAGTCCTGAGATTCTTGCTGCCCCCGTCAAGATCAATGTAAGATTATACTCTCAAGTTTCCTAACGGCATCAACGTATAGTTGCACCAACAGAGTGTTTCTGGTCCGGGTGATCTTGGAGAGTTTTGGCATGATCCTAGGGTGGCTGACCTTTGCCATCATCGGCGAGTTTTTGTACGGGAAGGGGAGCAGGAAGAAGCGAGACGTCTTCCACAGCAACTTGTTCAACAGGGTCGAAGACATCGAAAGTTTCATCGAGGAGGGATTCAGCAGAACCATGCAAAGCCTGCAGCCGATCTACGTCCGTCAACAGGAAAACGAATTCACCTTCTGAAATCGATATAGTTTATTTCGTTTGAAACAATTAATTCACTTTAATCAATCGTCAGCTTGCTTTCTTGCTTAATGCTTGCTCTAAGCTTTGAGTAGCGAGAAAGAGTAGGGGTGATGTCATCTCAACTTACTCATTTTGGGTAATTACTACGCATACACATTACCTGTGGTTGCACAGGGCCAACGAATCCAGGGAGCAATTGGTGTGCAACCCAGCGCGTGCTCACCCCTGCGAGCACAGTACAAAAAATATAAACTTCTGGAACAGAGCAAGACTTCAGGAAACGTTGTGTATGCGCCTATTGTTTCAGCTGCTCCCTGAATTCCCCCACTAAAGGGAAGGCCCAAAAGACATGGGAAAATATATAAAGCAAAAATGAGATGTTACTCACATACTCGTGCACAGAACAAAAAATGTAAAGCATAACAGATATTACTGAAATACTCGGAATAGTACTTAGCATAGTACACAACTCGCGCATCACACGCTCTAACTCACATAATCAGTATGAAATTAGTAGGAGAGGGACACCATTTCACACCAGATGAAGGGTGAAGAAGGGGGGAGGAGGATCAAGTCATCGTCGCTTTCTCTCTTAGTCAATCTTCCTATTCTCTCCCAGTTTTAACTTTCTTTGCGACACATCTATTTAGGCGTTGGCGCGACGTTAGCCAGGCTAAAAGTTCCTAGAGTGGCCACCACCACGGCCGTTTCCTCCGCCTCCGCGGCCTCTCTGATCCCTCGAGAACCTTCCCCCGCCCCCATAGTTGAAGAAGCCGTTGTTGTATCCGCCCCCGAAATATGCTGAAATAAGGAGAAATAATTGATGTGAAGCTAGAGTAAAGAAGTGGGCAAAAATCGGTATCATTTTAAAAACAGAAGGTTCGAAGCCAGGGCAATGTAGCTGCCGCCTATTTGGAAGAATCACGTGCTCCTTCTTATTCTCACCTCCGCCACCTCCAGAACCACCTCGATAGCCACCGTAGTAGCCACCACGGCGGTTTCCGCTCCAGGGACCGCCGCGCCCCCGCCCTCGGTAGCCGCCATGGTTGCCCGGAACGCCGAATGTCTCCTTGTTGAGTTTCTTCTCCTCTCGCCAATCAGGACGCTGCATCTTGCCTTTGCTACGTTCAAGGGCCTCGCAACTTGAAAATAATAATGATCAGATCCAGGTTACAGACTGCAGAAAACAAGGGACAATGTACCTTATAGAGTCGAAGAATGACTTTTTCTTGTCATAGTAACTGTGTTCCGGTTCTTGGCCGGTGGCCTCTTCAGAGATAACTTCCCCGTCTTCTGGGTGTGGTGGCGACACCGTAGGCGCAGCGTCTTTCTCGGCTTCACCCGCTGGATTATGGTCACCTTCGCCAGGCACTCCAGGTGTACCCGACACGCCAGGCCCGCCTGATTCTGTGCCCTCAGTTGTTTCCACTGACGTTTTCTAAGTACGAAAGTTCAGAACTTTAGTTCGATGACCAACCACCAAATAATCACTACAAAAAAAGCAAGACGAAAGTCAGCTTGTTCTAGTCAACATCGCCGTAGCTTTATGCGAGCTGGGTTAATTGGTCTGTCATCAGTTGCATCTCTAACGCGGGTTGAAACGAATTCACTCCTCACAATCCCGCCTCGTTCGCCTGTGGCAAGACTGGCTGAACTCGCTTCCTTACCTGCAACTTCTGCAGCACCTCCTGGAACTCCTCGTTCGCCTGTTCAAAGTCGTATTCGCTATCGAACTTCAGGGTCTCCTTCTTACTGGCAGTAGGGCGACCAGGAACGAAACCGCCTCTTCCTCCACGATAACTTCCCCTGAAATCCACAGTAGTGAAATTGTCTACCTTCAGGTAGAAGTATGGATGGAAGATGTAATGTTCTCACCGGAAATTTCCGCTACCTCTTCCACCGACCATGTTGCCCGCTCCCCTATTCCCCATGGCTCCGTTTCGTTGGAATCCCGTAGGATGCCCGCCACCCTGTTGCTGCTGCTGTTGTTGCTGGTGGGACCCGGCTTGGCCCCCTCGTCCGCCTCGATGCTCACCCCTGAAAATCAGCGAGATCGGAATAAGCAAAAGCCAAATCACTCAATGCAAAGAATCCTAGATAACTCAAAATTCAGCTTGTTCTGGTCTTCATCGCCGTAACTCGAAGCGAGCTGGGTTAATTGATTTGTCATCATTTACATCTCAAACAATGTATAAAAATCTGTTCCACTATTTGTATTCCTTCCTTACCGTCCGCCTCGTGTTCCGCCAGCTGTTGCGACGAACCCTTGAGGCTGCTGATCGCCAGGGGCTCCCGGATGCCTGCCTGGCGTTGGGGCGTTAGCGTCGAGTCCGACGGTGGGGCTGGATTCGCCCGAATGGTCTCTCAGAAGATCAACAGGGGAAGTACCTGTACAAGTACGAGAACAAGTTATCCTTTAGCTGCTAGCATCACAAAATATGGTTGACCTGGTCATGTCAAGCATTACAGCACATTTCTCAAACTGTGGCCATAACCTGGAGCTAGACGTGACGCCATGATCGATCAGTGACCCCACCCTCAATGAAAAACGCACAGGCTTCTGGGAGTTCAACAGGAAATCCCAGGTCGTCCCGAAGACGTAGACAAACAGTTAACCCATCCCAGCTGGATTGTCCAACCTTTGGGGTTTTCTCCCTGCAGCTGCAACGTCTGGTGCGATTGCCACTGTGGCAAATATCTCTCTGGTGTGGTCGTCATAGACATCTGGAGATCCAACACATGGGCATCCCACATGAGGGCGAGAGTCTGAGGCTCAGCCACGAGGGAAAAGTAGGCGGAAGCAGGATTTGGGTAGTTCGGAGCAAAGGGGAACTCACCGGTGTTGGGGCCACCGATCGGCGCCCCCGGGGCGGCGGAGAATGGGGGGCCGCCAGGCGCTGAGAATCCGGCAGAACCAATGGGACCGAAGCCCGACTGTTGCTGCTGGCCGCGACCTGACCCTGGGGCGGCGGATGAGGGAGCTGCACCGCCGCTTCCGGACGGCGACACGGAGGCGCCGAAAGGACCGGAGCTGGACGAACCTGTGTTGATCGCAGAGTGCTGAAAAAACGAATAGTGAAGACAGTGTTGTTAAATTGAAACTTGCAGTCACGTCTGGTACCAGAGCAGTCGCAAACACAGCTGCTTCCCCATCAAGAACTGCAAGCTGAGACTACCATGTGAGCATCATGTGCTTCGACTTCTCACTGCCTAGTCGAGACTACGTCAAAAGTTCGTGAGCAACAGCATTAAATCACTACTTCTTGAATGAGAAGTAAAGAATGTCTGGGGCCCCGAGGGGGGCTGCTATTTTGAGGACGCAGCAGACGCTTCTCCTCATGAGCGACCCAGATTCTACCTTAAAAATGCCGAAGAGACTTTGCTTCTGTGGATGAACAATCGAACCGTGGGTTCCAAGGCCTAGCCATAACAAACCTAATACCTCAAAATGTTCTAAATTGCTCCTGACTTCAAAATCCAAGTCTGAATTCGGAAAAGACTGGATGGTTATCCGAGGCTATCGCACAAAACGTGGCTCCTGAAAACCGCCTTAGCGTTTCTCGCCTCCCTCCGTGGAGACAAAACAAGTTGGTGAGGCTAAACGCTTCATGTCTGTCGCGCAAAGCTGGCACAAGTGCCTTTCATCGATTAATGGTGTGGAAAAAATAGTCATAAAACCGCTATACCAATGTTGGTCTCACTTGAACGATTGCGGGATCATTTGGTAGACCACCCTGGAGAGTCGGCCGAGGCTTCGGCGGATGACACACCCGAATATCCTTGATATCGGAGCCCCGAAAAATGATGTACTCGTACACCTCGTCGCGGGGCGCCACCGGCCGATCAGTGGGGCGGTCCTCGGTGCCGAAGGAGCGCACTGAAAACAGAGACCATGTGATGTAGCTGCCCAAGAGTAAAGTAGAAACGACGACTTACCCTTTGCGAGGGCGACGGTGGATTCATTGGTGTCGATAGTGTACAAGATGCCCTCGTAGCGGATCTCCGACTTGGAAATGAGGGAGATCTTGCAGCCCAGATAGGGGATGCCGGCGGCCATGGTGGCTGAGGACGTGGCGACACCGGAGTCTCAGCCGGACTTGGAGAGGAGATGCCGCCGATTCGAAGCGATGGAGACCGCGGGAATGACCCTCTTTTTGTCGTCGACTTTGGCGCAGCTCAGGGAAAGAAAGCGAACGAAGGAGGACTGAGAGCTAAGCTGAGCTGAGCCTGAACGAGCCTGAGGCTCAGTTCGTCGAGCTCGAGGCGCGCGAGAGAGAGGTTGGCCCTGGCTGACCGGACGCTGGCCGAACTGGCGGAGGAAGCGGGGCGAACAAGCTGGCTAGAGGTAAGGTCGGCTCCGCGCGTCTCAGCTGCGACTACGCGTGGATTGCACACGCGGTCGACCTACTTCTTTCGTGTGATCACCCGGTCCCAAAGAACGAAGCTTCTTCTAGATGTCTCTTCTCTAAGCCCAAGGTACTTTCACTCTACTCTACGTACTCTACCGGCCGAGTTGCGAGCGAGTACAACACGCACACGAGGAGGATTTCTGCATGTCTGCTCCTGTCCGTCCGTGTTGTGGCTGGCCTGGTCTGGTTGAGTGGAGATGCAGCTGGGCAACCACGAGTAGAACGATGCCGAGTAGGAGAGCGAGGACGAGGCAGTTTCTAGCTTCGGGAGGAATCGAGCTTGACTCAATTCGATGGCAGCTCCATCGTTTTACATTATGCACATTCAGCAAAATCTGCTTATGTCGACTCCATGCTTGATCCCTGTGTTGGCGGTATAAGCAGATTCTACTGTACAGTGGATTCTCGATACAACAAGGAATTGTCCATGCAAAGAATATCGTTGCCATGAGTGAAGCCCAGGGCGGCTTACCTGAAAAACGTGCACTACAGAGGAATGGGGCGGCCATGGGAAAGCACTTCTGACCTTAAGAGCGTGCGCAAACCCAGTTCCCTCAGAACGTACAGGGTGAGGTAAACTTGACACTTTTTGATGAGTGTGTAAAAGATATATATATATGATATATATGATATATCATATATATATCATCAACATAAATGAGTCAAAACCATTTTGTGAGCGGTGGGCCCCGCGGGCCGGACGGAAATCCCTTCGGGCCGCACGCATTCTTGAGACAGCTGCTTGCTTACCTTGTCTTTAGCATACGACCTTTGAAAAAAGGCGGCAACTGCGATTCGCGAAGGTTAGGAGTCGCGGGTTCGCAGTGGTGAACCGGAGTCTGTTCGGTCGGTTCGTTCTTACACTTGGGTAGAAAAAAAAACCCTGGTGGGGTTGCCGGGTAGCACCAATGGCAATCTGACGATGCTTACCATTGAAATTTCTGTACTAACAAATGAACATTTCTGAAAGTCTTGGCATAGACAATTCGGAATCTATGATAGCTTCAATTGTAGATTGGCTAACCATCTGAAAATGATTTTGGCCCGAAGAGGAAGCAGACGTGGCTGAAGCCTGGGTTTCCGTTTCTTCTCCAAAATGGTCTCAATCGCGTCTCCTGCGTCCTCCTCGCGATCGCCCGATATCGACGAGCACTTCGACATGTTTGATTACGGGAGGCAACTGCTAATGACATCACGGTAAGTCATACTGTTGCAAGTGAGCATATCAGGCCTGAATGAAAGACAAGAAACTTAGTGACGCCACCCATGTCTTTCGTTTCAGTTCATGGCCCAGTTGGGCAGTCATGTTCCATGATCATCGCATGCCAGGCGTGCGTAACTGGATCTTCTTCCGCATTGGCACCAGTGACAACATCGAGTGCCATGTGCATCAACATTTGAGCTGGAGATAAAGGAGACAAGGTTCCAGCTTCAAGGAAAGAAGTACCATATCGCAATGGAGTCAGCTGTCTTTTTCTTTAGCTACATATTGTCTAGCCTGACCTCAGAGTTTTTGGTTGTTCTGCATGAACTCGGACGGGGCACTTTCACAGCTGATCCCCGATCCCAAAACGTCGGAGATTCAGAGGCTGAACTACTTCCGGTTATACAATCATCGCTGCCTGGTAGCAACGCAGGATGACCTCAAAGGAGATGATCTTAAAGAGTATCTATACAGCTCAAGGTACATTTTCTAGGAAATGAGCAGACCTAAATGTATACAGTACAATTTCTCCAGATGAAAGTGACAGAAAAATTTTGCATGGTGGACTAAGAACTTCATCCAAAAATTATCTAGCACTGATGAAAATGCTGCGTCAGTCGAATGAGAAAAGGTATTGGAAGAAGAGCAAAACTTTCCCTGCCTCCTGCTTTCCATGAAGCCTTGTCAAAGTGGAGCATCCCCCTGCCTATCCTGTACAGCTTGAGGTCTGCTCCATGATCGCCCATGAGTCTGTTGGCGAAGATGAAGTGACTAGATTGCCCAGGTCCGCGGTCTATGTAGAACTCTGCTTACTTCCCTTACTTCCTCCGTCTTGTCTGCCAATGCCAAGTAGACGGTGGTCTGCACAACTTGCCAAGAACTCCTGCCAAAGGGGTAGAACAGTACACAAACATGCATCCGTCGGTGGAGGAGATGTTTATTAACGTGTTCAAAGCAATTACTTACAGTGGCTATTAAAAGCCCCTTTCGTCCAATAGCGCAGTTGTGTCGAAGGAAAAGCCATCTTCTGACCTCATCCTACTAATCATAGGCATGCATATACTACTCTAACCAGAAGGATCATCATGCTTTCAAGATATAAAAGCATGCGGACTATATACAAGTCGGCCACACTTCATCACTGCGAAGGCGGCGGCCCACCACTGCCCGTTGAGGCTGGCTGCGGTGGAGTATGTGCTGGTGGCTGGGGTGGCTGCTGCTGATAGCCTCCTGGATAACTTCTGGACTGATCGTAGCCGGGATAACCGCCAGCAGCAGCGGCGGCGGCGGCAGCAGCAGCAGGAGGGGGAGGACCCATTTGTCCTGGGGGTGGTGGACGGTATCCACCATAGCCGGGTTGACCCATAGCAGGGCCGTACTGATAATGTTGCTGTGGTGGCGGAGGTGGATAGCCGCCACTCGGAGGAGGTGGTGGTCCATATCCTGGGTATCCTTGACCGCCGGGAGGGTAGCCCTGAGGTGGATATGCTCCTGGTGGCTGTCCATATGGTCCATAATGGTGAGTCTGAGCGTTGGCAGGATAACCAGCATAGCCGCCAGTGGGGGGAGGATAGCCTCCAGGTCCTGGGGGAGGTGGATAAGGACCCTGTGGCTGTGGAGCACCTGGTGGAGGTGGTCCACCAGGATATCCTGGTGCGTGAGTGCTTGGAGGAGGAGGGTGAGGGCCACTTCCCGGATGTGGAGAAGTACTACCAGCCTGGTTGGCTGAAGGTGGAGGAGGGGTCTCTCTAGAAGATGCAGAGCTTGGCCTCTGTGGTGTTTGTGGGCGCTGCTGTGG
>JAAUXU010063281.1_pt1 | contig 15797 bp, 15 predicted proteins | sample 7278151 | NCBI WGS metagenome assembly JAAUXU01 (sample SAMN14350113, study PRJNA611818) | marine sediment metagenome | isolation source: surface marine sediment (1.8m) | place: French Polynesia: Moorea | collected 2018-08 | reverse complement strand
GCATGAACCTGGCCGGACTTCAGACCTTCCTGGCGATCGTCGAGACCGGCAGCCTCGTCCGCGCGTCGCAGCGCCTCAACGTCACGCAGTCCACCGTGACCGCGCGCCTAAAGGGCCTGGAAGACGAGCTCGGCCAGACCCTCCTGCATCGTCAGAAATCCGGCGCGCAGCTGACCTCGGCCGGCCTCAAGTTCAAGCGCTATGCCGAGGTCATGACCGAGCTCTGGCGGCAGGCCCGGCAGGACACCTCGCTGCCCGCGGGAATCGAGGCGATCTGCAATATCGGCTGCCACATGGACCTCTGGCCGGGCCTTGGCCGGCGCATGTTCAACACGATCCGTCGCGATCACCCTAAGACCGCGCTCTCCGCCTGGCCCGGTGAGCAGGCCCAGCTTCAGCACTGGCTCGGCACCGGCCTGGTTGACGCCGCCTTGACCTTCCAGCCCTCGGCGCACGAGACGCAGACCAGTCGCGCGCTGCGCGACGAGCGTCTGATCCTGGTCTCCACCCGGCCGGACAGCCCGCTGCGCTTCGACCCCGCCTACGTCTACGTCGACGCCGGCGAAGACTTTGGCCGGCGCCACGCCGCCGCCTATGCCGACGCCGGCGTTGCGAAGGTGCGCTTCGGCTCCGCCGTCTGGGCGCTGGACCACCTGCTGGAGAACGGCGGCTCGGCCTATCTGCCGGCCTACCTCGCGGAGCCGCAGATCGCCGCCGGCCGGCTGCACGCCCTGGCCGGCGCGCCGGTCTTCACCCGCACCGCCTTCCTTATCACCAACGACGCGGCCGCCGCCAACTGGCCCTGGCTGTCCGAGCTGATTGAGGCGCTTTCGAACTGATCGCTCAAGCGCCGATCGACATCAGCGGATTTCAACGGCGGGCGCCTCCCGCTCGGTCAGGAGCGAGGATCTTCAATTCGGTCCTACCCAATCCCTGATGCCGCTTCGCGCGATGGAGTAGGAACTGGCTCACGAAAGCGCGCTGCCGGCATTCCCCTTTGCGGGCTTTGGAATCGAGTATTGGGTGCTGAACCTTGCGGTTTCTTGCTAGCTTGGTCGGAAGGGCTGAAGCTGGGTCGGTGACTGGTTGGAAGAGGCCGGCCGGATCGGCCCTCGGCCCGGCGCAGGGCGAAGGAGAGGTCGAAGACATGGAAATGATGGAAGGCGAAACGGCGGTGTTCGATGAGCTCGACCCGGAGCCCCGACTGCTCATGGGTCCCGGGCCGGTCGATGTCTACCCGCGCGTCCTGCGTGCCCTCTCCGCGCCCATGCTCGGCCAGTTCGATCCGCAATTCACCGGCTACATGAACGAGGTCATGGCGCTGTACCGCCAGGTCTTCCACACGAGCAACCAATGGACCTTTCTGGTCAACGGCACGGCGCGCTCCGGCATCGAAGCCTGTCTGGCCTCGATGGTCGCGCCGGGCGACAAGGTCCTCGTGCCGATCTTCGGCCGCTTCGGCCACCTGCTGACCGAGATCTGCCGGCGGGTGGGCGGCGAGGTCGTGAACATCAAGACGGATTGGGGCACGGTCTTCGAGCCGGACCAGGTCGCCGACGCCATCCGCAAGCATGACCCGAAGGTGGTCGCCGTCATCCACGGCGACACCTCGACGACCATGGCGCAACCGCTGAAGGACATCGGCGCGGCCTGCCGCGCTGCCGATGCTCTGCTCTATGTCGACGCCACGGCGACTCTCGGCGGCATGCCGGTCGAAGTCGACGAATGGCAACTCGACGCGGTCAGCGCCGGCCTACAGAAATGCATGTCTGGCCCGCCCGGCACCGCGCCGGTCACCTTCAACGAGCGAGTCGCGAATGCGGTCACCGCGCGCAAGCACACCGAGGGCGGCATCCGCCCGGAAGACTATGTCGCCGCAGCGGGGCCGGTCATCAGCTCCAACTACCTCGATCTGCCGATGCTGATGGACTACTGGAGCCCGCTGCGGCTGAACCATCACACTGAGTCGACCAGCATGCTCTATGCCGCGCGGGAATGCGCCCGGGTCGTCCTGGCGGAAGGCCTGGAGCGAGGCCAAGCCCGCCACCGCATCGCCAGCCATGCCCTGCGTCAGGGCCTCGAGGCCATGGGCTTGGAGCTCTACGGCCAAGCCGAGAACCGCATGTCGAGCGTGACCGGGGTCTATATTCCCGCCGCCGCCGGCGACGGCGAGCAGGTCCGGGCCGAGATGCTCAAGGATTTCGGGATCGAGATCGGCACCTCCTTCGGTCCGCTGAAAGGCAAGATCTGGCGCATCGGGACCATGGGCTACGTCTGCCGCAAGGCCAATGTCCTGCGCTGCTTGAGTGCCTTGGAAGCGGTGTTGCGCCGCAATGGATTCACGCCGCCGCCGGGGGCCGGCGTCGACGCGGCCTACGACGCCTATGACGCGGAAGGCGCCTGAGCCGGCCGCTAAGGGGGGAGCTGGGAACATGGTTGAGGACAATCCCAAGACGCTGATCGGACAGCCGCTTGTGGTCGTCAACCTGGGACTCAAGAGCTTCGCGCTGGAGCTGGAGCAGCAGGGGGTCGAGGTCCTGCACGTCGACTGGACGCCGCCGGCGGGTGGCGATCCGAAACTGGCCGATCTGCTATCGAAGCTGGGAGTCTGAGGAGAGGGCGCCCGCCGGAATGGAGAGGATAGACAGCGCCAATCGGGAAGCCCTGCGCCGCATGCTGGCCGGCGATCCCATTCTGCGAGACGTCCTGCCCGCGGGCGACGCCATCCCGGGGCTGAAGGAAGGGATGATCCTGCACGCCGGCCCGCCGATCGACTGGGATCGCATGTGCGGGCCCATGCGTGGCGCGGTCACGGGCATCGCGGTCTTCGAAGGCTGGGCGCCGGACCTCGAAGCCGCCGCCGAGATGGCGGCCGGCGGAGCCTTCGAGTTCCATCCCAATCATCACTTCGATGCCGTCGGCCCCATGACCGGCATGACCACCCTCAGCCAGCCGGTGATGCTGGTCGAGAACCGGGCCTTCGGAAACCGTGCCTACTGCACCCTCAACGAAGGTCTCGGCAAGGTCATGCGCTTCGGCGGCAACGACGCCGAGGTCCTGACCCGACTCGCCTGGCTGCGCGACGACTTCGGCCCGGCCCTGGGCGCGGCCCTGCGCGATGGCGAGGGCGTCGCGCTGAAGCACCTGGTGGCCCGTGGCCTGGCCATGGGCGATGAAATGCACCAGCGCAACGTCGCCTGTTCCGGCCTGCTGTTGCGCGAGCTTGCGCCCGCCCTGGCCCGCAGCGCCCGGGACGGCGATACCTTGGCCGCGGCCCTGGCCTTCATCGGCGGCAACGATCAGTTCTTCCTCAACGTCGCCATGGCCATGGGCAAGGCGATCATGGACCCGGTGCGCGACATCGAGGCCAGCAGCGTCGTGACCGCCATGTGCCGCAACGGGACGGACTTCGGCATCCGGGTCAGCGGGACCGGCGACACCTGGTTCACCGCGCCCGTCGAGATGCCCGAAGGCCTGTACTTTCCCGGCTACACCGAGGCGGACGCCAACCCGGACATGGGCGATTCGACCATCGTCGAGACCATCGGCCTCGGCGGCTTCGCCATGGGGGCCGCGCCCGCGGTGGCCGGATTCGTCGGCGCCGGCGCGGCCTCTGCGGCCGGTAACTTCACCCGTCGCATGCGGGAAATAACCCTCGACGAGAACCCGGAGTGGACCATCCCGGCGATGGACTACGTCGGCGTGCCCAGCGGCATCGACATCCGCCTGGTGGTCGACACCGGTCTGGCGCCGACCATCAACACCGGCATCGCCCACAAGGAGCCCGGAGTGGGCCAGGTCGGTGCCGGCATCGTGCGCGCGCCGATGAAGTGCTTCGAGATGGCGCTGCTGGCCTTCGCTGAAACGCTGGGTGTGGCATGAGCGTGGTCATCAACGAGGTCCGCAAGGGCTTCTACCTGGATTCCGTCGCCTTGATGCGCTTCTCGCGCAGCATCGCCGAGATGGATGGAATCGAGGAGGCGGCGCTGATGATGGCGACGCCTTCGAACCGGGAGATCATGGCACAGGCCGGCCTCCTGAACGCGGAGGGCGATGGGGCTGGGGGCGGCGACCTGATCGTCGCCATCCGTGCGGCGACGGAGGAGGCCGGCTCGGCCGCACTTGCGCAAGCGCTCGGCCTGCTGGAGCAGCGGCGCGCGCCGGACGGCGGGTCGGCGGCCTGGCACCCACGCAGTCTGCGCGCAGCCGCGGAAGCCATGCCGGACGCTAACCTGGCGCTGATCTCGGTCCCCGGCGCCTTCGCTGTCGCCGAGGCCCGCAAGGCCCTGCGCCGAGGTCTTCACGTCATGATCTTCAGCGACAATGTCGCCATCTCCGAAGAGGCCGCCTTGAAGCGAGAGGCGCGCGAGCGCGGCCTCCTGGTCATGGGACCGGATTGCGGCACGGCGATCCTCAACGGCGTGCCCCTGGCCTTCGCCAACGTGGTACCGCGCGGAGACATCGGCATTATCGGCGCCTCGGGAACTGGCGTGCAGGAGGTCTCCTGCTTGATCGCGCAAGGCGGCGGCGGCATTTCCCAGGCGATCGGCGTCGGCGGCCGCGACCTCAAGGAAGAGGTCGGCGGCATCACCACCTTGATGGCGCTGGACCTCCTGGGACAGGACCCCGAGACCCGGCATATCGTCGTCGTCTCCAAGCCGCCGGCGCCGTCGGTGGCGGCTCAGGTGCTGGATCGGCTCCAAGCGCAAGGCAAGAGCTTCACGATCTGCTTCATCGGGGCGGAGCAAGAGGAGTCGCCGGCCGGGGGCCGCCTGGTCACGACCTTGAAGGCGGCGGCCGAAGACGCCCTGGGCGTCGAAGCCAGCGGTTTCGAGATGGCGCCCCCGGTCCGGCCGGGCGTCGGCGGCAACCGGCTGCGCGGCCTGTTCTCGGGCGGCACGCTCTGCGCGGAGGCTCAGAGCATCCTGCGGGCCAGTGGCGAGACGGTCGCCTCCAACGCGCCGATCCCCGGGGTTTCCGATACCGCCGCCGCGGAGTCCGGCCATCTCCTGCTCGACCTGGGCAGCGACGAGTACACGCAAGGACGGCCCCATCCGATGATCGCTCCCTCGGTCCGCGACGAGGCCCTGAGCGAGGCTCTCCTCGATCCAAGGATCGGCGTGATCCTGCTCGACCTGGTCATCGGCTACGGCGCTCACGACGATCCCGCGGGGCATCTCATCGCCAGCCTGAAAGATCGACCCGACGCCGGCCCGGCCATCGTCGCTTCGGTCACCGGTACGGACGCGGATCCCCAGGGGCGCCAAGGTCAGGTCGCAAAGCTGGAGGCGGCGGGGGTGCTGGTCGCGCCCTCCAACGCCGATGCGGCCGCGCTGGCCCTGGCCTGCCTGAAGCGGGCTGGGTAGGAGCCGGATCATGCCCCCCGATAGCGAGCTTCCCCGACGAATCATCGTTGCCATCGGCGGCAACGCCACTCATCCGGAGGACATCGAGGGCACCTCGGCGGAGCAGAAGGCCATCGCCGTCAAGACCGCCGAGGCCCTGCTCCCCCTGGCCTTGCTCGACAACGAGCTGATCATCACCCATGGCAACGGACCGGTGGTCGGCAAGATCCTGATGCGCCAGGCTTTGACACGCGAGCGGATCGCGCCGATGTCGCTGGACATCTGCGTTGCGCATAGCCAGGGCGGCATCGCCTACCTCCTGGTGCAGGCCATGGAGAATGCGCTCCGGGAGGCCGACAGCCAGCGCCACGTCGCCTGCCTCCTGACCCTGGTCGAGGTGGATCCGGAAGATCCGGCTTTTGAAAACCCCAGCAAGCCGGTCGGGCCCTTCTTCGACGAGGCGGAAGCGAAGCGCGTTTCCGCCGAGCTGGGCTGGCTCATGAAGGAGGATTCAGGCCGAGGCTGGCGGCACGTCGTGCCCTCGCCCAAGCCCAAGCACGTTTGCGACATCTCCTTGGTTCAGGTCCTGGCGCGGCGCGGCGCTGTGGTCATCGCCGCCGGCGGCGGCGGCATTCCGGTGATCCGCGGCCCGAAGGGCGTGCGCCACGGCGTCGCCGCGGTGATCGACAAGGATCTGACCTCGGCCCACATGGGCAACGTGCTCGGGATCGATACGATGATGATCTTGACCGCCGTGCCCAAGGTCGCCGTGAACTTCGGCACGCCACAGGCGAAGGAACTGGACCGCGTGAGCCTGCGCGAACTGCGCGCCTACCACGCCGAGAACCATTTCCCCGCCGGCAGCATGGGGCCGAAAGTCGAAGCCGCGATCCGCTTTCTCGAGGGTGGCGGCGAGCGCGTGATCATCGCACAGCTGGAGGAGGCCGTGGCCGCCCTGCGGGGCGAGACCGGGACCCACGTCTTTCCGGACGATGCCCGATAGGGACGGCGGCTTGCGGCTGGAGGTGCGGCACCTCGGCTGCCTCGCTGCCAGGGCCCTGGATCGCGGCGGGGCCTGCCGCATCGGGGCGCTTTTCGAGCGGACCTTCTACCTCGATCTGGGCGAGGTATGGATCTGCGTCGGGCCCGATACCCTGGGCCGCGGACCATTGAACCTCGGCTGCGCCCTGCCCGGGAGCGTCGACTGGCACGCCAGCGGCCTCCGCGAGGGACTGGACTGCCATGCAGGGCCCTCGGCACTCCGTATCGGCCAGCTTTACCGGCTCGCACTGGGCGACGCCGAAGTCTGGTCACCGCCGCCGGCGCCGCCCTGGTCCTTCGGAACTTTGGTCCGGGGCCTGGAACACTTGGAGGACCTGGCGGCGCGCCGCCCGCCCGAAGAGGGTTTGGCGTGCTTCCTGATCGCCGATGGCAGGCACGACGGCACCCGGGTGGCGGCACGGGCAAAGGAGGCAATCACCGAAATGACGCGCTGGTTGTCGGCGGCGGCGCAAGGCGGGAGCCGCCGTCGGGACCTGCCGCCGCTCTCGGATCTGATCGGGCTGGGGCCCGGACTGACTCCCTCGGGCGACGATTTCCTGGGCGGAGTCCTGATCGCCTTGCATCTCCTCGGCCTAGAGAACGAGGCGATGCGCCTCTACGACGCGGCGCTTCCACAGTTCCGGTCGAACCGGAACCCGATCAGCACGGCGCATTTTCGAGCCGCCGCGGAGGGTGCCGCGAGCGCAATCTTGCACGACGCCCTGGCGGCCCTGACGCTCGGACGGCGGGAAGCCCTGGAGGCGGCCCTGGCGGAGGTAGACGGCATCGGCCACACCTCCGGTTGGGACTGCCTGGCCGGAAGCGTCGTCGCGCTGCGTGCGGCTGTCGAGCGGTCGGCGCCCGCGCCGCTGGCGGCCCACACCTGACACCCGAGATCGACCGCAATCAGCTCCGCAGAATCGACCGGATGTTGATTTGACCGCTTTCGCCGGTGTTCAAGTCGAGGCTCGCTTCGATATGACTCAGGTGGTCGCGGGCGAGGGCGATCGCCGTCTCGGCATCCTTGCGCTTGATGGCGGCAAGGATCTCGGCATGTTCCGCTTCGGGGCAATCGGAAACCCCGGAGGCCCCGAAGAGCCCGATGATCAAGGACGTGCGGGTCACGAGCGCTCTGGTCATGCGCGCCAAGACGGCGTTGCCCGTGGTCGAGGCCAAGAGAACGTGGAACTCGCCGGACAGGCGGATGGCGTTTCGGCGGTTTCGCTCCGCGTGGGCCTCGGCTTCGAGACGCAAGTGCCCCTCGAGGCCGGCTATGTCGGCTGCGTCGGTGCGCTCGACCGCGAGGCGAACGACATCCGGCTCAATCGCCTTGCGCGCTTCGAAGACATCGCGGGCTTCCTGTCGGGTCGGACTGGCAATGAAGGCACCCCGGTTCGACAGCAATTCGACGATGTCCTGGTTGGCCAGCAGGAGCAGCGCGCGCCTGACCCGCATGCGGCTGACGCCGAAGGTGTCGCAAAGAGCCGCCTCGCTGAGCTTCGTGCCCGGCGGCAAGCGCTGTTCCATGACGGCGGCGACGATACGATCGACGATCGCCTGCTCGTCGATCGTGTCTCTGCCGCTGTTGGCCGCGTCGGTTTGATTCAGCATCGAAGGCCGCTGCCCGGTTTCTGATTCGGTCGTCACGCGTGCTCGACATGACGCCGCCGCACCTATCCAACATCAAGAGCGCCAGGATTGTCGACAATTTCTTGGCATTATTGTTGACAATCAACGCGTCCGATATTCCACTTAACCTTGGCATACTGCGATTGGTCGTTGGATTGGTCGTCTTATCGCCCAATGAGGGAGGAGCAAATGATCACGAGAAGAAGCGCAATTGGCGTGTTGGCAATCGCCGCGGTATCCGCGGTTTCCGTCGCGACCGGCGGATCCGACCTGGCCTTTGCGGAGAACAAGGAGCTAAAGATCGGCTTTGTCGGCGTGACCAGCGGTCCGGCGGCAGCCTGGGGCATTTCCAACGTTCGCTCCATGCAGGCCCGTGCGGAATGGCTGAACGAGACGGGCGGCGTGAAGATCGGCGACACCACCTACGACATCAACATCGTGACCTTCGACGACCAGAAGGATCCCAAGCGGGCCATCGCCGGGATGGAGAAAATGGCCCAGGAAGGCATTCACTATGTCGTCGGGCCTAATGTCGATGACGGTGCGGCCGCCGTTCGTCCGGTCGCCGAGAAGAACAACATCATCTACTTCCCCTATGCCTTCCCGAAGGCGCTTTATCAGAAGCCGGCGTCCAACGCCGTGCTGGGCATGATCGCCAACTATCAGTCCGGTCCGGCGATCTACAAATATCTCAAGGAGAACAAGGGCGTGAAGACGGTGGCCTTCGTTGCGGCCAACGAGTCCGATCCCCTGAGTCAGCGTGACGGCGGCGTTGCGGCGGCGAAGGCCCTGGGCCTGGAAGTCGTGGCCGACAAGGACACCTACCAGAACGACACGCGGGACTTCGTGCCCGTCATGACGCCGATCGTGAAGCTGCAGCCTGATCTGCTGGTGCTTTCGGGCGTCGCGCCGGGCAATGCGCCCTTGCTGATCCGCGCCGCGCGCGAGCTGGGCTACACCGGCCTGATCTCCACCGAGACCGCTCAGGACGCGACGGTTCTCCAGGAAGGCGCCGGCGAGCTGGCCAACGGCTTCATCTCCGTGGGCGGGGCCTCCACGCCCGAGATCCGTTCGAAGGTCATGGAGGAGTTCATCGACCGCTACACCAAGATGTTCGGCGAGTACAACGACGAGTCCAACACCAAGGTCTACGCGCTGGAGTACATCATCGAGACCCTGAAGGCGAACCCCAAGGCGATCGACGACGTTGCCGAGTTCAAGACCACCATGGACAGCTTCTCTGCACCCAACCCCTACATGAAGGGCGATGCGAAGCTGAAATATGTCGGCATGACCTCGTTCGGACAGAAGCGTCAGGTCTCGGTGCCCATGGTCGTGAACGAGTATCGCGACGGCAAGTTCGAGACCCTGTTCATCGCCGAAGTCGACTGAGGTACCTGGAGTCCCTCGATGCTGTGAGGGCCTAGGGTCTAAGCCTTGGGCCCTCACCAAGACGGATTTGCCCGATGGAGCAGGTGATAGCCAACGGGTTGTACCTAGGTGCCCAGTATGCGCTGATCGCCCTAGGTCTGACCCTGATCTTCGCACTGATGAACGTGCTGAATTTCGCGCATGGTCAGATGTATGTCCTGGGCGGATTCGTCACCTACACGGTCTACGGTCAGCTCGGCCTGCCCTTCGTCGTCGCCCTGCTGGCGTCGGCCGTCACCCTGGCGATCGTCGGCGCCCTGATCGAGAAGTTCCTGTTCCGGACGGTGATCAAGCGCAGCCTGCGCGAGGAAAGCACCATGCTGCTGGCCGCCGGCATCGCCTTCTTCCTCGACGCGGTCATCCTGCTGATATTCGGCGAGAAGCAGCGCGGCGTGCCCAAGATCGTGGATGGCATCCTCAACTGGGATTTCCGGGTGATCATGCCCTACGACCGGATCCTGGTCGGCTTCCTGGCCGTCTTCTTCATCGCCGGCTTCGTCTTGTACATGCAGTATTCCAAGACCGGCCGCGCGATGCGCGCCTTGGCGCAGGACCGCGTCGCCGCACAGTTGATGGGCGTGAAGGTCGACCGCTACTCGATGATCGGCTTCGCCCTCGGGGCCATGCTCGCCGGGATCGTGGGCGGGCTCTTGGTCTCGATCACCGGGGTGAATTCTGGGATCGGCGGACCGATTTCCATCAAGGCATTCCTGATGGTCATGATCGGCGGCGCCGGGGTCGTGCCCGGAGCGATAGCCGGCGGCTTCATCCTGGGCATGATGGAGTCGGTCGGATTGAGCGTCCTGCACGCCTACGGCGACATCACCTACCTGGTGATCTTCGCGACCCTCATGATCTTCCTAAGCATTCGCCCGCAGGGCTTGATGGGAAAACCTTGGGGCTGATCCGCCGTGACCTGGAAAGCAAAATTGTGTTGGGTTGCGGCCTTCCTGGTCGTCGTGCTGGGCGTGGTTCCCTGGACGATCACGGTCACCCAGCGATGGGACCTCTACTACACCCTGACCTCGGTTGCCCTGCTCAGCATTGCCAGCGCCGGCGTCTGGATCACGTTCTACATCGGCCGCATCAACATCGGCCAAGGCGCCTACGCGCTGATGGGCGGTTACGTCTCGGCCATCCTGGTCGTCCAGTACGGTGTTTCCTTCTGGCTGACCTTGCCGATCGCCGGACTGTTCTGCGCGGCGGCCAGCGTCCTGATCGGCCTGCCGATCCTGCGCCTGCGCGGCGTCTACTTCGCCATGATCACCTTGGTGCTCACGGAAGTCGCCAGGCTTCTGGCGCTGGCCCTTCCGATCACGAACGGCGCAAAGGGAATGGTGAGCATTCCCCTGCCCGGTGCCGTGGAGCTGTTCGGCGTGACCCTGATTCCGGACTTCGCCACGCTCGATAACGTCAAACCGGCCTTCTACTATCTGTCCGTGATCCTGATGATTCTGTGCTTCGCTGGCGTCTACCGGCTCGTGAACTCCCGGCTCGGGCATCTCTGCCGGTCGCTGCAGCAGAACGAGGAGCTGGCTTCCTCGATCGGCGTCAACATCGCCTATCTGCGGATCATCGCCTATTCGGTGTCGTCCTTCCTCGGCGGCATTGGCGGCGCGATCTTCGTCGCCATCTCCCAGTCGGTCTACCCCTCGAGCTTCACGGTGGTCGATTCGATCAACTTCATGCTGAACTGTTTTCTCGGTGGCTTGGGCTACGTCTTCGGCCCGATGCTGGGCACGCTGGTCCTGTACTTCGGCTGGGACCTCCTGTTTCAGGCCGGAAAGTTCCAGCTGCTGATCTATTCCAGCGTCCTGATCTTCCTGATGGTGGTGCTGCCGAACGGCCTGCTGAGCCTTCGCTGGCCCGGAAGGAGGCAGGCCTAGGCGATGAGCGAGCTTCTGGAAGTCATCAATCTCAGCAAGCGCTTCGGCGGGCTGGTCGCCGTGAACGGCGTGTCCTTCTCTGTCAGGGAACGCGAGATCCTATCGGTGATCGGCCCCAACGGTGCCGGCAAGTCGACGCTCTTCAAGCTCATCGCTTCCTTTCTCAGGGCGAGCGAGGGCGAAGTAAGGTTCAAGGGCCAGCGCATTTCCAACCTGGCGCCGCATCGGGTCGCGCGCATGGGCGTCGTGCGAACGTTCCAGGAGACCACGATCTTCAAGAACATGACCGTGAGGGACAACGTCATCGTTGCCCATCACCTGCGCGCCAAGGCCAGCTTGCTCGGCTACTTCCTGGCGTCCTCGGTCGCCAGAAGCGAGGAGCTGGAGTTCGGCCGCTCGGCCGACGAGATCCTGGCCTTCCTGGGTCTGGACGCGATCAAGGACGAGCTGGCCAGCAACCTGCCTCACGGCCATTTGCGGGCCTTGGGCATCGCGATCGGGCTGGCGACCGATCCGGCGGTGCTTCTGCTCGACGAGCCCTTCGCGGGCATGAACCACGACGAGACCATGCATGCCGTGGAGATGGTGCGGGGGCTGCGGGAGCGCGGCGTCACGGTCCTGTTGGTCGAACACGACATGTCGGCGGTCATGAAGATCTCGGACCGGATCGTCGTCCTGAACTTCGGCGAGAAGATCGCGGAAGGCACGCCGACGGAGATCCAGCAGGACGAGAACGTGATCGAGGCTTATCTGGGCATCGAAGACGATGCCATCGGGTTCTAGGCCATGAGCCCTCTGCTCAGATTTTCGGACGTCGAGCTCTATTACGATCACGTCTACGCGCTCAAAGGCGTGTCGCTCGAGGTCAACGAAGGCGAGACCGTCGCGCTGATCGGCGCCAACGGCGCCGGGAAATCGTCGATCCTGCGCGCGATCACGGGCCTGCAGAAGATCGAGCGAGGCGAGATCTCGTTCGAAGGCAATCGAATCGACGGGGTCGGTGCCGACGAGATCGTCAAGATGGGCATTGCCATGGTGCCCGAGGGCCGGCGTGTCTTTCCCTTCATGTCGGTTAAGGACAACCTCCTGATGGGGGCCTTCTCCCGCAGCGACAAGGCGGGAATTCGCGCAACCCTTGAGATGGTCCTCGGCCGCTTTCCCAGACTGAAGGAGCGGTACTCGCAAGGCGCTGGCACGCTCAGCGGCGGCGAGCAGCAGATGCTGGTCATCGGGCGGGCCTTGATGGCCAAGCCCCGGCTGCTGCTGCTCGACGAGCCCTCGCTCGGGATCGCGCCAAAGCTTGTGCAGGACATCGCCCGTTCGATCGTCGCCATCAACCGGGATGAGAAGGTCAGCGTGCTGCTGGTCGAGCAGAACTCCCGCATGGCGCTGCGGATCTCCCATCGCGTCTATGCTCTGGCCACCGGCGAGGTCGCCTTGCAGGGCGTGTCCGAGGAGCTGCTTCAGGACGACAGGGTGAGGGCACTCTATCTCGGCGGCGAGTTGTAACCGATGGGCGATGAGACGATGCGCATTCTGGTGATCAACCCGAACACGACCCCGTCGATGACGGACAAGATCGCCGAAGCGGCCCGGCGGGCGGCGCGCCCCGGAAGCGAGATCCTGGCGGTCAATCCGACGGACGGTCCGGAGAGCATCGAAGGCTTCTATGACGAGGCCTTCAGCGTCCCGGGGGTGATTTCCCAGATCGCCGAGCATCCACGGGTCGATGCCGTGGTCATTGCCTGTTTCGACGATACCGGTCTGGATGCGGCGCGCTGTATCACCAGCCTTCCCGTGATCGGCATCGGTGAAGCCGCGTTCCACACGGCTTCCTTCCTGTCCAACAAGTTCTCGGTGATCACGACGCTCGGCCGATCGGTTCCGGCGATCGAGCAGAACCTGCAGAAATACGGCCTGGCAAATCGCTGCGCCAAGGTGCGGGCCTCCGAGATCCCCGTGCTGGACCTGGAAGGGAACGGCCCGGAGGTGCGCCGTCGGATCGCCCAGGAGATCGAGACCGCGAAGGCGGAGGACGGCGCCGAGGCCATCGTGCTGGGTTGCGCGGGCATGACCGATCTGGCCGAGGCGCTGGCGCGCGAACACGGCCTCCCGGTGCTCGACGGCGTTGCCTGCGCGGTCGCCCTGGCCGAGAGCTTCGCCGGTCTTGGCCTGACGACCACGAACCTGGGCGGCTACGCAAGGCCTCGCCCCAAGGCCTATGCCGGCGCCGCCGCGCCCTTCGCCCCCAAAAAGGGGTGAGGCGCGACCAACTGCAGATTTGAGGACTTGGTGGCGGTGCAGGCAGTCTCGAGCGAACCTGTCTCCACCAAATTCCCTGTTCAACAGGGAAAAAACAGGGGATTTTCGCGCATTAGGCCCGAATCTCGCCCCCATCTCCCCTCTAACAGACTACTTTCGCTGCCATTGCTTGCCCAATTCCCCAGCATAAGGAACAGGGAATTTTCTGATCGGAACAGGGAAGATCTGCGAGGAAACAGGGATTCTGAAGACCCTCTTTGCATTTGCCAGCCCCTTCGATCTATCGGATGAGCCTGTGAACCCCTGTGCCGGTGCCGGCGAACCCACATCATGGGATCAGTACCATTGCCCCGAGTGTCTTGCCGCTCTCGATTGCTTGGTGCGCCTTGACGGCGTCCTTCAGGGCATACTCGTAGTTGATGTTGGCATCGAGAATGCCGTCGCCGATCGCCTTGAAGAGGTCCCGCGCGGTCCACTCGAGGTCAGCGCGCTTGGCGACGTAGTGCATGATGGCCGGGCGCGTGATGAAGAGCGAGCCGCGCCGCCCGAGGTCCTGGATGATGTCCACCGGGTCGGGTGGGCCCGAGACGTGGCCGTAGGCGGCGCAGACTCCCATGAGCCGCAAGCAGTCGAGCGAGTCCTGCAGGGTGTCCTTGCCGATGGCCTCGTAGACCACCGCCGCGCCCTCGCCGTCGGTTACCTCGCGCACCTTGTCGACGAAGCTCTCCTTGGCGCGGACCACCGGATGGTCGCAGCCGGCGGCACGGGCCGCCTCGGCCTTCTCTTCGGTGCTGACCGTGCCGATCACGGTCACACCCAGCGCCTTGGCCCACTGGCAGAGGATCAGCCCCATGCCGCCCGCTGCCGCGTGGACGAGAATAGTGTCGCCCGGCTGCACCTTGTAGGTCCGGTGCAGGAGATAGTGCGCCGTCATGCCCTTCATCAGCAGCGCCGCGACCTTCCGGTCGTCCAGGCCCTCGGGCAGGTGCAGCAGCTTATCGGCCGGGTAGTTGCGCACCTCCGCGTAGCTGCCGAGCGGAGGAATGCCATAAGCAACGCGTTCGCCTGACTTGAACTCGGTGACACCCTCACCAAGGCCGTCGACGATGCCAACACCCTCGAAGCCAATGACGACAGGACACGGCGGGACCGGCCAGGGATGGGAAATGCCGCCGCGATGGTAGGTGTCCGCGAAGTTCACCCCGATGGCCGTGTGGCGCAGCCGAACCTCTCCGGGCCCGGGGTCGGGGACCGGCCAGTCCTCCCACCGCATGACTTCCGGCGGGCCGAGCTCATGGATCACCTGTGCCTTCGGCATGACCGTCCCCCTCGCAGGTCTTGGTTAGGCCGCGCGCTCCTCGGCGAGCTTCTCCAGCATCCGTTTGTAGGTCGCTGCGCCCTGCGCACCGACGAGGAGGTAGCGCTGATCGAAGACCATCGCCGGCACGCCGGTGATGCCGCGCGAAGTCCAGAAGGCCTCCTCTTCGCGCACAGCTTCGGCGAAGCGGCCCTCCGTCAGAACGGCCAAGGCCGAAGCCTTGGGCAGACCGATCAAGGCGGCGACCTCCGCAAGGACCTCTATATCATTCACGTCCCGGCGATGGGTGAAGAAGGCAGCGAACAGTGCCATCTTCAGCGCGTGCTGGCGCCCTTGCGTCCCGGCCCAGTGCAGGAGCTGGTGGGCTCGGAAGGTGTTGTACATTCTCATGTCGTCGGCGTAGTTGAACGCGAAGCCGAGCTCGGCGCCGAGTTCGGTCAGGCGGGCGCGGGCCTGGCGGCTGCCTTCCGGCGTGGTGCCGTACTTGGCCGCCAGGTGCTCGCGCAGGTTCTCGCCTTCCTCTGACATCTGCGGATTGAGCTCGAAGGGATGCCAGCCAAGCTCGGCGGTGACGCCGCTTTCCCGAAGAGCCCGCTCCAGCTGCTTGTAGCCGATGATGCACCAGGGGCAGACCACGTCAGAAACGATGTCGATGCGGATCTCGGCGGTGATGGTCTTGGGCATGGCAAGTCGCCTCCCTGTCCGAATTCTCAGTCGCAGCGTGCGGTCTTTTCCTAGACCTCTTTTTTCCAGAGGCTGGCCTGGTAGTCCTTCACGTCCTCGACGAAGCGCTCTGGGAACACGTTGCGGAACTTGTGATGCTCCTGCGGGATCAGCTCGACCATGAAGTCGATCATGTCCTGCGGATCGAGCTGGAGCTGGTCG